>Ga0073905_10001669_pt1 | contig 11334 bp, 9 predicted proteins | sample KloWWTupernatant_FD_65482 | JGI IMG/M metagenome (GOLD analysis project Ga0073905, IMG submission 65482) | Active sludge microbial communities from Klosterneuburg, Austria, studying microevolution and ecology of nitrifiers - Klosterneuburg... | ecosystem: Engineered > WWTP > Aerobic digester >... | reverse complement strand
TGAAGGGGAGAATGCTCGGATGATCTGGACGCTTGATTCAGTCCGTAGGAAGTCGAGTAGCGCCTGCTCGTCGCCTTCAGAGAGTGACGCCTCAACTTGCCGCCCCATAGGCGCCCTAACTACTATTCGGCGGAAAGATAAAACACGGCGCCGTTGTAGCACAGAGCCGCGGCAGGTGTCTGTAGGAACTTTCCTACACGAATCATGGCTGTACGGCCAATGCGGCCATGTAGCGCCCCGCGTAGCGTAGCCGTGTCGATTACGCCACGGAATGGGTGGGGCGCCGGATGGACGAGCAAGCGCGCGGAGAAAGGCAAGCGCCGGATGATGCCGCCCGGCCTGGGTTGCTACAGGTCGTGCGCAATCGCCTTCGACGCCTCGGCCTCGCCAGGCGGACGGAGGAAGCCTATGTCGGCTGGATTCGTCGCTTCGTTGCCGCGAACGGGCGACGGCACCCGGCGGAAATGGGACAGGCCGAGGTCGAGGCTTTCCTCACGACGCTCGCGGCGCGCTGGGATGTCGCCGCCTCGACGCAGAACCAGGCACTGGCCGCATTGCTGTTCCTCTATCGCGAGGTGCTGGGGCAAGCCTTGCCGTGGATGGAGACCATCAAGCGTGCGCGCCGGCCGGAGCGACTGCCCGTGGTCCTGTCGCCGGGCGAGGTCCATGCGGTACTGCAGAAGCTCGATGGCATCCACTGGCTCGTCGGCGCCCTGCTTTACGGTACCGGCATGCGCCTGCTGGAGTGCTTGCGCCTGCGGGTGAAGGATATCGACATTGCACGGCGCGAGATCACGGTCCGCAGCGGCAAGGGCAACAAGGACCGGGTGACGATGATGCCGGCCAGGCTTGCTTCGCCATTGCGACGGCAGATCGCCATGGTTCGCGAACTGCACCGCCTCGATCTCGCGGACGGGTTCGGCGCCGTGCACTTGCCGCATGCCCTCGCGCGCAAGTTCCCGAACGCCGAGCGCGAACTGGGCTGGCAATACGTGTTTCCAGCCGCGCGGCGCGTGCTCGACCCGCGGGCCCGTGTCCTGCGCCGACATCACCTCGATGAGTCGGCGGTGCAGAAGGCCATGCGCAACGCAGTCCGCAAGGCCGCGATCGCCAAGCCCGCTACCTGCCACACGCTGCGCCATTCCTTCGCCACGCACCTGCTCGAAAGCGGCTACGACATCCGCACGGTGCAGGAACTGCTCGGCCACGCCGACGTCGCCACCACTCAGATCTACACCCACGTGCTCAACCGCGGCGGCCGCGGCGTGGTCAGTCCGCTGGATCGGCCGCAGCCGTGACGGTGATCGTGAGCTTCACGCTGCGCATCGGCGGCGATGGCGTCTGGAATGCGCGCTGGTAATCGAGCAGGACGACTGCGGTGCCGGGCTTGCGGGCGCGGAACCGCATCACGTACTCGCCGCCGATGGCCTTGAAGACCTGCGGCGCAACGTCGTTGCCACGCAGCTTGCGGCCCTCCACCCACTCGACTGCCGGGCCTGGCGAGCGCCGCAGGCTCCACCCGAACTCGTCGGACGGAACGGAACGCAGGCTCACGGTGAGCACCTGCCCGACGACCAGCGCGGCTTGCGCCTCTCGGCTCGGCGCCTCGATGGTCAGGGTCGGTGGATTTGCCGTCTCGACACCGCATGCCGCGGTGCTGCCGGCCAGCATGAGCGCGGCAAAGATTGCCCCGCGCCAACCGCCGCGAAGGCAGAACGCGGGCACGAGGATCAGCTGCGCGCCTTGAGCCACTGGTGGATGGCCGGCGGCACCTCGCGCTGCGACCTGCCCGAGACATAGATCCCGATATGGCCGCCCTTGAACGCGAGCTCGGTGTAGTCCTTCGTGCCCACCAGCTTGCCCATCGGCCGCGAGGCCGAAGGCGGCACCAGGTGGTCCTGCTCGGCGAAGATGTTGAGCACCGGGCAGGTGATGCGCTTGAGGTCGACCTTGCGCCCGCCGATCTCGAGCCCGCCCTTGACCAGCTTGTTGCCCTGGTAGAAGTCGCGGATGAACTGGCGGAAGGCCTCGCCGGCCTGGTCGGGCGAATCGAAGATCCACTTCTCCATGCGCAGGAAGTTCTCGACCTCGGCCTTGTCGTCGATGATGTCGAGCAGGCCGACGTATTTCTGCAGGTTGAGGCGGAAGGGCTTGAGCGTGAGGTAGCACCAGTTCATGAGGTCGCCGGGCACGTTGCCCAGCGTGTCGACCAGCAGGTCCACGTCCATCGCGCGGGTCCACTTCGACAGCATGTTGTCCGCGGTGTGGAAGTCCACCGGGGTCACCATGGTGACGAGGTTCTGCACGGTCTGCGGGTGGATCGCGGCGTAGCACAGCGAGAAGGCCCCGCCCTGGCAGATGCCGAGCAGGTTGATCTTCGGCACGCGATGGCGCCTCGCGACCACCTGCAGGCAGCGGCGGATCCATTCGTTGATGTAGTCGTCGAGGGTCACGTAGCGGTCGGAGCGGTCCGGGTAGCCCCAGTCGATCAGGTACACGTCCTCGCCCTGCGACAGCAGGTTGCGCACGATCGAGCGGTCTTCCTGCAGGTCGACCATGTACGGGCGGTTGACCAGCGCGTAGACGATCAGCAGCGGCACCTTGGCGGTGGGCGGGCGCTCGCCGCGGAAGCGGTACAGCGCCACCTTGCCATCGCGCCAGATCTCCTCGCGCTCGGTCACGCCGTAGGTCACGTCCTCGACCTGGCGCAAGGTGCCGATCGCGGCGCCGAGCTTGGTGCCGAGGGTGTGGATCTCCGAAGCCGCGGCGTCGGGGCGGAATGCGAACGGTCCCATGGCTCAGCGCCCTCCCCGCTTGGTGGCCGGCTTGGCGCGGCGCCCGCGCGTGGCCGCCAATTGCGCCTCGAACGCATTGCCCTTGGCGCCCTTGTGCGCTGGTGCCTTGGCCTTGGCCGCGGCCGCTTTTGCCGCCGGCGCCTTGCGCGCCCGGCCCGGTGCGCGGCGTGCCTTGGCGGGACCGCGCGCCGCTTGCCGCGCCGCGGGCTCGTTGGCCGCGGGCGCGGTGCTCGCCGTCGTAGTCGTGCGCTCGTCCAGGCCAGCTTGCTCCTCGAGGCGGGCAATACGCCGGCGCAGCGCGTCGATCTTCTGGTGCGCCGCGTCGATCTCGGTGCGACCCGGCATGCCGAGTTCGCCAGTGCTGCGCTCGACTTCATCCTGGACCAGCTGGCGCAAGCGCATCTGCGCGTTCACCAGCGCGCCGTAGGTGGCCTGGAAACGATCCGACAGCGCGATCTCCGCATAGCCCTCCTCGGCCGCATCGATCCACAGGTCGTAGAACTCGCGGAACGACTTCAGGCTGCGGCCGGGCTCGCTGCGCTCGGCCAGCTTCGACTCCAGGTTCGAGAGGCCGACGCGGCTGGCCTCGAGCATTAGCGCGTTGTAGTCGCCCAACTGGTGCTGGTACTCGCCCACGGCCAGTGCCATCGCCTGGCGGCGTTCGGTCGCCTCGCGCGTGAAGCCGAAGGCCGGCATCGACAGCGCCGCCTGCATCTCCTGTCGCAAGGGGCTGGCGTGGCGCACGAATTCCGCGTGCAGGCTGTCGAAACTGCGCGAGCCTTCGCCGACCGCGCGGCGCATCGCGTCGAGCACCGGGTTGCGGCTGGCATCGAAGCCGCCGAGGGCGGCGTTCATCGCCTCGCGCCAACCCTCCGCGCCGGGCGCGGCATGGCCCATCTGGCCGACCAGGCCCTGCAACATCGACACGAACTGCTGCGCACCGGAAACGACGCGCTCGGCGGTCTGGTTGAGGTTGCCGCCGCCGGGCAGGTCCTTGAGCGAATCCGCCCATTGGCTGAACTGCCCGCCCATGCCGCCAGGCAGCGCCGACATCGCCTGTTGCGCGGCATGCGACCAGGCCTCGGTCACCTTGCCGGCCATCTCCTGCCAGTCGATCGCGCCGGATCCACTGGTCTTCCGCTTGTCTGCCATGGGGGTTCCTCCGTTCGTGGATGCTAACACCGGCGCATGGCCGGCTCACGGCATCGACGGGCCTGCGCAACGTCCCTCCCGACTCGATGCATACTCCCGGCGCATCCCTGCCCGAAGGCCGCCGCATGTCCCTTCCCGTCCATCCCGCACCGGCTCCCGTCGATCCCGATGCGATGCCGCCGCGCACCACGCCCACCTGGGAAATGGAGCTGCTGCTGTCCGGCGCCACGGTGTTCGCGCTGGTCCAGCTCATCGGCGTGCTCGACCAGCGCTTCTACCTCGCGTTCCCCGACATGGACGACGCGCAGGGCACGCTGTGGCTGTTGCTGTACCTGTACTCGCGCAGTGCCGTGCTGATCCTCGCCGCGGCCTTCGCGGTCCACCTCGGGATGCGCGCGCATTGGGTTGCGCTGGTGGGCCTGCGCTCGGTGTTCCCGCGCGGCATCCGCCTCGACCGGCTGCGCGGCGGGCCGCAAGCGCGGGCGGTCACGGTGGCCGCGGCCAGCGACCTGGGCACGGCGATCGAGCGCGCCGACAACCGCGCCACGCTGGTCTTCGGCATCGGGGTCGGGCTGGCGCTGTCGATCCTGGCGCCGGGCGTGCTGGTGGTCGTTTCTTACTTGCTGGCCTGGTTGCTGCACCTGCTGCCGGGACAGGCCGGGAGCCTGACCCTGTACTTCTTCGCCATCACCGCGCTGGTCCTGGTGCCGATGCTGCTGGCAACAGGCGCCGATTCGCTGGCCGGATCGCGCCTGGCGCCCGACGGCGTCGCGGCGCGGGCGATCCGGCGCGTGCTGGGGGCCTACAACCGCGTCGGCATGAGCCAGAACGCCAATACGCTGTACGCGATCTTCAGCACCAACTTCGGCACTTACCGCACCACCGCATTCGTGCTGCTGCTGATGATGGCGGCCTTCGGCGCCACGATGTGGAGCTTCTACCGCCAGGTCGATCCGGGCGAGCAGGGCGTGCCGGCGTTCTGGCCCGGGCGCGGCACCCAAGGCGCCAACCAGATCCATGGCGAGCACTACGCCGACCTGCGCGGCACGATTCGTCCGCTGGGCGCCCAGCCCTGGATTCCCTCGCTGCAGGCAAGCGGCGCCTGGCTGCCCGTGACGATGCCGATCCGCGCCCGCAACCACGGCAGCGTGCTCGCGCAGTGTCCCGAGCCGGCCCGCTCGACGGCCGATTCCGAGGCCGATCCTGAAGCCAGCGCGACGCAGCGCGACGCACTGCTGGCCTGCATCGCGGACCTGCATGCGATTTCCATCGACGGGCAGCCGGTCGAGGGCGTGACCTGGGACTTCATCGACCGCCCCGCCGAGCGGCTGCGCGGCGTGCTCGCGATGGTGCCGATCGCGGCGCTGGCGCCAGGGCGCCACGAGCTCCGGGTCGCGCGGCCCCAGAGTCCCGAACGCAAGCTGTCCGGGAAGCCCGTGCGCCACTATCGCATCCCGTTCTGGAAGCTCGCCGCGGAGCCGCGCGACTGACCGGCGCGGCAGGGCTTCGCGGTATTGCCCGGTAATAGCGGCGTCAGCCGCGACCGGCGCCTATCGCGCGCAGAGCGCGCTCCTACAAAAGCAGGCCTGTAGGAGCGCGCTCTGCGCGCGATAGGCGCTGGTCGCAGCCGTGGCTGCTTTCCGCGCTACCCAAACGCGAAACGGGCCTCGCGGCCCGTTTCGATACCCTGAAGCGGAAGCGCCGGGCTCAGCCGACCGCTTCCTCCTCCTGCAGCGCCTTCATCGACAGGCGGATGCGGCCCTGCTTGTCCACCTCGAGCACCTTCACGCGCACCACGTCGCCTTCCTTGAGCTTGTCGCTGACCTTCTCGACCCGCTCGGAGGAAATCTGCGACACGTGCACCAGGCCGTCGCGGCCCGGCAGGATGGTGACGAAGGCGCCGAAGTCCATCAGCTTGGCGACCTTGCCCTCGTAGATCGCGCCCGGCTCGACGTCGGCGGTGATCATCTCGATGCGGCGCTTGGCGGCTTCGGCCGCCTCGCGGTTGACAGAGGCGATGATCACGGTGCCATCGTCGTTGATGTCGATGGTGCAGCCGGTCTCCTCGGTGATCGAGCGGATGGTGGTGCCGCCCTTGCCGATGACTTCGCGGATCTTGTCCGGGTGGATCTTGATCGTGAGCAGGCGCGGGGCGAACTCGCTCATTTCCGGACGCGGCGCCGAGATCACCTTGGCCATCTCGCCGAGGATGTGCAGGCGGCCCTGCTGGGCCTGTGCCAGCGCCACCTTCATGATCTCCTCGGTGATGCCGTCGATCTTGATGTCCATCTGCAGCGCCGAGATGCCCTCGGCGGTGCCGGCGACCTTGAAGTCCATGTCGCCGAGGTGATCCTCGTCGCCGAGGATGTCCGACAGCACGGCGAACTTGTCGCCTTCCTTGATCAGGCCCATGGCGATGCCCGCCACCGGCGACTTGAGCGGGATGCCCGCGTCCATCATCGCCAGCGAGGAACCGCACACCGAGGCCATCGACGAGGAGCCGTTCGACTCGGTGATCTCCGACACGCAGCGGATCACGTACGGGAACTTCTCCATGCCCGGCATCACGGCCAGCACGCCGCGCTTGGCCAGGCGGCCGTGGCCGATCTCGCGGCGCTTGGGGCCCATCATGCGGCCCACTTCACCGACGCAGTACGGCGGGAAGTTGTAGTGGAACAGGAACGCGTCCTTGGACTCGCCCTCGACCGCGTCGATGATCTGCGCGTCGCGGCCGGTGCCCAGCGTGGTGGTGACCAGGGCCTGGGTCTCGCCGCGGGTGAACAGCGCCGAGCCGTGGGTGCGCGGCAGCACGCCGACGCGCACGGTGATCGGGCGCACGGTGGATAGGTCGCGGCCGTCGATGCGCACCTTGGTGTCGAGCACCGCGTTGCGCATGGTCTGGTATTCGAGCTCGCCGAATTCCTTCGACACGTCGCCCGCGACCCAGCCCTTGGCCTCGATCTGCGGCTTGAGCGCTTCCAGCACTTCCTTCTTCAGCGCCGAAATGGCCTCGCGGCGCTGCGCCTTGTCCACCACCTTGTAGGCGGCGCCGAGGCGGGTGCCGATCGCGGCCTTGAGGGCGTTGGCGATCGAGTCGTCCTTGGCCGGGGCGGTCCACTCGTACTTCTTGACGCCGGCCTCGGCCGCGAAGGCGTTGATCGCGTCGATCGCCGTGCGCATGTGCTTGTGGCCGAACATCACCGCGCCGAGCATGACTTCCTCGGACAGCACCTTGGCTTCGGACTCGACCATCAGCACCGCGTTGGCGGTGCCGGCGACCACCAGCTCGAGCTGCGAGGTCTTGAGCTCGGTCGCGGTCGGGTTGAGGATGTACTGGCCGTTGGCGTAACCGACCTTGGCGGCGCCGATCGGGCCGTTGAACGGGATGCCGGACAGCTTGAGCGCCGCCGAGGCGCCGAGCAGCGCCGGGATGTCGCCGTCGATTTCCGGGTTCATCGAGACCACGGTCGCGATGACCTGGACCTCGTGGCGGAAGTCCTCGGGGAACAGCGGGCGGATCGGGCGGTCGATGAGGCGGGAGATCAAGGTCTCCTTCTCGGTCTGCCGACCCTCGCGGCGGAAGAAGCCGCCGGGGATGCGTCCGCCGGCGTAGAACTTTTCCTGGTAGTCGCAGGTGAGCGGGAAGAAGTCGATGCCTTCGCGCGCGCTCTTGGCCCCGACCACCGCCACCAGCACCACGGTGCCGCCGACGTGCACCATGACGGCGCCACCGGCCTGGCGGGCGATCTCGCCCGTTTCCAGCGTGACTTCATGCTGGCCGTATTTGAATGTCTTGCTGACTTTCGCCACTGGTTTCGTCCTCGCCGTGTCTGCCGGGCCGCTTAGCGGCGGATGCCAAGCCGTGCGATCAGCGCCTTGTAGCGCTCCACGTCCTTGGTCTTGAGATAGTTCAGCAGGCGACGCCGCTGGTTCACCAGCTTGAGCAGGCCGCGCCGCGAGTGGTGGTCCTTCGCGTGGGTGCCGAAGTGCTGGGTCAGGTGGTCGATGCGCGCGGAGAGCAGCGCGACCTGGACTTCCGGCGAACCGGTGTCGTTGTCCTTGCGCTTGTGCTCGTTGATGACTTTCGCGGTCTGTTCGGCGTTGAGCGACATGATTTCCTGTCCTGCAAAATGATGACGAGGCCCGGCGGTGCCTGCATGGCACCCGCCCCGGTAGCCCCGTCGCTGGGATTTTGGCAACTGTTGGTAGCCGCCTATTGTAGCCGGCCAAAACCTTTCGGGACAAGCGCTTGGACCGCTGACCGGCACGGTTCGCGCCAGCCCCGGGCCCTGGGCGGCCTCAGGGGTTGAGGACCCGCACCGGCCGTACGGCGCCGGCCTCGTCGCGTTCAGCCAGCGCCAGCAGCCGGCCGTCCGGCCCATGGATGCGGCAGGACCCCAGCCATTCCAGCCCCGGGCGCTGAAGGACCCGGCCCTGGCGGATGCGCTCGGCCTCCGCGGCGTCCGCGTCCAGGCGCGGAACCCGTTCCAGGCCCGCCTCGGGCGGCAGCAGCAGCTCATGTGAACGTCCGTCACGCGCGGCAAGCTCCAGCGTGGCGAGGCCATGCATGGGGACGTGCTCGAACGGTTCTACCCAGAGCCGGCGCAAGCCCGCCAGGTGCGCCCCGCAACCCAGGCCGGCGCCCAGGTCGCGGGCCAGGCTGCGGATATAGGTTCCCGAGCCGCAGGTGACCTCGAGGCTCAGCTGCGTGGAGGTCCGGCCCCGGACCACGATCTCATCGACGCGAACCTCGCGCTCGGGAACCTCGACCGCCAGTCCTTTTCGCGCCAGCTTGTACAGCGGCACGCCGGCCCGCTTGAGCGCGGAGTACGCGGGCGGGCGCTGGCGGATGGTCCCGGTGAGGCGCGCCAGTTCGGCCGCAACCCGGGCATCGTCGAACTCGGGCACCGGCGCGGTCGCCACCACCTCGCCTTCGGCGTCGTCGGTCGTCGTGGTGGCACCGAGTGCGACCTCGGCCGCGTAGGCCTTGCGCGACCCCAGCAGGTGCCCCGCCACCTTGGTCGCCTCGCCGAACACCAGCGGCAGCATGCCGGTCGCGAGCGGGTCCAGGCTGCCGGTGTGGCCGGCCTTGTCGGCGCCGAGCAGGCGCTTGGCGCGCTGCAGCGCCTGGTTGGACGACAACCCGGGGGGCTTGTCCAGCAGGAGGATGCCGTGGATGGCGGGCATGGAATTTCTCGTGGCGCCTATCGCGCGCAGAGCGCGCTCCTACAAGGCCGGCTCTGTAGGAGCGCGCTCTGCGCGCGATCGGCGACGGTCGCGGCAGAAGACTGCCCTACAAGGGCGGCGCTCCGGATCCAATCGGCGCTAGGGTTCGTCGCGCAACAGCTTGTCGATGCGCTCGCCCTTGTCGACCGAATCGTCGTAGCGGAAGTGCAGGGCCGGCACGCTGCGCATCTTGACCCGGTGCGCGAGTTCGTGGCGGAACTCCTTGGCCGTGCCGTTGAGCATCTTGACCGCCGCGGGTCCCTGGTCGCCAATCAGCGCGGTGACGTAGACCGTGGCATGGGCCAGGTCGCGCGTGACCTCGACGTCGGAGACCGAGACCGAGGGCAGCGAGTGCTCGCGCACGGCTTCGTGCACCAGCGTCGCCACCTCGCGGCGCAGCAGCGCCGAGATGCGGTCCGACCGGGTGTATTCGCGGTGGGCCATGGCAGTGCGCTCCGGTCCCGGACAGAAAGACTACAGCGTCCGCGCGAACTCGATGCGCTCGAAGCACTCGATCTGGTCGCCGGCGCGCACGTCGTTGTACTGCTTGACGCCGATGCCGCACTCCATGCCGTTGCGCACTTCTTCCACGGCTTCCTTGAAGCGACGCAGGGACTCGAGCTCGCCTTCGAAGATCACCACGTTGTCGCGCAGCACCCGGATCGGCTTGTTCCGCTTGACCGTGCCCTCGATCACCATGCAGCCGGCGATCTGGCCGAACTTGGACGAACGGAACACGTCGCGCACCTGGGCCACGCCGATGATCTCCTCGCGCACCTCGTTGCCGAGCATGCCGGTTGCGACCTGGCGCACCTGGTCGATCACGTCGTAGATGATCGAGAAGTAGCGCAGGTCGAGGCCAGCGGTCTCGACGATCCGGCGCGCCGTGGCATCCGCGCGCACGTTGAAGCCGATCACCAGGGCCTTCGACGCGCTCGCGAGCGTGGCGTCGGACTCGGTGATGCCGCCCACGCCCGAGGCGATCACGTTGATCCGGATCGCGTCGGTCGAGATCTTGGTCAGCGAATCCTTGAGCGCCTCGGCGGAACCCTGCACGTCGGCCTTGACCACCACGTTGAGCACGCGCATGCCGTCGCCCTGCTGGCCCATCTGGGCCATCAGGTCCTCCATCTTGGTGGTCGGCTGCTTGACCAGGCGGGTCTCGCGACGCTTCTGCGCGCGCTGCTGCGCCACGTCCTTGGCCAGGCGATCATCGGCCACCACCACGAAATCGTCGCCGGCATCGGGCACGCCCGACAGGCCCAGCACCTGCACCGGGATCGACGGGCCGGCCTCGTTCACCTGGGTGCCGTCCTCGTTGAACATGGCGCGCACGCGGCCGTACTCGATCCCGCACACCATGAAGTCGCCCTTGGCCAGCTTGCCCTGCTGCACCAGAACGGTCGCGACCGGGCCGCGGCCCTTGTCCAGGCTCGACTCGATCACGGTGCCACTGGCGCGGCCCTCGGCCGCCGCCTTGAGCTCCATCATCTCGGACTGGACCAGAATCGCGTCGAGCAGCGCGTCCACGCCCTCGCCCGTCTTGGCCGAAACCGGCACGAAGAGGGTGTCGCCGCCGAAGTCCTCGGCCACGACCTCCTGCTGGATCAGCTCCTGCTTGACCCGCTCGGGCTGCGCGTCGGGCTTGTCGATCTTGTTGACCGCGACGATCAACGGCACGTGGGCCGCCTTGGCATGCTGCACCGCTTCGATCGTCTGCGGCATCACGCCGTCGTCGGCAGCCACCACCAGCACCACGATGTCGGTGAGCCTGGCGCCGCGCGCGCGCATCGAGGTGAAGGCCGCGTGGCCCGGGGTGTCGAGGAAGCTGATCGTGCCCTTGCCGGTCTGCACGTGGTACGCGCCGATGTGCTGGGTGATGCCGCCCGCTTCGCCGGCCGCGACCTTGGTCCGGCGGATGTAATCGAGCAGCGAGGTCTTGCCATGGTCGACGTGCCCCATGATCGTGACCACCGGCGGGCGCGGCTGCGCGTCGCCCTCGGTCGCCGCGTGCGCCACCAGCTGGCTCTCGGCGTCGGTCTCGACCGCCTTGACCGCCTTGTGGCCCAGGTCCTCGACCACCAGCACCGCGGTGTCGTGCTCGAGCACCTCGTTGATGGTGGCCATCACGCCCATCTTGAACAGCGCCTTGACCACGTCG
>Ga0073905_10001666_pt1 | contig 11350 bp, 11 predicted proteins | sample KloWWTupernatant_FD_65482 | JGI IMG/M metagenome (GOLD analysis project Ga0073905, IMG submission 65482) | Active sludge microbial communities from Klosterneuburg, Austria, studying microevolution and ecology of nitrifiers - Klosterneuburg... | ecosystem: Engineered > WWTP > Aerobic digester >... | reverse complement strand
CGGTCAGAACACTCGTGACCGCGACGAGCACGGCGAGACGGAATCGCATGTTGTGCTCCTTGTTGAACGCCATGACGGCGTGCAGCCGATTCAACCGTGCCATGTGCGCCTCGGCAACCTGCGCACGCGAGTAGTCAGCCGGCGAGCGACTGCAACAGTTCCCATGCCGCCTGCACGTGGCGTACCTCGGTGCTGCGGGCGCCGACCGACACCCGACATGCCACCGTGCCATCGAGAACCGTGCGGGTGAACAACGCCTTCCCGGTCTCGTTCGCCGCGACGATCATCGCGTCGGTCGCATCGTTGCCGGCCGTCAGTCGTACGCAGAGCAAGTTCAACGGGTGCGGCGCGACGATCTCGAAGCGGTCGTCGTGGGCAACCCATGCTGCCAATTCCTGTGTGACCGCAACGTGGCGCCGGATCATTGCGATTGCATCGTCGGCACCACCGGCTCGGATGGTGAACCACAGCTTGAGCGCGCGGAATCGGCGGCCGAGCGGAATCTGCCAGTCTCGGTAGTCGATGGCCGCGCCGGACTGTGCAGCTGCCGAGCGCAAATACTCGGGCAGGATGCTCAATGCACCGAGCAGCGATGCTCGGTCGGACGTGTAGAACAGGTCACAGTCGAAGTTGACACCCATCCACTTGTGCGGGTTGGTGCAGTAGCTGTCGGCGAGCTCCAGTCCGTCATTCACCCAACGGTGTTCGGGGGCGAGCGCCGCGATTCCGCTCATCGCCGCGTCGACGTGGAGCCACAGTCCTTCGCGCTGCGCAATGGCGCCGATCTCGTCGAGCGGGTCGAAGGCCAACGAGCTGGTGGTGCCGCGGGTGCAGCACACCCAGAATGGTGTCAGGCCGGCGGCCCGATCCTGGGCGACCATGCGCTGGAACTCGTCGGCGCGCATGGCGAACGATGCGTCGTGGGGCACGATGCGTGTCTGCGCCGTGCCGATACCGGCGATCCGCAAGCCCTTCTCGATGCTGCTGTGTGCCTGTGATGTTGCATATGCAACAAGCTTGGTCGTGTCGCCCTCGGTGTTGATGGAGCCACCCGTGATGCGCCAGCGGGCAGCGAGAATGGACGCCAGCGTTGCCTCGCTGGCCGACCCCTGGATGACGCCGCCACCCGTAGCACTGGTGCTGCGGAACTTGGCGGGAAGGCCCAGCAGCTCCTGCATCCAGTCCATCATCAGCGTCTCGACCTCGGTGCACGCCGGGCTGGTGACCCAGCTCATCCCCTGCACACCCAGACCGGCGGCGGCGAGTTCGCCGAGGATCGCGGGGTAGCTGGAGTTGCCGGGAAAGTACGCGAAGAAACTGGGGTGCTGCCAGTGCGTGAGACCCGGCATCACGACGCGATCGAGGTCGGCGAGGACCTCAGCGAACGGCTCGGCCGCGGCGGGAGGGTGCTCGGGCAGCGCGGCGCGGACGTCGCCGGGCGCCACACCGCTGGCCACGGGGTACTGCTCGACACCCTCTAGGTACTCGCTGATCCAGTCGATGAGGGCGTAGCCCTGCGTGCGAAATTCATCCGGTGTCACGCCGCCACGCTAACGGGGGGAGGGTGGCGGCTACGGTCCGAGCGTATGACGGCCGCGCACATCGACCCATCCCGATTCGAGGTGCACACAGTGGCTCCGCGGGGCTTCACGCAGGCGTATGTGCGCGAGAACGTCGGCGGCGTGCCATTGGTGTGCGTGCACGGTTGGCCCGAGACGAAGCGGGTGTTCTGGAAGGTCATCGAACCGCTTGCCGCGGCCGGTTTCGAAGTGATCGTCCCAGACCTGCGCGGTTTCGGCGACAGCGACGTCGCCCCCGACGGTTTCCATGATGTCGCCAGCCACAGCCGCGACCTCCATGCGTTGGTGCACGACGTCCTGGGTCACGAACGAGTGGTGCTGCTCGGTGGTGACCTTGGCGGCCCGGTCATCCAGGACCTCGCGCTTCGCCATCCACAGTGGGTGGATCGCATGGTGCTGTTCAACTCTCCGCTGCCGTACCTGAAGGATGAGATGGCCGGCATCGCCGGCACTCGCCCGCCCATGGAGGCAGCCGATTACTTCCTGCGCCAGGGGACCGACGCCGACGCACTGGCAGCCGAGCTGGTCACGCCCGACCAGCGCCGGCGCTACATCGCCACGTTCTACACCAGTCGCTTCTGGGCGCACCCCGGGGCGTTCATGGGGGCCGGCGAAGTGGCGTTCCACACCGAGCCGTTCGGCGATGGTGCGAAACTGCGGGCCAGCTTCGGCGGCTACGAGAGCGCGTTCGCCGCTGCCGCGCGCAGCGAGCCGACGCTGCTGACGAAGAACGACGCCACACGCACGCTGTTGCTCTACGGACCGAGTGACCACGTGATCTACCCGGCATTCGATCGCATGGCGGCGGCGGTGTTCGCGAACCACGTCGGCCCATACCTGCTGCGTGACTGCGGCCACTTCGTGCCCTGGGAAGCTCCACACGCGCTCGTCAGCGGCACGGCAGCGTTCTGCAGCGACCTGCTCGCCCGCTGAGAGGCTCAGGTGCCGTCGTCGGTGAGCGCGGCCCAGGTGTTGGGGCCGACGATGCCATCGACCGTCAGGCTGAGTGTGGTCTGGAAATTACGGACCGCTGCTTCCGTGGCGGGGCCGAACTGTCCATCGACTGCCAGTGAGATGTTCAGTTTGTAGTTGAGCTGAGTCTGGACTTGCTCGACGCCCTGGCCGCAGTCGCCGCGGCGCACGTTGACACCCGACAGGTCGGAGAGGCCCATGATGTTGCCGACGATGCGACAGGCGACGGTGGTCGGTGCGGTAGCGGCCGTGGTGGTCGTGGACAAATCGGGCGCAGTAGACGCCGGACCGGTGGTCGTCGTGGCGTCGGCGGTACTTGGGTCGACGGTGGTTGACGCAGCGATGGTCGAGGAACCGGGACCACTGGTGGTCGAACTCGCATCGCTGCTGCAGGCGGCTGTGGCGAGCAGGAGGGCTGCGGACAGCACAACGATCGGTCGTTTCATGCCGTGACTATTGCACGCCTACGCCGCGTTGACCAGGGAGGTCGTCCTACTCCGTCGTGGAGGAGTCGCTTCGCGTCGGCTGATCGGACCCGGTAGGCACGGTCATATTGGGCTCGGTGGCGGCGCGCGGAGCGCCGTCCTCGGTTCCTGCATTCATGACCGCGTCGCGTGCCTTGATACTGCGAGCAATCCGCCAACCGATGAAGGCCATTCCGCTGAGCAGGACAGCGAACGTCAGATACATGCGCCAACCTCCCTTGCTCTTGCTCCCGCAGTCGGCGCGCTCCAGGGTGCCCACGCACGAGCTGACGTTGGCATCCTCGGGCAGGAACACGTTGTCCTCGGAACCGCTCGCCGGTGCCCCGGCGTTGTCGATGGACGCGCTGTTGGCCGTCGCTGACGCCTGGTAGGGGTTCTGCCCGCTGCAGCCGGCGGCGAATACGCCGGCGGCGCCGAACAGGACGAAAGCCAACACTGCGAACGAGCGAGACGACCGAGTCATGCCCCCATCGTCGCAGCGGTCGCGCGGTTTCGCACCGCCAGCCGCGAACGTCACGTGAACGCGATCGGTGGATGTGGGCGCGGTAGGTCTCGAACCCCTACCATCGCTGAAATGGTGCAACGCACGCAGACGGTTCTGGTGGTCGATTTCGGTGCGCAGTACGCGCAGCTCATTGCGCGCCGGGTGCGAGAGCTCAACGTCTATTCGGAGATCGTGCCGCATCGCATCACGGCGGCCGAGGTGGCGGCGAAGCACCCATCGGCCATCATCTTGTCCGGTGGCCCCAAGAGCGTGCACGTCGAGGGTGCTCCCTCGCTCGACCCCGCCATCTACGACCTCGGCATTCCCATCCTGGGCATCTGCTACGGCGTGCAACTGATCGCACAGCAGCTCGGCGGCACCGTGGGTCGCGGGCTGCGTGGCGAGTACGGCCGAGCCAAGGCAACGCTGATCGGTGATGGTGCGGGCACGTTGCTCGACGGTCTGCCCGCCGAGCAAGACGTGTGGATGAGCCACTTCGACGCGGTCACCGTGGTGCCCGAAGGGTTCGTGGCGACTGCGACTTCCCCTGACGCTCCAGTGGCAGCAATGGAATCGACGGCGCGCAAGATCTGGGGCGTCCAGTGGCACCCGGAGGTGGTGCACACGCTCCACGGCATGGCCGTGTTGCAGCGTTTCTTGCACGACCTGGCGGGCTGCGAACCCAACTGGACGATGGGGTCGATCATCGACGAGCAGGTCGCCGCCGTACGCGCCCAGGTGGGTAGCGGCAAGGTCATCTGTGCGCTCAGCGGCGGTGTCGATTCGGCGGTCGCGGCGGCCCTCGTGCACCGCGCCATAGGCCATCAGCTGGTGTGCATCTACGTCGACACGGGGCTGATGCGGTTGAACGAGAGCGACCAGGTGGTCGAGACGTTCAAGCGCAACATGGGCATCGAACTGATTCATGTCACTGCCGGGCCGCGCTATTTCGAGAAGTTGGCCGGCGTCGTCGAGCCGGAGGCGAAGCGTAAGATCATCGGCGAGCTGTTCGTGCGGATCTTCGAGGAGCACACCGGTGGGCTCAGTGATGCGGAGTATCTGGTGCAGGGAACGCTCTACCCCGACGTCATCGAAAGCGGCGGCGCCGACGGCACGGCCTCGGTGATCAAGAGCCACCACAACGTCGGCGGCCTGCCCGAGGACATGACGCTGAAGCTGGTCGAGCCGTTGCGCGACCTGTTCAAGGACGAGGTTCGCAAGCTGGGAAAGGAACTGGGTCTGCCCGACGAAATCGTGTTGCGCCAGCCGTTCCCCGGCCCCGGCCTGGGGGTGCGCATCCTGGGTGAGGTGACACCCGAACGCGTCACCACCCTGCAACATGCCGACGCCATCGTGCGCGAGGAGATCTTCCGAGCGGGCCTGGAACGAGAGCTGTGGCAGAGCTTCGCCGTGCTGGCAGCGGACGTGCACTCCGTCGGGGTGATGGGTGACGAGCGCACGTATGCGAACCCCATCATCATCAGGGCTGTGACCAGCGACGATGCGATGACCGCGGACTGGGCCCGACTGCCCTACGACCTGCTCGAGACGATGTCGAGTCGTATCATCAACGAGGTCGCGGGTGTCAACCGAGTGGTCTACGACGTCACCTCCAAGCCGCCGGGAACCATCGAATGGGAATGAGTCTCCGGCAGGTGTGACACCTGCCCGGCGACCAGCCGCAGGGATCCGCCCAGTCGGTTCGCAATGCATTCGTAACATCGCTAGCCTGTCGCACGTCATGACGTCTCGCCCCTCGTTCCGCTCGTTCTTGGGCGCCTCGGCCATGGTTGTCGGACTGCTCGCCGGCACGCTGGCGATCGGCTCCACCGCCATCGCCGACGGTGTCAGCGATGCGCAGCAACAGGTCGACCAAGTGCTCGACGACCTCGACACGCTGCGCGATCAGATGGGCCAGATCGATGAGGACTACGCCGCAGCCCTCGACCGCCAGGACGCTCTCGTGGTCGAGATCGCAGGCTCGCAGGCTCGTATCGACGAACTGACCGCCGAGGTGGGCGATGTTCAGCTCGTGCTGCAGCAGATCGCGGTCGACCGTTTCACCGGCGGCGACTCGCTCACCCTCAGCCCCATCTTCTCCGATGCAGCCACGTACAGCGCGGCTGCGCAGCGGGCAGCGCTCGGCGCCATCGCCATCGACAGCGGTCGAGGCAACATCGACGGGTTGCAGTCACTGGTCGACAACCTGGCCGTCGAGCGTGCCACCCTGCAGCGCAAACGTGATGAGCAGACATCGCTCATCGCGACGCTTGCGCAGAAGCAGGTGGACTACGACGCGCTGGAGCAGTCCTACGTCACGAAGCAGGCAACCGCCAAGGCCGCCCTCGGCGACGCGCTGCAGGCAGCCGAAGATGCGCGTGCCGCTGCTGCCGTCGCGAAGGCATCGGCCAGAAAGGCCACGACATCGCGGGGCGTGACGGTTGCAGCTCCGCGAGGTGGTGGCGGCGACACCGGCGGCGCCGGCAACAACGGCAACAACGGCAACAACGGCAACGGCGGCGGTACTGCCGGTGACGGCGGCTCCACCGGCAGCGGCGAGGTGCCGGTCGACAACGCACCGCCCGTGTCGGGCAAGGCAGGCATCGCGGTGTCGGCGGCGTGGTCGGCAATCGGTACCCCCTATGGGTTTGCCGGCGAAACACCGGGCGTCTCGTTCGACTGCAGCGGTCTCACCAAGTGGGCATGGGGCCGTGCGGGTGTCGGCATGCCGCACCAGAGCGGGGCGCAGTACGGCAGCTTCCCGCACGTCTCGCAGTCCGAGGCGCAGCCCGGCGATCTGATCTTCTACTACTCGCCAATCGGGCACGTCGGTCTCTACATCGGTGGTGGCCAGATGATTCATGCCCCCAACACCGGCACCACTGTCACCGTCGCGACTGTGCACTGGAACAAGGTCGTCGGCGTCGCCCGCCCTGGCTGACGGTCTCCCGGCCAGCGTCGCGGTGCTTCGGGGCACTACGGTTGCCCCTCGTGCAGGGCATCGACATCGAACCGGTCAGTCAGTGGCTGGTAGCCAACATTCCGGGTGCAGTAGCACCGTTCACCTTCGACCTCATCGCGGGTGGTCGCTCGAACCTCACCTTCAAGGTGGCTGGTAGCGACGGCACGCAGTTCGTGTTGCGTCGTCCACCGTTGGGTCATGTGTTGGCCACGGCGCACGACATGGCGCGCGAGTACCGCATCATCGCCGCGGTCGGCCAGACCAATGTGCCGGTGCCGCCGGCGCTCGGGTTGTGCACCGACGAGGCCGTCAACGGCGCCCCCTTCTATGTGATGGGGTACGTGGAGGGCACGGTGATGGACAGCCCCGAGCGCGCTGCGGACATGAGCCCAGCGCTGCGTGTCGGTGCGAGCGAGCACCTGATCGACGTTCTGGCCGACCTGCATGCTGTCGACGTCGACGAGATCGGCCTCGGCGACCTGGCCAAGCGCGAGGGGTACGTCGCCCGCCAGGTGAAGCGATGGAGCACACAGTGGGCGCAATCCAAGACGCGTGAGTTGCCCGCCATCGACGAGGTGGCACGGCTGCTGGGTGAGCGTCTGCCCGAACAGCACGGCGTGTCCATCGCCCATGGCGACTACCGTTTCGGCAACTGCCTCACGAACCTCACCACGGGGCGTATCGCCGCCGTGCTCGATTGGGAGCTGTGCACACTGGGCGACCCGCTCGCCGACGTTGGCTACCTGGGCGTGTACTGGTTCAACGGCGACGTCACCACCTCGCGCGCCAATGACCCGACGCCCGCCGGCGGCTTTCTCACCTACGAGGACCTGCTGCAGCGCTACGCACTGCGTACCGGCCGCGACCTCAGTGGCATCGGGTACTACGTGGCGTTCAGTTGCTGGCGCCTGGCGGTCATCAGCGAAGGCGTGTACGCCCGCTACTTGCACGGCGCGATGGGCGCCCAGGAGGGTGTCGAGTTCGAGACCTTCAAGCTCGGCACCGAAGGCCTGGCTGTGCGCGCACTGGATGCGATGAGGAACCTGCCGTGAGTTCATCCAGCAATGACTCCGTCCTCGACGGTTGGGTGAAGTCGACATTCGCATCTGCCGGATTCGAACGCGACGTGTACCGGCGCGGTAGCGGGCCGGGCATCGTGCTCGTGCACGAGATTCCTGGTATCACGCCCAAGGTCACGCAGTTCGCCAACGAACTGGTCGACGCCGGCTTCACCGTGGTCATGCCGCTGCTCGTCGGCGAGGCCGGCCGCGAGGTTTCCAACGCGTACGTCGTGCAGTCGATGGCGAAGGTGTGTGTGTCTCGCGAGTTCAGCAACATGGCACTCAACCAGACCTCGCCGATCATCGCGTTCCTGCGTGCACTCGCCCGCAACCTGCACAACGAACTTGGTGGCCCCGGTGTGGGTGCGTTGGGAATGTGTTTCAGCGGTGGCTTCGCGTTGGGCATGATGGTCGACGACATCATGATCGCGCCGGTGCTCAGCCAGCCCTCCATGCCGTTCGCTGTTGGCATCGGCAAGAAGAAGGCGGTGCGATCTGCGGATCTCAACCTGTCGCCCGACGACGCACTCACGGTGGCCCGCCGCGCCGCCGAAGGCTGCCAGGTACTGGGGTTGCGCTACACCGGTGATCCGCTGGTGGGTACTCGCTTCGAGACGCTGCGCACGATGCTGGGCGACGCATTCATCGCCGTCGAGCTCCCCAGCGACGACAAGAAGGACCACTCGGTGCTCACCGAACAACGCGACGAGCCCAGCGTGCAGCGAGTCCTAGAGTACTTCAAACAAAAACTCCAAACCCCCTGACCACCCCGTTTTACGTAAACACTGTCGGGCTGTGACCTGCGGCTGTGAGTCTGGAACTTTTACGTAAAACGGGGTGGGGGGTGGGGGTAGAGGCCGAGGGCGTCGTTGGCCAACTGCTTGGTGGTGGTGTAGTCGGCCTTGCCGTTGGGGGCGCGCGGCACCTGGGTCACGAACACGACTCGCCTGGGCGCCTTGTACCCGGCGAGGTCGCCCTTCACGCCGGCGATGACGTCAGCCTCCGTGACGGTCGCTCCCTCCGCGAGTGAGGCGACCGCAGTGACGGACTGGCCGAACTTCTCATCCGTGATACCAACGACCAGGCAATCGAGGACTCCGTCGACACGCTTGACGGACTCTTCGACTTCCTCGGGGAAGATCTTCTCGCCGCCCGAGTTGATGACCTGGCTGCCGCGACCGAGCAGGATCAGCGAGCCGTCGGCGGCCACCATGGCCATGTCGCCGGGGAACGAGTAGCGCACGCCGTTGATGGTGCGGAACGTGCGTGCCGACTTCTCCTCGTCCTTGAAGTACCCGATGGGAACGAGGCCGGCAGCCGCGACCATGCCGACTTCCTCACTGCCGGGCGTGACCTCGCTGCCGTCGTCCATGAACACTCTGGTCGTGGGGTTCTGAGTGAAGCGGGCGGTAGCGGGCGGCAAACCCTTCATCGAAACGCTGTTGCCCATCGAGCCCTCCGACGAGCCGATGGCGTCGATCAGCATCACGTGCTCGATGCGGTCAAGCAGCATCTCTTTGACCTCAGCGGTCCACATCACGCCCGACGAGATGATCATCTTCAGCGTCGACAGGTCGTAGGGCGTACCAGCTGCTTGCGCCGTATCGAGGGCTCGGATGATGGGCTTGGAGAATGCGTCGCCGACGATGATCAGGTTGGTGACGTGGTGGGTGACAGCGGTGCTCAACACCTCGTCAGCGTCGAGCGAGCGGCTCTGCAGCGTGACGATGGTTGCACCGCCCAGTTGCGGAATCATTGCTCCCAACCACATGCCAGTGCCGTGCATCAGCGGCGCGCACGGCATGGAGATGAGGCCACCGCCGGCGTCGATGACGCCCTTGACCATCGGCGCAAACTCGGTGGCATCGGTGGGTGGCGTCAGGCCGAGTAGGGGGAAACCAAGTGCTGCGAACGCGCGAGTGATGCCACCCATGTCGTACATCACGCCCTTGGGCATGCCGGTGGTGCCGCCGGTGTACAGCATGTAGATGTCATCTTCGCTGCGGGTGATGCGCGCCATCGGTGAAGTAGCGGCCATCGCCTCCTCGTAGCGGCGTGCAACGGGCACCTGGCCGGCACCACCGTCGTCGACCTCGATGAGCAGCTTCAGCTTCGGCAGCCGCGAGCGAACACGCTCGACGCGGTCGCCCAGAGACGAGTGGAAGACGATGGCTTCCGCATCGGCGTTGTCGAGCAGGTACCACAGCTCTTCGTCCATGTAGCGGTAGTTGATGTTGATGGGCACGCCGCGCATCTTGAAGGCGGCGTAGTGCGACTCGAGGTACTCGTTGCCGTTGTACATGAAGAGGCCGATCTTCGAGTCGGGGCCAAGGCCCGCTGCGTCGAAGGTTGCGGCCATGCGCGCCGCTCGCTCGTCGTACTGCGCCCACGTGAAGTGCTTGTCGCCGTGGATGACTGCGTCGCGGTCCCCGAAAGCGTCGGCGAGTGTTTCCCAAATGGTGGCGAAGTGGAACTCCATATGCCGATGGTAGCTACCCCAGTTCGCGCCCGTACATCTCTCCGAGTGGGTCGCTGATCAACTCCAGCCGCTCGCCGTCGGGACCACGGAAGTACAGCGATGAACCGTCGACGTGGGCGTACTCGACCCCGGCTGCCTCCAGCCGCAGTTTGGCTGCCTCCCATTGCGGGCGGTCGATGGAGATGGCGAGGTGGTGGTGGCCACCGAGCACTTCCATGTACACGCCGAGGTCCAGGCCCGGAAGGTCGAAGAAGGCGAGCGCGTTGCCGTGGCCGATGTCGAAGAAGAAGTGTGTGCTGCCCTCGTAGTCGCGGTTCTCGAACATCTCGATCAGCGGGAAACCGAGCAGGCCGTCGTAGAACTCGATGGTGTGCGCCACGTCGCTGCTGATCAGCGCGACGTGATGCACACCGCGGGCGGTGGACGCTGGTCGTGCCGCCCGCGGCGTGAGGTGCAACTCGGTCAACTCTGCGCGCCGCGCAGTCAGCGCGTCGCGCTGCTCGCTGTTCATGACGTGGCCCATATCGACAGTTCAGCACCTTCTGAGCCGGCAGTGAACACGAGGTCAGCGGAATCCGTCAGGCGAGCAGCGTCGCCGGTGGCCAGTTCGCCCACGTTCTCCAGTGAGCCGCTACCGACGGCAACGAACAGATGGACGTGGGGCGCCACTGGGACGGTGACGGCTTCATCTGGCTGCAGGCGGCCACCCCACAGCACAGCGTCGCGCTGGCGCACCGTGATGGCACCCTCGTGGCCCTGACCGCTGGCAATCGGAACCAGACCCCCGGCGTCGAGCGCGTCGTTGAGGTCGAGTTGTTCGTAGCCGGGCTCGATGCCGGCCGTGTCCGGAGGTACCCACATCTGCAGGAAATGCACGGGTTCGTCGGGGCTGGCGTTGTACTCGCTGTGGCGAATACCGGAGCCGGCGCTCATCCGCTGGGCGAGGCCCGGGTAGAGGATGCCGTGGTTGCCGGCGCTGTCCTTGTGTTCCAGGCGCCCGGAAAGTACCCAGGTGACGATCTCCATGTCGCGGTGGCCGTGCGTGCCGAAACCCTGGCCCGCCTCCACGACGTCGTCGTTGTTGACCACCAGCAAGCCGTGACCCTCGTGGTCGGGCGAGTAGTGCGCGCCGAAGTTGAACGAGTGCTGCGAGTGCAGCCAACCGGCATCGGTGAGGAAGCGGTCGGCGGCACGCTGGACGGTGAACGTTGTCATGATCTCTACAACATAGTTGCGAGCGCAACTATTCCGCATCTCAGCCGGTGGGTACGACGATGCCGCGCGGGCGAGCGACGTCGACGATGGCGGCCCACTCGGCGTCTGTGTC
>Ga0073905_10001665_pt1 | contig 11354 bp, 8 predicted proteins | sample KloWWTupernatant_FD_65482 | JGI IMG/M metagenome (GOLD analysis project Ga0073905, IMG submission 65482) | Active sludge microbial communities from Klosterneuburg, Austria, studying microevolution and ecology of nitrifiers - Klosterneuburg... | ecosystem: Engineered > WWTP > Aerobic digester >... | reverse complement strand
CAAAGATACAGAAGTGGTTTTCTGGACTATGATAAAAACAATTCCTGTTTATTTCAGATTATTGTTTGCACCGTTTGGGTTACTTTATCATTATAATGGCGTAATCACAGACTCTTCATCCATACTTGATTTTACTGCTCTTTTGTCACTGATCTTTATTTTTGCATTAATTGGACTTTCTGTTTTCTTCTACAAGCGGGACAGCATAATATCTTTTTGCATACTTTTTTTTCTTGTGACACTTCTTCCTGTTATGAATATTATTCCGACTATGAACCTTATGGCAGAAAGGTTTTTGTATCTGACTTCATTTTCACTTATAGTTCTAATTACACACCTTCTAATGCTTGCCAGTAATAAAAGGGATTTTGGAATGTTAATTGTAGGTGTTTTAATAATAATAATTTCTCTTGGATATATGACATATCTAAGGAACATGGACTGGAAAACAAATGAAACATTATTTTCGTCAGCAATTGGTTATGAAGGTTCGGTAATTCTAGTCAATGAAGGAAATATATATTCTAAAAGCAAAAAATTTGATGAGGCAAAAAAGAAATATAAACGTGCAATAGAATTAAGAGATAATAATTTACTTGCACATCATAATCTGGGATTAGTTTATATGATTGAAGGAAAACTTGATTCAGCAGAGATGAGGATAAGCAGAGGCATTATGATTGATTCAAATGCAGCTGATGGTTATTATCAGCTTGCTACAATTTATAATACTCTTGGAAAAAATGAAGAAGCAATACAATTGCTTGAGAAACTTCAGACCATAAATCCGAATTACATGGATTCACCCTCTTTACTTGAAAACTTAAAAAATCCTGATTCTAAAAAAGATAAGAAAGATGATGGAAAATTTGAAATTAGTTTTCTGCAGAAGAGATCTTATCAATATTTTAATGAAAAAAAATATAAAGAAGCTATTGAGGATCTTAAAAAACTAGCCGAGCTTTCAAATGACCTTCCTTCTAAATCAGGATTTTATAATAATATAGCAATGTGTTATGCAGAGCTTAAAGATAATGATCAGACTGAAAAATATTTTTCCGAGGCAGTAAAAATAGATAAAAATAATGTGAATGCATTGAACGGTCTGGTTACCTTATATCTTAAAAAGAATGAAGTCAGCAAAGCTATGAGTAATTTAAGCAGGATCATTGAAATTAATCCGGGTGATTTGAAAGCAAAGAATACGCTGGATTCATTGATAAAAATACAGTAATATAAATAAACTATTTATAAATTAAAAAAATTTACTAATGAACTGGAATTTAATTTTAAAATTGTCTTTGTTTGGACTTCTGATGGGAATCCTTTCAGTTTTCGGATTTATACCAACAGGTTTTGAATTTTTCCCATGGCTGATTATCGCCGTTATTTCAGGATATTTAATATCCAAACACACAACCAAGCTGGTCATGACCCAATCAGTTGTATTAGGTTTGTTTATGGGAATTATTGTCTCTGTTTTTCAAGCCGTTTTTTTTGATAAATTATTGGAAAATAACCCAGGATCTTTAGATGGTTTTAAGGAAATTCCAATGTCTATGGAACCTCAGTATGTAATACTTTTCATGGGACCTTTTATTGGAATAATTTTTGGAATTGTAATAGGTTTGATTGCATTAGGTTTTAGGAAAATGAAAAAATAGAATTTCAATAATTTAATTTTGATATTATGAAAAACTTTTACATTCTTATATTTATTCTGATGTTCTTTCTTTCGGCTAATGTACAATCACAGGTACCTGAAAGATTTTCAAAACCTCATGACGAAGTAGAGCAAATTTTCTGGAACAAGAAAAAAAATACCTTATCATTTTCTGATCATATCCCGAATTATAACTCAGTTCTCTTTACAAATACTAACATTTCAAGAGACAGCTTTCCGCAGAATGAAACATCCGTGAAAATCAGTAAAACAGATCCAAACAGAGTAGTAGCAGCATGGAGAGATTTCAGACAAGGCGTTAGTCCGGCAAATAGAAGAGTCGGTTACAGTTATTCCACTGACGGTGGAGTTACGTGGTCGGTAAGTCAGTTACTTGATTCAACAGTCTTTCCTGATTTTCCGAGAAACAGTGACCCTGTAGTTGCTGTCGATACAGCAGGAAATTTTTACATTGCTGTAATTACTGTCGGACAGAATCTTGCTCTTGCAATTTATAAATCCACTGATGGCGGAGTTACATTCCCGATATCCACTATAGTAGCTAATGATGGTACAGAAGACAAAGAATGGCTTGAGACAGATTTTACTCCGGGGAGTCCATATTATAATAATCTTTATATCAGCTGGACAAGATTCAGCGGCAACTCAGGTATCAAGCTCACACGGTCTACAAACTCAGGATCAAACTGGTCTAATGCAGTTGCAATTGCTGACCCTTCAAGTCCGGGCCAGGGTTCAGATCTTGCAATAGGGCTTGACGGAGAGATCTATGTCACATGGGTCGGTGGGACAGCTACACAGGATTATATTTATTTTGACAAGTCCACTGACGGCGGATTATCGTTCGGAACGGACAGAGTTATTCAGCAGGGGCTTACTCCTACAATTCCAATTACGTCCAGTGGTGTCACTTTTCCTTCTATAGATACTGATGTTTCAGGAGGAGCGAATAACGGGAATATATATTTAGTATGGTGCGACGGCAGAAATGGTGATGCTGACATTTTTCTTACAAGATCAACTAACAAAGGTGCTAACTGGTCTTCTCCTCTCAGAGTAAATAACGATCCTGTAAGCAACGGAAAAATGCAATGCTGGCCGTGGCTTGCAGTGAGTGATTCAGGAAATATCGCAGTCATTTTTTATGATACAAGAAATACATCTGCCAATAATATAGTCGAAGCATATCTTGCATTATCAACTGATGGAGGACTTTCATTTACAAACACTCCACTAAGTGATGTTCCTTCGCCTACCATCCAGCCAAATTCGGATATCCGGTTCGGTGATTATATAGGAATAGATTATTATGGTGGAAAGATAGTACCCGTATGGACTGATGAAAGAACCGGCGGATTTAATATGGAATGTTATACTGCTGTTGTCGATGGTACAGTCGGTGTTTCTCATATAAATAATTTGGTACCTGATGAATTTGTGCTTAGCCAAAATTATCCTAACCCGTTTAACCCGGAAACTAAGATTGCATATTCAATTCCTGTAAAAGGTCATGTCTCATTGAAAATATATAACTCTATTGGAAAAGAAGTCGCCTCTCTTGTAAACAGGTCTCAGAATTCCGGTAACTATGAGGTCAGGTTTGACGGTGCTTCATTAAACAGCGGAGTTTATTTTTATAAAATTCAGGTTAATGATTTTGTTCAGACAAAGAAAATGATTCTTTTGAAATAAATTAAACTGACTAAATACAATTTGTCAGACAGTTAATTTTTCTATTCCGCAGAGATAAATAATTTCTCTGCGGGATTTTTTTATTAAAAACAGAAGATCATTTATCATCAAAATTAAATTTATCCTAAAACCATGTGATTTAATCAAATCGCGGTTTCATTAAATTTATAAACAAAAAATTATTTTTCATATTAAACTTTATTCAAATGGATGTTAACCACTATTAAAAAAAGAAAATTATTTCAAATCATACTTAATTTAATAGATTAAATTTCTATTTTAGTCAAATAAAAATTTTAAATTAGGTTTTTTAAAAACGTCTAAAGATCGGGTAATCAAATTTTACTAAGCTATTGAGCGCAGTATCCTCCAGAAAAATAAGTATTATAAAAGGTATATCATGGCGGATAGTCGGAACGCTGGATACAATTTTCCTTGCATGGCTCTTTACAGGAAATCTTAATTTTGCAATTAAGATTGGCGGCATAGAGCTGATCACAAAAATTGCATTATATTATTTTCATGAAAGATTATGGAATTTTCTGAAGATCGGTAATAAAGTATTAGGTGAAAATAATGGAGTAAAAGTATATACAGATAAGCACTGGAAGAGTATTGCAAAAAGCATCAGCTGGAGAATTTTAGGTACTATTGATACCATGATCATTTCATATTTTGTTACCGGCAGTATAAACAGAGCTTTGGAAATTGGATTTACGGAAGTCTTTACTAAAATGCTGTTGTATTATATTCATGAAAGAATCTGGCTTAAATTCACTAACAGATCTGCAGATAAATCTCCGCATTACTAATCCACTTTTGAAATACTTTTGGCAGCAGTAATTATGGATTTGTTTATTTCTGAAAATAATTAATTTAGAAAATAATAATGAATGTAATAAACCTGGACAAAAAGTTTAAAGCGTTCTCCGATCATTTCAGTCCAAAGATCATTGCAGAGCTGAATGGTCAGCATGTAAAGTTAGGAAAATTCATTGGTGACTTTGTATGGCATAAGCATGACAATGAAGATGAAATGTTCCTTGTGATCAAAGGAAAATTTTATATGGATATCAAAACAAAAGAGGGGAATGAAGTTTTGCAAAAAACACTTGAACTTAATGAAGGTGAAATGATCGTCATTCCAAAAGGTGTAGAGCACAGACCGCATAGTAATGAGGAAGTACAGGTTATGCTGTTTGAGCCTGCAGGTACTCTGAATACAGGAGATGTGAATAACGCAATGACAAAGAAAGATCCTGAATGGATCTGACTTTATATGTGTTCACAATTCCAATTAATCCCGGTACAATTTTTGAAACTAATAAATAAAAAGCATCCGTCAAAATTGAAAATCAGTTTTAATGGATGCTCTCTGAATTTGAATCTTTGTAATAAAATCAGTTATAGAAACTTATCTTAAAAAATATTTCTAAAAGATCTTATTAACAGTCAGTGTAATGGAGTTGGTGACTTCATTAGCGCTGGTCCTTCCGATCAGTTCACCTGATGTTGAAAATGGTCCTTTCGAATTTGAAAACGGTGCTTTAAAATCATTAACCTGTGTCTGGGTTGAATTAAAAGTATAGCTAAGATCTAAGAACAATGACTGACTTAAAAAATACGTACCGCCTGCAGTTGCAGCAAAACCCCAGACCCAGTTTGTACTCGAAAAATCTGTGGGTTCACCTGAGATATTAACAGTGTCATTCTGAATAAAAGCATACCCGACTACATCGTTAACTTCTTCTTTGGTTTCAGACATTGAAATTCCCGCTCCAAGATAAAAAAATGTTTTACCCGACGAGATACCAAAATAAGGAGTAAATGAAAACTGATGATTAAGGCTGTATTGAAATGACTGAACGACAGCGACACCTTCGAAAGTATCGCCGCTGGAATTTGAACCGAATTGAGGAATCTCAAGGACAGGACTTGTCGATGTAGTACCCACATAGCTGTATGAGAGTTTTGATCCCCACAGCCAGCTGCTATTATTGAACTTCTGAAAATAACCAACCTGTAGTGTAGGGCCTAATTTACTTTCGGAATCAGGTGTTATCGAAAAAGGACCTTTTGCGCTGCCGGTCTGAACTTTATTTCCATTTATATAAATTTCAGAAAGTCCGAGCGTATTAGCATCCACCTGGCTGAAATTCACAAAAGAATAGTTGCCTCCAAGTCCACCGTAAAATCCATACTTTGGAACTTCTGATTTTTGTGCAAAGGATGAAACTGAAAAAGCAAGCAGAGTAAACAATAGAATAAATTTATTCAAAATTTAATATAGGGGGTTATGAAATATTTTTAATATACAAAATAATGTTACAAATGTATTATTGCAATTACTTCTGTCATTTATATCTATAGAAACAGTTTCAGAATATGATTGGAAATTTTTAGTTTGAAAAATAAATATTTATGAATTCTCTCAAGCTAAAGCATACGGCTTCTAATCTTACGGCTAAAAACAATCTTATAATATTTATAATAAAATTTATTTAATCAAAACCATCCGCTTTGTCTCAGCAAAATCTCCCGCTTCCAATTTATAAAAATAAACTCCGCTTGGGAAATTACTTCCGTCGAATGAGACAGAGTAGCTGCCTGCAGTTTGCTTTTCATTTACCAGGGTCGAAACTTCATTCCCCAATACATCAAAGACTTTCAGCGAAACATCATTGTACACTGTACATTGATATTTTATAATTGTCATTGGGTTAAATGGGTTTGGAAAATTGTCGAAAAGTCTGTACTGATCGGGTACTTCTGTGGAAATTTGTCTGATATTTGTGATGTACTGATCATAAACTAAATATAATCCTCTTTCAGTAACTACATAAATAGAATCGAGTTCTGGTCGGGCTTTAAAAACTCCATAGATATGAAAATTGGGAATGCTATTATTATAAACAGAAAAATTAATACCTGCGTTAGTAGAAACATATAAGACTGAACCTATTCCGGCATAATAAATTTCTTTCCGTGAAGGATGAAATTCCAGGCAGTTAATATTTCCCGGCAAACTACTCAGCTGACTCCAGTTAAAACCCTTGTCAGATGATTTATATAAATCTGTTCCGTTGAATGTTACTATTGTATCAGAGCTTTTAAAAAATAATGTATTTGATGAGCTGAAGTTATTTCCCGTATGATTAAAACTAATTCCATTATCAGTGCTGATCAGTATTGAGTTTTGAGAAGTTATTAAGTATAAATAATTTTCATCATAAGGATTTAAAATTATATCGCGTAAGTTACCGGGTGTTCCCGGGACATAATTCCAGCTGATTCCTCTGTTAACAGTTTTATACAGAGAATCATTAATCAAAGAATATATAAAGTTGTCATTAAAAGGAGATATTCTAATAACAGTTGCCTTGAGATTATTACTATTTCCTGAGTTTGTAACTACAGAGTGTAATTCAGGTGGAGTGCAGTTGACCCCTGCCATTCTACTGAAATATTTTATTGCAAAGTTAGAATCCTGATTTGAAACATCAAATTCTTTCGGTCTGTAAAAAATACAACTTTCAGTAAGAATAAAATCTGTACAAATAATAGGATCAAAGAATCCATCGAATGGTTTGAATGTGTTATTTGTCCGTGCATTTAATTTATAAGTTCTGAAAATTGCTGAGTCATTACATCCGATGAACGGAGCACCTGTTATTCCCCATGTCTGAAAGAAAAGTACTCTTTCATTGTTAATATTTATTATTTTAGATTTATCAATTAACACGTCATGAACCAAGATCCAGTTCTGCCCTATTGATTTATCCGCAGTACAGGTAAAAATGCAAATTAAAATTGTAATTCTTTTTAAAATTGAAATCATTTTTTAAATCTCCAATAGTTATAAATTAAATTGATAAAATTTTTCATTTTACTATGACCATTCTTTTTGTATCTATAAAATATCCAGCCGTCAGCTTATAAAAGTAAACCCCGCTAGGAAAATTAATTCCGTCAAATGTGACTGAGTAGCTGCCTGCAGTTTGCTTTTCATTTACCAGTGTCGAAACTTCATTTCCCAAAACATCAAAAACTTTGATACTCACCAAATCAATCGTAACCCGTAACTCGTAATTGATCACTGTCTTTGGGTTAAATGGGTTTGGGTAGTTTTGAGAAAGTGAATATTTTTCCGGAATTTTTGTACTGATCTGATTTATATCTGTCAATGTAGTATCACCATATACAATGCCGTTAACAACACATCCTAAAAGTGTATAAGTCGTAGGTAAAGGATCTCCCAATTCCATAAAGTAAATCCCAATATTCTCTGCGTATTTTCTACTATCTGCAGTAAGTACGATCACCGGACCAAATTCCTTTTTTGCATATGTGTTTCCGAAAAGTTCAATACTTCCTGTTTCCACACACTTTCTTTTTACATTTCCGCAGAAGTTTGTACTGTCATTTTTATTTGATGCAATTGAGTCTACGAGAATTTCGCCCGGGCTGTAAGCACATCCACCTCCATTAGAATAATTATAAATATTTCCGGATAATGAATCTATCCTGAACCATTGAGAAAGACCGGGGAAATTACACTGATAATATTTTTTCGAATTAATAACCGAATCTTTTGTGACAGTAACTTTGAATTTACCTCCGCTTGATATTTCAATCCAGCTGTAAGTCCAGGAATTACCGACTTTTAATGGCAGGTATTCCGGAAATCCTGAATACGAATATCCGGGCATTGAATAAATAATTAAAATGATTAATAGTATTTTTTTCAAAGTTATTAATTTTATTTTAATAGAATCATACTTTTAGTTTTAGAAAAATTGCCTGCCTCAAGCTTATAAAAATAAACTCCGCTCGAAAAATTACTTCCGTCAAATGTGACTGAGTAGCTGCCTGCGTTTTGCTTTTCATTTACCAAAGTCGAAACTTCATTCCCCAATACATCAAAGACTTTCAGACTAACTAAATCGTCATTTGAATTTTGTATCTTATAATTGATAATAGTGTTGGGATTAAATGGATTTGGAAAATTCTGAGATATAGAATACGATGAAGGTATTTCAATTCCTGTTTGAGTTACTCCTGTTAAATTATTCAGTCGATCGTAATATAGTTTGTTTCCTGTTCCGTTTGCGCCGACCCAAATTGCACCTGCATCTCCGCCTGTATCATAATATTCAATCAAAGTAGGAATGAATCCTATAGCAGAATAAACCGGTGGATGTTCGCTAGTTTGTATTGGTTCTGAAAAAACAGAAGAAGTAGAATTCGAAGCTGATGAATAATACATTTTATCGGAAACATTTGTTGGAGGACCTGTCTGTAAACTATCCGAATAATAAATTATCCCGACGCCACCATCATTCAAACTATAATATTTTGCATCAAACCAAAATTCATCTCTGCCGGGCATGGATCCAATTGTAATTGGAGCTCCGTAAGTCATACCACCGTCATTGCTCAAAATACAGTTAATATCTTTGCTTCCCGAAATACCTGAAGTATAAAACAGCCAGGCATTCGATCCGTATCGAACAGCTTCAAACTGGTCTTTGGGAGTACCTGCAGGAATAGGCGAAGTGAATGTACCTTCTACTACAAGTGTTCCGGGTACGGATTCTCTGTATCGGACATTCCTTATGATAGAACTCAAAGTATCTGTAAATGGACCCCCGTAATAATTAACAATTGCAGTATCACCGGTTGCAGACATTGATATTCCGGGATGTGCAGCATTTGATGAAAGAAATATTCCTCCACCCCAATTAATGCCACCATCTGCTGAACCGAATATTCTCACTTGATTATTTATATAAAGATCTATTATGATATAGATACTTCCGGAAGATGAAGTAGTAGCGTCAAAGTCTCCTATATTAGTATAATTTGTAAAAGTACCCAATGTCCCGCTGACCGGATTCAAAACCCTGACAGTTCCATTTGCAAGGAAAACACAATAGACTGAATCAAGAGCGGTTCTGACCATTTTTGTCTTAGTGATAATCACTGCAGGACTTATCCCGGCAATTTTAGACCAGTTCATTCCATTATTTGTTGAGGTCAGTATTGTAAGACCTTCATTCAGTCCGGGAGAAAAGTTTGTATCTGGAACAGAGACATAAATAGTAGAAGCGGAATTCTTATAAACTCCTGATGGTCTGCCCATTGGTTCTGTGTCTGATACTACATAGTCGGATCCCCATTCGACATTTTCGTAATAAGGAACCGGCGGATCGTAAATTTTAACGGAAAGTTCCTGAGCTTGTATATATGTTGTAAAAATAAAAATGGAAATAAAAAGTGTAATTAAATTTTTCAAAACAATTCTCCTTTTTGTTTAAGTATTTTATAAAATAAATTATTATTCTGTATAAATTAACCCCGCCCGGAAAATTACTTAAGTCGAATGTGACTGAATAACTGCCGGCAGTTTGTTTTACATTTATTAAGCTCGAAATTTAATTCCCTAATATATCTTAAATTTTTTACGATGAATATTTTATAAGTTGAATTCGCGCAAGGTATAGCATGCGGCTACAATTAAATCCCTAAAATTTTTGTAATCTGTCATTTGTAATATGTCATTTGTAATTTGAAATTTATTTTAATAAAACCATCCGTTTTGTCTCAGCAAAATCTCCCGCTTCCAATTTATAGAAATAAACCCCGCTGGGGAAATTACTTCCGTCGAATGTGACAGTGTAGCTGCCGGGAGTTTGTTTTTCATTTACCAATGTCGAAACTTCATTTCCCAAAACATCAAAGACTTTTATACTGACCAGATCACTCGTCACTCGTAACTCGTAATTGATCACTGTTTTTGGATTAAAGGGGTTTGGATAATTCTGCGAAAGCGAATATCTATCTAGGAGAATATTTCCTGTTTCAGAAATGCCGGTATTTCTGACAATCACAGATTTACCATATAAACTGCTTCTGCCTGAAGAATCTTTGTTGTAAATAACCCAGATCAGAAAATCATAGTTTTGAAAATAAATTCCATTGCTCATTGTCATAGATGTTTTGTCAGGATCTCCGGAAATTATCACAGTGTCTTTCTGAGAAGCATAAGTACTATTTAAAATTAATCTGTTAATACCGGAATAATTTTCTTTGTATGCAATCGCATCAGAATAAATATATCCGTCTAAAGTAATCAGATTATTGAAAAATCTTTGAAGTGAAGTATTGTCAGCGCTATCGTTGAAGTCATTAATTGTTATAAGAGAATTGTCATGAAGAGAATAGATATTCCAATATCCGGATTGATTTGATTCGAATAAAGGGATCTCATCAACATAAGTGGTCATAAAACCTGCATTCCTGACATCTCCGACTCCGTAAACAGTTTCAGGATTACTCCAGATATTTCCAAAATTCAGATTCCTTTTATAAAGATGGAAAGTACTGTCAGTATTTTGCTTCTCATAAGTAACCTGCTTTTTAATATTAAAAATATTTTCTAAAATTTTAGGAGTTTTGCATACAGACATTTCTCCGTCTGTTAAATTATATTCGTAATTTATAATTCCTGTATCAGCATTTACCTCTTTATATATTATGTCATTGGAAGATTCATAGACTACTGAATAATTCAGACTATCAATAGATGCAACATCAGGATTGTGACATTGCGCAGAGGAGTCAATTATGAAAGGAGATTGCCATCCTGTATTGAAATTGAAATAGCATCCTACTATATAAATAAGAGAATCTCTTTGACTTTCCCAGACTGCAAATGCATGTTTGTAAATACTGTGATTATAATAATCCCCGATACAGATTACCGGATTCTTGTCATTAAAATCTCCTGATGAAATATATACAGTGTTTCCGGTAATTCCGGATGTGTCTATATTTACAACGCAGATTCTTGAAACTGAATCATTTTCAGAATTTTTTCTTTCGAAGATCAAAGTTTCAAAAGTATTATTGTTAAATGAAATATTAAATTTATCTCTTATATAATTCGGATTGCTGTCATAATATCCTTCGGTTAATT
>Ga0073905_10001657_pt1 | contig 11374 bp, 23 predicted proteins | sample KloWWTupernatant_FD_65482 | JGI IMG/M metagenome (GOLD analysis project Ga0073905, IMG submission 65482) | Active sludge microbial communities from Klosterneuburg, Austria, studying microevolution and ecology of nitrifiers - Klosterneuburg... | ecosystem: Engineered > WWTP > Aerobic digester >... | reverse complement strand
GTTCGGCCTTCTTGGCGTCGAACTCCGCGTCGGTCACGATGCCGGCGGCGTGCAGGTCGGCAAGCCGCCTGATCTGCTCGGCTATATCCGGCGTTGCCGGGCTGCTGCTCGATGCGCCGAGCCGCGTGCGGACGTAGGCGGCGATCTCGCCAGCGCGGCCGGTCGGCAGGATCTTGCTGGCTTCGATCTCGCCGCCGGCGGTGGCGAGGATGACCCTGCCGTTGATGCGGCTATCCTCGGACTGTACATGCGTGATGCGGTCATAGGTGATGTCCTGGACGTGGAGTCGTTTATTGAATGCGCCGACCTCATTGATGGCGATCAGTCGCCGATCGGTCACGATGATGAGGTTGTTGCCCGAGCCGGTATAAGAGCCGACGGCGAGCATGGCGACGTCTTCGCCTGGCTGAATGATCTCGCCAGCGCGCTTCAGCTCCGCCTTCACGCTGAGCCGTTCGACGCGACCGAGGGTGGATTCGGCGAGCTGCTGGATGTCGGGCATCTGTGTACTCCTATCGTGTCCGTTGTCGTCTCACTCCCAGACTGGGAACTGCCGCGCGAACTCATCAGCCTGGCGCTCGAAGCGGGCGACGGTGATGTGGCCTTGGGGTCGAGTTTCCCACCAACGCCAATCCCCAGCGTGGAGCATGACGTGCCCGATCTCGTGCCAGACGGCGTATGCCGACCCCTCGGCCGTGAGGTCGCGCCGTATCAGGATGGTGCTGCCTCGGATGATGGCGTCGAAACTCTCGGGGAGTGGCGCGGTATGGACACTGAGTCGTAGGTGCTGCGCGAACTCCGGCCATGATGCCGCGCGGACGATCCCATAACGCGCACGGGCGCGGGTGACGACGCACTCAACGACGACTCCCACCAGCGGCCTCCTTGTTTCGGTCGATCTGATCGATCAATGACTCGACGAGCGCAATCTCTGCGGAGGTGAAGCGCTCTGAACGCTTTGCCCACGCCAAGCCTCGGTCAGCGATGATCTGATCAACGTCCACACGGGGACGATGTCCCGCCAACTCAAGTACCCAATCGCGGTCGGCGCCGATAGCATCCGCGACGGCTATCGCGTGCTGCGACTCAGGCAATGCACGACCACTGATCCAATGACCGACGGTCGACGCGTGCACGCCGACTTTCGCCGCGAACGCTCGATATGACCACGGCGGCTCCGCGTCCTGGAGCTGGTCCAGGAGCCATATTCCGAACGATGTCCGACCGTCGTCTACTGGCATAGACAGACCATACACCGCATGTAGACGCGGCAGTTGACATCGTTGCAGTGATGCGTTAGACTGTCTACATGATGCAATCACGGAGGGGCTTGATGGACGATCCTGTGACGCGAATTCCTTCACTGTTGAGGGCGCAAGGCCGCTCGGTGCAGTGGTTTTGTCGGAACGTCGGAATCCATCGGTCCTACTACTGGATGATGGAGACAGGGCATCGACCACTCTCTGCATCCTATCTATCTCAGGCCGCCGACGTGCTTGGCGTGCCGGTCGAGATGCTAGTGTCTACATCACGCAACGTGACAGAGCCATCGAGCAATATCGCGGATCAGGTGTCAGCATGACCGATGGTGACCAGGCGGCGATCGCAACAGCCACGCAAGGTCGACCGTTCGAGATTCTCCCTGAGCACCGCATGCGACCTGGCTGGGACTGGTTCGTGGAGCGGCTAACTCGCCCGACATCGGACGAGGCACACGACACCATGCGCGACGATCGGGATGTCGCATGACCACTCATTCCTTTCCTCAGCTGGGTCGGACGCTGTGTCCGGCTCAGCACGCAGCGCCAGGCGGTGGCTCGCACACACACCGTCGGACGCTGCGTGCTGGGCGCATAACCCCCGTCCAGTGTGTACCCCACTCCATCCCCTATCCGGCTGGCGGCGAGATACCCACACGTCTCGCCGTCAGCGCCCAGCCCGACGCGGTATGGACGATGTCCGTGCGCTTGAGTGACGCGATCGGGCTGAGCGCTGGCGTGTGCTGGCAAGGCGTGACTCCTGACGCTGGCGACGATGACGGGGCGACCGACCGGGCCGATGCCTGGGGTGCCAACCGCGGGTCGCGGTCATCGTCGCCGAAGGAGGGGCTGCCCAAAACGTTTTGCCGAAAGGAGGCAGAGATGGGTTTGCGGGGACCGCGACCGTATCTGACGGACGTGGTCATGGACGAGGCCGAAGAGGCAGATGAGGCGGTCGATCGGCTGGTCGCGGTGATCGCGGCAGGCCTGGCCGATGGGCGGCTGAGTCGTGACGAGCTTGGGGCGATCCGCGCCGCCGGGCAGCGGGCCAGTCGCGAGGTGCGCGAGGTTGTGCAGGCGGCCGAGGCGGTCGCGATCGCACAGCGGCTCGCCGACAACGTGTTGCGCGGCGATGTCGCCGAGAGCACACGGCAGCGCGCCATCGACGCCGGGCTGATCGTGCCCGACTTCCACGCGGTCGAGCCGCGTGACGCAGCCTGAGAGCCGGTCGGAAGCCGGTCTCAGGAGATGTACCTCGACTCAAGGGACAAGGAGATTCTAGCACATGAGTACGAACACCTTCTGGCAGACGCCGAAAGCGCACTACGAGCTGCACCGTGAGTCCGACGCGGACGCGTTCGCGCAGAAGATGGTGGCGCTCCGCGACGAGGCGTGCGCGGTGGTCGTGGTGCCGGACCTCTGGGACGGGCCACACCCCTACGTCGGTCACGACGCGATGACGTACTCCTACGCGCTGGCGATGCTGGTCGAGCCGGAGCGCATCGTCCGTTGGCACTACCCGGCCTCGTGGCCGCGCCGGCGTGACGTCGACATCACCCGCGACTACGCCCGCGACCTGGCCGCGCGCCGGGAGCGTGAGGGGGTGGCGTCATGACGTCGATTGAGTCGCTCGCCGAGCGCCGTGAGGAGCTGCTGACACGCGTTGCTGACATCGACCGGCAGGCCAGCGCGATGCAGCGGGATATCGAGTCGCTGCGGCTGGAGATCGACGACCTCGACGCGCTGGCCGACGGGTTGGAAGCAGAGCGTACCGACTGCACCATAGAGCTTATCCAGATCGACAACGACAGCCGGGAGATGCTGACCGCGTGGAATGAGGGCGCACGATGACGCGCGAGACGATCACGCCGCGTCAGCTCATCCAGCGCGCCATCGCCCGCGACCCGGACGGCGCGCGCCAGATGATCCCGGTCGGCGGGATCGGGGAGGTGCGCTGATGGCGCGAAAGTGGGTGCAGTGTCCAACCTGTCGTGGCGAGGGGATCACGGATGACGGCGAGTGTCCAGAGTGTGGCGGCGCAGGGAAGCTCGATGACGGCTACACGTACACCCGCCACTCCTGGATCCATCTGCCGGGCAGCGGGACGTGGATCAACCCGGCGCACGTCGTGTACATCGTGCCGAACGGCACGCCCGGCACGCTCAACGTCGGGTACACGCTGATCCTGACGACCGAGGGGGAGGTCGAGCTCTCTGGATTCTCCTACCCCGACGACGTTGACAGACTCACCGCATGGCTGGAAGCGCGGTCATGAGTGACGACCGCCTGCTCGGCGAGCAGCCGACGCGTCGACCGACGCTGGCCGAGGTGCGCGCTGGTCTGGCCGATGAGTACAGCCGACCACGTCGACCACGCATCCACGATGGTCACGGCATGAGCGTGCCGCTGCCGGCGGCGGCCTCCGGGCGCGGGAGTGACATGCCACCAGGACCGCCGCGACCCGCCGCGACCGGCCTGCCCGATCCGGACTACCGGGGCGGGGCGATGCAGCCGATCGAGTACGTGCTGGCTGAGGGCAGCGACCTCGACGGACGCGAGATGGTGCATCACGTCCTCCGACGCACACGGACGCGCTACGACGCGCACATGGCCGGCGCGCCGCTTCCTCCGCCATCTCCGCCGCCGGCACGAGGCGGCGTGCCGGGCGAGACATTCATCAACGAGCCGAGCACGTCGAGCGCGCGCGAGAGCGTGGTGCTGGTGCTCGCCGTCGCGCTGCTGATCGCCGCCTACGTCTGGGCCGCGGCCGGCATGCCGTTCTGAGAGGAGGAGCGATCGACTGACCTGAACCGACCTGACCTGACGCGCACGACCTGACGATGAGATGAAAGGACCTGACCAGATGGCTCGCATCGTGACCGCGCAGAACGTTCCAACCGACCAGTGCCCCGAGGGGGTGTATGCGGCGCGCATCGGCGACATCAAGGACTGGCTGCCGGCGGAGGGAAGCCAGTACGGCGACGACCCGCAGTACCTGTGGATCTTCCAGATCGGGAAGGTCGTCCACGCGAACCCCGTCCGGCCGACGAAGCAGAACCCGGAGCCGACGCAGCCCGGCGACTGGGTCGGCAAGGAGTTGTGGGGGTTCACCTCGACGCTGCTGACGCAGAAGGCGAAGTGCCGGCAGTGGATCGAGTCGATCGAGGGACGCGAGCTCGAGGACAACGAGGGCTACGACCTCGACAGCCTGATCGGCCGCAAGGTGACGATCACCGTCGGCCGCTCACAGACCGGCAAGCACAAGGTCATCCAGGTGACCGGCTACGGCAACCCGGCACAGACCGCGATGCCGAGCGCGACACCAGAGCCGGAGCCGGAGCCGGTGGCCGTGCCGGCCGACGTCGAGGATGACGAGGACGATCCATTCTGATCTAGCCAGCGCCAGAGGGCAGCAGCTGCGGTGCGGCTGGTGCCCTTCACGCTGATCTGGATGGGGTGGACGTGAAGGATGGGTAAGTGGCGGCGATACCGAGCATGGACGACCACGACGCGCAGGAGGCGATCCGCGATCGCGCGCGACGCGCGGTTCGCGCTGGGCTGCGCGTCATCCCGCCGAAGGAGGACGGCACCAAGCGCCCGGAGACGGAGCTCGTCGACGGTGACTGGACGTGGAAGCACTGGATGAGCGCGCCGCCGAGTCGCGAGCAGTTGCGCGCCTGGTACGGGCCACGGCACGGCGTCGGCATCATCACCGGCGCGGCGTCCGGGGACGTGACCTGCTTCGAGTTCGACGACGCCGACGTCGTCGGCGTGTTCCTCGACACCGCCGAGTCGGTCGGGCTCGGTGGCCTCGTCGAGCGGATCGCGCGCGGCTACAGCGAACGCACGCCCGGCGGCGGCGTCCACTGGTTGTACCGCTGCCCCGAGGTGTTCGGCAATCGCAAGCTGGCCCGGCGCAAGCGCGAGGACGGCGCGATCGTGCCACTGATCGAGACGCGCGGCGAGGGCGGCTTTGCCGTGCTCGCGCCGTCCTGGGGGCGCGTTCATCCGTCGGGGCTGTCGTACGCGCAGCTCGCCGGCGGCGTCGAGACGATCGCCGAGATCACCGCTGATGAGCAGCGTTCGCTGCATCAGTTGGCGCAGGCGTTCAACGAGCTGCCGGAGGACGAGTTCCGGCCGGCGGCTGAGTCGAGCGGCGCGGCCGGCACGGGCAAGCCCGGCGCCGACTTCAACCAGCGCGCGACGTGGGACGAGGTCCTTCGCCCGCACGGCTGGACGCCGGTGCGCACCCGCGGCGAGGTGACGTTCTGGCGTCGGCCAGACAAGGACCGCGGGGTGTCGGCGACGACGAACTGGCAGGGCTCGGACCTGCTCTACGTCTTCTCGACCTCGACGCCGTTCGAGGCGGAACGCGGCTATTCCAAGTGGCGCGCCTACGCGATCCTCGAGCACGCCGGCGACTTCTCGGCAGCGGCGCGTCAGCTGGCGGCGGAGGGGTACGGCGAGCCGGCGACGCCGACGTCGATCCGGCTGGTGCGCTCGGGCAACCGCGGTGTGCCGCCTGACGCGCCAGGAGGCCCGGAGACGCACACTGAGGCGCAATCGGGGCGGCGATGCTACCCGCTGACCGATACCGGCAACGCTGAGCGGCTTGTGGCGCGTCATGGGCACGATCTGCGCTACGTCCACCTGTGGGGCAAGTGGCTCGCCTGGGATGGGCGCTGCTGGGCGATCGACGAGACGGGTGAGATCGAGCGGCGAGCCAAGGCGACGGTGCGGACGATCCCGGCTGAGGCGGAGGGGATCGCCGAACGCGACCTGTACGCGGCGACGCTGAAGTGGGCGGTCGGGTCGGAGAGCGAAGCGCGCCAGCGGGCGATGATCCGCCTGGCGCAGGCGGAGGAGGGCATCCCGACACCGCCGACGCTCCTCGACACCGACCCGTGGCGGATGTCGCTCGAGAACGGCACGCTCGACCTGCGGACCGGCCAGCTCGCGCCGCACGACCGGGCCGACCTGATCACCCGCGCCGTGCCGGTCGCCTGGGACCCGCACGCGACCTGCCCGACGTTCCTGGCGTTCCTCGAGCGCATCACGCGCGACCCGGACGGCGCAGCGCGGCCGGAGCTGGTGACGTTCCTGCAACGCGCGATCGGCTACAGCCTGACCGGCCTGACGAGCGAGCGCGTGATCTTCATCCTCTACGGCACCGGACGCAACGGCAAGAGCACGCTCCTGGACGTGATCCGCGGCCTGCTCGGCGACTACGCGATGCGCGTCCCGACCGAGACGTTGATGGCGCGACGCGGCGAGTCGATCCCGAACGACATCGCGCGGCTAAAGGGGGCGCGCTTCGTCTTCGCCAACGAGACCGACGAGGGCCGGCGGCTCTCGGAAGCGCTGATCAAGGACATCACCGGCGGCGACACGATCAGCGCGCGCTTCATGCGCGGAGAGTGGTTCGACTTCAAGCCCGAGTTCAAGGTCTGGATGGCGACGAATCACCGCCCGACGATCCGCGGCACCGACAACGCCATCTGGGACCGCATCCGGCTGATCCCGTTCGACCAGCGCATCCCCGACGCGGAGCAGGATCGGGATCTGGGCCACCGGCTCGCCGCCGAGCTGCCCGGCATCCTGGCCTGGGCGGTCGAGGGCTGTCTGGCGTGGCAGCAGGGGCTCCGCGATGGCCTCGGCGCGCCGGACGCCGTCCGCCAGGCGACCGAGGCATACCGCTCGAGCATGGACGTGCTGGCCGCCTGGCTGGACGACTGCTGCGTCGTCGACAAGCGCGTTCGCGGCCCGGCTGGCGCCCTCTACGAGTCCTACAAAGGGTGGTGCGAGACGAACGGCGAGCGGCACCTGCCACAGCGCACGTTCGGGCAACGGCTGGCCGAACGAGGGTTCGAGAGTGTCAAAGGAACGGGCGGGAAACGCTTCTGGAACGGCATTACCGTTGCCGGAGAGTCACACCAACAGGCGTTCGATGCACGCGAGGCAGGCCAGCAACAGCCGCACGCGAGTGCGTCGATGCTCCAGCAACAGCAGTCGGCAAGTGGCGCAAGTGGCGCAAGTGGCGCAACTTTCGGAGTTGATGATGACGAACCGACGTTCTGAGGTTATATGTATTGTTGCGCCACTGTACATAACTACTGCGCTGATGGGTGTGCAAAGGATGGATAGAGTGGCGCGTGGCGCAAGGTGGCGCGTATTTCCCTATAAGTGCGTAGTGATGTTTCTATATAGGGTTATATGTATTTTGACGCCACTTGCGCCACTATACATAAATACTATAAAGGAGGGCCAACTGTGACTGTGACTGTGACCGCGCGACAGCTTCGGGGCGCCGACCCGCTGATGACGGCGCTCTTCGAGTCGCGAGCGCGGATCGTGGCCGGGCTGGACTATCTGCGACTGCATGCGGGCCACCCCGAGCGTGTCGAGCGTGGCCAGAAGCGGCTGCGAGGGATCGTCCTCCGCGACTACCTGCCGGCGCTCCGTGACCTGGCCGCGTCGACCGATCCGCGTGAGCTGCACCGCCGACGGATGCGCATCAAGGCCCGTCTCGCTCGTGGCTGGCGCATGGCGGCGTCACCACGCGGCGACGCGCTCTTCGACGAGCTGGCGACGCAGTACGCGATCCTGACCGACGCGCTGCGCGTCGAGCATCCCGACCCGGCTCGCCGAACACTACCGCTGCTGCTGGATCGAATCGACGCGGCGGCTCGGCCTCACTCCCGGTCGGAGGCGTAGATGCCGACGGCACGGTTACGGTCCAGCGCAATCCCCGGACGTCCCGCCGATCGAACGCTTCCGCCGACGCACCCGGAGCGCGACTGGGCGACGGTCGCCGAGGTGGCCTGGCTCGATGCCGCTGTTGCGTCCGCCGAGGTCGTCGACACCGAGCGGGCGATCGTGGCCAACGACGAGCACCAGGAGCGTGGCCGCGACTGGCTCGCGGACAACGGCCCGGAGCATCCGCAGCACGCGCGCGGCCAACGCAAGCTGCGCGACCTCGAGCGCTTCCAGGCGCGGCTCGTGATCGCGCGTGACTTCGGGCTGCTGCGCTGCTGGACATCGTGCCGGGATCTCTACGTCGCGACGCAGTACGGCTCTGCAGCGCGGCACTGGATGGCGGCGGAGCAGCCCGGCGTCGATTTGTCGTCACCGTTCGCGATCTGGCGGGCAGTGATGAGCGAACGGCCAGCGCCGGGCAGCTGGCCGCCCGAGGAACGCGAGCACTGGATCGTCCGGCCCGGCCGGATCGAGGTCTGGCATCTCGAAGAGCTGCGCGACCGATACCGCGAGGAGGTGACGGCGTGACGTACCTGGGCTGGTTTGACGACGGCAAGAAGCGCACGACGGCTGAGCGGATCGACGCCGCAGCCCGACGCTACGAGCACAAGCACGGTATCGCGCCGACCGTGGCGCTGGTCAACCCAGAGGACGCGATCGGCGTGACGGCGCCGCTCGGCATCGAGATTCGGCCAACGAGCTACGTGGCGCGGAACACGGTCTACGTGGGGAGAGATGCATGAGTATCCCGCCGCATGTCCTGCTCGCCGAACTGCGCCGATATGCCGTCGCGTGTGAGGGTGACGCGGCCCGCGCACGCGTCATCGCCGACGCGGCATGGGCGCAGTACCGACAGGCCAGCGCAGACGATCGCGCCGACGTGGTGGCCGAGGCGCTCATCCAGCATCGCGCCAGAGGCCTCAAATCTCTCCGTAGCGCGACGAAAGGCCGCGAAAGGTCAAGTGATACTACTACCCCGGTTATCCACACGTCAGCGACGATGGGAATTATCGCCCGCAGACTGGAAGCGGTGTCGTGATGGCATGGCTGATCTACTCCGAGGCGTTGGGTATCGCGACGGGCGACATCGTGCGAATCGCGGATGTCCTGTCATACCAGGTCGTCTCAGTCTCACCGCCACGGTACGCGACGCACAAGTACGAGACGCTGATCGTCCGCGATTATCCCGTCGCTGATATCGAGCTGTGTGACAGCAACCGCATCCGCCACACACGCGCGGTCTATCGCGCCGCTGACCGCTGGTTCGCTGAGGTCTGGCAGGGGCAGCCTGACGCGGTGGTTCTTGAGCGGCGTGCCGGGCGGCGTCGCCAGATGTCGCTCTTCGCACGTGAGCAACAGGACGCCACCCCGTACCAGTTCCAGCACGGTGTCACGTACGAGCCGACCGAGGGGGTTGACCCCGCATGGCACTGCGACCGATGCGGGCTGGATGCGAACCTGCCTCACCGTCAGTCAGCGGGCGCGATGCGTTTCTCGCCGGCCTGCCCCAGGTGCGCCGTCATCCAGCCGATGCGCCGCATCGTCGTTATGTGGCTGCGCGGTCAGGCGGCGCTGCTGTGAGCGCACTGGAACGGCAGCTCTCGGAACAGCTGCGCTATGCCGAACTCCCCACGCCGGTGACGGAGTGGCGGTTCCACCCGGTGCGGCGCTGGCGGTTCGATCTGGCGTGGCCGGATCGGATGCTGGCCGTTGAGGTGCAGGGCGGCATCTATCGCGGCGGTGGGCACACGAGCGTCGCGGGCCTGAAGCGAGACATCGAGAAGGCGAACGCCGCGACGATGCTTGGCTGGCGTGTGCTGTACGTGCATGGCGACATGGTGCGGGACGGATCGGCGCTCGCGCTGGTTGAGGACGCGCTGCGAGGTGACGCATGACGACGCGCTGGACTGCTGAGGAAGACGCGCTGCTTGTGGCGTTCGCCGAGTCCGGGACGCCCTGGACGGAGGTCGCGCGGCAGATGGGCCGGACGCGGCCATCCATCGTCGGGCGGGCCGCGGCGCTGGGCCTCCGTGGGCAGCGGCCACCACGCTGGACTGCGCGAGACCTTCACGACTGGAACGGGGCGGGCGGCGAGGACGCCGCGCGGGCCTACGTCGGCTCGCATCCTGGCTGTGTGGTTTATGCATGGCGCGTGGGTAACCGCCACGGACTATTCGCTATCGAAGACGCTACCCGGATTCACGACGCGCCACGCAGCAAGGGGCGAGGTGTGGCATGAAACTACCCCGCTCCGAGTACGAAGACCTCATCCTGCGGCTGGCAGACGAAACACGGCGCGCTGACAGGGCCGAACGGGAGCTGGAGCGCGAACGTGAGTCTCTCCCAACGCCCGGCGTCTGGCTCGTCAACGAGACAACGACCGGCTGGTCGGGCCGCTGGGTCGCGATTGGCGGCTACCCTGAGCCGATGAGGCTGGCCAGTATCGAACGGCATCGTGACACGATGATGGCTGCCATCAAGCGAGCCATGGACGTGTCGTGGGTGCCGAGCGAGGACGGCAACCGGTATCGCGACCTGCCGGGCGCATGGGCTATCGCCGACGCTGTGATCCAGGCGATAGCGGAGAGTGAGGCGAAACGATGACTGAGCGATTGTGGGCGCTGGCTGGTCTGGTGACCGAGCCGCTGTACCGCCGGACGCACTGGCGGTGGGCGCGAGCACTGGAGGACGCGGTATATCGGCGGCACATCGAAGCCGCGATGCGGAGAGGACGACGGGCATGACTGACGGAATTGCGGTGGATGACTGCACATGGCGCGATTGCTCGATCAAGTCCGGCAACGGACACGAGGGATGGGAGATCGGGCGCTGGCCGGGCCGCAAGAGCCTGTATCTCTCCCGGCAGGAGGGGGCGAGAGTTGACCTTATTGCGATAGTGCGGTCGGAACAAGACGCGGATACTCTCTGGGCATTCCTGGCGCATCTTCTGGCAGGGAGAGGACGACTGGCATGACTGACAGAATCGCGGCGGCGCGGGCTGCCATCGGGGATAGCTACGTGACCGGCGACACGTGCGAGGTGGACTGCCACACGCTCCGGCTGCTGTGCGATCTGGCGGACACCTGGAGCGCGATGAATGACTACTTGGCAAAGTATGACCCATCCCGTGCCGGCACGACTCATCTACAGGGGTGGGTGGGTGGATGGGCGCGGCTGGATCATCTCTATCGCGACGCCGTGAAGGCGCTGAGGGAGTGTGACGCATGACTGACGTGATGGAACGGCTGCGGGATGATGTACGGAAATGCCAGAACCGCTTGGACAGGCGATACGTGATGCTGAAGATTGCCGACGCCGAGGCGGTGCTGGACGTGGCGGACACGGCGCGGGCGTCGTTG
>Ga0073905_10001656_pt1 | contig 11377 bp, 10 predicted proteins | sample KloWWTupernatant_FD_65482 | JGI IMG/M metagenome (GOLD analysis project Ga0073905, IMG submission 65482) | Active sludge microbial communities from Klosterneuburg, Austria, studying microevolution and ecology of nitrifiers - Klosterneuburg... | ecosystem: Engineered > WWTP > Aerobic digester >... | reverse complement strand
TTGACATAATGATATACATTTAACAGTTATTAAAAATTTCACAGCAGTGATTTTTTTATGTGTATAAACCGTTTTAACGGTTTGTGTAGGATGATAAACCGTTTTAACGGTTTGTGTCGGATGATAAACCGTTTTAACGGTTTGTGTCGGACGATAAACCGTTTTAACGGTCTGTGTCGGATGATAAACCGTTTTAACGGTCTGTGAATACTTACATTTCTTTTAAAAAATTGTTTGGACAAAAAAGCACGTTCAATTTCAAATTTTGCAAAAGTATGGAATGAAGTTTCACTATTCATTACAATAAATATATGAGTATTTGCTTATTTCTTAAAACCAGATTTAAAATTTAAAAAACAATCTTAAATAATTAAATATTTAACTAAACAAATAATTACTTTTTAATATTATATTCGCAAATCTTTAAAACAAACCGTTAAAACGGTTTATTAAACATACCAAATTTCAACCTCAACTCCATATTAATCTTTTTAGAAAAAGATTTATAATCCAAAAGATTTTTTCCTTTTACAAATTTCTAATTTCAGCTCCGCTGATATAAACCGTTAAAACGGTTTATTCAAATTCCGCAAAACAATTTACAATATTTTCCGTCCTTAAAAATATTAAACAAAATGTAAATGTATTTTAAAAAAACTATTAATTTATAATTGCATTTTTTATATTGAAAATTATCAAAACCACTAAGGAGATTTTAACTATGACCAAAAAGACAATTGTCTGTTCTGTTTTCCTATTATTTTTTTCAATTATTTTTTATTCTTGCGGAGACAGTGGCAATAAGAAAACTACTTCCAGTACGAATACACAACCAATTTCAATTAAAAAATTTGATACACCTGTAGGTGCTGATCCTTCTGTTTCTGCCGAAATGGGTGGTGAAGGTTTTTCCGGAGAAGGTTGGACCACTACTTCAACTTACAATTATATCGGTGATCCGAAAGCTTTAAAAGGAGGTTCGATTACTTGGTCTATTCCTGACTTCCCTGCTACTCTTAGACTTTATGGAAAAGATGAGAATTCTTACTATACAAGAGTTATGCAAAGAATGGTTTATGAATCACTGTTGGATCAGGATCCGGTTAATGAAGATTTTACCCCGAGACTTGCTTCTCATTGGCAGATATCCGAAGATAAAAAAACGTTTAAATACAGAATTAATCCAAATGCAAGATGGGCAGACGGAAAGCCTGTCACAACTGAAGATGTTCTCGCTACCTGGAAACTTGCAGTTGATCCGGGATTACTAACCGGCGGGGATGAGATCTATAAATCTTATCTTCAGGACCCGGTTGCTGAAAGTAAATATATAGTTTCATTCAAATCCAATAAAGACGGCTGGATCTCATTTTCAATTGCTTCAGGATTCAGAATTTTACCTGCTCACTTTATAGGAAGTGTTAATGCTACTGAGTATCTGGAAAAATTTAATTATGATGTTGTTCCGGGAAGTGGACCATATTATGTTATGCCTGAAGACGTTGTAAAAGGTAGATCCATTGCTATGAAAAGAAGAAGTGATTACTGGGGCGAAAAAGAAAGATTTGCTACAGGATTATACAATTTCGATATCATGAAAACTGAAGTTGTCTCTGATGAATCTCTTCAATTTGAGAAATTTAAAAAAGGTGACATCGACATTTATTCTGTAAACAGAGCTCAGTGGTGGGCTGAAAGAACAGATATTGAAGAAGTTCAAAGAGGCTTAATTGTAAAGAAAAAAATATTTAATCAGAATCCGGTTGGACTTTCAGGACTTGCTTTAAATATGAGAAAAGCCCCGTTTGATGATATTAAAATTCGAAAAGCTTTTCAAATGCTTTATGATGTAAACAAGTACAATGAAAAATTATTCTTTAGTTCTTATAAACCACTAAAATCACAATTTACCGGAACTGTCTATGAAAATCCAAACAATCCTGCTATGTCATTTAATCTTGACAGTGCAATTTTGCTTTTAGAAGAAGCAGGCTGGAAAGATAAAAATGCTGAAGGATACAGAACCAAAAGCGGTAAAATGTTTGAAATCGATATGGTCTATACACAGCCAAGTCAGGAAAGATATCTGACAATATTTCAGGAAGATCTGAAAAGAGCTGGTATTAAGTTAAACCTTAAACAGGTGGATGGTACTACTCAGTTTAAAATTGGTAACGAAAGAAGTTTTAGTATCATTCCTGTTGCCTGGTCCGGACAAAATCCTCCTTCACTGGATTTTGGTTATATCTCTAAAACTGCTGATGACCCTAACAGTACTAACTGGCCCGGATACAAGAGCGATCGTGTTGATGAACTTGCCATTCAATATAATCTCGAATATGATAAATCAAAAAGAGTAAAGATGGTCAGAGAAATTGATGCTATTATTTCTGCACAGCAGCCATATGTATATGGATGGGGAGCTGATTATACAAGATTATTGTGGCATAATAAATTCGGTTATCCGGAATGGTATTTGTCCAGATTTGATGAATATTATGGTCCGACAGACTACGGAGTATTTTCCATGTGGTGGATAGATCCGAAAAAAAATGCTGCTTATGAAGAAGCAGTTAAAGATAAGTCCAAGAAATTACCTGTAGAAGAAGTGGACAGTAAATTCTGGATTGATATTGCTGAAAGAGAAAACACCGGAGAAGTAATTAAACTTAACGATAATTAATTATATGCAGGCAGTTTTTTTATACTGCCTGTTTTTTTTTATATTTTTTTTATTAATGAAATAAAAATTTAATCTTATGACTTCTTATTTTATAAGAAGATTTCTGCTAATAATCCCGACTTTTTTTGGTATCACTCTGATCACTTTTCTGATCCTGCAATTTGTTCCTGGAGGTCCCATCGAAATGGAAATTATGAAGATGCGGATGGGCGGATCTCAGGGAGGATCAGAATCCGGAAGCTCAGGTAATACAACTCAAAATATTCCCCAGTCAGCTATTGATGAACTGAATAAATTTTATGGGTTTGATAAACCTATTACTGAAAGATATACTATCTGGGTTACAAATCTTTTGAAATTTGATCTTGGAAAATCTTATGTTTATGCTGAGCCGGTTACAGATGTAATTTTCTCGAGATTTCCTATATCGATTTATTTTGGTCTCATTGGATTTATTCTCACTTATATTATCTGTGTTCCTTTAGGAGTTTATAAAGCTGTTAAAAATGGATCCACATTTGATTTTGTTTCATCTGCCCTTGTTTTTATTGGCTATGCTATACCCGGGTTTGCGTTTGGTGCTTTGATGCTTGTATTGCTCGGCGGAGGAAGTTTTTGGGATGTATTTCCGCTTGGTGGATTCAGAGCTGATGATTTTGAATCTCTTTCTTTTATGGGAAAAGTAAAGGATCAGATCAACCATACTGTCTTACCCGTAATTAGTTATTTAATTGGAAGCTTTGCAACTCTTACTATTTTAACAAAAAATTCCGTGATCGAAAATCTGAGTCAGGATTACATCCGAACTGCTTTTTCAAAAGGGCTTTCTGAAAAAAGAGTTATTTTCGGACATGCACTCAGGAATTCACTTATCCCGATCTCAACCGGACTTGGACATGCTATTTCACTGGTCTTAGCAGGTAGTGTACTTATTGAAAGAGTTTTTAATATCAATGGAATTGGTCTTCTGAGCTTTGATTCCATTGTTCAGAGAGATTATCCTGTTGTAATGGGAATTCTTGTTATATCTACACTTTTACTTTTATTAGGTAATATTTTATCTGATATTATTTATGCAATAGTAGATCCAAGGATTCGATTTAAATAGTCCGGTTTACGCAATCCGTTTTTGAAATCAAGTAACATTAAATTTTTTATGTCAGAAAATAAACCTGAGAAAAACGTTTCAACATCAATCCTTCAGAAAAGATGGAAAAAATTTAAGACACTTAAAAGAGGTTATTATTCTTTTTTACTAATCTTAATTTTATATATCCTGTCTTTTTTACTTCCGTTCTTTATTGGAAGAGATGCACTGGTAGTTAATTATAATGGTGAATTTTATTTTCCCGTTTTCAAATATCATTCAGCTGAATCTCTGGGACAGGATCTTCAGGGCGAAGCAAATTACAGACTTTTAAAGAAACAGTACGCACAGGAAGATAATGGTAACTGGGTACTGCTGCCTTTGTATCCATTTGGACCTAATGAAAATCTTTTAGATGAAATGGAAGGAAATCCACCTACAGCGCCGACTTCCACACATTGGTGCGGAACCGATGACAGAGGCAGAGATGTTTTTGCAAGGCTTGCACATGGATTTAATATCGGACTTTCATTTTCAATTATAGTTACTTTTTTTACTTATATAGTTGGTATCATTATCGGATCCATGCTCGGATTCTATGGAGGGAAAATTGATATTTTTGGTCTCAGACTTATTGAGATCTGGAGCACGCTCCCCTTCTTGTATGTCATCATTATTATCAGTTCTATCGTACAGCCGAATTTCATTTTACTGATCTTTATTCTTACACTTTTTGGATGGATAAGTATAACTTATTATATGCGTGGAGAATTTTACCGTGAGAAAGCCAGAGATTACGTATCTGCTGCTGTTTCTATGGGAGCTAAAAACAATAAAATAATTTTCAGCCATATTTTACCAAATTCTCTTACACCTGTAATTTCTTATGCTCCCTTTGCTATAGTTGCAAATATTTTTTCACTCGTATCTCTTGATTTTCTCGGATTCGGGTTACCGCCTCCGACATCAAGCTGGGGTCAGCTCATGCAGCAGGGATTAAGTAATATTGACAACTGGTGGCTGATCGTAACTCCTTTGTTGGCAATGTTTTTTACTTTGCTGACTATTGTATTTATCGGTGAAGCGATCAGAGAAGCTTTTGATCCAAAAGTATACTCAAGACTCAGATAAAATTGTTAGAGTATTTTAATTGTAAAGTCTACTATACCGGACTGCTGCTAAAGTTTATTGTGTTGAAAAATTTTGTGTAAATTTATAATTGAACAAAATGTTTATTATTTTATTAATTCTTTAAATGGAAAAGAAAAAGCTTCTTGAAATAAAAAATCTCCGTACTTATTTTTTTGTTGAAGATACAGAAAAGCACAAAGCTCTTCACGAAGAATTAACTGATCCCCGATTAAAAGAATTATATGCATCAGATAAATATCTAAAAAATAAAGTACCTGCTAAAGCAATTGATGATGTGAGTTTTAATATTTATGAAGGTGAAGTTTTAGGTATTGTAGGCGAATCTGGTTCAGGGAAATCTGTAACTGCATATTCTATTACCAGACTTATTCCAGATCCACCGGGTAAGATTGTCAGCGGTGAAGTCATTTTTAAAGGGAAAGATCTTCTGAAGATTTCCTTTGATGAAATGAAAAAATACAGAGGCAATGAGATCTCTATGATTTTTCAGGAACCTATGACTTCTCTAAATCCTGTAATGAAAATTGGTGATCAGATTATTGAAGCTATTTTAAATCATGAAGATATATCAAAAGATGATGCTGTAAAAAAAGGAATTGAAATGCTGACATTGGTTGGTATTCCCTCTCCCGAAAAAAGAATGAAAGATTATCCTCATCAGTTCAGCGGAGGTATGAGGCAGAGAGTTATGATCGCAATGGCTTTATCTTTGCATCCGTCTTTACTTATAGCTGATGAGCCTACTACTGCTCTCGATGTAACTATTCAGGCTCAGATACTTGAGCTGATGCTTAGACTTAAAAAGGAAAGAGAAGATTCTGCAATACTTCTGATAACACATAACCTTGGTGTTGTCGCTGAAACCTGCGACAGGGTAATTGTAATGTATGGCGGAAAAATTCAGGAAATATCTGATGTGGGTCCTCTTTTTGAAAATCCTCTTCATCCTTATACGATGGGTTTATTGTCATCTCTGCCCGATCCGGATGCTCCGCTTGAAGAGCTTAAAGCAATACCGGGAAATATTCCTCATATTCTCGAATTACCAAAAGCCTGTAAATTTAATACCCGATGTACTAAAGCTTTTGATAAATGTTTTGAGGTCGAGCCCGAGCTGATTGAGTTCGAAAGTAATAGATTTGTTAGATGTCATTTGTATGAAAATGAAAATTGATTTAATATTTTTATATATCCATATATCATTTTGAAATCAGATAATTATTCAATTGAAACCTGAAAATATTTTAGAAATAAATGATCTTAAAGTAAAATTCCCAGTGACAGGTGGTTTATTATTAAGAAAAATAGCTGAAGTAAAAGCTGTGGACGGTGTCAGCCTTGAATTAAAAAGAGGTGAAACTCTCGGACTCGTAGGCGAATCCGGATGTGGTAAATCTACAATTGGTAAAGCCGTTATAAATATTTTAAGATTTTCATCTCCCGATGTGGAGATCACCGGAGAGGTCTGGCTTAAAACTGAAAAAGGCGAAGTCGATCTGAATAAACTCTCAAGAAATGAAATGAGACAACACAGAGGTTTGATACAAATGATATTTCAGGATCCATATTCTTCTCTTAATGCTAGGATGTCAGTCGGTCAGATTATAGAAGAGCCTCTTCTCTATCATACTAACATGAATAAAAAAGAAAGAGAAGAAAGAGTCGCTTGGCTCCTGGAAAAAGTCGGCCTGCAGGCTGAACAGTCAAAAAGATATCCGCATGAATTTTCAGGTGGTCAGAGACAAAGGATCGGAATCGCAAGAGCATTGTCAACAAATCCAAAGATCATAATTGCTGACGAGCCGGTATCTGCACTTGACGTTTCTATTCAGGCTCAGGTAATTAATCTGCTGCAGCAGCTTCAGGAAGAATTTGATCTCACTATTTTATTTATCGCTCATGACCTTTCTGTCGTCGAGCATATCAGCTCAAGAATTGCAGTTATGTATCTTGGCAATATTTGTGAACTCGGAGGCGGATACAGAGTTTATCATAATCCGATTCATCCATACAGCCGAGCTTTGCTGTCAGCAGTACCCTTGCCAAATCCAAAACTGAAAGGTAAAGAAAGAGTAATCCTCAAAGGCGACGTTCCTTCACCAATGAATAAGCCAAGCGGCTGCGGATTCCGAACCCGATGTCCAATTGCAAAACCTGAATGTGCCGATTTTATTCCGATACTTGAGGAAAAAGAAGAACAACATTATGCAGCATGTCCTTATGTATCTGCCTGATCTTTTTTAAAAATGGAATTATTTTTTACCGTAAGTTGCAATTACCGTAGAGTTTAGTCCTCCTCTTATACTGTACTCCCCTTTTACTTCCATCCACTTTGGTTTCAATGCATTAACAAGATCATCAAGAATTCTGTTTGTAACATTCTCATAAAATATTCCTTCATTCCTGAATGCCTGCAAATAATATTTCAGTGACTTCAGCTCAATGCATTTTTTTTTTGCAATAAAGGAAATTGTCAGAACACCAAAATCGGGCTGACCGGTTTTTGGACAGACAGATGTAAATTCATTTACCCTGTGAATTATCATATAATTTCTGTCAGGGAATGAATTATCAAATGTCTCAAGTAATTTCACTTTGTTCGGATCTGTTTCTATTGGATTGATTTTTTTCATGACGCAAATTATTGAATGAAGAATTAAATATAAAGTTAGAATTATTTATATCTGAAAACTTTTCAGCATATTTTGTAAATTGCTTTCTCTTAAATCAATATTCAAAATTAAAAATTTTAAATGTCATCAAATAACTCATATCAAAAAAGAATTCTTATTACAGGTGCTGCGGGATTTCTAGGTTCACACTTAAGCGACAGATTTATAAAAGAGGGATATCACGTCATTGGCATGGATAACCTTGTTACCGGTTCAAAAGATAATATAGCTCATCTTTTTCCTCTGAAAGAATTTGAATTTTATTTTCATGACGTTACAAAGTTCGTTCATGTACCCGGCAAGCTTGACTATATATTACATTTTGCATCTCCTGCCAGTCCTATTGACTATTTGAAAATTCCTATACAGACTTTAAAGGTTGGCTCTCTCGGCACTCATAATCTACTTGGTCTTGCAAAAGAAAAGAAAGCAAGATTCCTCATAGCATCGACTTCAGAGATATACGGCGATCCGATGGTGCATCCGCAGAATGAAGAATATTGGGGTAACGTAAATCCAATCGGTCCCCGCGGAGTATATGATGAAGCAAAAAGATTTATGGAAGCTATCACCATGGCTTATCATACTTATCACGGACTTGAAACAAGGATCATCAGAATTTTTAATACGTATGGTCCGAGAATGAGACTCGATGACGGAAGAGCTTTGCCGGCTTTCTTCGGACAGGCGATAAGAGGTGAAGATATTACTGTATTCGGAGACGGCAGTCAGACAAGATCATTTTGCTATGTAGATGATCTGGTGGAAGGAATTTACAGATTACTGTTAAGTGAATATGCTAATCCTGTGAATATCGGAAATCCTGATGAGATTACAATAAAAGAATTTGCTGAAGAAATAATTAAATTGACCGGAACTGATCAGAAAATAATTTACAAAACTTTACCAACCGACGATCCAAAGCAGAGACAGCCTGACATTACAAGAGCTAAAGAATTGTTAGGATGGGAGCCGAAAGTTCCAAGAGCTGAAGGTCTGAAAATTACTTATGAGTATTTTAAGAATGTAGTTAACACCAGTGAAACGGTTTAAATAAATTTCAATAATAAATTTTAAATATTAACTTTAATTACACAAGAAACATTAATTAAATACAGACCTAAAAATGCTCGTTTCCAATCTACAGTTTGGAAATGCAAAATTCAGACGAAACCCCGTTTCGTAAAACTTCTTTCAAAAGAATTCAAAAATAAATTTCGTAACTTCAAAAATTAAATAATACCGGCTGTATAAAATTTACAGCCGGATTTTTTTATATTGAAATAATAAGATCTTATTTCAGTTAAATAAAATCATTTCCAATACTTTCAAATAATCCGGCCTGAAGATCTTTCTCTGAAACAATACCTTCCGATAATTTCCAGTCAATATTCAAAGCCGGGTCATTATACAGGATCGACCTCTCATCTTTTTTACTGTAAAGTGCAGTACATTTATAGGAAAAAATTGCTTCATCGGAAAGAACTGAAAAGCCATGTGCAAAGCCTGCCGGTATCCATATCTGTTTATGATTTTTACCTGTCAGTTCAATCGAAACATGTTTACCATAAGTCGGAGAACTGCTTCTGATATCAACAGCTACGTCAAGCACACTTCCCGATATTACCTGACAAAGTTTTCCCTGAGCAAATTCTCCCACCTGATAATGAAGTCCACGGATCGTTCCTTTTACTGACTTTGAAATATTATCCTGAACAAATTCAGCATTTATTCCCGCTTCATTATAATTCTTTTTGTTATAAGATTCAAAAAAGAATCCTCTTGCATCAGGAAAAAAATCCGGCTCAATTATCAGCACACCATCTACTTCAGTCTTTATTATATTCAATTTTAAAAATTAATTTTCTTTGAGGACTTTTTCCAGATAAGTCTTATAAAGTGAATTCGGTATTTTCGAAATTGATCTTTCAAATTCATCCTTATTTATAAATCCTTTATGGTAAGCAATCTCTTCAATGCATGCAACCTTCAATCCCTGTCTGTCTTCTATTACTCCAAAAAAATTCGATGCCTGCAAAAGTGATTCAGGTGTTCCCGTATCTAACCAAGCAACTCCCCTGCCGATCTTCTCCACATTAAGCTTACCCTTCTGTAAATAAACATTATTCACATCCGTGATTTCAAGCTCGCCTCTGGCCGACGGCTTAATGTTTTTGGAAATTTCAACTACTTCATTATCATATACATAAAGTCCTGGAACTGCAAAATTTGATTTTGGATTATCAGGTTTTTCTTCTATTGAAATTGCCTTACCGGTATTGTCAAACTCAACTATACCGTATCTTTCCGGATCATTCACTCTATAGCCGAATATTGTAGCTCCGTCATTTTTCTGCATTGCTCTGTAAATGAAATCAAGATTTCCGTAGAAAATATTATCACCAAGTATCAAAGTTGCACCGTCATTTCCTATAAACTTCTCACCGATAATAAATGACTCAGCGATTCCATTTGGAGCTGTCTGTAAAGCATATTCGATTTTGATACCATAGTCTGCACCGTCTTCAAATAATTTCTGATACAGCGGAATGGTCTCTTCATTTGATATGATCAGTATCTCTTTAATATTCGACAACATGAGAATTGATAACGGATAATAGATAAGCGGTTTGTCATAGATAAGTGTAAGCTGTTTACTGTAAACTTTTGAGACGGGATACAAACGTGATCCGGCGCCTCCGGCTAAAATTATACCTTTCAAAAAATTGTAATTTAAATTTAAAATTCAGTTAGCAATTTATTGATTCACATTGCAAATTTAAAGTTTAATTTTTTTCGGAATTAAAACCATTTGTAAAAATTAAGTTTTAACTGTTAATTAGAATCATAATAATTATTTTGAAATTGAATTTTAGAAACTATGATGAAAAAATTCGATATTATGATATTTAAAGGAAGATATGATTTTTGAAAAAAAATAATGAAAAAAATAACCAGCATATTATTCCTTTAGGTAACGGATGGGCTGTGAAATAAGAAAAAAGCAATAGATTTAAGATAATTACAGAATTAAAGAATACTGCAATAAAAGTCGGAAGACAAATTACCATAAATCAAAGATATGAACTTATTATTCATGGAAAGGACGGAAAGATTACTGATAAGGACAATTATAGTAATGATATGTGTATCCATAAAGTTAAGAAACATTAAGGATTTAAAAATAGGAAAGAAATCTAAATCAGCACCTGAAAATAAATTCAGGTGCTGAATAGAAAATAAATTAAAGATTTTTTGATTTTATTCAGTCTCTGACATAGCTTCAACATTTAGAGTCTCAGCTATTTCTGTAAGTTTTTTATCAGCAGCACCTTCCTCGTCTAAAGTTTCCTGCAGAAGATCTTTTATATCATCCATTCCCAAAAGTCCGGCATAAGTTCTTGCACATCCATATGATGCCATTTCATAATGTTCGACTTTCTGTGCACCGCAGATCAATGCTACATCTCTTACTTCATCTTCCATATCTTCTTCAATTATCTCCTTACCTTCATTTGCCAGTCCTTCCATAGCTTTACATTTTTTTCCGGTAAGTGATTTTCCGATCAGTTTTGATATTTTATCCAGTCGTTCGATCTGATTTTCAGTTTCTTTCAGGTGATCCTCGAATGCCTTTTTTAATTCATCAGATGTCGCTGCTTTAGCCATCTTTGGTAAAACTTTTGTTATCTGCTTTTCTGCGCTGTAAAGATCTTTTAATTCTTCAATTAAAAAATCTTTGAGTGTTTTTTGCTTTGCCATTTTGATTTTGTTTTTTAATTA
>Ga0073905_10001650_pt1 | contig 11401 bp, 13 predicted proteins | sample KloWWTupernatant_FD_65482 | JGI IMG/M metagenome (GOLD analysis project Ga0073905, IMG submission 65482) | Active sludge microbial communities from Klosterneuburg, Austria, studying microevolution and ecology of nitrifiers - Klosterneuburg... | ecosystem: Engineered > WWTP > Aerobic digester >... | reverse complement strand
GAGGCTGCATAATCAGCCTGTTTGGGGCACTTATGGTAACCAATTCCTTAACGGCATACCCGCGGCTTTAAGTCATTGCTAACCATAACGGCCCTATGGTCGCGCGGCGTGCAATCACAGGCCCGCGATTGGCAAATTGGACGGAAACCCGTGCGTAAGCGTATTTGTATTCTCCTGCTCGCCTCTTTCATGCTCTCTGGCTGCTCCCAATCCTGGGACCAGGCTGGCATCGCTTCGCCTCCCGGCGGCACCGGGTTGATGGCCGATGGCAGCATCGCCGAGGGCCCCGCGGCCGTGTCCAGCATCTCCAAGCTTCCCTCCCATGATTCGGCAGGCGTCGTTGCGCCCTTCGGCGCCCAGGGAACGGCCGCAGCCTATGAGTATCAATCAGGTTACAAGGTGGGAGCCGGTGACCGACTCACCGTGCGCGTGGCAGGTGAAAGCGACCTCACCGCAGATTACCTGGTGGATGGTTCGGGCAATATCTCGCTCCCCTACATACAGACTGTCCATATCGCCGGGATGACGACGCCGCAGGTGGAAAGACTGATCACGGCGCGGCTGCGCAATGGCTATCTACGCGATCCCAAAGTCTCGGTTCAAGCCACGGCGCTGCGCCCCTTCTTCATACTGGGCGAGGTCACCACCTCCGGCAGCTTTGCCTATCAGAACGGGATCACAGTGCAGAACGCCATTGCAATCGCCGGCGGCTACAGCGCGCGCGCCGATCAGGGCACTGTGCTGATTACCCGGAAGAACGTGACTGGCACGGAAACGCACCGCGTTCCTGTCACCACACAAATCTATCCCGGTGACATCATCTACGTGCGTGAGCGCTGGTTCTGACCGGAGCGGCACGGCCATGAAAATCCTGCATGTATTTCGAACGCCGGTCGGCGGGCTGTTTCGCCATGTGCGTGACCTGGCGCGGGGACAAGCGGCCCTCGGCCATGAGGTCGGGATGATTTGCGACTCGACGACGGGCGGCAATGCGGCTTCTGAGTTGCTTGGCCACGTTGCGCCTTTCTGTTCGCTCGGGATAGAGCGCATCGAGATTTCCCGCCTGCCCGGCCTTGGCGATTTTTCGGCGGTAACTGCCACACGAAGGCAGGCGCAAAAACTGGGGGTGGATATCATTCATGGCCATGGCGCGAAAGGCGGCCTTTATGGGCGGCTGGGCGCGCGGTCTCTCGGCGTTCCGTCAGTCTACACGCCGCATGGGGGCAGTCTGCATTACCGCTGGCTGGCTTTCCCCGGGTTTGTCTTCATGGTCACCGAATGGCTCCTCGCACGCATCGGCAGTGGACTGATTTTCGTCTGCGCGTTCGAGCAGCGGAGTTTTGCAAAGAAGATCGGCATCGGCGGCAAACCCAACACGGTGGTGCACAATGGGCTGTGGCCTGAGGAATTCCAGGCCGTCAAGCCCGACGCTGATGCAGCCGATGTCCTTTACGTGGGCGACATGCGCTACATTAAAGGTGTGGATGTCCTGCTCAAGGCGCTTGCTCTTGTCCGGCGCAAGCGGGCGCTTACTGCCTGCCTTGTCGGGGATGGCCCCGAAATCGAGGCGTTTAAGAAACTGGCAGAGACACTGGGTCTCGGAACGTCAGTGGCATTTCCCGGCAGGCTGCCAACAGCCCAGGCGTTGAAGCGCGGGAGACTGCTGGTTCTGCCGTCGAGGGCCGAGTCATTTCCATATGTCGTGCTCGAAGCCGTGGCGGGGCGGGTTCCCCTGATTGCCAGTGACGTGGGGGGTATTGCCGAGATCCTGCCGGAAAAAAACCTGTGCCCCCCGGATAATCCCGACGCACTGGCGCGGCACATCGAAATGGCCCTTGCCATTCCCGTGGTCCTTGCCGAAGACGCCAAGACATTGTCTGAATCCGCCAGGGTCGCATTTGACGCGGAAACAATGGCGCGGAATGTGACTGCCTTTTACCAGCGCCTGCTAGCGCATAAGGAGAATCGGTCTTGACCTCCGTTGCTCACATGGCTCCTCCGCCGATGGACGTGCGCTTCATGGGCGTTACCCTTACGCAAGTGAGGGCGGTCCTCGTTTGGCTGATGTTTGCCTCCAGTTTTTATGTGGCGATTGAACCTGCTCCTGCGGACCTGCTGTTTATTGTGGTGCTGGCGTGTTTCCTGGGTTCGGGCCTGACACTCAGCTCCGTCCATGTACCGCTGATCCTGTTTCTGCTTCTCTATAACTTGGGCGGCTTCTTCAGTTTTTTGCAGGTCGCCGGAGACGAGAAGGCCAGGATGTTTGTCATCACATCGTTCTACATGGCTGCCTCAGCCGTGTTCTTCGCCTTCTATGTCGCCAATAATCCCCTCCGCCGCATGGCCATTATCAGGAACGCCCTGATCATTGCCGCGGTGATTGCATCGGCCCTTGGCGTTTTGGGTTATTTCAATGTTGCGGGGCTTGGCTCGGAATTCTCCCTGTATTGGCGGGCGGTTGGAACCTTCAAGGACCCAAACGTATTTGCCACCTACCTTCTGTTTCCTGGCGTCATGCTGGTGCAGAGCTTCCTGCTGGGAACTCAGCGCCACAAATTCATTTCCATGATCGGCCTGTTCATCATTTTGGCCGCGCTGTTTCTGGCCTTCTCGCGCGGTGCATGGATAAGCTTCCTGTTCGCCACCACCCTGATGGTAACCCTCACATTCATTCTCACACCTGCTGTCGGGACACGAACCCGCATCATCCTGATTACGCTGTTCGGAATCGTCGGGCTTGCCGTCCTGCTCGCCATGCTGCTTTCCGTTGAAGGCATCCGCGACCTGTTTCTCGACCGCTTCACCTTCGCCAAGGACTATGACTCCGGTGAAAAGGGCCGCTTCGGAAATCAGCTCAACAGCATCCCCCTTCTGCTCGAGCAGCCTCTGGGGTTCGGGCCCCTCTATTTCCATAAAATCTTCGGACAGGATCCGCACAACGTCTACATCAATGCCTTCGCCTCCTATGGCTGGCTTGGCGGCATCTCATATCTGCTGCTGATGCTCAGCACGATCACTATCGGATTCAAGACAGTCCTGATGCGGACGCCGTGGCAGAACTGGGCAATTGTAGTGTTCTGCCCCCTGCTCGCAACCATCTTCCAAGGTGTGCAGATCGATACGGATCACTGGCGGCATTTTTACTGGATGCTCGGCATGATGTGGGGCCTGTTCGCAGCATCAATCGCCTACGTACAAAAGCCGACAGGACCTGTAACTCTTTGATCAAAAATGCTTCTTGGCAAAAGCTCTTCCGGAACCTGATTTCAAGTATTTTTCGAACTTGTAAGCTTTATCCGGTTCATCAAATGCGAAGTAGGTCTTGATTCTCCATGGCTTGTATTTAGCCGTATGAAATACCTCACCTGCATTGTGCTGCTGCAGCCTTGATTTCAAATCATCTGTGATCCCGTCATAGTACCGCTCGGGATTTGTCAAACTTTGAAGTATGTAAACGTATTTCACATGTTGCCCCGGTCCGCCTTCGTGCTTTGCACTTCGGCGTGACAGCCTCGCTCTTCTCTCGCCCCGTTCGGCCCGCCTCTGGCGTGCCGAGCCGAAGCTCGAAGAGCGGAGGCTGGTCGGAGCGGCGGGATTCGAACCCGCGACCCCTATCCCCCCAGAATAGTGCGCTACCGGGCTGCGCTACGCTCCGACTAAGGGGCTAGTTAGCATCCCGCTCCGGAAAGCGAAAGTGCTGATTATGGCCAGGCCTTTCAGGATCTTTTCTCGAGCAATACGCCAATGATGTCGCCGCGCCTGCCAGTCAGGCGCTGTGTCTGGAGGGCTAGGAGCCCCGCCCACACCGCATCGGCGATCAACACCGCATAGGCTATTCCCATGACACCATGGCCCGGAGTGAACAAAGCCGTTGCGCCGACCAGAATTGCCATCGCGACCAGGCAAGACCCAGCCGTTTTGATTTGGAAGCCGGCAAGGGACAGCAGGTGCTGGTTCATGCCGCTGGCAGCGCGGAAAGCCTGGCTGACCATGAACAACACCAAGGGCCAATGGCCCGCCTGGTATTCGGAGCCGAATATGCTCAAGGCCCAGGGACCCAGCAGCAGCGCGCCCACGACACCGGCCAATATCGCGGCAAGCGCGATCATGTTAATACGCAAGAGAAGAGCGTGAACCTGTTGGGAGGTGCCCCGCGTCATGGCCGCGGTCAGGTCAGGCAGGATGAACTGCTGGGTTGCCTGGGTGATGAAGCCCGCCAGGGCTGCCAGCCTGATGGTGACACCGACAACGGCCACATCCGCCGTGTTCAGGAAAAAACCCGCGATAAGGGTGACAACGTCGGCAAAGGAAGCCGTAACAATGCCAACAATGACCAGCGCTGCCGCCCGGCCGCGCAATACGGGCGCCATATTGTGCCGGCCCGACCATTTGAGGCCTGAGCGTGCTCCATCCTCGCCAATGAGCCAGGCCTGGGCAAGGGCAACAATCGTGTTCGTGATCGCGAACGCCCACAGCACATGGGCAATGCTCAAGTGAAACCCCACGGCCCAGGCGAAGACCAGATAAGCCAGCAAGAGCCCGGGACGATAGAGAAAATCTGGAACATAAGACAGCGCATAGCGCCTGACAGAATTGGCGATGGATCCGTTCATGCGGATGAGCGCCGAAGCCGGAGCTGAAAGGCAGCCGAAGAGCAATGCGATCTTCAAGCCATCGTTAAGCGGCAGCCAGAAATAGGCCACGGCAGCAAGTGCGAACGAGGTGAGCGAAATCCACAAGCTGTCGCGTAGGAATGCGGCGTGGAAGGCGTGAACGAGATTTTTTCTCCCCAGCGCGTAATAGCGGGGCAAACAGGTTATCGCCAGGATCGGGTAGCCGCCGGTGATCAGGAGGCTGATGAAGGCGGCGGCACTCATGCCCAGAAAGACGACACCCACATCATGCTGGGAGAGGAGCCGGGCCAGCAGAATCTGGCTTAAAAGGCCAATGGCGGCGCCGCCCAATCTCACACCGAGAAGATTGACCGCCATAAGAATTGTTCGCCAAAGGGACATGCCTAGGGTGCCTTTTCCGGACTTGAAAGGAATAGCAATAAACAGGCGGTCTTTATTTTGTATTGCGAAGAACCGGTCAAATCCGCGAGGTGGGATCCAGCAGTTTCCGGGCATCGCCCAAGTCGCGCAGGGCCGCCTTCAAGGCATCGGCCTGCATGTCGGACAGCTTGTGCACCAAGACCGGGGCCTCGCCGACGCTGCTGCCATGGCGGGCCAGAGGGGCCCTTCCGGGCAGCGGGGCCGAGCCGCGAAAGCGCGGGGCGATCTGGGTCTGGCCAGGCCGTGGCACGCCGTCCAGTTCCATGTCACGCTTGCGGGCAACGATTTCACCGCGGCCCACGCCGGAGACATAAGCAACACCCTCTTCCTTCAGGATGCGCTGCAGTCCGCGAATGGTGTAGCCGTCGCTATAGAGAAGGCTTCGGATGCCTTTCAGCAGATCGAGGTCGGCGGGGCGGTAATAGCGCCGGCCGCCAGCCCGCTTCATGGGCTTAATCTGGGCAAAACGGGTTTCCCAGAACCTCAGAACATGCTGGGGAACATCAAGCTCTTCTGCCGCTTCGCTAATGGTGCGGAATGCTTCAGGTGACTTTTCCAAGGACTATCTCCGATTCGCCGTAAAGAGATACTCAATCATCACTGCCCGGCTCAAGTCCATTTATGATGTTCTTCATCACCTGGCTTGGGCGGAAAACCATTACGCGGCGCGGCGTAATGGGCACCTCTTCACCAGTCTTTGGGTTGCGCCCGATGCGGCCTTTCTTGTGGCGTACCATGAACGTGCCAAAGGAAGAAAGCTTAACCGACGTACCTTCCACCAGGGCGGTTGAAACCAGATCCAAAACAGACTTCACCATTTCGGCCGATTCGGTGCGCGACAATCCAATATCCCGATGCACCGCTTCACTTAAGTCCGCACGTGTCAGAGTCTTGCTTGCCATGTTTTTCCCCTTGCAAGAGCCCCCGTAAGTTATGTCGGTCAAACGGTTGGGTCAATATAAAATTATTAAAACTCAAAGACTTACGACTCGCTCTAAAACCGGGCAAGAACCGCCCCCCAGGTAAAGCCGCCGCCCATGGCTTCCATCAGCACGAGTTGGCCCTGCTTGATGCGGCCATCCTTTACGGCAGCATCAAAAGCCAAGGGAATCGAGGCGGCAGAGGTATTGCCGTGACGGTCCAGGGTCATCACGATCCGTTCTTCGGGAACCCCAAGCTTTTTGGCCGTGCCTTCCAAAATACGGCGATTCGCCTGGTGGGGAACAAACCAGTCAATGTCCATGGGGGTGAGGCCAGCCTTGTTTATGGCCTCATCCATGACGGCCGCAATGTTGATCACGGCGTGCTTGAAGACCTCGCGGCCCTCCATGCGCAGGTGCCCCACGGTCTTGGTGGTTGAAGGCCCGCCATCGACATAGAGCTTGTCGCAATAGCGGCCGTCGGAATGAATATGGCAGCCGAGAATGCCACGGTCGGCATTGGTGCCCCCACCTTTCCCGGCACGCACCACAACTGCCCCTGCGCCATCGCCAAAGAGTACGCAAGTGGCGCGGTCATTCCAATCGAGAATGCGCGAAAAGGTTTCAGAGCCAATGACAAGCGCGCATTAAGACTGGCCGCCGCGAATGAAGTTGTCGGCAATGGTCAGGCCATACACAAAGCCTGAGCAAACGGCCTGCACATCAAATGCTGCTCCGCGGGCAATGCCGAGATCGGCTTGGACCTGTGTGGCGGTTGCAGGGAAGGTGCTGTCGGGCGTGGAGGTTGCCACAATGACGAGATCAATGTCAGCGGGCGTGAGACCGGCATGCGCAAGAGCGTTGCGGGCGGCCTGCACCGCCAGGGTTCGTGTCGTCTCATCCTCGGCGGCGATGTGGCGCGCCCTTATGCCGGTGCGTTCGACGATCCATTCGTCAGTGGTGTCAACAATCTTGCTGATATCGGCATTGGTCATGATCCGCCTCGGCAGCGCGGAGCCCACACCTTCAATAACTGTTCTCAACATAACACCACTCACTCCGCCACCTGCGCAACCGGCTCTATTATGGCGTTCATTTCGGCGACATCTTCGGCGATTTTCTTGACCAGGCCATTGCGCACCATTTCAATTGCCACGTCAATGGCAGTGGCAAAGCCCAGTTCATCGGTGCCACCATGGCTTTTCACCACAACCCCGTTGAGGCCGGCAAAGACCCCGCCGTTGTGTTTCCGTGGATCCATGCGGTCACGGAGCGCCGTGAAAGCGCCACTGGCCAAAACGGCACCGAGTTTGGACATCCAGGTGCGGTTTAAAACAAGCTTGAGATAGGTGGCTACCTGCTTGGCGGTGCCTTCCGCGGCCTTCAGCGCAATATTGCCGGTGAAGCCTTCGGTCACCACCACATCAACGGTGCCCTTGCCAATATCATCGCCTTCGACAAAGCCCACATATTCCATGGGCAGGCTCATTTCGCGCAGCAGCCTTGCGGCGTCCTTCACCTGTTCCAGCCCTTTGACCTCTTCAACGCCAATGTTCAGCAAACCCACGGTGGGACGGGTGAGGCCAAAAAGGCAGCGCGCCATGGCTTCGCCCATGATGGCAAATTCAACCAACTGGGACGCATCGGCGCCAATGGTGGCGCCCACGTCGAGGACAATGCTTTCGCCGCGAAGTGTTGGCCAGATCGCCGCAATGGCGGGGCGGGAGATGCCCGGCAGGGTTTTCAGCACAAAGCGCGACATGGCCATGAGGGCGCCGGTATTGCCGGCGGACACGGCGGCCTGGGCTTCGCCCGTGCGCACGGCATCTATGGCCTGCCACATACTGCTCTTGCCACGGCCACGACGCAGGGCCTGGCTCGGTTTCTCGGTCATGCTCACGGCCACATCGGTGTGGCGGATCTCGGCTCTGGCCTTCAATTTGGGATGGCGCTCCAACAGGGGCGCCAGGATGGCCCGATCCCCGAATAACAGGAATCTATAGGTTGGGTGGCGGATCGCTGCGAGCTCGGCTCCCGGAATCACAATGCTCGGCCCCGCGTCGCCGCCCATTGCATCCAATGCTATTGTCAGTTCGCTTGTCATTATCCCGCAATCTCACGTGCCGCCGGTTTATTCAGCAAATGTAATGGAAACTCTCCTGAGTCGTGAAAATAAAGGCAATCCTTAGGGAAACAACTCTTTATTTTTTCAGTAGAATTTGCCTCTTTGATCAGGAACGCCTCAGCTTTGAAAGGGCGGTGAAGGGAGAAACTTTTGCCGGCTCCGGCTGTTCTTCAATATCGTTGAACGCCTCACCAGCCTTGCGGGGATAGGGATCAAGTTCCAGTGCCATAGTCTCCGCCAAAATTTCACCCAAATCAACACTGCCATTTTCAATGATATCGACATCCTCTTCATCGCCCGGCTTGCCGGCCCGTGGCGACAGAAAATAGCGCTCAACGGCGAACTCAAGATCGGAGGTGAAGGTCTCGAGGCTGATGACCGACACCTGGTCAACCCTGGCATTGAGCGTGCCAGTAATTTTCAGGCCACCTCCGCGCCACGGCTCAGCCTTCAGCAGGCCGCCCAGCGCATGAATTCTTGGAAGCCCCAGACGCTTTGCCAAGTCGGTGCATTCTTTTTCATCGGCGGCGATGCGTTCGTGACTGCCAAGAGCTGGAACCCGGTCAACAGTCAGGGGGCGGGAAAATTCATTGACAACCTGTTTCATGGAAACCTCACTTCGCCGAGAAGTATCTGCTTCACGGGCGTCGACGCAAGCCGGTTTACCGCTTCAATAAAATAGCCGGTCATTGCCCTGGTCGATTCGCCTGATGCTCCTTCAGGGTAGACATTCCGGCTGATAGCTTCCTCCAGCGCGCTGGATCCTACTGCCAGGGCCCTATCGTAAGCCATGACACGGCCATAATAGGATTCGGCGATCCTTCGCACTTTCTTGCCAACCGCCACATCGCTGACGCCAAGTTCGCGCAGCGAGCGGTCCATGTCGGCGAAAAACTCATCGGTCAGACGTTGCCTGATATCCTCCACTCCTTCCCCTTTCAGCCGATTGAGCACGAGAAAGAGATGCAGCACAATCATGTCGAAACGACCGTCGATGGAATCGGCAACAGCCATATCCTCATAGAAGCGCACGTGCCGCGCGGCAGCCACAATTGCCTCGTAAAGGCGTTTTTCCCGCTTCTCACGCGCTTTGAATAATCGATTTACTATCATGCACTTGCCGCAATCGCCCGGGTCGGGCAAAAGACCATCGAGTGAAACCCCTTACCTGACGGATTCAGTTTGCTTTTCATGACCAGAATATATCCCGCGCGAGCTTTCCTGTGGTTGGTTGCGGCCTTCTTTGCAACATTGGTTGCATCGTGCTCACCCTCTATAAACCACCATGGCTATCTCGCAAAACCCGGGGCCTTCGGCCAGATTTCAGAAGGCATGTCAAGATCGGAGGTTGAGGGAATCCTCGGGTCCCCTTCAACGACTGCAAGCATAAATTTTCAGGGAGACAGCAACTACTACATCACGAGCGTGACCGAGAGCCGGTCCTTCCTTAAGGCCAAGGAAATGAGCCGCGAGGTCATCGCGGTGCGTTTCGACAGGGGCGATCAGGTGGCCAGCTTTGCCCAATATGGCCTGGAAGATGGCCGCATCATCAATATCAATTCGCGCGAAACGCCTGTTGTCGGGAACGAGCGGTCAATCCTTCAGGATCTTTTCAAGGGGATACTCGGATCGAAACCCGGCTTCTAGCCTGGCTTATTTTTCCTTGCCGCCCGCTGGTTCCGCCTGCAGCAAAACGTAGTTCTGCAAGCCCAACCGCTCGAGCAGGCCAAGCTCAGTTTCCAGGAAGTCGATATGGCCTTCCTCGTCCTGCAGCAATTGCTTGAAAAGTTCCATGGACCCGATATCGCCGGCGTCGAGGCAGGCATCGTGGGCTTCCCGGTAAAGTTCGCGGGCGCTCTATTCAGCCTTGAGGCCGCATTGCAGGACTTCCTTGATGTTTTCGCCGATGGCAAACGGATCTAGTGTTTGCAGGTTGGGATGCTTCTCGAGGAAGATGACTGCCGATGCAGGCGCTGCTGGGCAAACATGCTGTCTTATCCATAATCCGACTTATTTAGTCGGCTATAAATTATGAGACCCGGAAGTCAATCCTCGGCCGAATGGGCGATATGGCCAAATTGCCGCGGCAAACGGGGTTGCGTATGTCTGGTTTGGCCCGCCTTTCCAGCCGTGTTAAATTGGCAATTATGGACGCCATCGATCACCGGACAGCGATCACAAACCTCGACCCTGCCCTTCGCAGCTCTCTGATTGAACGGAAAGACGGGCCTGGACTGTTGCGCTTCGGTTTTCACCTGGGCGCAATTATCGCTCTCGGAACCCTGATTGCCCTGCGTGCGCCGTTCTGGTTCCTGTTGCTGCCGGTGCAGGGCATCCTGATCGTTTTTCTTTTTACGGCGCTGCATGAATGCATTCACGAAACGGCGTTCAAGAGTTCGTTCCTCAACACGGCGATTTCCAGCATTAGCGGATTTCTGATTTTGATTCCGCCAGTCTGGTTCCGCTTTTTTCATTTCGCCCACCACCGCCATACGCATGATCCGGCGCGCGATCCGGAACTTCTTACTCCCAAACCCTCCACGGTGATTGGATACGTGAAGCATGTGTCGGGGCTTCCCCTGTGGTTCTCGGCAATCCGCACCTTGCTGAGGAACGCGACGGGACGCGGCGCCGAAGACTATGTGCCGGAGAAAGCCAAGGCCCGCGTATCGGCTGAAGCGCGGGTGATGCTGGCCCTCTATGCCTTGCTTGCCGTTGCGTCGGTATTCTGGCAATCGCCGCTTATGATCTGGACGTGGATCGTCCCTGCCCTCCTTGGCCAACCGTTCCTGCGGCTCTTTCTCTTGGCCGAGCATACAAACTGCCCGCATGTGGACAATATGTTCGAGAACACGCGCACGACTTTCACGACGAAGCTGGTGCGGCTGGTGGCGTGGAACATGCCGTTTCATGCGGAACACCATGCCCTGCCGACGGTGCCATTCCACAAGCTGCCGGACCTGCATCAAGCGGTGCGCGATCATCTAAAGACGACTGCCGATGGCTATGCGCGGTTTAACGGCGACCTGGTCGCAGACCTGTCAAAAACCAACTCATAAAAAAACCCGCGAAGATTGCTCTTCGCGGAGTTTGTTCGACAATCCAACAGATCGTTAATGTGCTAGAACCGCCAGCAGGAGCAAGGCCACGATGTTGGTGATCTTGATCATGGGGTTGACGGCAGGGCCTGCGGTGTCCTTGTAGGGGTCGCCTACGGTGTCGCCGGTGACTGAGGCCTTGTGGGCTTCGGAGCCCTTCAGGTGCTTCACGCCCTTTGAGTCGACGAAGCCATCCTCGAAGGA
>Ga0073905_10001649_pt1 | contig 11405 bp, 6 predicted proteins | sample KloWWTupernatant_FD_65482 | JGI IMG/M metagenome (GOLD analysis project Ga0073905, IMG submission 65482) | Active sludge microbial communities from Klosterneuburg, Austria, studying microevolution and ecology of nitrifiers - Klosterneuburg... | ecosystem: Engineered > WWTP > Aerobic digester >... | reverse complement strand
TCAAGCGCAGCGCTTCGTTGACGTTCATGAGTTGTTCTCCTCTGAGGGAAGGTCGACTACTGCGGCGATGCCCACCGTGGCGACGTACATCCAGTAGAGCAGCGGGACCAGCACGAGGGTGAGCGCGGTCGAGACGACGACGCCCGAAATGAGCGCCACTGCGAGCCCCTGGAAGATCGGATCGAGCAGGATGACGACGCCGCCGACGACCAGCGCGGCGGCAGTGAGCGCGATCGGACGGAAGCGGACCGCGGCGGCCTTGATCACCGCCCGGTCGAGCTGCTCGCCGGATTTGAGCTCCAGATTGATGAAGTCGACCAGCAAAATCGAGTTGCGCACGATGATGCCGGCGAGCGCGATCACGCCGATCATCGAAGTGGCGGTGAAGAAGACCCCGCCGAAGGCATGCGCGGGAATGACGCCGATGAGCGTCAGCGGGATCGGCGCCATGATGATCAGCGGCGTGACGAACGAGCCGAACCAGCCGACCACCAGCAGGTAGATGAGGACCATCACGACGGCGAAGGCGATTCCCATGTCGAGGAAGACGTCGTGGGTGACCTGCCACTCGCCGTCCCAGATCAGGGTCGAGCGCGTGCTGTCGGCGGGCCGGCCGGAGAACAGCACCTCCATCGGCCGGCCGGAGGCGTCGCGCACCGCGGCGATCTCGTCCTCCATGTCGAGGAGGGCGTAGACCGGCGACTCCGAAGCGCCCGCGACGTCGCCGACGACGTAGGTCACCGGCCGCAGGTTCTTGTGGTAGATGAACGGCGTGCGTTCGGTGGCGACCGGACGGACGAGCTCAGAGAGGGGCACCAGCGCCCCCTGACTTCCCTGAACGCTGACAGCCAGCAGCTCGCTGGCGCCGGCGCGCTGCGCCGGGTCGAGGCGCAGGACGACCGGCACTGGCTCGCGCGAGCGCGGATCGGAGAGATGGGCCGCGTCGGCGCCGGCGAGGGCGACGCGTAGCGTCCGCGCGATCGCCTCCGGCGAGACGCCGGCGCGCGAGGCCTTTTCACGGTCGACCTCGAAGTCGAGGCGCGGCCCGGGTCCCTCGACGAACCAGTCGACGTCGACGACGCCAGCGGTGCTCTCGAAGATCGCCTTCACCTGTCCGGCGAGGTCGAGGCGGGAGGCTTCGGTCGGGGCGTAGATCTCCGCGACCAGGGTCGAGAGCACCGGCGGTCCCGGCGGAACCTCCGTGACCTTGACGTTGGCGCCATGGCGCGCGGCGATCGGGGCGAGGAGCGGGCGCAGCGACTTGGCGAACGGATGACTGGCGGTCGCGCGGTCGTGCTTGGGCAGGAGGTTGACCTGAAGGTCGGCGACCAGCGGTCCGGAGCGCAGGAAGTAGTGCCGCACCAGGCCGTTGAAGTTGAACGGCGCCGAGGTGCCGACGTAGGTCTCGATGTCGGTCACCTCCGGCAGACCGCGGAGCGCTTGCGCGAGCTCGCGCGCCACGGCGGCGGTGTGCTCGAGGGTCGTCCCCTCGGGCATGTCGACCACTACCTGCAGCTCGCTCTTGTTGTCGTGCGGCAGCATCTTCACCGCCGCGATGCGCAGCGGGAAGAGCGTCGTCGAGGCGAGCAGCAGCACGGCGACGGCGCCGAGCAACGCGAATCGCCGGAGACGGCTCTCGAGCAGCGGCCGGAAAAGGCGCTGGTAGAGGCGGTGGAGGCGGTCTTCCTGATGCGTCTCGAGGGCGAGCGTATCGGGCAGGCCGCTGCCCTCAGCGGCCTTGCGTTCCGCGAGCTCGGTGGCGTGCTTCTTGAACAGGCGATAGGTCAGCCACGGCGAGACCACGAAGGCGACGACCAGCGAGAACAGCATCGCCGCCGAGGCGTTGATCGGGATCGGCCGCATGTACGGACCCATGAGCCCGGAGACGAAGGCGAGCGGCAGCAGCGCGCCGATGACCGTGAAGGTGGCGAGGATCGTCGGGTTGCCGACCTCGTCGGTGGCGTGGATGGTCGCCTGGCGCGGATTCGTCCAGCCCAGCTGGTAGTGACGGTGGATGTTCTCGACCACGACGATGGCGTCGTCGACGAGAATGCCGATGGCGAAGATCAGCGCGAACAGCGTCACCCGGTTGAGGGTGTAGCCGAAGAGGTAGGAGGAGGCGAGGGTGAGGGCCAGGGTCACCGGCACGGCGACCGCCACCACCACCGCTTCGCGCCGTCCCAGCGCGACCGCCATCAGCAGCACGACCGAAATCGTCGCCAGGCCGAGATGGTTCATCAGCTCGGACGACTTCTCGTCGGCGGTCGCGCCGTAGTCGCGCGTCTTGGTGGCTTCGATGTTGCCGGGAAGGACCGGGCCGCGCAGGCGGGCCATCAGGGCGTCGAGCTCGGTGACCAGCTGCACGGCGTTGGTGCCCGGTTTCTTGGCGACGGCGAGGGTGACCGCCGGGGTGTCGAGACCGGCCGGCAGGTTCTTCTCCGCTCCTGCCGCGCCACCGGTCATCCAGACGTATTGCGCCGGTTCGTCGGCGCCATCGGCGACCGTCGCGACGTCGCGCAGGTAGACCGGGCGGCCGTCGTAGACCGCGACGACCGCACCGCCGACTTCATCGGCGCTGCGGAAGAGAGCTCCCACTTCGACTTCGGTCTCGACGTCCCCGGCGGCGAACGATCCCGCCGGCAGCTTCCAGTCGAGCCCCGAGAGCGCCTGGTAGACCTGCAGCACCGAGACCCGGTGCGCGGCGAGACGCTCGCGATCGAAGCGCACGGTGACCGCCCGGCGGACGCCGCCGAGCACCGTCACCTGCGCCACCTGGGGATGGCGCACCAGCTCGGCGCGCAACTCCTGCGCCACCTGGCGAAGCTCCAGCGGGGTCGCCGAGGTCGACCACAGGGTGTAGCCGACGACCGGCACGTCGTCGATGCCGCGCGGGACGACCAGAGGGGCAGCGGCTCCCGGTGGAAGTGCCGCCGCCCGTTCGGCGAGCTTGGTGTGGACCGCGAGCGCCGCGCGGTCGGGGTCGGTGCCGACTTTGTAGCGCACGATCAGCATGCCGCCCGAAGGCTGCGAGGTGGAGTAGACGTACTCGACGCCCGGAATCTCGAACAGCGCCTTCTCGAGCGGCGAGACCAGCCGGCGTTCGACTTCGTCGGCGCTCGCTCCGGGCAGCTGGAGGAAGACGTCGACCATCGGCACCTTGATCTGCGGCTCCTCCTCGCGCGGCGTCACCAGGACGGCGAAGCCGCCCAGCAGCAGCGAGGCGATGACCAGCAAGGGCGTGAGCTTCGAGTCGAGAAAAGCGGCCGCGACGCGGCCGGCGAAGCCGGGGCCGGCAGGAGGTTGGGTTGCGGTCACGGCTGGACCTCTTCGAGGCGCGCTCCGGCCGGCGGGGCGACGGCCAACCCGAGGGCGACCGACTCGCCTCCGGCGAGACCGGAGAGGATCTCGACGGACTCCGCAGCTCCTCCGACAACCCCGACGCCATGGCCGGCTCCGACGGTCACCACGCGCGACTGTGCACGTCCGGAGCTGTCACGCACGACGACCAGGGTGAGCCCGCCGCTTTCGATGAGCGCAGCGCGCGGGACGGCCACGGCGTCGCGACGCGCACCGGCGAGGTAGGCACGGCCGGCGGCGCCGGCGGGCAGATCGAGTGCCGGCAGGTCGATCTTGACGGTGTAGCTGTGCGAGACCGGATCCGGTCCCGGGCTGATCTCGGCGAGCCGCCCGGCGATCTCGCCGAGGTCGGGTCGCGCATCCAGCGTCACCGCGACGGTCTGGCCGGTGGCGAGGGAAGCCGTCCGTGCGACGGTTTCGGGCACGGCGACGACGAGCCGCCTACCGAGGCTGGACTCGATCATGACCAGCGGCCGGCCGGGCGCCGCGAGGTCGCCGACTTCGACCAGTCGCGCAGCGACGCGGCCGGCGAACGGTGCGACGACGCGCGATTCGCGCGCCACCGAGCTCGCCGCGTCGACGGCGCCGCGCGCCTGCTGGACCGCCCCGGCGGCCTGCTCGTACTGCATTCGCGCCATGTCGAGCTCGAGATCGGAAGCCGATTTCGTCGCCGCCAGAGCTTCGAAGCGCTCGCGGTTGCGCTTGGCGAGCGTCAACCCGGCCTCGGCCTGCGCGAGTCCGCCCTGAGCCTGGGAGACCTGGCCCTGGGCGGCGGTGGGATCGATCGACAGCAGGGCCTGGCCGGCAGCGACCGTGTCGCCGAGCTGGACGTGCACGGCGGTCACCATCGCCATGACCCGCGACGAAACGGCGGTCGACCTCTCGGCGGCGACGGTGCCGGCGAAGCCGGTGCGCGACTCGGAGGCGAGGCGTTCGGCCACCGCGAAACGGGCGGAGACCGGCGGGGGTTCCGGCAGCTGCGCGGCCTCGCGCGAGCCGCCGCAGGCGGCCAGCGAGAGCGCGGAGCTCAGAGGTAGAGCGAACGTCAGTGCGCGAGAGAGGATGCGTGCGGTCATGGGTCTGGGCTCTTTCAGGATTGGGGAGTCGAACTGCGCAGGATGGTCTCCGGCTCGAGGCCGGCTGCCAGGGCGAGGTGCAGGTGGGTGAGCCAGGCGTCGGCGCGCGCCACCAGCTCGCGCATCTCGGCCTCGCGTTGGGCGGTGGCGGCATCGAGCAGGTCGATCGACTTGACGACGCCGGCACGGAAGCGATCTTCGACGATGCGCACGGTCTCGGCGGCGGCGGCGAGCGCCGCTGCCGCTGTCCGCCGGCGCTCGAGGGCGACAGTCGCCGCTTCGAAGGCCTGCTTGGTCTCGAGCTCGACGCCGGCCGAGAAGCGCTCGACGTCGGCGCGACCGGCTTCGGCGTCGGCTCGCGCGGCAGCCATGGCGGCGCGGCGCTTGCCGCCGTCGTAGATGTCGAAGCTCGCCAGCGCGGCGATCGTCGTCGAGTCGCCGTGATTTCCGAACAGCACGTCGTCGACCAGGTCGTGGCGCGCCACCAGGCCGATCCGGGGGAAGAGGCCGCCCTTCACCGCCTTGGCTTCGAGGTCGCCGGCGGCGAGGAGCTTGCGCGCCGCGCCGAGGTCGCTGCGGGTCTCTGAACTGGCGAGCCAGCCGTCGCGCTGCTGCGCGATCGGCGGCGGCTCAGCGAGCGTCTCGAGCGCATAGCGGGTGTCGATCGGCTCGCCGAGCCGAAACGCCAGATTGGATTCGGCGATGCGGGCGTTGCCATGCGCCTCGGCAAGGAGATCGTCGAGGCGCGCGAGCTCGACCTCGGCGCGCAGGAGGTCGGAGCGCACCAGCATTCCCTGCGCAGAGTAGGCGCGGGCGAGCTCGACGTGGGCCGCGACGGTCTCGCGCGACTTCTCGAGGAGAGCCGCGGCTTCGCGCGCCTGGGCGAGACGGATCCAGGCCTCCGCGGCGGCGACCGCCGCCTGATCGCCGGCCCGGCCGGCACTGTCGCCTGCCGCCTCGGCGGCGAGGCGGGCCTGGTCGAGCCGGGTCGAAAGCTCGCCGCCGGTCCAGATCGGGATCTCGACCTCGAGGCGGGTGATGGCGGTCGAGAGCGGATCGGGGTTGTTCGGATCGCCAGTGACGAAGGCGGGAAAGGAGAAGCGCTCCTGGTTGAGCAGGAGGGCGAAGGCGTCGGCGGGCGAGTCGGTGCGGATCCACTGTTCGGAGATCCGCACCTGCGGCAGCCGATAGCCGGCCGCCTCTTTGGCGCGCGCTTCGGCGGCGCGTTGCCGGGCGGAGGCGGCGACCGTCTCGCGCGCCTGCAGGCGCCCGCGGTCGAGCGCGCTGGAGAGGGTCAGCGATTCGTCCGCGAAGAGGGCCGGTGTGAGCGCCGGGGTGAAGGCCAGCGCGACGAGGGACAGGGCGGATAAGTATCGATAAATAACCATACAGCGATAGAATAACCAGAAGGACTCGTTTCGTCAAGACCCCAAAGGGCGGTTTCTCCTCTGGCAGGCGCGCCTGCCGCCCGCCCGCAGTCAGCGCGGGCGGGCGCGCGGGCGCGGCCGGCGCTCGGCCGGGGCGGTCGTCGGATCGAGCGGCCAGGAATGGCGCGGATAGCGCGCGGCGAGCTCCTTGCGCACCTCGGCGTAGGTCGTCTTCCAGAAGCTCGTGAGGTCGGCGGTGACCTGCTGCGGGCGGCCGTTCGGGGCGAGGAGATGGAGCAGGGCCGGCACCCGGCCGCGCGCCAGGCGCGGCGTCTCTTTCAGGCCGAAGAGCTCCTGGATGCGCGCTGCGAGCACCGGCTGCGCCGGATCGGAATAGTCGAGGCGGATCGAGTTGCCGGAGGGGACCGGCAAGCGCTCGGGGGCCTCGCGATCGAGCGCGCCGCGCTGGGCGTGGCTGAGCATGCCCAGAAAGGTCTCTCGCCAAGGCGCCCGGCGGAGCTCCTCGAGCGATCTTGCCGATCCAGACAGAGAAGCAAGAAGCTCGATAAAGGTGGTCTCGTTCGTTTCGGGGATGACGAGGTCGGGGCAGTGGCGGTGCAGGAAGCGGAGTCGGGTGAGCAGGTTCTCCCAGTCCGGATTGTCTCGCGGCAGGACGTCGCCGATCCGGGTGCCTGCGACCTGGGTCAGGAGGGCCGAGGCGGCCTCGGCATCGGGGATCGGGACCTCTTTGTCGTCGAGTACCAGATCGTCGAAAGTCTTGCGGCGATGGGCGACGATGCGCTGACGCTCCTCCTCGAACTCGAGCACGGTCGTCTCGCGCAGGCGCTCGGGCGGCAGCCAGTCGCGCTCGACGGCGGAGGCGATGCGCACCAGGGCTTCGGAGCGCGGACCGCTGCGGTCGTCGAGGCTGACGCAGACGAAGAGCTCGGCGTCCTTCACGGCGCTTTCGCGGGCGAGCCGCACGCCGCGCCCGCCGACCATGACGGCGCGGTCGCTGCCGGGCTCGCGGCGGCGTGCCAGTCGATCCGCCCAGGCGGCGAAGATCGCTCGTTGCAGACTCTCCTCGCCCTCCTCCTCCCACGCCGGCGAGGCACCGCGAAGCTCGGAACTGCCGGCGGAAGAGCGGCGCAGAGTGTCGAGGAGCGCGTCCCTTGTTCGAAACAGTGCCGAGTGGGACGAGGCTCTGGCCGAGCGCAGCGAGTCGAGCTTGACGAGCAGATCCGACTGGGCAGAAGTGTGAGCGCCAGAAGCGCGGATTTCGGCGGTCGCCGTCGGGTCGCGGTCGGAGAGCAGCGCGGCGACGAGAGCGGCGTCGTCGGCGACGCCGCCGCGCGCACCTTCGAGGACGAGAACGGCCAGCCGCGGGTGGAGGGGAAACTCGGCGAGCTTCCGGCCGAGCGGCGTGATGCCGTCTTCGGCGATCGCGCCGAGTCGCCGCAGGGTGCCCTCGGCGGTCGCGAGCGCCGCTTCGTCCGGCGCTTCGAACCAGGGGAAACGCGAGAGGTCGCGTTCGCCCCAGGCGGCGAGCTGCAAGGCGGTCCAGGCGAGATCGGCGCGGCGGATCTCGGGCCGGCTGCGCTCGGCGAAGCCGCGATGCTCGTGTGCGCTCCACAGGCGCAGGCACCAGCCGGGCGCCTGGCGGCCGGCCCGGCCGGCGCGCTGCTCGGCCGAGGAGCGCGAGATCCGGGTCAGCGCCAGGCGCTCGAGGCCGGTGGCGGGATCGGCGCTGCTCTCCTTCACCCAACCGGAGTCGACGACGCCGGTGACGCCGTCGACGGTGACCGAGGTCTCGGCGACGTTCGTCGCCAGCACGATCTTGCGCCGCGCACCGGGACGCAGGACCCGATCCTGCTCACCGGACGGGAGGTCGCCGTAGAGCTGCACGACGGCGAGGTCGCGCTCCCTGGCGAGCGCAGCGAGCGCCTCGTCGGCACGGCGGATTTCGGGTACCCCAGGCAGGAAGACCAGCAGATCGCCGGGCGTGGCGTCGAGGCCGCGGCGGACGCCGCGCGCCACGAGCGTCGCCAGCGGCATGTCGGCAGGCGGCTGCTCCAGGTATTCGAGATCGATGGGAAAGAGGCGACCGGCGCTGGTGACGACCGGCGCGTCGAGGAAGGCAGCCAGGCGCTCGCCGTCGAGCGTCGCCGACATGGGCAAGAGCTTGAGCTCCGGCCGCGCCTCGAGCTGCACGCGCCGGACGAGGGCGAGCGAGAGATCGGCAAACAGGCTGCGCTCGTGGAACTCGTCGAAGAGCACGGCGCCGATCCCCTCGAGAAACGGATCGCGCTGCAACCGCTGGACGAGGATTCCTTCGGTCACGAAAAGGATGCGGGTGTCGCGGGTGAAGTTGCGCTCGAAGCGGATCTGCCAGCCGACCTCGTTCCCGAGCTTCCAGCCCTGCTCCTCGGCGATCCGGCGGGCGGCGGCGCGCGCGGCGATGCGCCGCGGCTCGAGAACGAGGATCTGGCCGGCGCCGGCAATCCCCGCGGCGGCGATCGCCGGCGGCACCCGGGTCGTCTTTCCGGCCCCGGGCGGAGCTTGCAGGACGGCATTGCCGCGCTCGCAGAGCGCCGCGAGGAGCTCGTCGAGAACCGCGTCGATCGGCAGTCGAGTCACCTCCCGATGCTACCGGTTCGCCCGCCGACCCTGCTGGGACACACGTTCGGGACACACGTTCGGGACAGTCGTTTGGGACGCATGTCCGAATAGGCGCTCCTGGATGGGGGGCGTGACTGTAGCTCATGAAGGACGACCGCCTCCGAAGGGAGAATGCAAGATCACCCCGCCGGTTCGCGTCTTTACCTGCAAATGCCCAGACTCCCACGCGTCGTCATCCCGGGCTTGGCCCATCACGTCACCCAGCGCGGCAATCGCCGGCAGCCCGCCTTTCTGCGCGACTACGACTACGAGCTCTATCGTCAACTTCTGGCTGAGCACTGCGCCAGAGAACGAGTCGCAGTTTGGGCCTACAGCCAGCTGCCCAATCACGTTCACCTCATTCTCGTCCCAACGGATCCGGACGGACTGCGACGCGTCTTGTCCCTGACGCATCAGCGCTACACTTCGAGGATCAATCGCCGAGAAGGGTGGAAAGGCTGTCTCTGGCAGGGCAGGTTCTCGTCGTTTCCGATGGACGAGCGCCACCTCTACGCAGCAGCCCGCTACGTTCTCCTGAATCCCGTGCGAGCCGGTCTGGTCACTGGAGCACAGCAGTGGAAGCACTCGAGTCTGCAGGCCCATCTCGCCGGAAAGTCAGACGGCGTGGTCGATGTCCAAGGGCTCGCGACGCGGATCTCCGATTGGGCCGCCTTTCTGGCGGTGGCTCCAGACTGGAACGATCGGACCCGCATGCGGCGGCATGAGAGCAGCGGCTTGCCGCTGGGAGACGAGGAATTCCTGCGCGATCTCGAGGATCTTTCGGGCCGGCGACTGCTGCCGGAGAGCGGTCGAGCTGGATTGGAGGTTGCGGCCTCTCGCTGACGAAATTGGAGCTCCAGAGGGGCTCGTCTCAGATTCGAGGGTAGGCCACGCACAGCGCCTTCGCGCCGAGATTCCAATCCAGGGTTTCAAGTGATCTGCCCGAGCGACTGTCCCAAACGACTGTCCCAAACGACTGTCCCCAAAGACTGTCCCAAACGACTGTCCCAAACGTGTGTCCCGGAGCTGCGGACTTGGCGGCGGGTTAGGCTTGCAGCACTCGAGGAGTCGGCATGAGATCTCTGGGTCTGCGACGGTCAGCGCGAAGTGAGGCGTCGGGATTCGGGCGAGCGATCCTCTCGAGCGCGCTTCTGCTCGTGGCGCTCGGCGGTGGAGCGGCGCCCGTGTTGGCCCAGGACGCCCAGCCGTCCGCGGTGCCGCCTGCGCTCGAGCCGCGGGCGATCATCGACGCGCTCGCGCAGGGCACGCTCGAAGTCGCCCGCGCTGTGCCTGTCGAACGGCTCAATCTCAAGGTGGATCTCGCGGAGGTCAGCCTGGAGCGCGGCTGGCTCTTCCCGGCGACGCGGCTCGCGGGTCGCGTCGTCGAAATGGTCTTTGTCGGCACAGGGCACATGAAGCTGGTACCTCCGGACGCGACGGAAGCCGGCCAGCTCGAGCTCTTCACCGGCGAGAGTCGAATGGACCGCTCCTTCGATGCCGCGGTCTTCGTCGTCGCGAGCGACGCCGCCAGCGCGGCGCTCTTTCGCCGGACCGCGTCGGCCGCACCAGCGGCGGCCGAGATCGAGAGCGCGCGCGGCCTGTGGGATCGCTGGCGCAGGAGCGGCGAGCGGCGCGCCCTGGGCGTCGACGCGACGCTGCTCGCCGACGCTCTCGGCGAGGCCCTCTACGCCGGCGCTTTCGTCGCATGGATCCACCGTGGAGACGAATCGCCGTTCGTCTTTCAGCTCGACCCCGCCGGCGAGGAGCCGGTCAATCTCGGGCGCTACGAGCCGCTCGACGCCGATCTGCGCGAGCAGCGGCGGATCGCCCGCGAATTGCGCAGCCAGCAGGAGCGCGGCAGAGGGTTGGGGCTCGATCTCGTCGATCTCGGCGATTGGGAGCAGTGGTTATCGGCGCCGATGCACGACAGTTCGGGAAAGCCGCAGCCCAGGCAGACGCTTTTCGAGCCGGCGCGCTACGTGCTCGAGGCGACGATCTCGGGCAGCGGCGATCTGACGCTCGCCGGGCGCGCGCGCATCGTAGTCCGAGCGCGGGCGGCCCGGCATCGGGTCGTGGTCGCGACGCTGCATCCCGATCTCGTGCTCCGAACGGTGCGCGATGCCCGTGGAACGCCGCTCGCCTTTCATCGCTCGGGCGCGGAGCTCGCGATCGTGCTCGCCGCAGCGCCTGCAGCGGGCGACGAGACCGTGATCGAGGTCGAGTACGACGGACGCTTTCTCGACAAGGCCGGTCGGTCGCTCTACGCCCTGCGCGACACGCTCTCCTGGTATCCGCATGTCGGGGCAGTCGATCGCGCCCCCTACGACGTAACCCTCACCTGGCCCAGACGGCTCGAAGTCGTAGCGGTGGGAGACCTCGTCGTCGGCGGCGAACGGCCGGACGGCTCGCGATGGGAGCGCCGGAAGCTCGAGACTCCGGCGCTGGGCTATTCGTTCGAGGTCGGCCGCTTCGAGATGGCCCGCGCGCAGGTGGAACGCCCGGGGCAGCCGCCGGTAGCGATCGAGATCTACTTCGACGCCGAAAGCGAGGATCTGCCGAAGAAGGTGCGCGACGAGATCGTCTCGTCGGTGAGCGATGCCCTGGCCTACTTCGGCGAGGTCTTCTCGCCCTACAACGAGTCCGCGTTGCGGGTGGTGACGGTCCCGCGGCTGTTGTCGCAGGGCTTGCCCGGGTTCGTGACGCTCTCTTCTCTGGCCATGAGCGATCTCGGCGCCGGCTGGCGGCTGCTGCTCGGGATCGAGGATCGACGCACGACGGTCGCGCACGAGATCGCCCACCAGTGGTGGGGCAATCGCGTCGGATGGGCGAGCTATCGCGATCAGTGGATCAGCGAGTCGATGGCGACCTACGCCGCGATGCTCTGGGCGCGCAACCGTCTGCCCGCGGCGGAGCGCCCACTCGTCGGCCCGACCTCCGCCTGGTAGGA
>Ga0073905_10001648_pt1 | contig 11406 bp, 12 predicted proteins | sample KloWWTupernatant_FD_65482 | JGI IMG/M metagenome (GOLD analysis project Ga0073905, IMG submission 65482) | Active sludge microbial communities from Klosterneuburg, Austria, studying microevolution and ecology of nitrifiers - Klosterneuburg... | ecosystem: Engineered > WWTP > Aerobic digester >... | reverse complement strand
CGGGGAGAAGGCGCCGAAGGCGACACAAGGGGGGTGCTCATTCCGCCTCCAGCATGGCCTTGAGCAAAGGAATGGTGATGGCGCGCTGCGTGCGCAGGGCAAACTGGTCGAGCTGGCCCAGCAGGTGCATGAGGTTGCCCAGGTCGCGCGAGAAGCGGCTGAGCATGTAGTCCATCACCTCGTCGCCCAGGAAGATGCCGCGCGCGTCCGCCTCCTGGCGCAGCACGGCGCGGCGGGCGGTTTCGTCGAGCGGCTGGAGCTGGAACACATGGCCCCAGCCCAGGCGGCTGCGCAGGTCGTCGCGCAGCGGCAGGTCGGCGGGGGGCAGGCTGCCTGCCGCCAACACCCAGCGCTGGGCGCCGCTGCCCGGGCTGATTGCATTGACAAACCAGTTGAAGGCCACGGCCTGCTGGGCGGTGGAGTACAGATGCACGTCGTCGAGCAGCACGGCAGACCAGCGCTCGTCGAATTCGGGCCGCTCATGGATGCCAGGGTCGAACCAGCCCACGCTCGCCCCCTGCTCGCGCAGCGCGGCACCCACAGCCTTGAGCAGGTGCGACTTGCCACTGCCCGCCTCGCCCCACAGGTAAGTGGGCACGGGCGAACGCGTGGCCTGGCTGCTGCCCGCACCGGCCCACAGGCACAGGTGCTGCAGCGCGGCCTCGTTGGGACCGGCGAAGAAGTTGGCCAGCGTGGGCCCGGTGGCCAGGCCGATGTCCAGGGCCAGTTGTTTCATGCGCGGCATCCAGGCCACAGGGGGAACCCTTGGGCAATCGGGGCAGCAGCGGTACGCGGGCAGAAAATCGGAAGCATCTCAGATGAATGGAGGGGCCCCTACCGGCGAGCAACTGCGGCGGCGGCCCGTGGCATGCGATGGGCGCTTTGGGGCTGGCCAGCGCGCAAGGGGTGTGACAATGGAGCAGATTTTAGTCTGCCTGCAAGCCCACCGGCGCCCCCTGCGCTGCCTTTGCCATGTCTCCTGCCCCTGCAACGTCCCGACGACTTCCGGCCAGCATCTGGGCGCTGGGCCTGGTGAGCCTGCTGATGGACGTTTCGTCCGAACTCATCCACAGCCTGCTGCCGGTGTTCATGGTCACCGTGCTGGGTGCCAGCATGCTCACCGTGGGGCTGATCGAAGGCGCCGCCGAATCCACCGCCCTCATCGTCAAGGTTTTTGCCGGCGCCCTGAGCGACTGGTGGGGGCGCCGCAAGCCTCTGGCCATCATGGGTTATGGCCTGGGCGCACTCTCCAAGCCCCTGTTTGCGCTGGCCACCACCATGGGCATGGTGGTGGCAGCCCGCCTCATCGACCGCGTTGGCAAGGGCATCCGGGGCGCCCCCCGCGATGCCCTGGTGGCTGACATCGCGCCGCCCGACATGCGGGGGGCGGCCTTCGGGCTGCGCCAGTCGCTCGACACCGTGGGTGCCTTTCTCGGGCCGGTGCTGGCCATGCTGCTGATGCTGCTGTGGACCAATGACTTCCGTGCGGTGTTCTGGGTGGCCGTGGTGCCTGCCGCGCTCTGCGTGGCCTTGCTGGTGTGGGGCGTGAAAGAGCCTGAGCGCCCCGCCGGCACGCCGCGCACCAACCCCATCCGCCGCGAAAACCTGCGCCGCCTGTCGCCCGCCTACTGGAGCGTGGTGGCGCTGGGCGCCGTGTTCACCCTGGCGCGGTTCAGCGAGGCCTTTCTGGTGCTGCGCCTGCAGCAGGGCGGCCTGCCGCTGGCCCTGACGCCGCTGGTGCTGGTGGCAATGAACCTGGTTTTTGCCCTGGGCGCCTACCCGCTGGGCAAGCTGTCAGACCGCATACGCCACAGCACCCTGCTGGCCTGGGGGCTGGTGGCGCTGATCGCGGCCGATGGGCTGCTGGCCTGGAGCGATCGCGGCGCCATTGCCTGGCTGGGCGTGGCGCTGTGGGGGCTGCACATGGCCGCCACCCAGGGGCTGCTGGCCACCATGGTGGCAAATACCGCCCCGGCCAACCTGCGCGGCACCGGCTACGGCATGTTCAACCTGGTTTGCGGCGTCTCGCTGCTGGCCGCCAGCGCACTGGCGGGCCTGCTATGGGACCGCCTGGGCGCTGCAGCCACCTTTGGCGCGGGCATGGTGCTGGGGAGCCTGGCGCTGGGCGGCGTGCTGCTGCTGGCGGCGCGTGGCATTCTGGTCCCGGCCGTGCCGCAATCTCCACCCGAAGCCACCGGCCTGTGAGCGCCCCTTAAAATCCCCAGATTCCAGCCCCCAGGTGGGGGCCCACCAGCACGACACCATCCATGAGCACCTCTGCCCCCTCCTCCACCCCCCTGTCCTACAAGGACGCAGGCGTTGACATTGACGCGGGCGATGCCCTGGTCGAACGCATCAAGCCGCTGGCCAAAAAGACCATGCGCGAAGGCGTGCTGGCCGGCATTGGCGGCTTTGGCGCGCTGTTCGAGGTGCCCAAGCGCTACCAGGAGCCGGTGCTGGTGAGTGGTACCGACGGCGTGGGCACCAAGCTCAAGCTGGCGTTTGAATGGAACATGCACGACACCGTGGGCATCGACCTGGTGGCCATGAGCGTGAACGACGTGCTGGTGCAGGGTGCCGAGCCGCTGTTCTTCCTGGATTACTTTGCCTGCGGCAAGCTCGATGTGGACACCGCCGCCGCCGTGGTGGGCGGCATTGCCAGGGGCTGCGAGCTGAGCGGCTGCGCACTGATTGGCGGCGAGACCGCCGAAATGCCCGGCATGTACCCGGCGGGCGAGTACGACCTGGCCGGTTTTGCCGTGGGCGCGGTTGAAAAATCCAAAATCCTGACCGGCAAGGATGTGCAGCCCGGTGACGTGGTGCTGGGCCTGGCATCGAGCGGTGTGCACTCCAACGGTTTTTCGTTGGTGCGCAAATGCATCGAGCGCGCTGCGGGCAGCCTGCCCGCCACGCTGGACGGCAAGCCGTTCAAACAGGCCGTCATGGAGCCCACGCGCCTGTACGTGAAGAACGTGCTGGCCGCGCTGGCTGCCCACCCGATCAAGGCCCTGGCCCACATCACCGGCGGCGGCCTGCTGGAAAACATTCCGCGCGTGCTGCCCGAGGGCACCGCTGCCCACCTGAAGAAAGGCAGCTGGCCCCAGACCGAGCTGTTTGCCTGGCTGCAGAAAACGGCTGGCATTGACGACATCGAGATGAACCGCACCTTCAACAATGGCATCGGCATGGTGGTGGTGGTGGATGCCGCCCAGGCCGAAGCCACCGCCGCCACGCTGCGTGCGGCGGGCGAGCAGGTTTACACCATTGGCGCCATCGCGCCACGCGGCGAAGGCGCCGCCGTGGTGGTGGCCTGACCTGCGCGCGCCATGGCGCAGCAGCCCACAGACCCCGCAGCGGCCGCACCTGGCGTGCCGCTGCCCCTGGCCCCTGCCACATCGCGCGGCGTGGTGCTGGCCAGTTACCTGCTTATGGCCGGTGTGCTGTGGCTGGTGATGTGGCGCGGCCTGCTGCCCGGGCTGTTGTGCGTTTGCCTGGGTTTTTTGCTCACACGCGCGCTCACTGGGTGGTTTGCTCGGCTGCAGCGCAGGCCTGCTGCTCTGGCCGCGCCAGCGCCCCGCGTAGCCCAGGTGGCCGCTGCCGCGCTGGTGATGCTGCTGCCGCTGGGCTTGCTGGCGGTGGGGCTCACGCATTCGCGCGGCTACATCGTCGAAGCGCCGTTGCAGTACCGCGAACTGCTCAACTACATGGCGCGCACGGTGCTGGAGTTGCGCCAGAAGCTCCCGCCCGACATGGCCACACACCTGCCCGAGGGGGCCGCCGAGGTGCAGCGCGTGATCGCCAGCTACCTGGGTGCCAAGGCCGGCGCCCTGGCGCTGGCCGGGCGCGCCTGGCTGGGCGGGCTGCTGTTTGCCTACGTGGGGCTGCTGATTGGCGCCCTGGCCGCTGTGCGCAGCACGGCCACCACGCGCGGCCCGCTGGCGCAGGCGCTGGTGCAGCGCATCACCCTGTTTGGCGAGGCGTTCCGCCAGATTGTGGCGGCGCAGTTCTGGATTGCGGCCTTCAACACCGTGCTCACCGCGCTGTTCCTTCTGGCGGTGCTGCCCCACTGGGACATGAAGCTGCCCTACACGCCGGTGCTCATCACCTTCACGTTTGTGGCCGGGCTGGTGCCCATTGTGGGCAATCTGGTGTGCAACGTGGTCATCACCATCGTGGGCCTGTCGGTGTCGCCGCTGGCTGCTGCGGCCTGCCTGGCGTTTCTGATCCTGATCCACAAGGCCGAATACGTGATCAACGCCAAAGTGGTGGGCGCCCGCACCCAGATGGGCGTGTGGGAGCTGCTTGCGGTGATGTTCGTCGCCGAGGCGGTGTTTGGCCCGGCCGGGCTGGTGGCTGCACCGCTGTGCTATGCCTACCTCAAGAAGGAACTGGTGGCCGCGCGGCTGATCTAGGAGACTAGGGTAGTGCTACGGCAAAACATGTCCTGAATTGATCGACAAAAGTCCTTGTCTGAATGGCAACGGAGGCCTACCGCTTGCAAAATAAGCGCTACAGGCAACCACCATTTGGAGCAAGGCCGTGAAAACATGTCTTTTAGTGATCGATGTGCAGGAGTCCTTTCGCCACCGTCCGTTCTTCACCGAACGTGACCTGCCCGCCTACCTGGCAGCCCAGAATGCCTTGATCGAAGGCTGCCTGGCCCGCAGCGTGCCTGTGGTGCGCATCTACCATTGCGACGGCCCGGAGTCGGAGAACAACCCGTTCTCGCACGCCTCGGGGCAAGTGCGTGCGCTGGCCGGGCTGGTACCGTTTGAAGTTGCAGCCACCTTCACCAAGTCGCGCCACAGCGCGCTGGTGGGCACGGGGCTCGACGTCTGGCTGACGCGCCACGGCGTGGGGCGGCTCATTGTCAGCGGCATCCGCACCGAGCAATGCTGCGAAACCACCACACGCCACGCCTCTGACCTGGGCTGGAGTGTGGACTTCGTTCCCAACGCCACGCTGACCTGGGACATGGCGCAGCCCGACGGCCGCCTGCTGCCCGCGCAGGACATCAAGGACCGCACCGCCACCGTGCTCGCCGGCCGCTTTGCCACGCTGTGCACGGTCGACGAAGCACTGCAGCGCTGCAGCCGCCCCACCCAGCCATGAACTCCCCCGCCACGGCGCCTCCGGCCATCCATGTTTTCTTTGCCCTGCTGCCCGACAGCCTGGTGCTGGACTGGGCGGGCCCTGCCGAGGCCTTGCGCATGGCCAACCAGGCGCTGCAGGCGCAGGGGCGCCCGGCGCGCTTCGTACTGCACTTTGCCGGCCCGGCAGCCGAGGCAGCCACTTCGGTGGGCGTGGCACTGAGCGGCCTCGAACCCCTGCCCGAGGCACTCCCCTCCCCTGCCTGGGTGGTGCTGGTGGGTCTGCCCGGGCAACGCATTGACGTGGACACTCTGCAGGCCCAGGCGCTGCTGCACTGGCTGCGCGGCCTGCACCTGGCCAGCGGGCGGCTTGAGCTCGTGACCGTGTGCGCTGGCGCCCTGCTGGCCGCCCACGCCGGGCTGCTGGCCGGGCGCCGCGCCACCACGCACCACCAGCACCTGGAGGAGCTGGCCCAGGCCGAGCCCCGCTGCGACGTGGTGGCCAACCGCGTTTTTGTGGCCGACGGCGCCCTGCACACCAGCGCGGGTGTGACCACCGGCATCGACCTGGTGCTGCACCGTATTGCCGACACCTGCGGCCCCGCACTGGCCGCCCAGGTGGCGCAAACCATGGTGGTGGCGCTGCGCCGGGGACCTGGCGACCCGGAGTTTTCGCCCTTTCTGCAGCACCGCAACCACCTGCACGCAGCGCTGCACCGCGTGCAGGATGCCGTGGGCCAGCAGCCCCAGGCCGACTGGAGCGTGCCCGCCATGGCGCAGGTGGCACACACCTCGCCCCGGCACCTCACAAGGCTGTTTCTGGAGCATGCGGGCATTGCGCCGCTGCAGTACCTGCGCCGCATCCGCCTGGCCACGGCCGAAGCGGCGCTGCGCACCGGCTGCAGCGTCACCCAGGCGGCAGCGCTGGCGGGCTTCAGCTCCGATACTCAGTTGCGCCGTACCTGGCACCAGTTCGGGCGCAGCGGCACTCCGTCCCGTATCAGCCCCTGACCGGCTCCCTTGCGCTACCATGCGCAGCGCAGCCGCACACAGGCTGCTGCGGGCATGCGCAGCCAAAAGCCGCGCGCCCCCCTTACTTGCAACAAACCCATCAAGGAGACCCCCTGCATGACCATCCTCGTCGCCTACGTACCCCGCCCTGAAGGCCGGGCCGCACTGGACAAGGGCATAGAAATCGCCAAGCGGCGCCAGCAACGGCTGCTGGTCGTGAACGCCAGCCCCGGGGGCTCGCAGGAGGACACCTCCCTCGTCTCGGGGTACGAGGTGGAGCAGGTGGAGGCCATGCTCGAAACCCAGGGCATCAACGCGGTGTTCAAGCAGTTTGTGCGCGGCCGCAGCGCCGTGGAAGAAATCAACGAACTGGTGGAGGCCGAGCGCATCGAGCTGCTGGTCATCGGCCTGCGCAAACGCACCGCCGTGGGCAAGCTGCTTCTGGGCAGCGTTGCCCAGGAGTTGCTGATGACGGTGCCCTGCCCGGTGCTGTGCGTGAAGGCTCCCGGGGGCTGAAAACCTGGGTTTTTGCTATTATTTAAATAGCATATAAAGCTTGCCAATAAAGCGATAGATCCGTTTTTACTACAAATTTCGGCATCCCGGGTCGGCGGCAGCGCAAGGCCGCAGGCGGCACGGCCCGGGGCCCGGTATTCAGCCGCTTGCGCTGCGCAGGGCGCTGACCTGCTCTGCAATGGCGTCGGCGTCGCGCTCGCCCGGAGCATGGGCCAGGTAGGTTTCCAGATCCGCCACCGCGTTTGCCGCATTCCCACACTCGGCATGGGCGAGGCCTCGGTCGCGCCATTCGCTCCAGACTTCGGGCAGCAGCACAATGAGGCGGTTCTGTACCGCGATCAGGCGCAGCCAGTCCTGGTGCGTGCGGTGGATTTCCTTGAGGTTGCGCAGCATGCGCGCCAGAATGTCGCGCGCCGGTGCTGCCTGCAGATACAGGCCCAGCGGCACATCCTCCAGCCCGTGCGGCCCGGCATCGGGCTGAAACGGCACCAGGCGCTCGGCCAGTTCCTCGCGCGAGAGCGACTTGCCGGTCAGTGGGTCGATCAGCACCTGCCCCTTGGGCAGCAGCGCCTTGACCAGAAAATGCCCCGGAAACGCCACCCCGCGCACATGCAGGCCGATGCCCTGGGCCAGCTCCATCCACAGAACGCCCAGGCTGATGGGAATGCCCCGGCGCGTGAGCAGCACGTCATTGAGGTAACTGTTTTCAGGGTCGTAATAGTTGTTGGCGTTGCCGCCAAAGCCCAGTTCAGCGTAGAGAAAGTGGTTGAGCAGGCGCAGGCGTTGCAGGGCCGCTGTATCGGGCGGCAAGCGCCGCTTGAGGCGCCCCAGCAGGCGATCCACATCGCCCAGCAGTTGCTGCACGTCGAGGCCGGGGTATTCGTCCTGCGCAATGCTGGCGGCGGCCTCAAGCAGCGGGAACCCGTCGTCGTCTTCCACCAGCGTGGCAAAGTATTCCAGCGGTGTGGGTACGGAAAAACGCAAGGGCATGGCCGTCAACGCCTCAACAGGGCACGCAGCTTCAGCCCGCCAATGCGCAGCGCGCCAAAGTAGATGGCCACCGCGCCCACCACCATCAGCGCCAGCAGGCCCGCACGCAGCAGGCTATGGCTGCGCATTTGCAGCCACGCGAAATGCTCTGTGGCCCACAGCAGGAACACCGCCATCAACGCACTGGCCGCCAGCACCTGCAGGCCATACAGCACCCAGCCCGGCCCCGGCACAAAGCTGCCACGTCGCAGCAACCCCACCAGAAGCCACAGTGCGTTGACCAGCGCCCCCAGGCCGATGGACAGCGCCAGCCCCGCATGCGCCAGCCTCGGCACCAACACCAGGTTGAGCAGCTGCGTGATGACCAACACCGCAATGGCAATTTTTACCGGTGTGCGGATGTCCTGGCTCGCGTAATAGCCCGGCGCCAGCACCTTGATGGCCACCAACCCCAGCAACCCTGCGCCGTACCCGGCCAGCGCCACGGCAATCTGGCCCACGTCGCCGTCGGTGAGCTTGCCGTGGTGGAACAGCGTGGCCACCAGCGGCCGGGCAAACGTGAGCAGCGCCACGGCGCAGGGCACAGCCAGCAGCACGACGATTCGCAGGCCCCAGTCGAGCATGGCCGAATACCGCGCTGCATCACCCGCCGCGCGGGCCGACGCCAGTTGCGGCGTCAGCACCACGCCCAGCGCCACGCCCAGCAACGCGGTGGGAAACTCCATCAGGCGGTCGGCGTAGAACAGCCAGGTGACGCTGCCAGGTGCCAGGTAGGAGGCGATCTGGGTGTTGATCATCAGCGAGATCTGCGCCACGCCCACACCCAGCAGGGCTGGCGCCATCAGCGCCAGGATGCGGCGCACCTGCTCCGCCTGCCAGGCTGTGCGCACCGCACCCCAGGTCACGCCAATGCGCGGCAGCAGGCCCAACCGGTGCAGCACGGGCAGCTGCACCGCCAGTTGCAGCACACCGCCGAGCATCACCCCACCGGCCATGGCATAGATGGGCTCGATGTTGCGTGCAGCCAGTTGCGGCGCACCCAGCCAGGCTGCGGCAATCATGCAAAGGTTGAGCAGAACAGGCGTGGCGGCGGGCACGGCAAAACGCCGCCAGGTGTTGAGCACCCCGGCCGAGAGCGCCACCATCGACATGAAGCCAATGTAGGGAAACATCCAGCGCGTCATGAGCACGGCGGCGTCGTAGCTCTGCGGGTTTTGCTGCAGGCCACTGGCCAGCAGCCACACCAGCACCGGCGCGCCCAGCACACCCAGCAGGCAGACCAGCACCAGCGCCCAGGCCAGCACCGTGGCCACACTGCCTATCAGCAGGCGTGTCGCCTCGTCGCCCTCTTGCGTCTTGGTGGCTGCCAGAACGGGCACAAACGCCTGGCTGAAAGCCCCTTCGGCAAAGAGACGCCGGAACAGATTGGGAATGCGAAAGGCAACGTTGAAAGCGTCTGTCAGCGCGTTGGCACCAAAGACCGACGCCATCAGCAGGTCGCGCACCAGCCCCGTCACACGGGAGGCCAGGGTCAGCAGGGAGACGGTGGAAGCGGCTTTGAACAGGGACACGCGCACAGTGTATGCGCAGGCAGGCCCTTCCCGGGCTGCACGGCTCCACTCCTATGCCATGCGGCGCTGCTGGGCTATAATCGCAGGCTTTGCTGGCATCATCCACAGACACAAGGAACCTTCATCATGGCATCTACCAAGCCCAAGAAAAAGAACCCACGCCTGGCGTCGGGCCGCAAGCGCGTCCGCCAGGACACCAAAATCAACGCAGCAAACTCCTCGCTGCGCTCCAAATACCGCACCGCCGTCAAGAACGTCGAAAAAGCCCTGGTGGCCGGCGACAAGACCAAGGCGACCGAACTGTTCGCCAAGATGCAATCGGTGGTGGACAACATCGCCGACAAGGGCATCTTCCACAAGAACAAGGCCGCTCGTGACAAGAGCCGCCTGGCAGCCCGGGTCAAGACCCTGGCCCTCGCCACTGCCTGATTCATCAGGCAATACAGCCCGGGCAGCCCTGCTGCCCGCCGTTTGAAACGGGTGCGCTGCCAGCAAAAACAACGAAGCGCCTCTCCAGGCGCTTTTTTGTTGCCGCACTATTGGACAATACGGACATGAACCACACCACCCCCAACGTCGATCCGGCCGAACTGGCCAAGTTTTCCGATCTGGCGCACCGCTGGTGGGATCCGGAAAGCGAGTTCCGCCCCCTGCACGAGATCAACCCCCTGCGGCTGGACTGGATCAACGGCCTGGCCCCGCTGCACGGCAAGCGCGTGCTTGATGTGGGCTGCGGCGGAGGCATCCTGTCCGACGCCATGGCGCGCCGCGGCGCACAGGTGCTGGGCATCGACCTGGCCACCAAATCCCTGCGCGTGGCCCAGCTGCACGCGCTGGAAGCACAAACCCCGCGCGTGGAATACCGCGAAGTCAGCGTCGAAGCCCTGGCCGCAGAACAACCCGGCAGCTTCGACACCATCACCTGCATGGAAATGCTCGAACACGTGCCCGACCCCGGCTCCGTGGTGCGCGCCTGCGCCCAGGCGGTCAAACCCGGTGGCTGGGTGTTCTTCTCCACCATCAACCGCAACACCAAGGCATTTTTGCTGGCCATTGTGGGCGCGGAATACATCCTCAACATGCTGCCGCGTGGCACGCACGAGTACGCCCGCCTCATCCGCCCCAGCGAGCTGGCCGCGCATGCCCGCGAGGGTGGCCTGGATCTGCTGCACACCCGCGGGATGCAGTACAACCCGGTCACCCGGCGCTACTGGCTCAGCGACGACACCAGCGTGAACTACCTTCTTGCCACCCGACGGAGCGCCTGAGCATGTTCAACGGCATCCGGGCCGTGCTGTTCGACCTGGACGGCACCCTGATCGACAGCGCACCCGACCTGGGTGCCGCAGCAGACAAAATGCGCACCGACCGCGGGCTGCCCGCCCTGCCGCTGGAGCACTACCGCCCCATGGCTGGGGCCGGGGCCCGGGGCATGCTCGACTGCGCGTTTGGCATGTCCCCCGAAGACCCCGATTTTCCGGCTTTCCGCGAAGAGTTCTTCGCCAACTACCAGGCCTGCATGACCCAGCGAACCCGCATCTTCGACGGCGTGGAAGAGCTGGTGCAGCGCCTGCGTCAGCAGGGGCTGGCCTGGGGCGTGGTCACCAACAAGTCACGCCGCTTCACCGAGCCCCTGACCCGCGCAATGGCCCTGTTTGCCACGGCGGGCACGGTGGTCAGTGGCGACACCACCCCCCACTCGAAGCCCCACCCTGCCCCCTTGCTGGAGGCCGCGTTGCAGCTGGGCCTGGACCCGCAGCAGTGCGTTTATGTGGGTGACGACGAGCGCGACATCGCAGCAGGCCATGCTGCAGGCATGGGCACCGTAGCAGCCACCTACGGCTACCTGGGGCGCCAGACCGACGCCCGCCAATGGGGCGCGCACACCGAGATAAATGCTCCGCTCGCCCTCTTGCAATGTCTGCATCTGGCCTAAAATACCGCCTTGAGGGGCTGCCCTGGTTTCGACGTGGGTTCGGAATCGGCGTGGTGCATGTCGAGCTTGATTGGCGCTCGTAAATCTGCATTCAAAAAACCAACTGCAAACGACGAACGTTTCGCACTCGCCGCCTAAAACCGGTGAGCCTTGCAACAGCACGCTGATGGGCTGGGCAAGGGGGCTGTAAAGCCTCCCGGCTGCAAGGTTATTTACGTCAGCTGGTTCTTGGCCGGGTACCTTGGCACGGAACGAGATTCAAGGGTACTGGCGTCCGGTATAGCGTGCGACT
>Ga0073905_10001646_pt1 | contig 11409 bp, 13 predicted proteins | sample KloWWTupernatant_FD_65482 | JGI IMG/M metagenome (GOLD analysis project Ga0073905, IMG submission 65482) | Active sludge microbial communities from Klosterneuburg, Austria, studying microevolution and ecology of nitrifiers - Klosterneuburg... | ecosystem: Engineered > WWTP > Aerobic digester >... | reverse complement strand
TGACGATGGCCATCGCCATCGTCGGAACGGCCCTGTTCCTGATGACCTCGATTCCCGCAGCCGCGCAGGCCCCCGCGGCCGGCGCCGCCGCCACCGACCCCGAGGTGATGCGCTGGGCGTTCATGTCGGCTGCTGCCGCGGCGGGACTGTCGACGCTCGCCGCTGGCTATGCCGTCGCGGTGGTCGGCAGCGCGGCCGTCGGCACGCTGGCCGAGAAGCCCGAGTTGCTCGGCCGGGTGCTGATCCTGGTCGGCCTCGCCGAAGGCATCGCGATCTACGGCCTGATCGTCGCGATCCTCATCCTGAACCGCACCTGACGGAGCGCCGGCTCGATGGCCGCCATCGTCGTCATCGGCGACGAGCCGACCTGCGCGGGCTTTCGCCTGGCCGGCGTCGACGCGCACAGTCCGGCGCACGCCGAGCTCGCGGCCGCGTTCGAACGCGCGCTGGCCGGCGCCGCTATGGTCGTGCTCACGCAGGACTGCGCCGCGGCGCTGGCACCCGACACGTTGCGCGCGTCAATGGCGCGCGAGGCGCCGCTGGTCGTGATCATGCCGGCGCTCGCCGATCCGCGCCCCTATGCGGGCTTCTCCGCGCGCATGCGCGCGGTACTGGGCATCGAGGCATGAGCGCAGCCTCGCCGACGTCGCCGGAGATGGCGCAGGCCGATGCCCTGGTCGACGAGATCGCGCGCCAGGCCGCAGCGCAGCGCCAGCAGATCCTCGACGCCGCGGCGCGCGAGGGCGACGAGATCCGCGCGCGCGCGCGCGACAAGGCGCGTCGCCAGATGAGCCGCGCAGTCGCGGAGCTGCGTGCCACCGAGCGCGAGCGCCTGCAACAGGTGCGCGCCGAACTCGAGACCGCGGAACGTCGCCAGTCCTCGGCGCGCGCCCTGGCCGCGCTGGCCGCGGCGTGGCCGAAGCTCGGCGACGCCCTCGCTCGTCGCTGGGACGACGCCGACGCGCGCCGCCTGTGGCTCGACGCGCAACTCGCGCTCGCGCAAGCCCGGCTGCCCTCGACAGGATGGGTGCTGCGGCATCCCGCCAGCTGGCACGACGACGACTACGATGCGCTGCGCACGCTGCTGGCGGCGCGCGGCGTGACCGACGCCGGCCTCGTGGCCGACGAACGGGTGAGCATCGGCCTGGTCGTCGACGCGGACGGTGTCCGGCTCGACAGCACGTTGCAGGCGCTGCTCGCGGACCGTCCGTTCGTCGAGGCGGCACTGCTCGCGGCACTCGACGCGAACCTGCGCGGCAAGCACGGACATGAGTGACGCGCGCATTCGTTCGATCAGCGGACCGGTGCTGCATGCGGTCGCGCAAGGCCGCTTCTCGGTCGGCGAGGCGGTCGAAGTGGGTGAGGCACGCCTGCCCGGCGAGATCATCCGCCTCGATGGCCACTCCTTCGTGGCGCAGGTGTACGAGGACACGACCGGCCTCAAACCGGGAGACCCGGTGCGCGGCACCGGCGCGCCGCTGTCGGTGCCGCTCGGACCCGGCCTGCTCGGCCGCATCTACGACGGCCTGCTGCGCCGGCTCGACGTCGACCGAGATGCCGCCGGTGTCCCGGGCGACTCTCCGGGCGAGCGCTTCGTGTTCGTGCCGTCGGTGACCGCGGGCGGCAGGCTCGCGCCCGGGGCGGCGTTCGGCGAGGTCGAGGGCACGGCGCAGGCGCGGCAGTGCCTGTTGCCGCCGGACGCCGGCGGCGTGGTCGTGCGGATCGCCGCGCACGGCGAAGTCGGCGCCGACGCGACCGTGCTGGTGCTGCGGGACGACAGCGGACGCGAGCGCGCGATCGGCCTGTTCCATCGCTGGCCGGTGCGCCGGCCGCGCCCGGTCGCGCGTCGGCTGCCGGCAGACGAACCGCTGGTCACCGGACAGCGCATCCTCGACACGCTGTTTCCGGTCGCGCGCGGCGGTCGCGCCGCGATCCCGGGCGGCTTCGGCACCGGCAAGACGGTTCTGCAGGAGACGCTGGCCAAGTGGTGCCACGCGGACATCATCGTCTACGTCGGTTGCGGCGAGCGCGGCAACGAGATGGCCGAGGTGCTCGACGAGTTCCCCCAGCTGACTGATCCGCGAACCGGCCGCGCGCTGATGGAGCGCACGGTCATCATCGCCAACGCGTCGAACATGCCCGTGGCTGCGCGCGAGGCGAGCATCTACACCGCGGTCACGGTGGCCGAGTACTTCCGCGACCAGGGCCTGCACGTGGCGTTGATGGCCGACTCGACCAGCCGCTGGGCCGAGGCGCTGCGCGAGGTGTCCGGTCGACTCGGCGAATTGCCGGGCGAGGCCGGCTACCCGGCATACCTCAGTTCGCGGCTGGCGGAGTTCTACGAGCGCGCCGCGCGCGTCGAAGCGCTGTGCGGGCGCGAAGGCTCGCTGACCATCATCGGCGCGGTCAGCCCGCCCGGCGGCGACTTCTCCGAGCCGGTCACCAGCCACACGAAGCGCTACGTCGGCTGCTTCTGGGGTCTGGACCGCGAGCGCGCGCAGGCGCGCTTCTACCCGGCGATCCATCCGCTGCAGTCGTATGCGGTCGACGCGGGCCGGTTCGCGCCGTGGTGGAGCGCGCACGGCAACGACAACTGGCTGCGCCAGCGCGAGAAGCTGCTGGTGCTGCTCGAGGAGCAGGCGCACCTCGAACGCATGGCGCGCATCGTCGGCAAGGACGCGCTGCCGGCCGAGCAGCAGCTCACGCTGATCGCGGCCGAACTGGTCAACGAGGCGCTGCTGCGCCAGTCGGCGTTCTCCGAGGTCGACCGCTATTGCTCGGCCGAGCGGCAGAGCGAGATGCTGCGCCTGGTGATGCGCTTCGTCGCGCTCGCGCGCGAGGCGTTGACGCGCGGCGCGCGGCCCGAGCAGATCGCCGCCTTGCCGGTGCTGCGTCGCCTGCAGCGCATGGGCGAGGAGATCGGCGAGGACGCGATCGGACGCTTCGCCGAGTTGTGGCCGCAACTCGAACGCGAGCTCGCGTCGGCGGGGGCGTGACGATGATGCGCGCCGAGCTCAGTGTCCGCGGGACCCTCACCCGCATCGATGGGCCGCTGCTGTTCCTGCGCCGCAACCTCGAAGTCACGCTCGGCGAGGCGGTCGAGGTGCTCGTCGACGACGAGCGCCCGCAGCGTCCGCGCATCGGCCGCGTCACCAGCCTTGATGACGACGTCATCGTCGTCGAGGTCCTCGAGAGCACGCAGGGACTGAGCCTGGACGGCACGCGCGTGCGCTTTCGCGGCGAGCCGGTGCGCCTGGGCGTCGGCCCCGGACTGCTCGGGCGCGTCTTCAACGGCATGGGCCAGCCGGCCGACGGCGGCCCGCCGGTGGCGGCCGCCGAGTGGCGTCGCATCGACGCGCGCGCAATGAACCCGGCGCGCCGCGCGCTGCCGCGCGACTTCATCGAAACCGGCGTCTCGGCGATCGACCTCACCAACAGCCTGATTCGCGGCCAGAAGCTGCCGATCTTCTCGTCGGGAGGGTTGCCGCACGACCGGCTGGCGATCGAGATCGCGCGCCACGCACGACTGCGCGACGCGCGCGCCGGCGAGTTCGCGATCGTGTTCGTCGGCATCGGCGTGTCGTACGACTCGGCCGAAGCGTTCCGGCGCGCGATGGAGCAGTCGGGCGCGCTCGGCCACACCGCGATGTTCCTGAACCTCGCGAGCGAACCGAGCCCGCAGCGACTGCTGACGCCGCGCGTCGCGCTGACCGCCGCCGAGTACCTCGCGTTCGACGAGGGCCGGCACGTGCTGGTCGTCCTCACCGACATGACCAACTACTGCGAGGCGCTGCGCGAAGTGTCGGCGAGCCACGGCGAGATCCCGAGCCGAAAGGGCTACCCCGGCTACATGTACTCGGACCTCGCGACGATCTACGAGCGCGCGGGCTCGGCGCGCGATGCGCGCGGCACGGTGACCCAGCTGCCGATCCTGACCATGCCTGCGGACGACATCAGTCACCCGATCCCGGACCTCACCGGCTACATCACCGAGGGCCAGATCGTGCTGGACCGCGCGCTCGACCACAAGGGCGTCTATCCGCCGATCAACGTGTTGCCCAGCCTGTCGCGGTTGTTCGACCAGGGCACCGGCAAGGGCTTCACGCATGCAGACCACCCGGCACTCGCGCACCAGCTGTTCGCGTCGTACGCGCGCGCCGTGCGCGTGCGCGTACTCGCGAGCGTCGTCGGCCAGGACGGATTGACCGACACCGATCGCCGCTACCTCGCCTTCGCCGAGCGCTTCGAGCGCGAGCTGGTCGGGCAGGACGCGGCGCGCAGCCTCGACGACAGCATGACGATTGCGTGGGGCTTGCTGCGCACGCTGCCCCGCGCCGAGCTCACCCGCTTGAGCGACGATCAGATCGCACGGCACCTCGAGACCGGCGAGGCCTCGCCGGACGCCGATGCCTGAGGCGGCCGCCTGAATGAGCACCACAAGGAGCGCCACAAGGAGCGCCGCGCTCGCGCTCGCCGACGAGCGCGCGCTGATGCGCCAGGGCTACCAGTTCCTCGACGAGAAGCGGATGCTGCTGGCCGCCGAGATGCTGCGCGCACTGGCCGAGCACCGGGTGCTCGAAGGCCGGCTCGTCGAGCGACTGGGCGAGGCGCGCGCGGCCATGCTGGGCGCCCTGCAGCGTCACGGGCTCGAGCGCCTGCAGGCCTACCCGCCCGGCAGCGTCGCGCCGCACGCGCCGACGCTGACGCGCACGCAGTTCCTCGGCGTCCCGCAAATCGCCGCGCAGTTCGACCCGCACGTCGTCGGTGCCGACGACGAGGCCGTCGATCCGTCGCCCGAAGCGCGCGTTTGCCGCGACGCGTTCGCCGCGCTGCTCGGTCCGCTCGCGCTGCTGGCCGCATCGGCCGGCAATCTCGAGCGGCTCGCCGCCGAGTATCGCCGCACCGAACGGCGCGCGCGTGCGCTGGAGAACGTGTTGCTGCCCGAGATCGAAACCGCTCTGAAGTCGATCGACGATCACCTCGAGCTCGCCGACCAGGAGGAGGCGGTGCGAACGCGGCTGGCCGGACGGCGCCGTTAGGTCGCCAGTCAACGCGGCGCGCCGGTCACCAGTTCGATGCGCCGGCGAATCGCGGCGGCGGCCTGCGCATCGCCGGCCGCCTGCGCACGCTTCTCCTGCACGCCGAGCCACGCGAGGAGCGGACGGCGCCAGCCGTTCGTCGCTGCGGTCTCCACGGCAGCGACGATGTCCGACGGTGCACTGCGCCCGACGCGAAACAGCGCGCCGGCCGCGACCAGCCTCGAGACCGGATCCTCGATCGCGTCGAGCGCGCCGCCGTCACCGCCACGCGCGAGCACCGCGCGATGCCGAGTCGGCAGCAACGTCGCGTCGATGCCCTGCCAGCGCCCGCCGATGTACGCGGCGTAGGCACGCGCCGCGGCGCCTGCATCCTGCGCGAGCGGCACGAAACCCGGGCAATCGTCGAACTCGAGGCTCGCCACGCGCAGCGCGCAACGCGTGAGCTCGGCGCGCGCCACCAGTTCGGCGTCGCCAGTGCTCGCCAGCTCGCGGCGAGCGTGGGTGAACGCCTGCTCGGCGACGCGCGTCTCGCCGCGCAGGAAGGCCGACTCGAAGCTGCGCAGCGAGCCTTGGGCGCCGAGTCGCCACTCGGGGGCCGGCGACGCCCCCGCGCAGCCGACGAGCAGCGCCGCGACGGACAGCGCAGCCGGCAGCGCCCGGGTGCCCCGCAACGCCTTCACGGCAGCCTCAGTTCGGCGTCGCGCCGGAACGGCCACTTGCGGTTGATCTCGTCGATCAGCTGGCTCGCCTTGCGCAGGCTCGCCTCGACCTCGGCGCGCAGCGTCTGCAGGTCCGTCGTCGCTGCTCGCGTGTTGCCGGCGATGCCCTGAACGTCCGCGAGCACCGCGTCGAGCTTCTTCAGGCTCTCGCGCGCGTCGCCCAGCATCGCGTTCACCTGCTGTGCCGCGCGCTGCGACTCGTCCAGCACGCCGCCCGTGCCGAGCAGGCGCTCGTCGGCCTTCCCGACGGTGCGTCCCACCTGCTGCGACAGGCCGTCGAGACGCCGCGCGAGTCCCTCCAGCGACGCGAGCACGGTGTTCACGCGCTCGATCGTGCCGATCACCTTCTTCGCCTCGTCCTCGCTGCCCAGCAGCGCCGTCAGCATGCCGTAGCGCCCGCCCATGCGATCGGTCATCGTGCGCAAGCCGGCGAGCCCACGGTTGACGTCCGACTCCTGCGCGGTCATGCGCTCGACGTTCTCGACCAGTCGCTTGACGCTCGCGACCAGCGCCGGCAACTCGTCGGTGGTGTCGCCGCGCAGCACCTGCCGCACCGCGCCGTCGGGCAGCGGCGCGTCGTCGAGGTCGCCGGTGAACGCGCGCAGCCTCGCGCCGCCCACCAGCCCGCGCTCGAGCGTGAACACGCTCGACGCGCGCAGCCACTGCACCTGCGACCGCGGAATGTCGACCTCGATTCGCGCCTGGCCGGTGCGCGCGAGTTCGATTCGCTGCACCCGGCCAACCGGGAATCCGGAGAAGCTGAGGTCGGAGCCGACCGACACGCCCTCGGCATTGTCGGCCATCAGCACCAGGCGCTGCGTGGCCTCGAAGGTGCCGCGCGCGAACAGCACGTAGAGCACGAAGGCCACCAGCAGGCCGAGCGTGAGGACCAGCAGCAGCGTGGCCTTGAGCGCCACGTGGCGCACCGGCTCGGCGACTCGGGGCTGTTCCTCGGCCATGGTCGTTCAGGCGTACATGACGCCGAGGAACACGATCTCGATCACGACCAGCACGATGCCGAGGCGCACCATTCCGCGGCGCACGGCCAGCGGCGCCTGTGACGGATCGCGCCGGATGCCGAGCGCGGCGCCGATCGGGATGGCGCCCACCGCCGCGCCGAACAGCATCGACTTGAAGACGTAGCCTGCCACCACGACCGGGTCGAACACGTGGCCGGTGACGCGCACGAACGCGCCCAGCGCCCACGGCGACAGGCCGTACAGCTCCACGTAGGCGAGCACCAGCGCCACGACACCGCTCAGGTACGACAGCAGCATGACGGCCGACAGGCTGCCGATCACCCGCGGCACCAGTTCGCCGCCCAGCGCATCGCGGCCTGCGCGGGCAAGCCGGTCGAACTCGCCACGGATGTGCATCAGCGTGACCTCGGTGCTGATCGCGGCGCCCGAACGCAGCGAGACGAACAACGCCGCCAGCAGCGGGATGATCTCGAGCACCAGCACCCGCACCGTCAACTCGAGTGCGTACTGCGGCAGCCCGAAGTCCTGCGCGTTGCCGACCACGATGCGGATCAGCACGAAGCTCAGCACCGCGCAGGCGAGCGTGAAGCCGGGCAGCACCCGCCAGGCCGAAAAGTGGATCTGTTGCGCGACAACGCGGCGCGTCTGGCGGTCGTAGGTCGACGGCGACAGCGCGGTGACCACCGCCACGGCTCCGAAATGGGCCGCACGCACCCATTCCGCCGGGCGTCCGAACAGCGCGCCGCGGAGAGCTCCGCCTTCTCGACGCAGGGAACGGTGCGCTTGCGGCATGCGTCGATCATACCGTGGGTTCACGCGCGTGCCCCCGCCCGGGTCCCGAAGTGCCGGGAGTGTGTGTCCGGCACCCACGGCACGCCACGTCCGGGCGCAAAGTGCTGCCGCCCGTCTGCCCAATGCTTGCCGACCAGCCAGCCAGGCCTAGAGTCGAAGAGGCCACCTTCGTGCGGCGCCCGGTGCACGCGAGCACTTGACCGTCGGAATCCCTGGTGGAGAATGAGATGCGAGCAGGGGAATCAGCCTCGTGACCAGCGACTCGACACTCCCGAAAGGGACGGGCATCGCACCGCCCGCCGACGGCGGCCTGCGCACACGCGCCAGGCGGCGCATCGGTCATGTGCTGCGGTGGCTCGTGCGCGAGATGCAGTATCGCGTCCTGTACCTCTGGTCGCGCCTGATGGGCCCGCCCCGGGTGCTCGCGTACCACATGGACATCAACGTCCGCCTCCTCAGGGCCTTCGGCGCAAAGGTCGGCGAGAACACGCGCCTGGTGTCGCCGATCACGCTGAGCAACATCTGGGACGGCTATCGCAACCTGACGATCGGCGACGATGTCGCCTTCAACGGCGGGACCTTCCTGGATCTCGTGAACCGGATCACGATCGAGCGCGGCGCGAGCCTGGGGCCGAACGTGATCGTCATGACGCACAACGCGTTCAACAAGAACCGGTTCCTCGAGTCGCGCCTGCCACGGCTCGTGGGCGACAAGCCGGTCGTGATCGGCGCCGGCGCCGGCATCAAGGCGGCTGCGGTGATCCTGCACGGCGTGACCATCGGCGAGGAAGCGCTGGTGGCCGGCGGCTCCGTCGTCGCACGCAACGTGCCGCGGCGGACCTACGTGAGCGGCGTGCCCGCCGTGATCCGCCGGAACCTCGACAGCGAATGACCGGTCGGGGCCGTTGGGCCTCTGGCGACCGGCATCGCGAACACCGGCAACTCGCTGTCCGGCCCGGGTAACCGGCGCGCGGGCACGCGGTTTGCGGGGAGCAACGCGAACCGAAGCGTCCGCTCTCCCCCCTCTTTGCCCGCCTCGCGCGGGCGCTTTTTTTCCGCACCGTCGCGGGCATGCGGCTTGCTGCACGTTGTACGACCCGGTCGCCACGGTGTCCGGGTCTTTCCGGACGCAGGAGGGAATACGATGAACCTGGGCGATCTGACCCTGTTCGTCATGCTCTGCATCGGCTACGGCTACATGTTCTTCTGGGGGCTCTAGAAGGCAGCCAGCCGCTTGCGCAGCGACGTGTCGATGGCCTCGATCGCCGACAGGTCGCCGCCGGGCTTCGCAGGGCGCACGACGACCAGCGAATCGAACGCGATGCGTTCCCCGTCGAGGCGATGGGCATCGGCCAGGCGCTCGCGCGTGTCGTGGTCGAGGCCACCCCGGTAGAGCAGGCTCAGGTGGGGGCGCAACTCGTAGGAGGCGTCGTCGCGACCGAGTTCGTCGCGCAACGCCCGCTGCAATGCAAAGAGGCGCGGGTCGTCTAACTCGACGTACAGCGTCTTGTAGTGGACGTCGGAGTGCGCCGTCCGGCCCGCCGTGAGCGTCATCGGGTCGAACACCGCCGCGACGCGATCGAGCAGCGCCTCGAGCGACAGGTCACCGCGTGCGTGGTTCACCTCGAGCGTGACGTGCGGCTCGAACACCGGGCCCCGGTGGGCAGCAGCGAGCGCGGCGATCAGGTCCGCGAGGGTGGAGCGCCGCGGCTCCGACGGCACCAGCCAGAACGCGACCGGAAGCATTTCCGGGGAGCCGGCCATGAAGATCAGCCGCGCCCGGACCACACGCCGGGGAAGCCGGCGGCAGCCGCCAGGCCGTCGGGCGTCCCGACGTCGAGGAAGCGCGCATCGGGAAGAAACACGCTGTCCACATGCAGCCCGGCCCGGATCGCGGCCGCAATGACGGCGCCCATCGGCCAGTCCGGCGACGACCCGCGCGGGCTCGCGCGCGCGACCTCCCCGCGCGCGTTGGCGCGCGCGACCTCCGCCAGCCGGCGCGTTTCGTCGACGAGAAAGCGCGTGAATCCGGGCGCCCAGGCGGCCAGCAGGTACCCGGCGTCGCCTTCCCGGCGCGGGGGCCCCTCTTCCTTCGTGATCAGCCCGGTGACCCGACCGTGTTCGTCCGTATCGACCACGTCGAGCCCATCGGTCAGCGCGCCGCTGAACAGGCCGAGCACGATGTCGGCCCCCGTGCCGCGCAGCCGCTCGCGCGCGCGCACGAAGCAGTCTTCGGGCTGGATCAGGATGTCCGGAAACCCGAACAGCACGGTGGCATGGTCGACGAAGGGTGCGGCCTGCGCGGCGCTGAACGGCGGTCCCCACGGCTCGTTCATCATCAGGTAGGCGATGGACAAGCCCAGGCGTGAGCCGTCGCCGTAGTACTCCGCGATGTCGAACTTGCCGCTGCGCACGACGAAGAAGACCCGGCGCGCCCCCGCGGCCCGCATCTTCTCGAGAAGGTATTGCGAGACCACCTTGGGGCGCCCGCGAAGTTCGTCCGGCTCGCGGTGCACGCCGATCGGCAGCAACTCCTTGCTGCACGGCAATGGCGCAAGCCGCGTCGCGCGTCCGGCGGCGACGATCACGCCGACGACGGGAGAGCCAGGACTGGATGACATCGACGCTTCCGCAACGGTGACTTTGCCGATGATAGCCCGGCCGGGTTCACCGTTCTCGTCCGGTCGGACGTTCGCGGCCTTGACGAGCAACGGGCAGAGGTGAATCCTTGCCCGACGCGGCGCCCCGACGGCGCCCGCCGCCCCGGGGAGTCGTCATGGCCCGTCGTCTCGACTTCTTCTTCTTCATCGGCAGCACGTACAGCTACCTCTCGGTCAGCCGCGCGGCAGGCACGGCGCAGGCCCGCGGCGTGGACCTGGTCTGGCGTCCGTTCAGCGTGAGGACGCTGATGCGCGAGCAGAACAACAGCCCCTTCGTCGGCAAGCCGTTCAAGATGCGCTACATGTGGCGCGACCTCGAGCGCCGTGCGAAGCGCCTCGGCATCGCATTCGACGGCGCCCCTCCCTACCCGATCGACCCCGAGGAGCTCGCCAACCGTGTGGCCACGCTGGCTGCGCTCGAGGACTGGTGCCCCGAGTTCACGCAAGCCGCCTACAAGGCCTGGTTCCTCGGCAAGCAGGATCCGGGACGACCGGCGGTGGTGCGCTCGATCCTCGACGAACTGGGCCAGGATGTCGATCGCTGCCTCGCTGCAGCGAACGCCGACGCGGTGCGCGACGCGTACGCGGCGCAAACGGATCGCGCACGCGAACTCGGCATCTTCGGGTCGCCGACCTTCGCCCACGGCACCGAGATCTTCTGGGGCGACGACCGGCTCGAGGACGCGCTGGCCTGGGTCGACGATGCCGGCGACAGCTGACCGGCAACGCGGCTGCGAAACCCGGGCACCGGAAGGCAGCGCGCCCTGTCCGGTGGCTCCGTCCTTCGCGCGGAGCCTCAGCCGAACGCGCAGGCGCCCGGCCCGTCCGGGTGCCCGCACGAACCGCACGGCGCAGCGGACGGGGCCGCGGCCGTCGCGACGGATGTAGCGAACACCGACAGCTGCTTCTGCAACTCGATCGAACGGCAGTTCGGGCACTCGGGGGTGGCGCCCGACCGGACCAGGGTCTCGAACTGGTGGCCGCATTGGCGGCAGGCGTACTCGTAGATCGGCATGACGTGAGCCAGATGGCGGTCAGGTTGTTGGCGGAGACGGAGGGAGCCGCATCGTAAGCACTGGCGCTGGAATTCACCGCTTGACTTTCTGAATTCCACCTCCGTTCCACCGGGCAATTTGCGGAACGATCGGGAATCGAACCGCGGATACGGATTGCCAGGCTCACCCGGCGAGCCCGGTAGCGGCGAGCGCGATCAGCAGCG
>Ga0073905_10001644_pt1 | contig 11413 bp, 11 predicted proteins | sample KloWWTupernatant_FD_65482 | JGI IMG/M metagenome (GOLD analysis project Ga0073905, IMG submission 65482) | Active sludge microbial communities from Klosterneuburg, Austria, studying microevolution and ecology of nitrifiers - Klosterneuburg... | ecosystem: Engineered > WWTP > Aerobic digester >... | reverse complement strand
TCGTGATCAGCTTCGGGGTCACCGCGCTGCTCCTGGCCCTCGCGTACCGGAGCTGGCGCCTGTCCGACGACGACGAGATCCACCACGACGACGGCCCCGGGCCCTCCACCGACCCGTCACCCACCGACCCCGCCGCGGCCGAGGCCGAGGGGGAGGGCGACGAGGTCCCCCACGGCGGCGGGGCACGATGAACGCGCTGCTGTCGCTCCCGATCGTGCTGCCCCTCGTCGGGGCCGCCGTGTCCATCCTGGGCGGACGGTCACGGCGGGTGCAGCGCACCGCGGGGCTGGCGGTGCTCACCGTGAACGTGGGCCTGGCCGTGGCGCTCCTGGTCGACGTGGACCGCAACGGCCCGCGGGCCACCCAGGGCGGTGGATGGCCGGCACCCCTGGGCATCACGTTGGTGGCCGACCGACTCGCCGCGCTCTTGCTGGTGGTGGCCACCTCGATGCTGCTGGCCGTGCTCGTGTACGCCATCGGCCAGCCCGGTGCCGAGCGCAACCACGTCGGGTTCACCTCGGTGTACCTCGTGCTCGCGGCCGGGGTGTCGGCCGCCTTCCTCACCGGCGACCTGTTCAACCTGTTCGTGGCCATCGAGATGATGCTCACCGCCAGCTACGTGCTGATCACCCTCGGCGGCCGCCTCGACCAGGTCCGGGCGGGCATGACCTACGTGGTCATCAGCCTGCTGGCCTCCACGCTGTTCATGGCGGTGCTGGCCTACGTCTACGCCGCCACGGGCACCGTCAACCTGGCCGACCTGAGCGTGCGGATCCCCGAACTGCCTGCCGGCACCCGGGCCGCGCTGGCCGTGGCCATGCTCGTGGTGTTTGGCATCAAGGCCGCCCTGGTTCCGCTGCACTTCTGGCTGCCCGACGCCTACCCCACCGCCCCGTCCCCCGTCACCGCGGTCTTCGCCGGCCTGCTCACCAAGGTCGGCATTTACGCCATCGTCCGCACCCAGACGCTCCTGTTCGGGCCGGGCGGCGTGCCCACCGGCCTCCTGCTCGGGGCCGCGGCCCTCACCATGGTGGTGGGCATGGTGGGGGCCGTCGCCGAGCACGACGTCCGGCGAATCCTGTCGTTCTCGATCGTGGGGCAGGTCGGCTACATGGTGGTGGGCATCGCCCTGTTCGACCTGGCCGGGCTCACCGCGGTGGTGCTGTCGCTGGTCCACCACATCGTGGTGAAGACGGCGCTGTTCCTCACCGGCGGGCTGATCGAGCACCACGGTGGTGCCACCCGGCTCGAACGGCTGGGGGGCATGGCCCGCACCGCACCGGTGATCGGCGTGCTGTTCCTGGTGCCGGCGCTCGCCCTCTGCGGTGTGCCGCCGTTGTCGGGCTTCGCCGCCAAGTTCTCGCTGTTCGCGGCCACCGTGGCACGCGGCGAGTGGTGGGTGCTGGCCGTGATGGTGCTGGTGGGCGTGCTGACCCTGGTGGCCATGATGAAGATCTGGGTGCAGGTGTTCTGGGCACCACCCAGCGAGCGGCCCGTCCGGCAGCCCGAGCGCGCCGTCTGGAACGCCGCCCCACCCCTGATGGTGGCGCCCACCGTCGTGCTCGTGGTGGCCGTGGTCGCCATCGGCGTGTTCGCCGGCCCCCTCGCGGGTCTGGCGGAGCGGGCCGCCGGAGAACTGCTCGACCCCGCCGCGTACCGCGCCGTGGTCGCCGGCACCGGGAGCGCACCATGAAGCGCACGGCGGGCCTCGGCCTGGCCGCGGTCCTGATCGCGCTGTGGGTGCTGTTGTGGGGAGACCTGTCGGTCGCCAACGTGGTGAGCGGGGCGGTGGTGGTGGCACTGGTCGTGCTCGCCATCCCCGACGTGGGCCTGGGCTTCACCCGCCCGACCATCCGCCCGCTGTGGGCCCTGCGCTTCGCGGCCAGGGTGCTCATCGGGCTGGGCGGCGCCGTGCTCGTGGTCGGCGTCGAGGTCCTGGCGCCCCGTCCCCGGATCAACACGGGCATCGTGGCCGTGCCGCTCCCCCACTGCTCCGACACGCTGCTCACCCTGGTGGCCAACGTGTTGGGCCTGGCCCCCGGCACCATGCCGATCGAGGTCACCCGGGACCCGGCGGTGATCTACCTCCACGTGCTGCACCTGCACGACGTCGAGGCCGTGCGCGCCGACGTCAACCGCCTTGCCGAGCTGGCGGTGCGGGCGTTCGGCACCCCCGAAGCCGTGGCGGGGCTGTCGTGACCGTGGTGGCCTTCGTCCTGCTGGGTGCGGCCGGAGCGCTCTTCGGCTACCGCCTGCTGCGGGGCCCGTCGCTGGCCGACCGGGTCCTGGCCCTCGACGGCCTGTTGGCCGTGGGCGTCGCCGCGCTGGTGGCCCGCGCCGTCGCCACCGGTGACGGGTCGTTCCTCCCGGTCGCCGTGGTGCTCACCCTGGTCGGCTTCATCAGCACCGCCACGGTGGCGCGCTTCATCGAGGGGCAGGGCCGGTGAACGCGGCCGAGGTGCTCGTGGTCGCCGGCTCCGTGCTGATCCTGCTGGCCGCCATCGGCGTGGCCCGCTTCGGTGACGTGCTCGCCCGGATGCACGCACTCTCCAAGGCCACCACCGTCGGCCTGGTCCTGGTGCTGGTGGGCGGGGCGCTGGGCCTCCACGACATGAACAGCATCACGTTCCTGGTCCTGGGCGGCGCCCTGCAGGTGCTCACCGCGCCGGTGGGGTCCAACCTGTTGGCCCGGGCCACCTACCGGGCCGAGGGCATCCCCCACCAGGTCGACACCATCGATGAGCTGGCCGACCTCCTCCACCCGGACGGCGAACACCCCGACGCCGGCCCGCCGCACACCGGCCCGCCGTAGGTCCACGGCACGGTGGGGGCTGCCGGGCCCGGTCTACGGTCGGGCCGTGCCCGCCCTGTGCCACACCCCGAGACGTTGACCGTGGAGTTCTCCTGGACCCCCGAGCAGGAGGCGCTCCGAGCCCGGGCCCGGGCGATCGCCGAGGACGCGGTGGCCCGCCACGGCGCGTCGAACGACAGCTGGATGAACGGCTTCTCGCGGGAGTTCTCCCGGGAGCTCGCCGCGCTGGGATGGATCGGCATGACGTGGCCCGCCGAGTTCGGAGGTGCGGGCCGTCCCCCGATCGAACGGCTCATCGTGGCCGAGGAGCTGATCGCCGCCGGCGCGCCGCTGGCCGCCACCTGGTTCGCGGACCGCCAGATCGGGCCCACCCTCATCGCCTACGGCACCGCCGACCAACAGGCCACCCACCTCCCGCCGATCCTCGCCGGTGAGGTGACGTGGTGCATCGGCATGAGCGAACCCGGAGCGGGCAGCGACCTGGCGGCCCTCACCACCCGCGCCCGACCCGACGGCGACCACTGGGTGATCACCGGACAGAAGACGTGGACCAGCCACGGAGCCCGGGCCGACCTCTGCTACCTGATCTGCCGCACGTCAGCGGAGGGCCCACCCCACCAGGGCATCAGCGAGATCATCGTGCCGATGGACACCCCGGGCATCGAGATCCGACCCATCCGGGACCTCACGGGCGGCGAGCACTTCTGCGACGTGTTCTTCACCGACGTGCGGGTGCCCCGCAGCAACCTGGTGGGCACCGAGGGGGCCGCGTTCGCCCAGACCATGCGCCAGCTCGAACACGAGCGCGGCGGCATCGACCGGCTGGTGTCCAACCGGGCCCTCTACCAGCGGGCCCTGGCCCGGGCGGACCGCCACGACCCGCTGGTCCGCCAGGAGATCGCCGCCCTGGAGACCGGGTACCGCATCGGTCGCACCCTCGTGGTGCGCGAGGCGTTGCGCCAGGCCCCGGCCGGGTTCAGCGCCGCCACCAAGTGCTTCTGCACCGAGCACGAGCAGCGGGTGGCCGACTTCGTGGCCCGGGTGCTGGGTCCCGGCGCGACGGGACGCGGGCCCGACCCCGACGGCCTCGCCTACGCGCCCGCCTACACGATCATGGGCGGCACCTCGGACGTGATGCGCAACATCCTCGCCGAGCGGGTGCTGGGCCTGCCCCGCTGAACCGGCAAACGGTGCCGGTCACGGCGCTACGTTTGCGCCGCTTCCGTACTCCCTGAACGCAGATCGCGGCCAACGACCGAACGGCGCAAACGCCGGTCGGGCTCCGCAGCGCAGCGAGGAACTGCCCGACCGGAACCAGCCGGTGAACGCCGGAGGCGTACCACGACAACGGCAGCGACAGGTCTCAGCCTGGCCCACCAACCCGGCAAACGGTGCCGGTCACGGCGCTACTCCTGGCGGCGCTTGTCGGCGTACATGGCGGCGTCGGCCCGGCCGAGCAGGTCCCACGGTTGGTCGCCCGGCCGGGACCGGGTGATGCCGATGCTCACGCCCACCGACGCCCGGGCGGCGCCGGGGGACCCGGTGACCGCCCGGCGGATCCGCTCCCGCAGGGCGTCGGCCGAGTCCTCGATGGCACCGGCGGCCGACGCGGGGTCGGCGTCGGCCACCACCACGAACTCGTCGCCGCCCACCCGGGCCACCGCCTCGCGCGGACCGAGGCCGGCGGCCAACGACCCGGCCACCTCGGCGAGCAGATCGTCGCCGGCGGCGTGTCCGCCGCGGTCGTTGACGGCCTTGAAGCCGTCGAGATCGACGTAGGCCACGACCACCGAGGATCCCGAAGCCAGCCGTTCGTGGAGGTGGTCGAGCAGCCAGGAGCGGTTGGGCAGCCCGGTGAGCGAGTCGTGGTTGGCCCGGTGCTCGAGGTGGCGTTCGTGGGCGAGGCGGTGGGTCACGTCCTCGAGCGTCACGACCACGAACTGGACCCGGTCTCCGGTGCCCTCGCCGGCCCGGGAGACGAAGGTGGCCGAGAGCAGTCGGGGGGCGTCGCCCAGCAGGGCGGCGGTGAAGCTCTCGCGGCCCGGCGCGGCCCGCAGCCGGTGCAGGATCGCCAGGATCTCCTCCTGGTCGACGGCGGCGAAGCCGGCCGGCACGAACCCGTCGAGCAGCGAGTCGCGGTCGGTGCCGAGCAGGTCGACGGCCATCTGGTTCACGAAGACCACGTCGCCCTCGGAGTCGAGGAGGAGCAGCCCGATCGGCAGGTGGTCACCGGCACCGAGCTGCACGGACGCCGCCACCTCGGCCGGCAGCGACGGGGCGTCGCCGGGCTGGGGATCGGGGAGCGGCCGGGACACGACCACGATCCCCTGCAGGACGGGATCGTCGAGGCGGTTGTGCAGCTCCACGTCGTACAGCCCGTAGGACCCGTCTCCACGCTGGGCCCGGACCTCGAACGACCCGCGCCAGCCCGGGTCGCTCTCCATGGCCCGCTGGGCGTAGCCCGCGATCCGCTCCACGTCGTCGGGGTGCATGGACCGGAACGGATGGCCGCCGGTGGCGTTCCCGCGTCCCAGCACGCCGCCGGGGGGACCGAGGTCGGCGGCGACCGTCCAGTCCCGGCGGACCACCATCACCGACATGTCGAGGTAGGGCACCAGACGGGCCAGCACCTCGGGCGCGGGGATGTCAACGAGGGCCGCGTCGGTCTGCTCGCCTTGCGAGTGCCCATGCATGGCCGCGCTCCGTCCCCCTTGTGCGTCGGGCGAGACGTTACGCGTCGAAGCGGAGGGCCGACCACTCCGCGCGCTCTGCGTCGCGAAACTTGCACGGATCGTGCGAACAGGTAGCCTTTCCCGTCATTGCGACGCGCGACGGGGCCACCCCGTCACGCTCCGCACCAGGGGCAACCAACACTCGGAGAGACAGGGGTCACCATGTCCGAGCACACCTCCACCCCCGGCGACGACGTCGCCGGCCCGTCCACCCTCGGGTGGATCGTCGCCGGCCTCGCCACCGGCGCGGCGGTCATCCACTTCGCCATGGTGCCGGGCCACATCGGCGACAGCCTGCTCGACCCCCTGGCCTTCGCGGTGGCCGGCTGGTTCCAGCTGTGGATCGCGGGCGCCGCCCTCACCGGGCGGGCCGGACGCCGTACCTGGATCGCCTCGGTGCTCGGCAACCTCGCCATCACGGGTGTGTGGGTGTGGAGCCGCACCGCCGGCCTGCCCGTGGGCAACCACGAGGGCATCGTGGAGGAGGTGGGCGCCATCGACCTGGCCGCCCAGGTGCTGGGCGTGGGAGCCGCACTCGTGTCGGCCCGCCTCGTGCTGGCCCCCGCCGGCGGTCCGAGCCGGGCCCGCCTGGCCCCGGCGTTCGCCGCCGCCGCCGCCATCGCCCTGGCCACCACGGTGATCACGTCCCAGGACGCCGCCACCCACGGCCACGCCGAGGACGCCACCCCCGCCCTCACCGGCCACGCCGCCCAGATGGCCCAGATCGACGCCGACCGCTGCGACACCGACTTCAACCACCCCTCCTACCGGGCCGAGGCCGAGGTGCTGGGCATCGACACCTACCTCGGCGGGGCCATGTCCATGACCGACGAGGCCACCACCACCTCCGCCGACGGACATGCCCACGGTGCCGCGGCGGCCCCCGCCGCCACCACCACCACGACCCGGCCCGACCCCAACGAGGGCCGCGGTTCGGAGGGGCTCGACAAGCTGGTCGGCCTCACCGGCCCCGCCGGCACCAGCGAGGGGGCCGCGGCCCGACTGGTCATCTCCCTGGGCGAGGCATCCGACGAGGACTACGACGCCTGGCTCTGGTGGCTGCGGGCCACCGGCGCCGTGGGCGGCGGACACGCCCACGACAGCGCCGCCCCCGGCGACTCGGGCGGCCACGGTGGCCACGTCGGCCCCCAGCCCTGGGTGGCCATGACCGACCAGGCCCAGTGCGACAAGCTCGCCGAGGAGCTGGAGCTGGCCCGCTCGGTCACCGAGAAGTACGACACCGTGGCCAAGGCCGAGGCCGGTGGGTGGAGCAAGGTCACCGGCTACGTACCCGGCATCGCCGCCCACTACATGAACTTCGGCGCCGTCGACTCCAGGTTCGACATCGAGGTGCCGGAGATGATCCTCTTCGACGGCACCGACCCCGACTCCGCGGTCGTCGGCCTGAGCTACTACATCATCCACGAGGGTGACACCGAGCCGACGCAGGGCTTCACCGGCCCCAACGACCACTTCCACCGCCACGTGGGCCTGTGCATCGTGAACGGCGTGGTGGCCGGCGACAGCCAGACCACCGCCGAGGAGTGCGAGGCACGAGGCGGCTCCAAGGCCGGCGGCGACAAGCAGTGGATGAACCACGTGTGGATCGTCCCCGGCTGCGAGAGCCCCTGGGGCATGTTCTCCGCCGCCTCCCCGGTGCTCGACGGTGCCCTCGGGCGGGCGAGCGCCACCGACGGCGGCAGCTGTGCCGGCAGCGGGGTCCGCGACCGCTACGGCCTCGACGACCCGGTCGACGCCGGCTCCGGTGCCACCGGAGCGGACGGCGACGAGACGGCCGGCACGGCCTCGGGCGGCAGCACCGGGGGCTGACGGCCTGCCACACTGGCCCGGTGACCACCACCGAGGTCCCCGTGACCGACGCCCTGGTGGGTCAGGTCTCGGCGGTCGTGCTGGGCGACGTCGAACCGATCCGACTCGCCACCGCCGCCTTCCTCGCCGGGGGGCACGTCCTGTTCGAGGACATCCCCGGCGTGGGCAAGACGCTCCTGGCCAAAGCCCTCGCCGCGTCGATCGGCGGGAGCTTCGGCCGGGTGCAGGGCACCCCCGACCTGTTGCCGTCCGACCTCACCGGCATCTCGGTGTTCGACGACCAGACCCGCTCGTGGACGTTCCAACCCGGGCCGCTGTGCAACAACGTGGTGCTGGTCGACGAGCTCAACCGGGCTACCCCCCGCACCCAGTCGGCCCTGCTCGAGGCCATGGCCGAGGGCCAGGTCACGGTCGACGGCACCACCCACCCGTTGCCCCAGCCGTTCTTCGTGCTCGCCACCCAGAACCCCCACGGCGGCGACCTCGGCACGTTCCCGCTGGTGGCCGGCCAACGGGACCGCTTCTCCCTGTCGCTCTCGCTCGGCCTGCGCGGGCGGGAGGCCGAGACCGCCATCCTCGAAGGCCGCGGCGGCGACCGAGCTTTGACCGATCTCGCCCCGGTGGCACCCATCGAGAGCTGGGACCGGCTCCGGGCCGAGGTGCACGACGTCTACGTGCACCCGCACGTGGCCGCCTACGTGCTCGACGTGGTCGACGCCGTGCGGGCCCGCACCGGGTCGGCCACCCCGCTCTCCACCCGGGCCTCGCTCACCCTGCTCCGTCTCGGTCGGGCCCGGGCCCTGGCCGCCGGTCGGGCCTACGTCGAACCCGACGACATCCAGGCCGTCGCCGTGCCCGCCCTGGCCCACCGCATCCTCGACGCCACCAACGACGACCTGGCCACCGCCCGGGTGTGGATCGCCAACTTCCTCGCCCAGGTCCCCGCCCCACCCGTCCAGGCGTGACCCACCCGGCACCGTGCGCACCGCATCGAGCCGCTCCCGCCTGAAGCGCTCCACGGCCACATCGGGCCTGGCCGCGCTGGGAGCGCTGGCCGGGCTCATCGGCCTGCTCACCGACCAGCGGGCCATGGCCACCGTGGGTCTGGCCCTGGTGGGCGCGGTCACCGTCGACGCCCTGGCGGCCTGGCTCACCGTCCGCAGCGTGGTGCTCGCCCTGCACGGCCCACCGGAGGCCGTCACCGGCGAGACGTCCGAGTGGGTGCTCACCGCCACCGGGATCCGCCGCCCGGTGGTGGTCACCCCGGCCGTGGTCCCGCGCGCCCCCCGCTACCTGGTGCGGTGGGGTGAACCGTCGCTCATCACCCTGCCCCCGTTCGGGCGGGGTCTGGTGCACCACGTCGGGCTCGACGTCACCGCCACCGGCCCGCTCGGGCTCTACCAGGCCGGCCGACGGATGCTGGTGCCGCTGGGGGTGCCGCTGCCGGTGGGGCCCAAGCCGGTCGACGTCGACCTGACCTGGCCCCGACCCCGGGCCATGTCGTTCGGTCTCACCGAAGGGGCCCCGCTCGGCGACGACCTGTTCCGAAGCCTCCGCCCCTACCAACGGGGCGACGAACGGCGCCGCATCCACTGGGGGGCCACCGCCCACCACGGCCGGATGATGGTGCGGGAGCTCGATGGAACCGGCGTCGTGGGCCTGCGGGTGCTGGTGGAGCCCGGGGAGCCGGGCGCAATGGCCGACCACGTCACCGGGGTGGCCGCCAAGGTGGCCTCCACGGCGCTCGCCCGGGGGTGGACCGTGCAGCTCGTCACCGCCGACGGCACGCCGGGGCGGCCCGATCCGGCCACCCCCTCGGGACCGTTCGGCGCCGCGCTGGCGCTGGTGCCCTTCCAACCGGTCGCCACCACCACTCGCACCGCGGTGGTGGCCGGCGAGCGGGCCGTGCACCACCAGCTCGCCACCGCGGCCCAGGGGCCCCTGGTGGCCGCGCCCTGGGCCGGGCTGACGTGCCGGGTCACCCCCGGAGGTGTCCGGTGGGAGTGACCGAGCAACCGTCCTCCCCGGCTCCCTGGCCCCCACCGCCGCCCGCGGCCGGTCCCGGCGAACCCGGGCCCCCACCCGGCACCGAACCGCCCGTGCCCGTCTGGAACCTCGGGCGGCTGCGGGTGCCCGAGGCCCGGGCCAGCGCCACCAGCCAGGTGGCCGTGTACGTGGTGACCGCCTTCGCCTTCGGCCTCCTCGGTTGGGCCACGGACGGCTACCACCATGCCGTGGCCGCCATGTTCGCCCTGGGGGTGGGTGCCCTGATCGGGTCCACCACCGAGGTGGACCGCGCCTTCCGGCAGGCCTCGGGTGTGGTCCTCGGGATCTTGACCACCCTCACCCTCACGATGGCATCGGTGATCGTGAGCAACGCCCTGCGGCTCGATGTGGGCGGTGCCGACGTGGCCACCCAGCTCCTCCTGGGGGCGGGGCTGCTGGTGGCCGGCCTCGACTGGCGTCGCGTCGGTCGGCTCAAGGCCGTCCCCGTGCTCGCCGGTGTCCCGGTGGTGATCGTGGTGGCGATGGGGAGCGGCCCGGTGCTGGCCCTGGGCGTCGGCTGGCTCGCCCTGGCCGTGGCCGCCCTGTGGTCGTTGGAGGTGGACCAGCGCCGGGCCTACGAACAGCCCCGGGCTCTGGGCCCGCGGGGTGACACCGCCCCCGACGACGGGGCCCGGGATCTGGCGGGCAGCCTGGTCCTCGCGCTGCTGCTGGGGGCCCTGCTGGCCTCGTTCGCAGCCGTGCCGTCGTGCAGCCCGTCGCTCGGGAGCTGGAACCCGCCCTGGCAGCGAGGTGGGGGGAACGTCGAACTGCCGAACGGTCCCGACCTGTTGTCGTTCGACACCGACCTGGGCAGCTTCGGCTTCCGCGGGCCGACCGGGCAGCAGGAGATCGACATCGACGGGGTCCCGCACCGTCTGGTCGACGGAGCGTCGGGCCGCCCCGAGCTCGAGAACGTCCAGACGGGCGAGCGCCTGTCGCTCGCCATCGAGGGCGACGACCTGGTCGCCCGCGACCGCAACGGCACCGAACGGGCCCGCTTCGCGGAGATCGACCAGGCGAAGCCCGACGAGCGGGACCGGGGCACCGACTGGCGGGTGGTCGCGCTCGTGGTGGTCGTCGCGGCGGCGGCCCTCGGCCTGCTGTGGTGGTGGCTCCGTCGGCGGCGCCGAGGGCCCCCGCCCGACGACCACCGGTCCTGGGCCGAATCCCGCGTCCGGGACCTCGACCGGTTCAGCCGGGCCCATGGTCGGCCCCGGGCAGCCGGTGAGACCGTGCACCGCCACACCGCCCACCTGGTCACCTCGGTGGCGCCCGACGACCGCCTGCACCGGGTGGGCGACGTGCTCTCCGACGCCCTCTTCGGTCGCGGTGAGCCCACCATGGCCGACCGCCTGTGGACCGAGCAGGTGATCCAGGAGGTCACCGCCGCCCACCCGGCCCCCCGCTGGTGGCAGCGACGACGCCGCCGGCCGACCGCAACGATCGACGCACCGGTGGTGCCGGGCTGAGCCGGTCGGGGACTGGCGCCCATCCGGGGCGAGGCCGCGCGCGATCGTCCATCAGCCCAGTGCAGGGACCATCGGCCCTGGCACCGCTCCCCTGCCGGTTCATACTGATCCTCAGCAAGGATTCGAGCGGATAGGTCGCCCGTCGTCGCGTACATGTTGGTTTGGACCTGGGCTGGCGCCTCGGTCTACCCATCGTGCTCGTCTGGTCGGCTCGCCTGTCGGCTCGCCTCCTGAGCCTGATCCATCGATGAGGAGTCCGTCATGCCCCGAGATGCAGGTGACCGCTACGTGTGCGAGAAGTGCGGATCGACACTCGTCTACGAGAAGGCGTGCCCCTGCGCCGGGGACATGCCGCACTCGGAGATCTGCTGTGGCGAACAGATGGCGAAGGCGGACGCCACCTGACACCGGCCAGCCGCCCGTCGGGGCTCGCTCGGCGCGCCGCGGAGCGGCCCCGAGGGTGAGCACACGGCTCGCCTACGATCACACGCGGTCGGCAGCGAGCCCGGGAGCACTCCTTCCCA
>Ga0073905_10001640_pt1 | contig 11422 bp, 11 predicted proteins | sample KloWWTupernatant_FD_65482 | JGI IMG/M metagenome (GOLD analysis project Ga0073905, IMG submission 65482) | Active sludge microbial communities from Klosterneuburg, Austria, studying microevolution and ecology of nitrifiers - Klosterneuburg... | ecosystem: Engineered > WWTP > Aerobic digester >... | reverse complement strand
ATGAACACGGCGAACTGGATTCCCGACCTGTTCATGAAGCGGGTGATGGAGAACGGCGAGTGGACGCTGTTCTCGCCGTCCGATTGCCCCGACCTGCACGACCTGTACGGGACGGCCTTCGAGGAGGCCTACCTTCGCCACGAAGCGCGCGCGGCCAGCGGCGAACTGAAGCTGTTCAGGAGGATCCCTGCGATCCAGCTGTGGCGGCGGATGCTGTCGATGCTCTTCGAGACCGGCCATCCGTGGATCACGTTCAAGGACGTGTGCAACGTGCGATCGCCGCAGCAGCACGTCGGCGTGGTGCACAGCTCGAACCTGTGCACCGAGATCACGCTCAACACCAGCGACACCGAGATCGCGGTGTGCAACCTGGGCTCGGTCAACCTGGTCGCCCACATGCGCGAGGACGGCGGGCGCTGGGTGCTCGACCACGACAAGCTGCGGCGCACCATCCGCACCGCGATGCGCATGCTCGACAACGTCGTCGACATCAACTACTACGCGGTCGGCAAGGCGCGCAATTCGAACCTGAAGCACCGTCCGGTCGGACTCGGCATCATGGGCTTCCAGGACTGCCTGCACCTGATGCGCACGCCGTTCGCCAGTGCCGAGGCCGTCGAGTTCGCCGACCGCTCGATGGAGGCGGTCTGCTACCACGCCTACTGGGCGTCGACCGAGCTGGCCGCGGAGCGCGGCCGTTACTCCAGTTTCGGCGGCTCGCTGTGGGACCGCGGGATCCTGCCGCACGACACGCTGAAGCTGCTGGCCGAACAGCGCGGCGGCTACGTCGAGGTCGACGCGACCGAAAGCCTCGACTGGGAGGCGCTGCGCGAGCGCATCCGCGAGCACGGCATGCGCAACTCGAACTGCGTGGCGATCGCGCCGACGGCGACGATCTCGAACATCATCGGCGTGTCGGCCTGCATCGAGCCGACCTACCAGAACCTCTACGTCAAGTCGAACCTGTCGGGCGAGTTCACGGTGGTCAACGACTACCTCGTGCGCGACCTGAAGAAGCTCGGTCTGTGGGACGAGGTGATGATCGCCGACCTGAAGTTCTTCGACGGATCGCTGGCGAAGATCGACCGGATACCGTCCGGACTGCGCGCCATCTACGCGACCGCGTTCGAGGTCGATCCGAGCTGGCTGGTCGAGTGCGCTTCGCGACGGCAGAAATGGATCGACCAGGCGCAGTCGCTGAACATCTACATGGCGGGGGCCTCGGGCCGAAAGCTGCACGAGACCTATACGCTGGCGTGGCTGCGCGGGCTCAAGACGACCTATTACCTGCGCACGCTCGGTGCGACCAGTGCGGAGAAGTCGACCACCGACAAGATCGGGCAACTCAACTCGGTGTCGGCCGACGGTGCGATGAACGCGGGTTTCTCGTACGGCGCTTCGCAGGCGGCGACTTCGCAGCCTGGCGCCGGCCATTCGGTGAACGCGTCGGCGGAGGTCGCGATCGATGCGTCGTCGCCGAAGTTCTGCGCGATCGACGATCCCGGGTGCGAAGCGTGTCAGTGAGTGCGACGCAACTTGACACGGCCTGCGAAGCGTGATCGTGCGAGCGATCTGTTGCGTGGACACCGACAAAATGTCGGCCAAGTCAAGCCGAATGTCGCCCAATCGTTGCAAGCAATCCACATGGGCCGTAAGATCCCGCTTGTGAATAACAGCGGGATCTCGCGGCAATACAGGTAGTTACCTGAAAGTATTGAAGCGAGACATCAGATGCTGTCCTGGGACGAACCGATTTCCTCTGCGCCGGTACAGCCGGCGCCAACCCGAGCACCGGTCCTGCCGGTCGCTGCTGCAGCTGCACCGGCCTTCGCCGAAATCGCGCTGGCGCCGGTGATGCCGGGGACATTGCCGCCGCCGTCCGCCGAGGCCCGCCGACACGCCGGTTCGCAGGTTTCGCAGAGCACGCGCCGCGTGCGCGTCGAGGACAAGCGCATCATCAACGGCGGCGCAGACGTCAACCAGCTGGTGCCCTTCAAGTACAAGTGGGCGTGGGAGAAGTACCTCGCCACCTGCGCGAACCACTGGATGCCGCAGGAAATCGCGATGAGCCGCGACATCGCACTGTGGAAGGACCCGAACGGGCTGACGGAAGACGAGCGGCGCCTCGTCAGGCGCAACCTCGGCTTCTTCGTCACCGCCGATTCGCTGGCCGCGAACAACATCGTGCTCGGCACGTATCGCCACATCACGGCCCCCGAATGCCGCCAGTTCCTGCTGCGCCAGGCGTTCGAGGAGGCGATCCACACACACGCCTACCAGTACATCGTCGAGTCGCTCGGACTCGACGAAGGCGAGATCTTCAACGCGTACCACGAGGTCGCGTCGATCCGCGACAAGGACGAGTTCCTGATCCCGTTCATCGACACGCTGACCGACCCGAACTTCGTCACCGGCACGCCGGAGAGCGACCAGAAGCTGCTGCGCTCCCTGATCGTGTTCGCGTGCCTGATGGAGGGGCTGTTCTTCTACGTCGGCTTCGTGCAGATCCTCGCGTTGGGCCGCCAGAACAAGATGACCGGCGCGGCCGAGCAGTACCAGTACATCCTTCGCGACGAGTCGATGCACTGCAATTTCGGCATCGACCTGATCAACCAGATCAAGCTCGAGAACCCGCACTTGTGGACGCCGCAGTTCCGCGACGAGATCCGCGGCCTGTTCCAGCGCGCGGTCGAGCTCGAGTACGCGTACGCCGAAGACACGATGCCGCGCGGCGTGCTCGGGCTGAACGCGCCGATGTTCAAGGGCTACCTCCGCTTCATCGCCAACCGGCGCGCGCAGCAGATCGGTCTCGACCCGATGTTCCCGCAGGAAGAGAACCCCTTCCCGTGGATGAGCGAGATGATCGACCTGAAGAAGGAACGGAATTTCTTCGAAACGCGCGTGATCGAGTACCAGACCGGCGGTGCGCTGGCCTGGGACTGACAACAGGAACCGAATTGAGGTCGATCGCAGCACGAAGGAAGGAGCAGTCGGCAACGACGACGCGGCACGCGGTGCCCGCGGGGAGCCCTTCCCTTCGCTGCGGCGACTTCGCAGAGACGCCGGGCCCTCGGGCCCGGCGTTTTCTTTGCACCGAATTCATTAGCGTAGGAACGGCAACACGCTTGCACGATGTTCTTGCGCCGATGAATAGCCCGTACCGGAAGGTGCCCTCGGGCAGCCAGGCACGGGTTTCCATCATCGCAACATCCTGAGCAAAGGAGATCTCCATGGCAACCGCCAAGAAAGCTGCGAAGAAACCGGCAGCGAAGAAGCCCGCCGCGAAGAAGGCCGCCAAGAAGCCGGCCGCCAAGAAGGCCGTGAAGAAGGCGGCGAAGAAGGCCGTCAAGAAGGCCGCCGCCAAGAAGCCCGCCGCCAAGAAAGCGGTGAAGAAGGCTGCCAAGCGGCCCGCCGCGAAGAAGGCCGTCAAGAAAGCCGCCAAGAAGCCGGCCGCCAAGAAGGGCGCGAAGAAGGGCGCCAAGAAGGCCGTCAAGAAATCCGCCAGGAAGGCGGTGAAGAAGGCTGCCAAGAAGGGCGCGAAGAAGGCTGCCAAGAAGCCGGCCGCCAAGAAAGCGTCCAAGAAGAAGGCTGCGAAGAAACCGGCTGCTCCCAAGAAGGCCGCACCCGCGCCGGCTGCGAAGCCGCTGAACCCGGCTGCCGCCTGGCCGTTCCCGACCGGCAATCGCCCGTAAGCTTCCGCGCTTGCGACGAACGCGGCTCCTCGCGCAGGGGCCGCGGCCGATCCAGGGTCCCGCGTTCGCCGTACAGGCGCCGCGGGACTCTTTTCTTTGTGCGAGAATCCTTCGCGACTCCCGATCGGAAAGCATGTACCAAGCCCTCTGGCTCCTGCTCGAAACGCTCGGCAGCCTGCTCGCGACGGCGTGCGTGCTGCGCGCGTACCTGAACTGGCTCGGCCTCGGCGCGCGCAACCAGGTCGGGCAGTTCGTCATCGCGGTCACCGAGTGGATCGTTCGGCCGCTTCGCAGCGTGTTGCCGGCCGCGCGCAAGGGGCCGCGCAGCGTCGACTGGGCGAGTCTGGTTGCGGCGCTCGTGCTGGCGACCGTGCTGGCGATCGTCTACATCATGATCTTCGGGCGCGGCCGGACCCCCGCTTTCGGTGCGGTCGTGCTGCTCGCGGTTTTCTGGCTGCTCAAGTGGTCGCTGTGGCTGCTGACCGCGATGGTGCTGTTGCTGGCCGTGTTGTCGTGGGTCAATCCCCACGCGCCGATCGCGCCGACGATCGACGCGCTCACTCAGCCTTTCCTCGCCCCGATCCGGCGCATCGTTCCGTTGATCGGCGGTGTCGACTTGTCGCCGCTGGTGCTGATCCTGCTGCTGCAACTGGTCCTGACGCTGCTGCAGTCGGCGATGCCCTCGTTCATGGCGCTGGCTGCCTGATCGGCCGCGCCGGCCCCGCCGTTCCCCGTCGATGCATGCCGCCGCCTGCGTCCCGGCCGAGCCGCTGCCGACCTGGCTCGGCGGGAAGCGGGGCGCATGGCGGATCCGCGTCGTCGCGCAGCCGGGCGCGGCGCGCTCCGAGATCGTCGGCGAGCACGACGGCGGCCTGAAGCTCCGCGTGGCTGCGCCGCCGGTCGACGGTCGCGCCAACGAGGAGATCGCGCGCTTTCTCGCCGGGCGGCTCGGGCTGTCGAAGCGCTCGGTGCGACTCGTCTCGGGCGCGAGCGCCCGCCGCAAGCTGTTCGAGGTGGCCGCCGAGCGAAACGCCGCCGAAATGGCGGCCCTGCTCTACCAGGGTGCGCGACCGTAGGCCTGTGCGTAGCGGCGGGCGACCTCGCCGCGATCGATGCGGTGGTTCTGCGCGCCCTGGTGCTCGATCTTGATCGCGCCCAGCACACTGCCCAGGCGCGCCGCGTCGGTCCAGCTGGCGCCGTCGGCGAGCGCATGCAACAGGCCGGCGCGATAGGCGTCGCCGCAGCCGGTCGGGTCGACGGCTCGCGAGATGGCGACCGGCGCAATCTCGGTCATGCGTCCCGGCTCGTAGACGCGCGATCCTTGCGCGCCCCGCGTGACGATCAGCGCCTTGACGCGTTCGGCGATCTGCGGCTCGCTCCACCCGGTGCGCTCGACGAGCAGCGACGCCTCGTAGTCGTTGACGGCGACTGCGGTGGCGGTCGAGATGAACGCGCGCAAGGCTTCGCCGTCGAACATCGGCAGGCCCTGTCCCGGGTCGAAGACATACGGAACGCCGGTCTCGACGAACTCGCGCGCGTGCTGCAGCATCGCGTCGCGGCCGTTCGGGGCCACGATCCCGAACGCGGCTGCGTCGCCGGCGCGTTGCGCGGCCGCGGCCGAGACCGCGTGCGCGTCGGACATCGCCCCGGGGTGGAATGCGATGATCTGGTTGTCCGAGAGATCGGTCGTGATGAACGCCTGCGCGGTGTAGTGCTCGTCGAGGCGCCGGACCTGCGTGACGTCGATGCCGAGCCCATCCAGCCTCGCCAGGTAGTCGTCGCCGTCACGGCCGATCGTCGCCAGCACCACAGGGTGTCCTCCCAGCCCGACGAGGTTGTAGGCGATGTTGGCCGCGCAGCCGCCATACTCGCGCTTGAGCTTGGGCGCCAGGAAGGCGACATTGAGCATGTGCACCCGGTCGGGCAGGATGTGGTCCTTGAAGTGGCCTTCGAACACCATGATCGTGTCGTAGGCGACCGAGCCGCTGATCAGCACGCGTCGTGACATCGTGACTCCTGGGAGCTATGGATAGAACAGGATGACCGAGTAGCCGGCCGGTTGCACGTCCTGCGCCTCGAGCGCAAGCCTCACCGGCCATTCGGCACGTGGCGGCAGGCCCTCGCCGCCGGCAGTGCCGCGCAGGTAGTCGTCGGGTCCGAGGACCTTGCGCACCAGCACGCGATTCGCCGGGTCGGTAAGCGTGAGCTGCATCGAAGGCCACCTGACGGCATAGTCGGCGCGGTTGCGCAGCAGCGCCGACATCGCGAGCACGCCCGGCGTTGTCGACGATTGCAGTTCGAACGATTCGATCGTCAGCGACTCGAGGTCGCGCGGCAATTCGACGCGCAACCCGAACGGCGACAGCACGGTGGCGATGACGGGGGCGAGCGCGGGAACCCGCGCCGCGATCATCGAGCGCTGGGCGAACGTCCACTGCAGGGCCAGCAGCATCGCCAGCAGCGCGACGCCGGCCAGCGCGAGCGGGCCGTGCCGGTCGATGAAACCGACACCGCGCGTTCCCGCCGAGAAATAGTCGATCGCGGACTCGTGCTCGTCGTGATCCGCGCTCCGGACCGATGCGCCCGCGCGTCCGCGCGGCGCGGCGCGTTCGCCGACGCCATGCGCGGCGTGGCCGGCGCCCGCGGGCCGGTCGAAGTCCGCACGGGCGACCGCGGTCGCCGGTACGTCGATCGGTTCGTCTTCGCGCCCGCCGATGCCGACGAAGCCCGGCGGGGTCGTGGCGGTAAGCGACTCGATCCCGGCGTGCGCATCGGCATCGGCATGGGCATCGGCGTCGGCGGGGAACTCGAACGCCGCGCCGGCGTCCCGGCCGGCGTCGGCTCCCGCGTCGTCGAGGATCCCGGGTTCGGCGACGTCGCCCGCCGCGACGGTCGATGCGGACGCAGCGCCGGCCTCCGACTCCGCGTCGGGCTCCGGTTCGGGCGCAGATTCGGACGCAGGTTCGGGCGCAGATTCGGACGCAGGTTCGGACGCAGGTTCGGACGCAGGTTCGGTCGCCGCCGCTGCCGGACGGCTCCAGTCGATTTCGATGCCCAGCCAGTCACCGGCTTCGACAGGCATCGAAGCGCCGGACTCGTCGCTGCGGGACGGCAACGAGCCGGCGTCGATCGAGAAGCCGAGCAGGTCGGCATCGGTGATGCCGTCGGCCGGCCGCACTTCGCCGGGCGAGGTCGCCGCGCCGGCATCGCGCGTCTCGCCGGCCGCAGGCTGCGCTTCGCTCGCGGGCCGCTCGTCGCTTGCCGGCGCCTCGCCGGCGCGTTCGTTCGACGGTTGTGCCGCGGCGAGAATCGTCTCGGGAAGGAAGAACGCCGTCTGCAGCGCATCGCCGCTGCCTTGCCACGGTGACGCGTCCTGCAGCTCCGGCTCCCCGCGCTTCGACTCGTCGACGTAGCGCAGGTAGTCGATCCCCGAGAACACGTGCTGGCACACCCCGCAGCGCACGAGGCCGCGGCGAAGCTTCAGCTGGTCGGGCACGACCTTGAAGCTGGTCGTGCACTGCGGGCAGGTGGTTGCGAGCGCCATCGATGTCGGTGAGTCAGCCGCCGGTTCGCACGGCGGCCGCGCCGACGTGCTGCCCGATCATGATCGTCGAGCCCCGGCCAGGCAAGTCCAGCCCTCCAGCGTGCGCCACGCTTCGAGGGCAATCGCCGGATAGCAGGCGGCGATCTCCAGTGCCTGCCGATCGAGCAGGCCCGCGAGCACGAGCCGGCCGCCCGGCGCGACCAGACCTGCGAGCAGCGGCGCGAGTACGCGCAGCGGGTTGGCGAGAATGTTCGCAACGACCACGTCTGCCGGAGTCGGGTGCGGATCGCTCGTGGCGCGGACGTCCAGCGTCACCGCGTTGACCGCCGCGTTGCGCCGCGTGCTTTCGAGTGCCTGCGGGTCGATGTCGATCGCGCAGACCGTCGCCGCGCCGAGTCGCGCCGCCGCGATCGCGAGGATTCCCGAGCCGCAGCCGTAGTCGATCACGCGCTCGCCGTCGCGCAGGTACTCGTCGAGCCACTCGAGGCACAGGCGCGTGGTCGGATGGCTCCCGGTGCCGAATGCGAGGCCCGGATCGAGCACGATCGCGTGCCGGCCGTCGATCGAGCGTGCGGCCCTCGGTTCGGCGTCGCGTTCCGGCAAGTGCCACGACGGCGTGATCCACAGGCGGCGACCGACCGGGATCGGCGCGAACTGCGACTGCGTGGCCTGCACCCAGTCCTGGTCGGGAACGTCGCGGCGTTCGAACCGTGCGGGCCGCGGATGCGCGCAGATCGCTGCGGCCCGCGCCAGCAGCGCCTGCGCGTCGGCATCGGGCGCGACGAGCGCTGCCAGGCGCGTGTGCAGCCAGCCGGTCGCCGGTACCGGCTCGCCAGGCTCGCCAAAGATCGGCGTTTCGTCGGCCGATTCGGCATCGGCATCCTCGGCCTGCACCGATGCCGCGCCGGCCTCGATCAGCGCGTCGGACCAGGCCTCGACCGCGTCGCGGTCGACGACGAAGACGATCTCCGACCACATGCCTGTGTTGCGACTCCGATGGCGGGTGACGGGCTGGCGGCGCCGTTCAGGCGCCGCGCAGCGCGAGCTTCTGCTCGAGATAGTGGATCGACGTGCCGCCGGTCACGAAGCGCGCGTCGGCGAGCAGTTCCCGGTGCAGCGCGAGGTTGGTCTGGATCCCGTCGACGGCCATCTCGGACAGCGCGATCCGCATGCGACGAATCGCCTGCTCGCGGGTGTCGCCGAACGCGAGCACCTTGGCGATCATCGAATCGTAGTTCGGCGGCACGAAGTAGTTGGTGTAGGCGTGCGAGTCGACGCGGATGCCCGGGCCGCCCGGCGGGTGCCAGGCCGTGATCCGCCCCGGCGACGGCGTGAACTTGTACGGGTCCTCGGCGTTGATGCGGCACTCGATCGCGTGACCCTTGAGCACGACGTCGCGCTGGCGGAAACGCAGCTTCTCGCCGGCGGCGATGCGGATCTGCTCCTGAACGATGTCGATGCCGGTGATCAACTCGGTCACCGGGTGCTCGACCTGCACCCGAGTGTTCATTTCGATGAAGTAGAACTCGCCGTCCTCGAACAGGAACTCGAAGGTACCTGCGCCGCGATAACCGATCCGGCGGCAGGCGTCGGCGCAGCGCGTTCCGATCCGGTCGAGCAGCCGCCGGCTGATGCCGGGCGCCGGGCCTTCCTCGATGATCTTCTGGTGCCGTCGCTGCATCGAACAGTCGCGTTCGCCGAGGTAGACCGCATTGCGGTACTCGTCGGCGAGCACCTGGATCTCGATGTGCCTCGGGTTCTCGAGGAACTTCTCGAGGTACACCGACGGATTGTTGAACGCGGCCTGCGCTTCGGTGCGTGTCATCGCGACCGCGTTCAAGAGCGCGGCCTCGGTGTGCACGACGCGCATGCCGCGCCCTCCGCCGCCGCCGGCCGCCTTGATGATCACCGGGTAGCCGACCGCCCTCGCGATCCGCACGACCTCTTTCGGGTCGTCCGGCAGCGCGCCCTCGCAACCGGGCACCACGGGCACGCCGGCCTTGACCATCGCCTCCTTCGCCGAGACCTTGTCGCCCATCAGCCGGATCGACTCCGGCCGCGGCCCGATGAACACGAAACCGCTCTTCTCGACCCGCTCGGCGAAGTCGGCGTTCTCGGACAGGAAACCGTAGCCCGGGTGGATCGCCTCGGCGTCGGTGACCTCGGCGGCGCTGATGATCGCCGGGACGTTCAGGTAGCTGTCGCGCGACGGCGGCGGACCGATGCACACGGACTCGTCGGCGAGCTTGACGTACTTGGCCTCGGTGTCGGCCTGCGAGTGCACGACCACGGTCTTGATGCCGAGTTCGCGGCAGGCGCGCTGGATGCGAAGTGCGATCTCGCCGCGATTGGCGATCAGGAGCTTCTCGAACATGTCACTCGATCACGAACAGCGGTTGGCCGAACTCCACCGGCGAGCCGTTGTCGGCGAGCACCGCCTTGATCGTGCCGCTCTTGTCCGCCTCGATCTCGTTCATCAGCTTCATGGCTTCGATGATGCACAGCGTGTCGCCTTCCTTGACCTGGCTGCCGACCGACACGTAGGGGTCCGAACCCGGCTGCGCGGAGCGGTAGAAGGTGCCGACCATCGGCGACTTGACGATGTGGCCGCTCGGCGCTGCCGGAGCGGCGACCGGAGCAGCCACCGCGGCGGCCGGCGCGAGCGCGACGGGCGCCGGCTGCTGTGCCGGCGCCTGCATCATCACGGGCGGGGGCGGACTCTTGACGATCCGGACCTTGCCGTCGCCTTCGGTGATCTCCAGCTCCGCGATTCCCGACTCGGCGACGAGGTCGATCAGGGTCTTGAGTTTGCGCAGGTCCATGGGTTCAGCCTTTCTTCGGGGGCCGTGGCCCCGAGGGACTGGCGTCGGCGCCGCGCAACGACTCGATCGCTGCTTGCAGAGCCAGCCGGTAGCCGATCGGGCCGAGCCCGGCGATCACGCCGGTCGCCAGGTCGGACAGGTAGGAGTGATGCCGGAACGCTTCGCGACGGTGGATGTTCGACAGGTGGACTTCGATGAACGGCACCGCCACTGCCGCGAGCGCGTCACGGAGCGCGACGCTGGTGTGCGTGTACGCCGCCGGGTTGACGACGATGTAGTCGACGCCGGCCGCGGGCGCCGACTGCACGCGATCGACCAGTGCGCCCTCGTGGTTCGACTGGAAGCTGTCGAGCCGCACGCCGTGCGCCTTCGCCACCTTGGCCAGTTCGGCATCGATGCGAGCGAGGCTGGTGCTGCCGTAGACGCTCGGCTCGCGCATGCCGAGCAGGTTCAGGTTCGGCCCGTGGATGACCCAGATCAGTCTGGCCATTTTCGTGATCGCGGAAAATACGCGCAATTGCGCGAAGTAGGGCGCTTTATACGCGCTTTTTTTGCCTGACGCCAGCATTTCCGGCGCGTCGGCCGGCGCCGCTCACAGCACCTGTCGGATCGCGGCCCGCAGTTCGGCGCCGTCGAAGCGCCCGAGTGTCCGCCAAGCGACGCCGCCAGCGGGCGCCACGACGATCGTGAACGGCAGCGCCCCCGCGGTGTTCCCGAACCGTCTCACGAGTTCGAGCCCGCTCGTGCCAGCGACGAGCAGAGGATACCGCATCGGCATCTTTTCTGAAAATTGACGGATGTTCGACGCCGAATCGATGCCGATGCCGACGATCCGAACCCCGCGTTCGCGGAACTCGGTGGCCATGCCGCTCAGCTCGGGCATTTCCTCCACGCACGGCGGGCACCACGTGGCCCAGAAGTTGACGACCGTGGGCCGACCACGCAGGTCCGCGAGCGACGTCGGCTGGCCCGACGCGTCGGGCAGCGTGAGCCCGTGCAGCAGCGCCACCGCTGCCGAGTCTGCGTTGCCCAGCGAGTAACGGCGCGACGCCACCCACGCACCCAGACCCCCGAAGGACAGCGCGGCGACGCCGAGTGCGAGCCAGTGGCGGCGATTCACGCCGCCTCCGCGAGGCGTTCGAGCAGCGCCTGCCGGTCGCCGCGCTCCGGGCCGGCGGCACCGCGACGGAGGGCGCCGCGCAGGTCGTCGTGCTCGTACAGCGACAGCAGCACCGGCGCATCGTCGACCCAGAAGGCGATCGCTTCGACCTCGTCGCCGCCGCGGAAGTGCGGCACCGTGGACACGTCGAAGTCGACGCCGTCGTTGAGCAACTGGATCTCGACGTCCTTCGGGTTGTCGTGGA
>Ga0073905_10001637_pt1 | contig 11424 bp, 9 predicted proteins | sample KloWWTupernatant_FD_65482 | JGI IMG/M metagenome (GOLD analysis project Ga0073905, IMG submission 65482) | Active sludge microbial communities from Klosterneuburg, Austria, studying microevolution and ecology of nitrifiers - Klosterneuburg... | ecosystem: Engineered > WWTP > Aerobic digester >... | reverse complement strand
ACGCGCCGCCGTTGGTTGCCCCATCGCCGAAGATGACCACGGCGATCCCGTCGATCTCCTGGTACTTGAGCGCCATGCCGATGCCAGCGCCGATCAGAATGTGGCCAGAGACGATGGCATAGCCGCCCCAGAAGTTGCGTTCGGGATGGATCAGGTGCATCGAGCCGCCACGCCCGCCGGTGGTGCCAGTCGAGCGGCCGAACAGCTCCGCCATAACGGCGTTCGGGTCGGACCCGATCGCCAGGGCGTAGCCGTGGTCGCGATAGTGGGTGATGAGGTGATCCTGCTGGCGCATGGCGTGGATCGCGCCGACGGCGACAGCTTCCTCTCCGATATAGAGGTGGAGGAACCCGCCGATCTTGGCGAAGGCGTACTGTTCGGCCGAGTGTTCCTCGAACCTGCGGATGAGGACCATCTGGCGGTAGAGCTCGAGTAGCTCGTCCTTGCTCATCGAGCCGAGGGCCACGTCGCCAGCCCGTACGGCCGGCTCAGCCTTGCTAGCCATGCCACGTCCTTTCACCCGGTTCGCCCGGTTGGTTCCTGTTGTCGTGTCCGCATTGGCCGGCGCGGATCTGGCCGTCGTGCCCTGCTTGTTGGGCGATGATCGCGGCAACCCGTCCAGCCTTCCGATACCTCCGCGGCGCTCGCCTCGCGACCTTGTGAATCGCGTAACAATAGCGCCAGACATGGCTGGTTTCGCGTGTCACTCCCCCGATCCCAGCCAGGATGTCGGCTGCGCAACGGCGCTCCGCCATCTCCCCACCGATTGTACGCCACCGATTCCAGACGGGTCTATGGCTGGCCTGAATTGGCCGATCTGCCGATCATCCAAATCGGCGGCCGGCCACCCTGATACGCACCGAATCGGCCATCGCTGCCGATAACCCTGCCGAACCGGATGGCCAAGCGCAGAAGACCAACGGAAAAGGTGATGCTGAACTGGGGCTACCGAAACACCCTCTCCCGCAGGGAGGGGTGGTGGCTCGTGCTACGCTATCCATCGAAGTGAATCGGGGGTGGCGATGGCGCGGGTCATCCTGATCGTTGTTGCGGTGGTTTTGACCATCTGGCTGCTTGGCGCGGTTGTGGGTCTGCTGAGCCGCGTGCTGCTGGTATTGCTGGTCGTCGTCGTGCTGGTGCTCGTTCTCCGCACGCTGACGGGCGAGCGACGGCCGTAAGCGCGAGCAGGCAGCCCCGAGTGTCTTGACGTGCGAGCGCTCGCCAACGATCATCCGCCGGGTGGTAGACGTTGGGAGAGGGGCGGGCGCGTGCGCGAGGGGGTTGTCAGCATCGGCGAGGACCGGACGGTCTTTCTGACTCTCTGCCTTGCAACGTCGCTCAGCGTCCTCACATCGCTCTCGCTCTCGCCGTTCCTGCCAGCGATCGGCGGGGATCTCAACACCTCGACAGCTCTGCTCGGCCAGGCGGTGATGGTCTCCTCGCTGGTCGGCGGGATCGTCGGGCTGGCGATCGGCCCGTCGGCCGAGTGGCTCGGCTACCGCCGCCTGCTGTTGCTTGGCCTGATCGCGCTGGTGATGTGCAACGTCGGAATTGCGCTGGCCCCCGCGTTCGGCTTCCTCGTCGCGGCCCAGCTGCTGAGCGGGCTCAGCGCGGCGACGATCTCGCCGATGGCGTTTGCGATCGCGGGGATCCGCTACCATGGCGATGTCCGCCGTCAGGTGATCAGCAGAATGTTCGCCTCGGCCTCGGTCGCCAGCATCGTTGGCTTCCCGATTCTGACCTTCATCGCGAGCCAGTCGTCGTGGCGCTGGTCGTTTGTGGCGCTGGCGTTCATTGCTGTGGCCGGCCTGGTGTTCACCGCTGCCACGCTCGATGCCGATGTCATCTCCGCCCACGAGCCGTTGCGGCTCCGCGCGCTGCTGGCGACCTATGTCCCGCTGTTGCGGCACCCACCGGTTGCGCTCGTGTACGCCGCCCAGTTCTGCCGCGGCGTTGCCTGGACGGGATTGCTGACCTACATCGGCGCGTTTCTGGTCGAGCAGATGGGGCGATCGCTGCAGGAGGCCGGCCTGATCTGGCTGGCGCTTGGGCCTGGGTTCATGACTGGCAGCCTGCTGGTCAGCGGGCCTCTGCGCCATATTCCGGCGCGGCGCACGTTCTTCGTCACGGTTCTGGCGATGGGGGCGTTGATCGCGGTCGTCTTCGTTGTCCAACCACCGATCCTGCTGACATGGGCAACGCTCCTGGGCGCGGCGTTCTTTGGCGGAATCGCCGAGGTGACGGCGGTGACGATCATGTCTGGCGAAACGCCGACCACCCAGGGGACAACGATGGCGCTCAACTCGTCGATCACCCGCTTTGGCACCGCGGTCGGCGCACTGACCGGCGGCCTGCTGCTGGCGGTTGGCAATTATTCGGCGCTGGGGTTAGGCCTCCCGCTCGTTGCGCTGGCTGCGGCGTTGGTCTGCATGGGGTCCGGTCGGGGGACGACGGCAGGACGTGCTGTGCGCGAGGGCATCGCGTAGAGACAGGTCCCTGCCTGCCAGCTCCGCCCCATGCCGGGGCAGGCGCGAGCCGATTCGTCAGCGCTTCGCGTTTGCCGGGCAGCTCACCCAGGAGAGCCGCAGTTACCGGTGGCATCCGTGCGCTCGTTTGCCAGTCCGGCGGCGTCTGCCACCCTCTGGAGCGGACGCCCTGCCCGCGATAGCTGACATAACCGGCTCGCGTCTGCCCGGGCTGCCTCGCTTGCCGTCACCCCTGCCCCGCGCACCGGCCGAGCATCGCGCGGATGGCATCAGTCTCGGTTGGGCCGGAGCCAGCGACCATGCGGCGGTGGGCGTCGCAGCAGGAGCCGTTGCTGGCCGGCCTCGCCAGGCCAACGGCCACCCACTGAGTCGCGGCCGGCTGGGTCAGGTAGTACTCAACCAGGCAGTTGCCAGTGTCCAGGCACATCTCGAAGTGATCGGGGGTGGGACTCGTGATCGTTACAGACATGGCGTTGTTCCTTTCCTGCCTCCAGGTCCGCCTTCCTCAGCCATCATGCGCCGTCGACCAGGCATATTCATTGCGCTGGGGCAAACTCGGGAGGCCAATTCGTGCGATGATCGGCGTGTGTCGCGGGTTCTTGTGAGGAGGGACGATGGTTGATGGACGGCGCAGGCCGCTGAAGATCGGGTTCGGGCTGCCGGATTCGGAGGATGCTCGGACGGGAACGACGGCGTCGTGGCGCGAGATCGCGGCGGTGGCGCTGCGCGCGGAGGCGGCCGGCTTCGATTCGGTCTGGGTCCAGGACCATCTGCTCTTCCGGCTGGCAGACGGCAAGACCGAAGGTGTCTGGGAGTCGTTCTCGATGCTCTCGGCGCTCGCGGCCATCACCAGCCGCGTCGAGGTCGGCACGCTGGTGACCTGCACGTCGTTCCGCAACCCTGCGCTGACGGCGAAGATCGCCGACACGATCGACGAGATCAGCGGTGGCCGCGTGATCCTCGGACTCGGCGCTGGCTGGCACGAGCCGGAGTATCGCGCGTTCGGCTACCCCTTCGACCACCGCGTGTCGCGCTTCGAGGAGGCGCTGCAGATCATCCACGGGCTGTTGCACGACGGTAAGGTCGATTTCGAGGGACGCTACTATCAGGCACGAGACTGCGCCCTGCACCCACGCGGCCCGCGCAAGCACGGCCCGCCGATCATGATGGGCACGACAGGCGAGCGGATGCTGGGGCTGACCGCCCGCTACGCCGATAGCTGGAACGTCTACTTCTCGCGCACCGGCAATACGCCGGAGGGGATGCTCCCGCTGCTGGAGCGAGTCGACGCGGCCTGCGAGGCAGCCGGCCGCGACCCAGCCACGCTGGCCCGCTCGGCGACCGTCTACGTCGACTTCACCGGGTCGGCCGGCAGCGCGTCGTCGGTCAACCCGACCGGTGTCCCGCCGATCAGCGGCGAGCCGGAGCAGATTGCCGACGCGCTGCGTCGATACGCAGATCTCGGCGTCTCGCACGTGCAGGTCTACACCGAACCGCTGAACATCGAGGGTGTCGAGCGCTTTGTTCCGGTGCTGGAGGCGCTGGACCGAGGGTAGATCAGTCCAGACGCGCCGCGTCGAGTGGCTGAGCCGCTCTGGCTCGCTCATCGGGTGTTCCTGTCGGGATGTCGGGAGTGCGGTCTCCTACCCAACTGGCCGATACTCGCCCCACTCGGCGCGCAGCGCGTTGCAGATCTGACCGAGGGTCGCGCCAGCCAATAGCGCCTCGCGCATGACAGGCAGCAGGTTGTCGGTCGCGCTAGCCGCGGCGCTGACCCTCGCCAGAACGTTGTCGACCTCTGGGGACGCGCGCTCTGCCTTGTAGTGCGTGGTGCGGTCGATCTGGCGTTGGACGAGGTCGCGGTCGATGTGGTGCAGCGGGACGCCAGCTTCGTCCTCCTCGCGCTGGTAGTTGACGCCGACGATGACCCGTTCGCCGCTGTCGACCGCCTCCTCCCACCGGTAGGCCGTCTCGGCGATCTGGTCCTGCATGAAGCCGCTCTCGATCGCTGCGACCGCGCCGCCCATCGACTCAACAGCGTCCATCAGCTCGTATGCCCGCCGCTCGATCTCGTCGGTGAGCGCCTCGATGGCGTAGGACCCGGCCAGCGGGTCCGCCGTCTCGATCACGCCTGCCTCGTGGGCGATAATCTGCTGCGTTCGCAGCGCCAGCGTCGCCGCCTCGGCGGTCGGCAGCGAGAGCGCCTCGTCGTAGCCGTTGGTGTGCAGCGACTGCGTCCCGCCCAGCACTGCCGAGAGCGCCTGGATCGCGACGCGGACGACGTTGTTGAGCGGCTGCTGGGCGGTCAGCGTCGAGCCGCCCGTCTGGGTGTGGAAGCGCAGCGTCAGCGACTTCGAGTCGCGCGCGCCGAAGCGGTCGCGCATGATCGTCGCCCACATCCTGCGCGCCGCGCGGTACTTGGCGACCTCCTCCAGGAAGCCGTTGTGGGCATTGAAGAAGAACGACAGGCGCGGGGCGAAGTCGTCGACCTTGAGGCCGGCGTCAATCGCAGCCTGGACGTAGGCGACCCCGTTGGCCAGCGTGAAGGCGACCTCCTGGACGGCCGACGAGCCGGCCTCGCGGATGTGGTAACCAGAGATCGAGATCGTGTTCCAGCTCGGCAGCGCCTCCGCGCAATAGCGGAAGGTATCGGTGACGAGCCGCATCGACGGGCGTGGTGGGAAGATGTAAGTGCCGCGGGCGGCGTATTCCTTGAGGATGTCGTTCTGAATCGTCCCGCCCAGCTTCGACAGGTCGGCCCCCTGCTCCTCGCCGACGATCTGGTACATCAACAGCAGGACCGAGGCGGGCGCGTTGATCGTCATCGAGGTGGTGACGCTGTCCAGCTGGATGCCATCCAGCAGACGTCGCATGTCGTCGAGCGTCGAGATCGAGACGCCGACCAGGCCGACCTCGGCCTGCGCGCGTGGGTCGTCGGCGTCCAGCCCCAACTGGGTCGGCAGGTCGAAGGCGCAGGAGAGCCCGGTCTGCCCGCGTTCGAGCAGCAGCTTGAAGCGCGTGTTCGTCTCCTCGGCTGAGGAGAACCCGGCATACTGGCGCATCGTCCAGAGCCGGCCGCGATACATCGTCGGGTACGGCCCGCGTGTGTAGGGGAACTCGCCCGGATCTGGGGCGGGTTCGCTGGCGATGTCGGCTGGCCGGTAGACCGGTTTGATCTCGATCCCCGAGGTCGTCACCCGCTGGTCCCTCTTCTTGCCGCTGCTCATGCCGCCCGCCTCCTGTCGTGTCCTGTTGCCGCGGGGAGCGTACCATCGGGATCGACAGTGGCATAGCACTCAGCGCTCCGGCTGGCATAAAGCGTCAAGGTGGCAGCCACCCCGTGTCTTTGTCATCTTGAGCCGCAGCGAAAGATCTCCCCCACGTTCGACCCATTCCAACGGAGGAGAGATTCCTCGCGTGCGCGCTCAGAATGACAACGGGCGGGGGATGCTGCCACCCCGTGTCTTTGTCATCTTGAGCCGCAGTGAAGGATCTCCCCCACGTTCGACCCATTCCACCGGAGGAGAGATTCCTCGCGTGCGCACTCAGAATGACAACGGGCGGGGATGCTGCCACCCCGTGTCTTTGTCATCTTGAGCCGCAGCGAAAGATCTCCCCCACGTTCGACCCATTCCACCGGAGGAGAGATTCCTCGCGTGCGCGCTCAGAATGACAACGGGCGGGGATGCTGCCATCCCGACGCGTTACGCTTGTCGATGCGCTGCGCCCGCCGCGTCGCTACTCCACGCTCGCCCGGTCCACCAGCTCGGTGAGGACCCCGGCGCAGGCGCGCGGGTGGACGAACGCGATCAGCCAGTCGTGCAGGCCGCGGCGAGGCTGACGGTCGATCAGCTCGACGCCGGCTGCCGCCAGCTGGTCGAGCGTGGCCGGCAGGTCGTCGACGAGGTAGGCGATGTGGTGGACGCCGGGGCCGCGTGCGTCGAGGAATCGGCCGATTGGCGAGTCGTGCTCGATCGGCGCGAGGATCTCGACCCAGCTCTCGCCGGCCCGCAGCGCGGCGATGTCGGCGTTCTGCTCGGCCACCCGCGTCACCTCGCCGCCGGTGAATCCCAGCGCGCGGTACTGCTCGACGGCAACCGTGATGTCGCGAACAACGATGCCGAGGTGATGGATCGGGCCAGGGGCGACGCTTGCGGCCTCGACGTGGTTTGGTGACTGCTGGCTCGTTGTAGCGTGCGTCTCGGCCACGTGCCGGCGTTCCTCTCTGTGCGCCGAAGCGGTCACGCCCGCGCGGCGTCGCGAATCGACTGATTCTCGAAGTAGGTCCGCAGGATGCTGTTGGCAATCGGGCCGGAGTAGACCGATCCCGCGCCGCCGCCGGAGATCATCACCGCGACGCAGATCTCGGGGTTTTCGAACGGCCCGAATGCGGTGAACCATGCGTGCCCCTGCTTGTACTTGCCCTCGACTGCCTCGCCATACTCGGCGGTGCCCGACTTCGCGCCGATCTCGATCCCGGGCACGTCGACCTTGCCCATGCCTGTGCCTTCTGTCACCGTCCGACGCATTCCCTCGCGAACCGTCGCCAGGTGTTCGGCGGCGATCCACGGGTCGTTCGGGCCTTTGTCGATCGTCATGTCGTTGATCATCTCGGGCTGGAACGTGCGGTCGACGACGCCATCCTCGCGGACGAGGTCGCGGATCAGTCGCGGGCGAAAGAGCTTCCCGCCGGCCGCGATCGACGCGGTGCTATTGAGCAGTTGCAATGGCGTGCAGAGCAGATGTCCCTGGCCGATTGACATATTAATCGTGTCACCAATCGACCAGTTCTGGTCGAGTGTCTGGAAGAGCCACTTGGGGTTGGGGACGATGCCATCCGCTTCGCCGGCCAGCTCGATGCCGCTCGCGCGGCCGTAGCCGAACACTTTTGTCATGTACGCATGCATCTTCTCGACCCCCATGCCCATGAAGAAGTGCTGGTTCGGGTCGTTGGGGATGTAGAAGTGGACGCGCACGCCATTGTCGGCGACAGAGTCTGGCGCGCCGACGTTGTAGAAGTAGACGTCGCAGGAGTGTGAGATGCCCGTGAAGACATCGACGTCTCCATGGCCCGTCTCCAATTCCCAGCACGGGTAGTCGTTGCCCTGCGTCTCGTCCCAGGTCCATGGCACCCGGATGCGGCCGAGACAGCGGAATTTCGTGTCTGGCCTGAGCCCGTCGGGCCGCTGAGCGCCATCGTGCAGGCCGGCCGCAGCCATCATCGGCTTGAATGTCGACCCTGGCGGGAACTGGCCGGAGATCGAGCGGTCGAGCAGTGGCTCGAACGGATCGTCGAGATAGGCCTGGTAGTCGGCGTCGGAGATCCCATCGACGAACTTCTGGTTGTCGAAGGTCGGCAGCGAGGCCATCGCCAGGATCTCGCCGTTCTGCGGGTTCATTGCGATCGCGACGCCTGCGCCAACCGGGTCGCGGCCGTTCTCCAGCGCGTCGGCATTTGCGTTGGCGATCCCATCGCGCAGCGCAGCCTCGGCGGCGATCTGGAAGTCGCGAATGAGCGTCAGCCGCGCGCTGAGGCCGGCGCGTGGGTCTTTGCGCTGGTCGAGCAGCTCGTCCCGGACGACCCCATTGGCGTCGATCTGCACCCAGCGGGCGCCCTTCTCTCCGCGCAGACTCGTCTCGAGTGCCTGCTCGATCCCGCCTCGCCCCACCCGGTCGTCGGTTTCGTAGAGATGGCCGCCACTGGGCGTCAGCTCGTGGTCGTACTCCTCCTCGGTAATCGGACCGACGTAGCCGAGGATGTGCGAGAAGGTCGGGCCGGCCGGGTAGTGACGCACCAGAAGCGCGTCATCCACGATGACACCGGGCAAGTAGAGCGCGTTCGACGCCAGATCGAGCGCGACCGCCTGGTCGACGTCCTTCTTAACGATCAGTGGCATATCCTCGAGTGGGTGATTCGCGAGCTGGTAGTCGATGGTATTCACGACGCGGACGCCCGGGATATCGATCATGCTCGCCGCATAGCCTGCCGCGTCCTGCTCGGAGAGATTCTCGCGAAGCATGAGCATCGCGATATCGCTGCCAGTCAGGCGGGCGATCAGCGTGGCGCTGTCGACCTCCAGTCGCTTCGAGATCGCGTTGACAACCGCCGCCTCGGAGCCGACCGGGACGAGAGTCCGGTCGATGACGAGCGACTTGCCGAGGGCCAGCTTCTGGGACACGACGCCGAGGATGTGCTCCCGCTGATCCTTGTCATCCGGCAACCGGCTCTGGATGATCTGGACGCTCCACGAGCGACGATTCTCGGCGAGTGGCTCGCCTGCGCGATCGAGGATCCGCCCGCGCGGCGCTTTCAGCCGCTGGAACTCGATGACGTTTTCGCGAGCGATACGCCGGAACTCGTTGCCCTCGGCAATCTGCATCTGCCAGAGCTTGCCACCCAGCCCGACGAACGCCAGCCCGATCGTCCCGCGGGCCAGAAGGACCCGGCGCGTGATTCGATTGTCATCGCCGTCGCTCTCTTCGCGACGGCGGCGCTCGCCGGGGCGGACGAGCTCCATGCGCTTATTCTTCTTAAACATGACGCGGTATCCAGCGATCCACGATGAGCAGGACGACCCAGCCAACGAGCACGAACATGGTGTTCAGAAACACGGCTGCGACGATCGGCCGCATCATCTCCAGCCCGCCGGCCGCATCCCCACTGAAGCGTGCCACAAGCGATGCGACCAGGCCGGAGGCCAGTGTCGCCACGACGACCAGGACGATCGGCAGGACGATCCCCGACCGGAATATCCGTTGGCCGGCCAGCCCGCCGATAACGGCAACGACCAGCAACGAGAATGCGTGGGTTCCGAGAGGATCGAGTGTCAGCAGGTCGAGCCAGATGCCGAGACCCAGCGCCCAAGCCATTCCCTCGGCCATCCCACGGGACGCGCTCCACGCGAGCAACAGGATCAGCGCGAGATCCGGCTGGATAGCAATCAGCCCGAGGGCCGGCACAAACGATGCCTGGAGCATCGCAACCAGCGCCAGCGAGAGCCCGAAGAACACTCTGGTCATATCTGGGTGACTCCGTGGAGCGCGGGTTCCGAGCCGCCCCAACCGGTGTGTGCAAGATCGTTCGCCAGTCTCCACATTCTGGCGATGATACCACGCGGTCGCGGATTCTCCGCCCGGCTCATCCGCCTCGCTGGCGGATCGAGCTGATGAATTCCGCCGCGTTCGGCACGCCCGATTCCAGCAGCGCTGCCAGATATGGCTCGCGGTCATACCCGACCCGGACGTGCTCGACACGCCAGCCAGCGCCATCATCCTCGGCAACCGCGAAGCACGGCCGCCAGTCCCCGTCGAACGGCATCCCGACGCTGCCGACACACGCCAGCGTTCGATCGTCGACCTGCCTGGTGTAGGCGTAGTGGATGTGACCGTAGAGCAGCATCTGAGCGCCGGCGGCGTCGAGCATCCGGCGCGCCATCTCCTCCGGCGCGTCGGGGAGAATGACCGGGTGGGTGCTCCAGGGCGTGGAATGGACGAAGGCGAGTGTCTGACCGCTCGGCCCCGTCGTCTCCCAGCTTACCGGCAGGTTGGCCAGAAGCCGCCGATGGTCGTCGCTCAACCGGGCGGCGGCCCAGGCATCGACCGAGCGCAGCAGCTCGCTGTGCGCCTGCTCCGGCTCGTAGCCGTGGGCCGGCTGGCGTCCATTGGTGGCCGCCTCGATGATCCACTCATCCGTGTTGCCGCGGACGCACGTCAGCCCGCGCTCGACAACCAGCGCCAGTGAGTCGTCGGGGAACGCCCCGCCAAACGCATAGTCGCCGCCTCCGACGAGCGTGTCGAAGGGGCCGCGCCGATCGACCTCGGCCAGCACTGCCTTAAACGCCGGTCGGTTGCCATGGACATCGGAAATGATCGCCACTCGCGCTACATCTGCCATCTGGCGTCTACCTCTCTGTCAACTAGCCCGCTGGCGACCAGAATAGCCCGACGGGCGGCGCGCGGACAATATCCGCGTTCGCCGCCGATATCTGTGTGACACATGGTTGACATCGGCGGTGCGGGGCTTTACTATCGAGTCAGAATAGAACATATGTTCTATTCTTGGCATTGGCAGCCGGGAGGATGAAGTGTACGCGCACGACGCCGACCGCTGGGTCGTCCATGCGGACCTCGACGCGTTCTTCGCCGCGGCCGAGGTGCTGCGTCGCCCCGAGCTGCGCGGCCGGCCGGTTATCGTCGGCGGGTCGCCGGAGGGGCGCGGTGTGGTTGCCTCGGCCACCTACGAAGCCCGCCAGCACGGCGTTCGCTCGGCGATGCCGATGGCGCAGGCGGTCCGCCTCTGTCCGCAAGCGGTCATCGTACGGCCCGACGGCGCGTTGTACCGCGAGCTGTCACAGCGCTTCCGACTTGTCCTCGACGACTTCTCGCCGCTGGTCGAAGTGGTCAGTATCGACGAAGCCTACCTCGACATCAGCAACTCGGAGCGGCTATTCGGTAGCGTCGAGCAGCTCTCGCGGGCACTGAAGCAGCGAGTTCGTGACGAGGTCGGTCTGGCCGTCTCGCTTGGTGTTGCCTCGAACAAGCTGGTAGCCAAGATCGCCTCCGACCTCGACAAGCCCGACGGGCTGCGGATCGTCCGCCGCGGGCAGGAGGCGGCGACGCTGGGCCCGTTGCCGGTCGAACGGTTGCCGGGAGTCGGGCCGAAGGCGACCGCGCGGCTACGCGCCGCCGGGATCGTGACGCTGGCGGATCTGGCCGTCGCGCCGGGCGTGCTGCTGCTCGACATCGTTGGGAGCGACGCCGGCCGGCTGCAAGCGCGCGCCCGTGGGGAGGATGACCGGGCAGTGCGTGGCGAGCCGGGCGAGCGCAAGTCGCTCGGCCACGAGCAGACGTTCGACCGGGATATCGTCGCCCATGCCGAGCTGGATTCGACGCTCTATCGGCTCTGCGAGCGGACGGGGGCCGAGTTGCGCCGCCGTGG
>Ga0073905_10001635_pt1 | contig 11431 bp, 9 predicted proteins | sample KloWWTupernatant_FD_65482 | JGI IMG/M metagenome (GOLD analysis project Ga0073905, IMG submission 65482) | Active sludge microbial communities from Klosterneuburg, Austria, studying microevolution and ecology of nitrifiers - Klosterneuburg... | ecosystem: Engineered > WWTP > Aerobic digester >... | reverse complement strand
GCCGGCACCGTCGCCGTGCCCGCAGCGAAGCGCAACGTCGCGTGGGACGAGGTCATCCGCTCGACCCGCACCAGCCGGGCCGCAACGGCACGGTGAACGCGTTCGTCGACACGAACGTCCTCGTTCGACACCTGACGGGCGACCCCGCGGACATGGCAGCACGAGCGACCGCCTACCTGGCCGAGACGGCGGAGTTGTACCTGACGGACCTGATCGTCGCCGAGACGGTCTACGTGCTCGAGTCGTTCTACGAGGCACCACGCGAGCAGGTCGCCGCTGCGATGCGCTCCTTGGTGTCGATGCGATCGGTGGTGACGGTCGACCCGGCGTTGCTGCTCCGGGCGATCGAGGTCTACGAGACCGATCGCCTCGACTTCGCCGAGGCCTACCTCGTGGCGTGCGCCGAGAGCACCGGCGTCGACCGCGTCGCCTCGTTCGACCGCTCGATCGACCGAGTCGACACCGTGGAACGCATCGAGCCCTGAATCGTCGAGCCTGGACAACATCGGCAGACGGGTCGCACACCTCACCTACAGCTTCCCCGTCGACCACACGCGCCCTACCGTCGCAGTCCTGGCGTTCTGGGACGCTCACCTTCACAGCGCGAGGTGGATCTGAAGGGCCTCGTCGAGTTCAGCGAGATCGGCGCTCCCCAGGGTTCCGATCCGGTCACCCACCCGTTGGACGGCGACGGACCGCACCGACTCGGCGATCCGGCACCCCGACAGCCGATCGCGTTCGCGCCTACCGCGAGCGCATGCGCGCACAGGGTCTGCGTCCCGTGCAGATCTGGGTTCCCGACGTTCGTTCACCGCAGTTTGTCGAACAGGCCCAATTGCAGTCAGTAGCGGTCGCGGCGAGCCCCCGCGAGGCCGACGACCAAGCGTTCATCGATGCCATCAGCTCGGGCGACGAGTGAGGCGCGGCGAGATCTGGACCGCGGCGGGCAGCGGATACGTCGGCAAGCCCCGGCCGGTGGTCATCATCCAGGACGACCGCTTCGATGCCACATCATCGGTGACCGTCTGCGCGCTCACCACCGATCCCATAGAAGCGCCCCTGTTCCGAGTGCCGGTGACTCCGGACGAGACGAACGGAATCCGCGATCCCAGCAACCTGATGGTGGACAAGATCACGACAGTTCCACGGACCAAGCTCGGCGAGAAGATCGGCCGACTTGGCGACGACGACATCGTCCGGCTCGGTCGCGCAGTCGTCGTCTTCCTCGGCATCGCCGGCAGCTGACGGGGGTTCCTCGATCCCCTCTGCCACTGCCGCGGATGGATCCGCGCTCCTCGGACCGTGATCGCTGAGCGACTGGTTCGAGGAGTGGTGGCCGACACGAACCGACCTCCGACCGTCGACGGCAACTCGGGACGAGTCGCACTACCGCAACCACGTGCTGTCGAAGATCGGTGATCTTCCGCTCGCAGCGATCGACTACGGGCTCGTCACTGCGTGGATCGCCGAGCTCCAACACAAGGCGACTGGCGGCGCGGTTCTCGGCGCTGGTCATCCTCGGCGCCTCGGCGAAGCAGGTCCAGGTGTGGGCGGGCCACCGGTCGGTCGCCACCGTGTTCGGCCGCTACGGCCACCTGTTCGCCGGCGGCGAGGACCCCGTCATGGATTCCCTCGACTGAGTTCGACGCCGCGGCGGCGCTGCCCCCTTGCTGACGTTGCCGCGAATCACGCGCCAAATCCGAGCGATGAAGCGGCGCCGCCCGAATCCCGCCGGGAGGCCGGAAACGTCGAGACCCCTGCCGTTGCAGGGGTCTCGACGTTGTTCCGATGGTGGGCGTACACAGACTCGAACTGTGGACCTCTGCCGTGTGAAGGCAGCGCTCTAGCCAACTGAGCTATACGCCCGAGCCGGGACACTGTAGCCGGAGGCGATCTGGGATCCGGAACCGTGGGTCCGCCGACTGTCAGACCCGCTCCCTACAGTGACGTCCACACCGAACACCAGTTCGATGTGGACGCAAGGAGTCAGACATGGACGCACTCGAGCCACCGAACAACCCACCACCAGACAACCCACCACCAGACAGCACCACACCGGACAGCTGCCGGTCGTCGGGGCCGCCCGGCATCGACGACGTGACCGCCCTCGTCGCCCGTGTGCGTGAGCTCGCCACCTCGACGCCGGTCGGCGAATGCAGCGACGACGACCTGGAAGCCATGACCTCGGCACTGGAAGCAGCCCGCCGGGCCCTCGACGCCGCCAGCGCAGCCACGGTCGGTGAGCTCGACGCCCGCGGAGCGACCGATCGGCGACACGGCCATGCCACCCGGACGTGGATCAACGCCACCCACCAGCTGCCCTCCGAAGAAGGCGGTCGCCGGGTCAAGGTCGCGCGACTCCTCCGGTGCTGCTCCCTGCTGCGCCAGGCATTGGTCGACGGACGCATCAGTGCGGACCACGTGAGAGTGATCGCCAACGCCACCAACGCCCGCAACATCGACGTGGTGGTCGACATCCAGCAGCACCTCATCGACCTCACCGACGAAGTGGTGCTGTTCCGCTACTGGGCCGCGAAGGTGACCGACTTGCTCCGCGTCGCCGACACCGACGGTCGTGAGCCCCGTCCCGAGGACAACTCGCTGCGGTTCGACCGCCAGTTCGACGGGTCGTCCCGACTCAGCGGCACGTTGGTCGGCGACTCGCGCGACGTGATCGAGAACGTCCTGGACCACCTCGCCGACCGCATCTTCCGCAAGTTCGCCGAGGACCACGCTGCCGCCCCCGACGACTGCCCCATCCCCCACCGGTCCGCGTTGCTGGCCCTGGCGCTGGCCGAAGCGTGCCGACTCGCGGCGGGCGCCACCCACCGCACCGCCGGGACGGCAGCGGACGTGACCTACGTGATCCACTCCGACGAGCCGCAGGTCGTCCGCACGCCGAACGGCGAGGTGGTCGACCACCACACCGCCGCCGTCGCCTGCTGCGACGCAGCGTTCCACGGCATCGTCGTCGACTCGATGGGCGTGCCCGTCGACGCCGGCCGCGAGGTCCGCTTCGCCACGCCGACGCAGCGTCGGGCCGCGCGCACCAGGGACGGCGGATGCGTGTTCCCCGGGTGCGACGCCCACGTCAACCACACCGACCTCCACCACGTCGAGCACTGGGAGCACGGCGGCAGCACGGATCTGGACAACCTCGCCTGCCTGTGTCGCCACCACCACGGCGTGGTGCACCGCACCGGCTGGTCCATGCGGACCGTCGAGCACCAGTGGTTCGAGCTCACCAGCCCGAGCGGTGCCGCGTTGAGCTCGCAACGCCACGGCCTGACCGCGCCGATCGCGGCCTGATCAACCTCGGTCTGGTCCAACCCGCCTCGATCCAACCGGCCTCGATCCAACCCCGTTCGACGCCGCACCCGCATCAACGGGCACTTCGTCGCGCCCGCGAACACGAACCACGCATCAACCGTCGGAGTCGACGCAGTACGACTTCGCACCGACCACCGCGACCTCGAGGCCGTCGTCGAGGCACGACGTCGCCACAGGCTCCTCCCGTACGATGCGGGCGTCGTAGCCGCCGTCGCACGACACGTTGTAGGCCATGTTGTTGGGCATCAGCTTCACGCAGTCGGAGTCGGCCACCACCGCCGGCGGCGCCGACGTGGCCGACGGGCTCGACGCTCCTCGCCCTGCGTAGGCAGAGGCGATGAAGATCACCAGGCCGACGGTGACCATGACCACGACGGGCCCCCGACGCAACAACCAGAACTGAGCGGTCGACAGATCGGGTTCGTCGGGTTCGACACCGGCGGCCTTGACCCGGGCCAGCGCGGCATCCGGATCGTCGCTGTCCCACCACTGCCCCGAGCCGCTCGACCCGGCTGATCCAGGGGACGCCGACGAACCCGTCGTCGTCGGCCGGGGGGCTGTCGTCGTGGTCCGGGGGGCCAGGGAGCGGTCGTAGGCCGATCGCCGCGACGGATCCGACAGCGTCGTCCAGGCCACGTTGACCTCGCGCATCCGACGGTCGGCCAGCCGGGCCTCGGCCTCGGTGGTGCCGGCCTGTCGGTCCGGGTGCAACAGGTACGCCAGCTGCCGGTAGGCGCGTCGGATCTCCGGCGTCGAGGCCGTCGTTCGCACTCCGAGCACCTGGTAGTGAGTCCGCTGCACCACCAACCAGTCTGGTACGTGGAGGCGAACGCGCCGAGGCCCCCTCTGCCAGCGTCGCTATCCTGGGCCGGTGTCGATAGTTCGGGATGCGAAGGATCGAGGGGATCGAGGGGGTCGCGGGGATCGCGGGGATCGACCCCAGCGCCGGCCGGGGACCCTCGGATCCGCCTACTCGCACCCGGCGTTCCGCCGCATCTGGTTCGGCAACCTGGCATCCAACGTCGGCACCTGGATGCAGAACATCACCCTCGGCGTCCTCGCCTACCGCCTCACCGGCGAGGCGTGGTTCATCGGCGTGATCACGTTCGCCCAACTCGGCCCCATGCTGATCGTGTCGCCGATCGGCGGAGCGCTCGCCGACCGCGTCGACCGCCGCCGCCTGATGATCGCCATCGCCGCCACACAGGTGCTGCTGTCGTTCGCGCTGGCCGTCGTCGCGTTGTCCGACGATCCCAACCGGCTGGCGCTGGTGGCGATCGTCTTCGCGATCGGACTGGGCAACTCGATCAACGGACCGACGTTCTCCGCGATGCTGCCGACGCTCGTCGGACGGGAGGACCTCCAGGGTGCCGTCGCGCTGAACTCCGCGGCGATGAACACCAGCCGAGTCGTCGGACCGATCCTGGGCGGCTTGACCGCCGAGCTCGGAGGTCCGTCGCTGGTGTTCGCCGCCAACGGCCTGACCTACCTGTTCGTCATCTGGGCCGTCGCCACCGTGCACGCGGACTTCTCCCCCAAGGGCCACGACGGCGGCTCCCCGTGGCAGCAGATCCGAGAAGGCTTCGCAGCCGCCCGATCCGACGCCGTGGTCTCCCGCATCCTGATCACGATCTCGGTGTTCTCGCTCTGCTCGCTCGTGTTCATCTACCAGATGCCCCTGATCGCCGAGCAGCGCCTCGGCATCGACGGCATCGCCTACACCTTGCTGTTCGCCTCCTTCGCCCTCGGCGCCGCGCTCGGTGCGATCTCCATGGGCACGACCTTCTCCGAGGTGCCGCGCTCGCGCATGTCCACGACGAGCATCTACGTCTTCGCCGTGGCGTTGGGCGTGTTCGGGCTGGCCACCTCGCCGTGGCTCGCGTTCCCGGCCGTGTTCGTCACCGGCGCCGCGTACTTCGTCCTGGTCACCGCACTGTCCACCACCCTCCAGATGCGGGTGGCCGACTCGGTCCGCGGGCGGGTGATGGGACTCTGGATGATGGGTTGGGCCGGACTGGTGCCCGTCGGCGGCCTGATCGCCGGGCCGATCATCGATGCCATCGGCGAGGTCCCGGTCATCCTGTTCGGCGCGGTCGTCGCCGCGGCGCTCGGCCTGCTCATCGACCTGGACGAGTCAGCACCTCCGCCGCACGTTCGAGACCCGCAACCCGACTCCCCTTGATCAGCACGGCGTCGGCGGGTCCGAGCTCGCCGAGCGCGGCCGCGACCTCGAGCGCCGATCCGACGCGGCGCTCGACGCCGTACAGGTCGGTGCCCACGGCCAGCACGTCGATCCCCAGCTCGCCGGCCAGCTCCGCGATCCGCCGATGCTCGTCGGGACCTTCCGGGCCGAGCTCCGCCATGATGCCGAGCACGGCGATCCGCCGACCGCTGTGCGGCACCGCCAACTCGGCGAGGGAGCGGACGGCGGCTGCGGTCGACGCGGGACCGGCGTTGTAGGCGTCGTTCAGGACGACCGGGCCACCCGGCACCCGGACCAGCTCCATCCGCCACGGCGACGCCGGCGCGAGCTCCAGTCCCGCGGCGACCTGTTCGACCGGCACCCCGAGCCACAGCCCCGCCGCTGCCGCGGCCAGCGCGTTGATCACGTTGTGAACGCCGCGCACACCCAGGTGCACCGCGGCGCTCCCCCACGGCGACCGCAATGTGAAACGGGCGCGGAGGTCGTCGTCGACCGCCACGTCGGTGGCGACGACCTCCGCGGAGCGAGAACCGAAGGTCAGGACCGTCGCTGCGGTGTGCGCCGCCATGGCCGCCACGTTCGGATCGCCGGCGTTGAGCACGGCCGCTCCGCTCGCGGGCAGGTGCTCGACGAGCTCGCGCTTGGCCGTCGCGATCTGGTCGATCGAACCCATCACCTCGGTGTGGACGCCCTCGACCACCGTCACCACACCCACGGTCGGGCGAGCCATCTCGCACAGCAGGCGGATGTGGCCCGCGCCCCGGGCACCCATCTCGACGACCGCCACCTCGGTCTCGTCGGGCGCGTTGACGAGCGTCAGCGGCACCCCCAGCTCGTTGTTGAACGACCGCTCCGACGCGACCGTCGCGAACGTGGTGGCGGCCACGTTCGACAACAGGTCCTTGGTGGTCGTCTTTCCGACCGAGCCCGTCACCCCGACCACGTGGGCAGGATCGTCCGATCGGTCCAGCCGGTCGCGGGCCATGCCGGCCAGCTCGGCCAACGCCTCGGGCACCGACGCCACCACCACCGCGGGTCCACCCCACCCGTCCTCCGGGGCATCGGAGCGCTCCACGAGCACCGCGGCGGCACCGGACTCGAACGCCGCTCCTACGAAGTCGTGGCCGTCGCGCTCGGCGACGAGGGCGGCGAAGAGCTGACCCGGCCGCACACGTCGCGAATCGATCGCCAGGCCGTCGATCACCAGGTCCGCGGGAGCGTCGAGGCCCCCACCCAGGCGTCGTGCCACCTCGACGGCTCGTAGCTCCACGGCCGCGGATGCTACGTGCCAGACTCGTCCGCCGTGACACCCCCGCCCGAGCGCATCCGCCTGGTCGTGCTGTTCGGCGGTCGGTCCGCCGAGCACGACGTGAGCCGGGTGTCGGCCAGCCATGTGATGCGGGCGATCGACCCTGAACGCTACGACGTGGTGCCCGTCGGCATCACGCGTGACGGGACGTGGCAGCTCGCCGAGGACGCCGCGGAGCTGCTGTCGACGGGGCGCTGTGGGGAGCTGCCCGAGTCGATCGACGTGACGGGCCCGGGGACCGAGCCCATGTCGCTGGTCGGCGGTGCCGACACCGTGGTGATCCCTGTGCTGCACGGACCCAACGGAGAGGACGGCACCGTTCAGGGGCTCCTCGAGATGGCCGGACTCCCCTACGTGGGTGCCGGCGTGCTGGGATCCGCCGTCGCCATGGACAAGGCCATGTCCAAGACCGTGCTCGACGCCCACGGGATCGCCCAGCCCCGGTGGCGCCAGGTGCTGCGCAGCGACCTGTCGGAGCCCGGGCTGGCCGAGCGGCTGCTGGAGGAGCTCGGCCCGGTCGTGTTCGTGAAGCCCGCGAACATGGGCAGCTCGATCGGCGTGTCCAGGGCCACCGACGTCGACGGCGTGCTCGCCGCGTTCGAAGATGCCGCCCGCTACGACGAGCGGTTCGTCGTGGAGCAGGGCGTCGGCAGCCGGTCGCGACCTCCCCGAGAGCTCGAGTGCGGCGTCATCGGCAACCTGTCGCCTCGGGCCTCGGTCGTCGGGGAGATCGTGCCCGCCGCCGAGTTCTACGACTACGACGACAAGTACGCGGGCGGCTCCGCGCAGTCCGTGATCCCGGCGGAGATCGACCCCGCCCGGGCCGAGGAGGTTCGCGAGCTGGCCGTGCGCACCTTCACGGCGCTGCGCGCCGAGGGCATGGCCAGGGTGGACTTCTTCCTCACACCGGACGACGGGCCCGATGGGGCGACGATCCTGGTCAACGAGATCAACACGCTCCCCGGCTTCACGCCGATCTCCATGTTCCCCCTCCTGTGGCGGGAGTCCGGGCTCTCCTACCCCGAGCTGATCGACGAGCTCGTGCGCCTCGCACTGGAGCGCCACGACCGCCGCAGCCGGTTCGAGACCAGGCGATCTGATAGGGACTACCCGTGATCATCGACGGCCTGGCCGAACAGCGCATCTTCGTGACGGGCGCGACCGGCTTCGTCGGTACCGCACTGGTGGAGCGCCTGCTGCGCTGCGTCCCCGACGTCGAGCTCACGCTGCTCATCCGCGACGGACGTCGGTCGAGCGCCCAGCGTCGCCTGGAGCGCGAGGTCCTGCGCAACGACTGCTTCGACCGCCTGCGCGACGAGCTCGGTCCCGACGGCTTCGCCGAGGCCGCCGCTCGGGTCCGAGCGGTGTCCGGCGACGTGGGCAGCGACGGCCTGGGACTCGACGACGCCGGACGCGCCGCGCTCGCTGCAGCGGACGTCGTGATCCACTCCGCGGCGACCGTGGCGTTCGACTCGCCGCTCGACCGCGCCGTCGAGATCAACCTCATGGGGCCGGTGCGGATCGCCCGGACGTTGCAGGAGCTGGGTTCCTCGCCGCACCTGGTGGCTGTGAGCACCTGCTACGTCGCCGGCAACCGCCGCGGCGGCGCGCCCGAGGAACCCGTGACCGCCAACCCGTTCTTCGCCGACCTGGACTGGTCGGCCGAGGTCAGCGCCGCACGTCGGACACGTGCCGACGTCGATGCGGAGAGCCGCACCCCGGAGCACCTCGAGCAGTTCCGCACCGCGGCGCGCTCCGAGCTCGGCCCGGCGGGCGGACCCCTGCTCGCCGAGCGGACCGAGACCCTCCGCAAGGAGTGGGTGCACGACCGGATGGTCACCTTCGGTCGATCCCGGGCGACGTCGGTCGGCTGGCCTGACGCCTACGCGTTCACCAAGGCGTTGGGCGAGGTGGCGCTCGGCCAGACCATCGCGGCGTCGGACGTTCCGATCACCCACACGATCGTTCGGCCGTCGATCATCGAGTCCGCGATCGCCGAACCCCGGCCCGGCTGGATCCGCGGCTTCAGGATGGCCGAGCCGATCATCCTGAGCTACGCACGTGGCCTCCTGAGGGAGTTCCCCGGCGTTCCCGAGGGGGTCATCGACGTGATCCCGGTGGACCTCGTGGTCGCCGCGATCATCGCCGCCGCGGCCGAAGGCGTGACCGGCCAACACCAGGCCGACGATCGGGCCGGCGACGCTGCTGACGAAGGTCCACGCATCGTGCAGGTGGCGACCGGCGCCGCCAACCCGCTGCGCTACCAGCAGCTGGTCGACCGCGTGCGGGACTGGTTCACCGAGCAGCCCCTCTACGACCGCAACGGCCAGCCGATCGTGGTGCCCGACTGGTCCTTCCCTGGCCGAGGCCGGGTGGAGGGCCAGCTGCGACGGGCCACGTCGATCCTGGAGCGGACCGAGAAGGTCGTCGCGTCGCTGCCGTTGCGGGGCAAGGCCGCGCAATGGGGTGCCACGGTCGAGGAGAAGCGCGAGCAGGCGCGCCGAGCGCTGTCCTACGTCGAGCTCTACGGCGCGTACACCGAGTGCGAAGCCGTCTACGGCATCGACCACCTGCTGACGCTCGACGCCGCGCTGTCGGCGGAGGACCACGAGGCCTTCACGCTCGATCCCCGGGTCATCGAGTGGGACCGCTACATCACCGAGGTCCACCTGCCGTCGGTCGTCGCCCACGGACGCGCCCGATCCTCGCCGACGCGCCGCTCTGCCACGGCGCGCACCGACCGCCTCCGCGCCCAGGTGCTGTCGACTGACCGCCCGCTCGCCGCCTTCGACCTCGAGAACACGCTGATCGCCTCCAACGTCGTGGCGACCTACTCGTGGCTCGCGACCCGCAGGCTGGGCACCGTCGACCGAGTCAGGTTCGTCGCACGCACCCTGGCAGAGGCCCCCAGCCTGCTGGCCCAGGACCGCAAGGACCGATCGGACTTCCTCCGGGCGTTCTACCGTCGCTACGAGGGCGCACCCCTCGACGAGCTCCGCGAGGACGCCCAGGAGCACTTCAGCGACCTGCTCCTGACCCGGTCGTTCCCCGACGCGATACGACGGGTGCGACGCCACCGAGAGCTCGGCCACACCACCGTGCTCATCACCGGGGCGCTCGACGTGGTGATCGAGCCCTTGCGCCCGCTGTTCGACCACGTGGTGTGCGCCCGAATCGGCACCAGGATCGACGACGACGGCGTCGAGGTGCTCACCGGGCACCTCGACGAGGTCCCTCCGACCGCCGAAGCACGCGCCCGGATCCTGACCGACCTGTGCGCCGAGCTCGGCCACGACCCCCGCCAGGCGGTGGCGTACGCGGACTCGTCCTCGGACCTGCCGATGCTGGACGCCGTCGGGTTCCCCGTGGCGGTCAACCCCGAGCCGCGCCTGGCGTCGATCGCCCGCAAGCGCGGCTGGTTGGTCGAGGACTTCGGCTCCGACTTCGCGCACAAGGTCGTGCCGCTGGCACCGAGCTGGCGGGAGCGCAGCGACCGCGTCCGGCGGCGGCTGATCGGCAACGACGGCACCGGAGCGCTCGACGCAGTCGTCAGGGTCGAGCTGTGAAGGCGCTGCGCTTCGAGCGCGACGTCCTGCGCTTCGGCGCCGCCCGGGTGGCCTCGGGCATCCGACCCGGTGCCGGCGCACGCTACGGGCCGCTGTCGCTGGTGACCGACGATCAGCCCGAGCTGCCCGGACCCGATTGGGTCCGCTTGACGCCCAGGTTGGCCGGCATCTGCGGCTCCGACCTCGCCACCGTCGACGGACGCTCGTCGCAGTGGTTCGAGCCGATCGTGTCGTTCCCGTTCGTGCCCGGCCACGAGGTCGTCGCCGACGTCGCCGATGCCCGTTCGGCTCGCCGGGTCGTGCTGGAGCCCGTGCTCGGCTGCGTCACCCGGGGGATCTCACCGGTGTGTGCAGCGTGCGCCGATGGCCGACTGGGGAACTGCGAGCACCTCGACCACGGACGACTCGAGGCAGGCCTTCAGTCGGGGTTCTGCTGCGACACCGGCGGCGGCTGGTCGACCGAGATGGTGGCGCATCCCAGCCAGCTGCACGACGTGGCCGAATCCATGTCCGACGAGGCCGCCGTCATCGTCGAGCCGACCGCCTGCGCGATCCACGGCGCTCTGCGCGCCCGCATCGCAGTGGGCGACACCGTCGCCCTGATCGGTGCCGGCACCTTGGGTCTGCTCACCCTCGCCGCGATCAAGCGGTTCGCCCCCGAGTGCACGATCGTGATCGGCGCCAAGCACCCCCATCAGCGCGACCTGGCCCGTGAGCTCGGTGCAGACGTGGTGTGCGAGCCGGCCGGGCTCCTCCGGGCCGTACGTCGAGGGGTCGGCACCCAGGTGCTCGGCCGCGGTTCGACCGCACGCCTCACCGGAGGAGCAGACGTCACGATCGACTGCGTCGGCTCGGCCGACAGCATCGCCACGGCGCTCGCGGTCACGCGACCCACCGGCCGAACCGTGATGGTGGGCATGCCCGGCGTGCTCAAGGTCGACCTGACACCGCTCTGGCAGCGTGAGATCGAGCTCGTCGGCGCCTACGCGTACGGCTCCGAGCAGCTCACCGATGCCGCGGGGA
>Ga0073905_10001631_pt1 | contig 11437 bp, 9 predicted proteins | sample KloWWTupernatant_FD_65482 | JGI IMG/M metagenome (GOLD analysis project Ga0073905, IMG submission 65482) | Active sludge microbial communities from Klosterneuburg, Austria, studying microevolution and ecology of nitrifiers - Klosterneuburg... | ecosystem: Engineered > WWTP > Aerobic digester >... | reverse complement strand
AAGCCGGCGCTCGTGTTCAGCGTCAGCACCGGCTCGGGCCGGACCGCATGTCCGGACACGGCGCGGAGTTGATAACGTTGGATGACCGCGGCCAGGATCAGGGTCGCCTCGGTCAGGGCAAACATGTTGCCGATGCACTGGCGCGGGCCGCCGCCAAAGGGCAAATACGAAAAGCGTTCCTGGCGTTCGGTCCGTTCAGGCGCGAATCGCTCGGGCTCGAAGTCCTCCGGCCGCTCCCAGTAGACCGGGCTGTGGTGAATTGCGTGGATCGGGATATTGATGTTCATCCCGGCCGGCACGCGAAACGGCCCAAGGGCATCCTCGCCGATCGCCTGGCGGGCCGTCGCCCAGGCCGGCGGGTAGAGCCGGAGCGTTTCGTCAATGACCTGGCGGGTGTAGGTCAGCGCGCTGACATCGTCGATGGTCGCCGCCCGTCGGCCGAGCACGGCCGCGATCTCGGCCTGCAATCTGGCTTCCTGCTTGGGGTGGGTGGCCAGCAGGTAGAACGCCCAGGTCAGCGCCGCGGCGGTCGTCTCATGACCCGCGGCGATCATCACCCCCGCCTCGCGCCGAATCTGTTCGTCGTCCAGACCCGCGCCGGTGTCCTCGTCGCGGGCTTCGATCAGCATGCTGAGCAGGTCGTCGCGCCGCTCCCCGCTTAGGCGGCGGCGGGCGATCATTTCGCGGATTCTTGTCACGACCGTGTCGCGGGCGATCCGCGCGCCAGCATTCCGCCGACCCGGGAACCAGGTCTGCCAGGCCGGGTTCTTGAAGCGGAATGAGATGTAGTGATCGGCATCATTGAAGGCCTGACCCAGGCGGCTGGCCTCGGCGCTCAGGTCCTCGCTGAACAGGGCCTGTCCAACGATCCGCATCGTCACCTGCATCATCTCGTCGTTGAGCCAGAACACCTCGCCCGGGTTGGCCGCCCGGCGGCGTTCCCAGCCGTCCAGCATGTCGGCTGCCCCCTCCGCCATGGTCTTTCCGAAGCCCGTAATGCGCTGGCGGTGGAACATGGGCTGCATCAGGCGGCGCTGGCGCAGCCAGAAATCGCCGTCTCCGGTGAAAAGATTGTCTTGCCCGAAGAAGCGCAGGATGCCCGTCGTGAAGGGGTCCTTGCGATAGTTCTTGTTGTTGTCGAGCAAGACGCGCTTGACATACTCGGGTCGAAAGACAAATAGGTTGTCGACCCACAGAAATCGCCCGCGGGCGATGTCGCCGTGCTCTCGGTGAAGCCGGCCCAGAAGAGCCAACGGGTCAGTCTGGAATTCGGCGAGCAGCCCGAGTGGTCCGCTGCTGCCCTTCGATGCGGGCACGGCCCGAACTTTTGTCGTCATGCGCGCAAGTGTATACGCCCGCGCTTCTGCCTGTCGAAACCCGGCCCCTCACGCGCAGCGGTCCGTCAGACCGCGGCAGGAACCGCAATCGGCTCCGGGCGCGTCGCTGGGCGGGGCGCGATCAGCACGGCAATCCCCGTCGCAAGCAGCACTCCGCCGACCACCGTCATGGTTGTGCTGAAGGCGTCCGCATAGTTGATCCCGTCCCAGGTGTGGGTCATGGCCATGGGGAGGGGGATGAGCAGGGTCAGCCCGCCGAGGATGATGGCGGTTGCGCCCGTTGTCAGGCGCCCGGCGCCGTTGCCACGGGTGTAATCAACGCCTTTCCAGATCCCGGGCACGCGCAGCAACAGCAGCACCGCCAGGGTGAAGACGGTCACATACACGACCATATCCACAGGCATCGATGCGCCGCGCAGCGCGCGAGAGACGGCGATATGGATGGCGCCGACGATGACGCCCGCAATCAGGGCGATCAGCGCGTCGCGATAGGAATGCGCCTGGCCGCGAATCAGGCAGATCGTCGCGCGGATTCCGGCCGCGCCGATCGCGGTTGTGACAATGACGAACACGACATATAGCCACTGGTACGAAGCAAGCGGCGCAAGGCTGGCCCAGTTTGTCGGCGCGGCTGCGGCGCAAATGCCGCCCACGCCGGCCAGGACCGTAAACCCCGCAGTCAGGGCCATCAGGACAATCCCCACGAACCGGAGAAATCGGGACACGCCATTCTTCTGTTGCATTGTGTTCTCCTTGGAACTCCCAACTGAAGCCGTTTCCCCGAGGCGATATTCCCCGCCCCGGAAGCGGTTGAGATTGGGGTTCTCAGATTGAAAGCAGGAGCATCGCTGAAAGCATGTAGAGCGATGCGTACTTGAAGAGGCTGAAGTTCAATCGGTCCGCCGGTCGCAGTGCCGCCCAAAAGGCCAGGAACATCAGCGCTCCCGACAAAACACCCAACACGTGCAGATAACTCCCCTGCACCTGGATCAACACTGCCGCCAGGCCAATCGCCAGCGTGGCCAGGACGCTCGCCGCGGCTATCGCGCGCCGGGTGATTGTGGCGCCGTAGGTCGACGGAAAGGTCGGGATACGCGCCGCCGCGTAATCGGCGGCGTAACGCAGCGAGAAGGTCAGCATGTGGGTCGGGATCCAGCACAGGACCGATACCGCCAGCAAGACACCGATCAGGTCAATCTCTCCAAGGCCCAATACGCGCCCCGCCAAAATGGGCATGCCGCCCGAAATGCCTCCCCACACGACCGACCAACACGTGCGGCGCTTGAGCCAGAGTGTGTAGACGACCACATCGAAGAACAGGCCGGCAAACACGACCCCGCCATACAGCGGGTCCATCGCAATCGCCCACCCGACGCCGGTCGCCGCAAAGAGCAGGCCGATCCGAGCGGCATGCTCGGGCCGCACTTTTCCCGACGCGATCGGCCGGTGATGGGTGCGATTCATCACGCTGTCGATGTCGCGGTCGTAGCACATGTTCAGGATCGTGCTGCCGCTCACCGCGAGAAAGAGGCTGCCCAGCAACCCAACCACGGTCGTCCAGTGCGTCACCGGACAACGCGCGCTCATGTAACCTGCCAGGCCGGTTATCAGCAGAAGCGCAGTCTGCAGCGACTTGATGAGTGCCGCATATTGACCGAGTGTCCGGGCTGCCTGCCGCATCTGGCCTCCTTCGGGCGTCTGCGCCGGTTCAGCGCGCGCAGCGAAAACCAATGGCCAGCCCGGCATGCTCCGGGTTGACGTTGTTTCGCGTCCACAGCCGCAGGTTGTAGCCGTAGTCCAGCCGGCTTCCACCCCGCAGGTAACGGTAATGCTGGCCTTCGTACACGTCGGCCATCCACTGCCAGGCGTTGCCGGCCATGTCGTGCAGCCCGTACGGGCTTTGTCCGTCGAGTGTTGTGTATCCGGAATACGTTTTGCCCGAGTAAAAGCCCACCGGCGTCGTGTCTCCGGCTTTCCCGGACGCCTGCTCGAACGGATCGCGGCTGTCGTAGAAATTGGCGGCATTTCGTTCGATGGTGTCGCCCCACGGATACGCCCGAGTGTCCGTTCCGCGCGCCGCTTTCTCCCATTCCGCCTCGGTCGGCAGGCGGCCGCCCTGCGCTTCGCAATAAGCCCGGGCGCCGAACCAGGTCACCAGCGTCACAGGATGATTCTCAAAGCCCGGATTCGCCGCGAAAATCGGGTTGCTGACGGCCCCGGCGCTCCGGGTGATTCGGCTGCCGGGCGCGTTGATCGTGAAGTGCGGCCAATCGCCCGCGGCGATGACCTCCTCGTGTTTGGCGCCGGAAAAGGGGTCGCCCGCGTAGTAGCCCACCACCCGGTTGCCGTCGAGCTTGACCCGGCCGGCCGCCAGCGCATCATTCAGGTAGCGCGCGTATTGGGCATTGGTGACCAGGGTTGCCATCATCTTGTAATCGTGGGAGATGAGGGCTGGCTCGGCGTGCTGCCCGCTGAAGAATGTCCCGGCCGGGATCGAAACCCAGGCCTCCGGATTCACGCCCGTATCGATGGAGGGCGTTGTGGCCGGCAGGGCGGGGGCGGCGCAAGCCCCCAGCAGACAGGCGGCGACCGCAAGCAAATTGCGTTTCATGGCAGCACCTCCGCTTTTTCCTCCTGCCATCGCCCTTTCCGTTTGAACAGGTCGGCCAGGCGCCACACCATCAGGATTCCAAGCAACAGGAGCACCGAAGCAAGCCCGGCGTCTGTCAGCAGCATCATCGTGTCGACGAGCGGCTGCTGGCCCAGTTCATCTACATACAGGCGGCGGGTCTCCAACACGGCCACCGCGCCAAAGGCCAGGTCCGACGCGATGATGACGATCCAGCCGAACCATTGGCGCAGCCGGCCCTTCAGCCCGGCCTGATCGGCGTAATACAGCAGGATGATCGTGGCGATGATGCCGGACAACACATGCCAGTGCCCGGTCAGGGCGACCCGTTCCTCGCGGGCCGGCCAGTGGCGGATGATTTTGTCCAGTTGGATGGCCATGAAAATGCCAATCGCCGTCACGACGAAATTCATGTAGACCATCTGCCAGACAGCGCCGAACTTGAGCGGATCATGGAGCAGCGCGCGCGCGCGCTGGGCCAGGCTGGGTTTGGCCAACTGCAACTCGGCCAGGCGGGCGGCCGTAATTTTCCGCCAGACAAACACCGTCAGCAACAGCGCGGCGAGGAGCACCGGAAGCGCCCCAACGTTGATGATGATGTGGGCGATGCGCTCAAAGGGGACAACCGCCCACACCCCCACCGTAATGATGATGGTCCCGGCGATGAGCAGCGGCATCGCCCATTTATGCAACCTGCCCCTGAAGTTGAACCAACGCCCCACGATGAGGTTCAGCGCAATTGCGATCAGGGTGAGCATGATGTGCAGGTGCCCGATGATGGCAAGTTGGAGCGGGTCCTTTTCCGGCTGGCGGATGACGTCCTCGGCCAGAAATGTCTCGAAGCCATTCCCGAAAAGTGAGCCGGGGATCGCTCCGAACAAAACGGAGCCCAGGGTCGACACGGCCATGACAAACAGGGCCACTCGTTCGAGATCCAGCCCGCCCCGCGTGCGTGAGACGTCCGGATCCGCGGTTCGATACTCGGCCCGCCATGGCCACAGCGCTACCGTCAACAGAATCCCGGCGAAGAAGACCAGAGTCTGCCCGGCGATGAAGAGCCCGTGAAAGATGTAGTTGTGGCCGAAATAGGCGAACCACATCCCAAATACCATCGAGGTCAAATAGCCGATGGTGATGGTGCTGTTGATGCGCGTCTGCTCATCGGGCTTCATCGGCCAGCGCGATGTGATGAAATAGACCTCGATCGCGACGACGGCCATGGCGATGCTGTGATAGAGGATGATGATCCGCCCTTCGCGCTGGGCCGGATCGAGCTGCAGACCAAAGGTCCGCACAAAGACCGCCTTGACGCCCAACTCGTCCATCGGACCGGAGATCATTCCGAAAAACGCGGTGACGAGCGCGATGGACGCGATCGCGACAAGAACCAACCCCATGGTGGAGCGAAAGAGGAATGCAAAACGCTTCCGAACTGCGCGCATGTGAGCCTCTGCGGGCCGGCTAGAACAATAACCAACCGTTTGTGAAAACTATCACAAACAGCGCCCAGAGTCATTGTCTTGTGTCAAGTTGCCGAGCTCGGGCCTTCACATCGTCGGCAGGCGCAGATCGAGATTGGCAAGAGCCGCCAGGCGGTCCGGGTGGGTGACCCGAATCTGGCTGCGGTTGCAGGCGATCACCCCTTCGTGTTTGAGGGTGGCCAGAGCCCGGCTGACCGCTTCCGGCGCGCAGGCGACCCGACCGGCCATATCCTCGATTGAGTGGCTTCGCCGCGCGATCGGCTGCGCCCCCATCTGGCTGAGATCAACCAGATGTTTGGCCATTCTCCCGACAATGGTCCGGAATGCCAGATCTTCGTAATGGCTCATCAGGAGGCGGTTGCGGGCGGCCAGCACCCGCAGGAGCCCCAGCCCAATCGCCGGGTAGCGCTGTAACAGCGTCTGGAACGCGGCATGGCTGATTTGCCAGATCAGGCTATCCTCTATCGCAAGGGCCGAGGCCGGATTGACGCCTCCATCGAGGACGGCGACCTCATTGAACATGATCACCGGTTCAATGGTCGCGATGATGTTGACCTTGCCCTGCGGACCAAGCTTGCGCAATTGGACCTGTCCCTGGGTAAGCACATGCATCCCGGCGCACGGCGCGCCCTCGAGAAAAACCGTCTCCCCGGGCTTGAAATGGCGCATCTGACCGCTCAACACGATTGTGCGGAGGTCATCCTCGGACATGCGCGCAAAATGCTGAACCGAGCGCAGGCCCGCGATCATCGATTGCAGCTCGTCCATGTCGATGATTCTACGCGCCGTAACGATGGCGTCACTTCTTGAGCACGAAGTCGATCGTCGCCATCTTCACGCCGCCCGCGCCGTCCGACATCTTCGCCAGCATCGCCGCGTCGAAAATGCCGTCGGTCCTATTGGCGCCCTCGTTTGGGAAGTAGACCTGCGATGTCAACGTTGGCCCGCCTGGGATTGTGACCTTGACGTGGATGTGGCGGGTGCGGCCCGGATACAGACCGGGCAGAATTGTTTCGATGGCGTAGTTGCCCTGGGCATCGGCGGTCACTTTGCCGCGCAGCCGGAAGCCCTTCAGATCATAGACTCCGGCATCGTCGGCTTGCCACACGTCGACGATGGCCCCGGCCACCGGCACGCATTGGTTGGTGAGGACCCGCCCGGTCAGAAGTACGCGGGTGCCGGCCATCCCGGCCTCGACCAGGCTGGCCTTCATCGGCGCGCCGGCGAGATAGTATGGCCCTTCGGTCTGGGCCGGGGTCAGCGTGACGCTGCAGGCGGTTGGGGTAGGCGCCAGCGTCGGGGCCAGGGCCACGGTCGCCGCCTTCGTCGCGGTTGCCGCAGGGACGGCCGTCGCCGTAGGCGCCGCCATGGCTGCCGGTACGGTCGTCGCTGCTGGCGCGACCGGAGTGGGAGCGGCCGTGGTTACGGTTGGCAGCGTCGTGGCAACCGGCGCGGTGTTTGCGCCCCCGGCCGAGCAGCCCGCCGCTATGAACGCGAACGCGGCCAGGGCTGTGCCCAGCTTTCGAAACTCAATGGACTTGATCACGAATGACTCCTTGGCGCCTAACATGGATTGCTTCGGAAACGATATCTCGTTTCTAGCCAGGTAGCCTGAGGCCAGGGCAGGCAGAAATTGAAGATTGGCTAAAGAAATGCGCTGGCGAGCTGACCCTCCCCGCGCGAAGCGCGGGGAGGGTCAGCTCGCCGAGGATTTGGAATAGATTCTAGGGCCGCGCCAACCGATACAGATACTCGCCCGCGCGGGGGACCACGAGCACGTCCGGATCCGCCCGCGCGAGCCAGGCGTCGGGGTCAATGCTGGCCGGATCGCGATAACCCAGGTTGATCGCCCGGCAATCGGCCTCCGAAATCCCCGTGGCCAGGGTGACCTTGACTCGGGGTCGCTCGATCCCGGTCTCGGCGTCGTAGGCGCCGATGCCGCGGACATGGGTCGAATGGGCCAGCACCCCCCACGGAATGTGTTTGAATTTGTCCCACTGCTTGACGAAGTAATCGCGCACGTGATAGCCCACCTGCCGAATGAGCGCGCCGTGGGTGACGCTGATCTCATGGAGGTGGGGGGCATAGATGATGACCTCGCCGTCGTCGGCGCAGACCGGTTCGGTCTTGTACATGCCTTTGCCGCCCAGCCACATTTCGTCATACATGGTTGGCAGGACCGCCAGGACCTGCTTGTACGCGCGCGGCATGTACTTCACGTGGGCCTGGGCCGAGAGATCGGCCGCCTGGGCAAAGGCCGATTCGGGGCTGCCGAAGAAGGCGCCGATCAGGCCGTCATGGGTGACCACACTGCACAACGCATGTCGCGGCGTCGGTATCATTGCGGCAGCCCGGTCGATGACGGCCCGGACTGGCGTGTTCTTCGTGCCAATGATGTCGTACGACGTGATGAGCGCCCCCAGCCAGTGGGTGAAGTCGATGATGTCGGCGCCGGCGATCCCGGGGAAGAAGTATTTATTGCCGCCCGAGAAGCCGGCCACTTCGTGCGGGAACACAGGCCCGCAGATCAGCAGATGGTCGTAGGCCAACACCAGCTTGTTCAACCGCACCGGCACGCTCTGTTGAAACAGGCCGTTGCTGAGGGCGGCGATGTCATCGGCAGGGATCTCTCCCAGGGTGACCAGGGCCTCGGGGTCCTTCCAGGCATGGTTGAAAATCCTGACCTCGCGATACTTGCCTGCACGCTCCTCGGCGGAGATTCCGAACATCGCCAGGATGGCGGCCTCGCTCATGGGCGGGTGCGTGCCGAGGGCAATCAGAAAATCGAGCTGTCGCACGCGAGGCAGCAGCGTTTCGCACAACGCCCGGAAGTAGGCCTGCAGCGGCATCGTGCGGGTGGAATCCGGGACAATCACCAGAACCCGCTGGCTCGCCAGCGGCAAGGTAGCCATGGACTGCGCGACAAAGCCGGCGATGCGGTCATCGGACCAGACTGGGGTGTTATTCATGGGGTTCTACAGCTCCACTTTGCCGGCCAGCAGGCCGTTCACGAGATAGCGTTGCAGCAGGACGAAGACGACAACCACCGGGACACTCATCATCAGGGCGTAGGCGGCCATGAAGTTCCAGTCATTGCCGGCCAGGCTGATCGCGTTCCACAGCCCCATCGCCAAGGTCACATTATCCGCGCGATCGACAAACATCCAGCCCAGCGCGAACTCGGAGTATGCGCCCAGAAACGCCACAAAGGCCGCCAGCCCGATTGCGGGCAGGGCGAGGGGCAGGGTTACCCGGACAAAGGCAATGCTGAATGACGCGCCGTCGATGAAGGCCGCTTCCTCCAGTTCGCGCGGCACAGACTGAAATGCGACCCGCATGTTCCACACACAAAATGGCATCGCGATCGCGGCGTAGACGATCATCAGCCCGAGCTGGGTGGTGCGAATCCCCAGGGACGCCAAAAGCAGATACAACGGAATGATGAGCGCGATTGGCGGCATGAGCGAACCGGCCAGCAGCGCAAATAGCCCGACCCGCCGGCCCGGGAAGCGCATCCGGGCGAAGGCGTAGGCCATGCTCGCCCCGAGCGCAACGGAGAAAGCGGTGGCGCCAAGCGACACGTTCAGGCTGTTGCGCAATAGATCGGCGAACGGCAGGCTTTGGGCTGCGCGCTCGAACACCCGCCCGAACAAGTCCAGCGAGAACTCGCCCGGCAACACTCGAAACTCCGAGGGCCGCCCAAAGAACGAGCTATCGAAGGCCATGTAGGCGATGCCCCAGATCGGCACGACCACGAAGAGCCCGACCACGACCAGGAGCGCCTGGCGCAGGAGATGCTCCTTCCGGGTCATCCTACGCATAGGTCACTCCCTCCGCCGCGCGGGTGCGGCGCGACAGGGCCAGCACTCCGATCAGCAGCGCCGCGACGATGAACAGGTCGACGGCGGCGGAGACCGCGTACAACCCGCCCGCGCGCCCGAAGCCGGGTCCCGGCCTCGGCTGAACCAACTGATAAGCCAGGCTGGCCAGGGTGCTCCCGCCCCGAAAGGGCATAAACAGATAGAACTGGTTGAAGGCAAAGACCGCCCGCACAATCAGGGCCGGCACAAGCAGGGGAAACACCAGCGGCAGGGTGATATGCCTCAGCAGGCCCGCGCCCGTCGCGCCGTCCATGGCTGCCCCGTCATACACATCGATCGGGATGAGTTTGAGCGCGGCCGTGGCGGTCAGCATCACGATCGGAAAGCCCATCCACACCCCGGCCAGGGTCTGAGCCAGCAGAGTCCCCAGCGCGCCGTCCAGGGCTGGCAGCGGGGCCCCCAGCGCCAGGGACAGCCAGCCGCCGTCGGGGTCCATCAGCTGGGCCCAGGCCACCGCGCCGAGGAATTCCGGGATCGCCCAGGGGATGACGAACAACGCTCGCCACACACCTGCGAAGCGCAGGCCGCGCCGGTTCAGGACCAGCGCCACGCCTGTGCCGAGGGTGGCCGACAGCGTCACCGACAGCGCCGCCCACATGAGGCTGAACCAGGTCTGGGCCGAGAAGACGCCGGCGAATACATCCCCGATCTGGCCCAAACCTGTGTAGTGAACGACTGTGGTGCGCCACTCGCCTGGCTCGCCCAGTCGATACAGCGAGAAGCCCGAGGGCGCTTCCAGCCCGGCCAGCCCGTTCAGCGCTGCGCGAAAAACGCCACCCGTGATGCCGTCGCGAAGGGAGAGGGTGTTGAGGTCCGTCATGGCCATCAGCCCCTGGTAGAGCAGGGGGAAACCCGCCAGGGCCGTCAGGGCGATAGCGCCGGGCAACAGCCATGGCGTTGCCCGCCACAGGTCACGTCTGGTGGCCGGTTGCTCGCCGGCGCGGCGCGGTGCTGTCCGTTCCGCCCAGCGCGCGGCCAGCGGTTCGAGCAATACCGCGCGCAAGCCCTCGCCCGCCGCCACCGCCATCGGCACGCTCACGAGCAGGATGTACTGCGGCCATTTTGTGTTCCAGACGAGCAGAAATCCCAGGCCGAGCAAAAGCCACCAGGCGTAGACGCGCTGCCGGCGCCACAGCCGGCCCAGCCCGGCCAGCGCCAGGAGGGTGATGGCCAGATCCAGCGACAGCAGGTAGGCTGATCGCTCCCAGGCTACCGATCCCGACAACCACACAAAGGGTTGCCAGGGCGGAAAGCTGGCGCTCTGGACCTCAGCGCCGCTGGAATAGGCGCTGTGATAGACGATGGAGTCAGCCAGCCGGCCGGCCGGGTTGGGCCACAAATAGGGATCGGCAACGAAGAAGACCAGCAGGGCCAGCGCCCCCCAACCCATCAGGGGGGCCAATCCGCGCCCGGTCGCGCGGAGCGCCGCGCGCCAGGGAAGGCCGCGCGCCTGCCCGACCGCGCGCAGGAACGCGTCTGCGACGACGGCCAGGCCGGCAATGCAGTACAGATACTTCGAGGCCGCCGTCAGCCCAAGCGCGACCGCCGAGAGCACCAGCCACATCCAGCGCCGTTTCCCGCCGCGCGCCCAGGCGAGATAGGCGAGCACGCACAGCACGCTGGTCAATGAGGGCAGCGACTCGAGCATCACCTGGCTGGTGTATTTGACGTGATAGCTGTTGACGGCGACGGCGACAGCGGCGAGCGGATTGAGGAGCGCCAGGGCGGCCGTTTGGGCGGCCGCAAAAACGGCCGCTGAGACACGGGCCGCGCTCACCATATCCGCGGGCAAGCTTCGACTGGGCGGGGCAGATGTTTCAGCGTCGGCAATTTCAGGGCGCGGCCCGAGAGGCAACACGGCCAGCGCAAAGGCGATCTTTTGCAGGGGAGGATGTTCGGGCCGGTAATTTGACCGGAGCAGAATGCCGGGATCTCCAGCCCGCAGCCCGTCTGAAATCAACTGCGCGGCCCGGAGATAGTCGTCCTCGTCGTAGTCGACGGGCAGCCGGTCAATGGCATACAGGCGAATGCCAAAGGCCGCGATCGCGATGATGCCCGCGATGACGGCAGGCAAGAGACGCTTGCGCATCTAGCATCATCCTTCGTAGA
>Ga0073905_10001630_pt1 | contig 11437 bp, 11 predicted proteins | sample KloWWTupernatant_FD_65482 | JGI IMG/M metagenome (GOLD analysis project Ga0073905, IMG submission 65482) | Active sludge microbial communities from Klosterneuburg, Austria, studying microevolution and ecology of nitrifiers - Klosterneuburg... | ecosystem: Engineered > WWTP > Aerobic digester >... | reverse complement strand
GGCCGCGCCATCATGCCGCGGTTCCACGCGGGGTTCTCCTTCGGCACCATGGCGGGCGCCGCGCTCGGTGCGGTCGCGGCCCGCCTCGAGGCGCCCCTCCTCCTGCACCTCGCCGTCGTGCTGGGGATCAGCACCGCGGCGCTGCTCGTGTGCGCGCGGTCGTTCCTGCCCGCGGGCACGCATGACGCGGAGGAGCACGCCGAGGGTGCGGCGCGCGCCGGCAGCGCGTGGCTCGAGCCGCGCACCCTGCTCATCGGGCTCGTGGTCATGGCCGCGGCGCTCACCGAGGGCGCCGCGAACGACTGGGTGGGCCTGGCCGTCGTCGACGGCTTCGACGTGGGCGACGACCTCGCGGCGCTGACCTTCGGCGCGTTCGTCACCGCGATGACGGCGATGCGGCTCCTGGGCACGGGCCTGCTCGACCGCTTCGGCCGCGTGCGCGTGCTCCAGATCGTCTCCGTCCTCGCGCTGGCCGGCCTGCTGCTCTTCGGGCTCGGGCCCACCCTGCCGATCGCCCTGGTCGGCGTGCTCCTGTGGGGGATGGGCGCGGCGCTGGGCTTCCCGGTCGGGATGAGCGCGGCGTCGGACGACCCGTCCCGGGCGCCCGCGCGCGTCGCCGTCGTCGCCACGATCGGCTACAGCGCGTTCCTCGCCGGCCCGCCGCTGCTCGGCCTGCTCGCCGAGCACGTCGGCTACCGGCACGCGCTCCTGGCCATCGCGGTGCCCGTGCTCATCGGGCTCCTGGTGATCCCGGCCGCGCGACCGCTGCCGACCGCCGCGGGTGCCGCTCGCGGCTGAGGTGCGGGTGCCGCGCGCGGCTGAGCCCGCCGCGTAGCCTGGACCGGTGACCCCGCCGACCAGCGCCCCCGCCTCCGGCCGCACGCTCGCAGAGCTCACCACGCTCCGCCTGGGCGGACCGGCAGGGCGCTACCTCGAGACGGACAGCTCCGCGGCGCTCGTCGATGCGGTCCGCGCGGCCGACGACGCGGGGGAGCCCGTGCTCGTGCTGGGCGGCGGCTCCAACGTCGTGGTGCCGGACGTCGGCTTCCCGGGTCTCGTGGTGCGCGACGTGCGGCGCGACGTCGCGCTGGACGAGGCCGGCGCGTGCGCCGGGGCGAGCGTCACCGTGCCGGCCGGGACGCCGTGGACCGATGTCGTCGACCGGGCGGTGGCCGAGGGCTGGGTGGGCGTCGAGGCGCTCGCGGGCATCCCCGGGTCCACCGGCGCCACCCCGGTGCAGAACGTGGGCGCCTACGGCCAGGAGGTCGCGGGCGTCGTCTCGACCGTGCGCACCTGGGACCGTGCCGAGCGGCGGATCCGCACGCTGGCCGTGGGCGAGCTGGGGTTCGGCTACCGCACGTCGGTGCTCAAGCGCTCGCTGCGCGACGGCGACGTCCCGTCCCGCTGGGCGCCCACGCCGCGCTTCGTCGTGCTCGAGGTCGGCCTCCAGCTGCGCCTGGGCACCCTGTCCGCCCCGATCGCCTACGCCGAGCTCGCGCGGCGCCTGGGCGTCGACGTCGGCGGCGTGGCACCACTCGTCGACGTGCGCGCCGCCGTGCTCGAGCTGCGTGCGGGCAAGGGGATGGTGCTCGACGCGTCGGACCACGACACGTGGAGCGCCGGCTCGTTCTTCACCAACCCCGTGGTCGCGGCGTCTGTCGCGGACTCCCTGCCCGACGGCGCCCCCCGCTACCCCGTGCGCTCGGCCCTCCCGGAGCGCAGCACGGGTCCCAGCCTCGGCGCCATCGACCCGACGCTGGTCAAGACGAGCGCCGCGTGGCTCATCGAGCACGCGGGCTTCGGCAGGGGCTTCGGTCTGCCGGGGACCGTGGGGGTCTCGACCAAGCACAGCCTGGCGCTGACCCACCGCGGCGGTGGCACGACGGCGGAGCTGCTGGCCCTGGCGCGGACGGTGCGCGACGGCGTGCACCAGCGGTTCGGCATCACCCTGGAGGCCGAGCCGGTGCTGGTGGGCGTCACACTCTGACGGGTGCTCTGACGTCCTCGGGTGCCGAGGCCACGGGGGCTCGCGCGTCGAGCAGCGCGCCGCGCACGAGGTCGAGCACCTCCTCGTCGGCCAGCCCTGCGGCTCGGGCCGTGGCGACGAACCGGACCGAGGCGTCCCGCAGGCCCTGGTCCGGTGCGGGGGTGCCCTCCGCGACGACGGTTCCGGTGCGCCGCCGGGTGACCACGAGACCCCCCTGCTCGAGCTCGCGGTAGGCGCGCGCGACGGTCCCGGCTGCGATCCCCAGGTCGGTGGCCAGGTCGCGGATGGTGGGCAGCCGGTCCCCGGCCCGCAGGCGCCCCGCGGCGACGTGCGCGACCACCTGGAGGCGCACCTGCTCGAAGGGCGGTACCCCCGAGGTCAGGTCGACCTCGACGTGCACCGTCACGGCAGCGAGGCCGCGCGGTCGACGGCCGAGACCGGCGCGAGCGGACCAGCGGGTGCGACCGCCCGCGCTGTCGGGCCGCCTGCGTGGCCGACCGGCCGGGCCGCCTGGGGGACGGCGGCCTGTGCCGGCACCCCGGCGAGCACGGCGCCGGCGAGTGCCACCACGGCGGCGGCGACGGTGATGCCGGCGCCCAGCGCGAGGAGATCGACGCCCCGGATCGCGTTCCCGGCGAAGAAGAGCACCCCGGACAGCGTCAGGGCGAGCACCAGCTGGACGCCGCGCAGCACGCGGTGGCCGGACAGACGCCGGCTCGCGGCGTCGTAGGCAGGGTCGGCGTCGACCACGGCGGGGCGTCGGGCCACGAGGCGCAGGACGCCGTGCGTCGCTACGACCAGCAGCGCCGCCGCCACGAGGAGCGGGAGGCCGTAGAACCAGCCGGGGTACGGGCCGGCACCGGCGCTCGCGCTCGGGCCCGTGATGCGCTCGAGCGTGCGTCCGTCGGTGCCGGTGAGGCCGGTGACGGTCAGCGTGATCGCCAGGGCTCCGGCCCAGGACCACGTGGCCAGCAGCAGCCAGCGCGGAGCGACGTCCTGGCGCGGGCTCAGCACGGCGCGCCGCACCGTCCCGGTCGGTCGCGGCCAGGTGCGCTCGCCCACGGCGTGCACGGCCAGGAAGAGCAGCCCGAGCGCTGCCGGGTACAGGCCGGCCACGATCCCGCCGTAGAGCCCGGTGCCGCCCGTCCGCAGGACGACCGGGAGCGCCACACCACCGATCGCCACCGGGCTGGCGAGCAGCGCCAGGACCCACGCGACCGCGTTCACGGTGACGCCGTGCCTGCGGGCGGCCTCGGCAGCCTCCGACGGGGCTGGCGCTGGCCGGCGGGTCCCGAGCGACGCCGCCAGGACGGCCGCGAGAACGGCGAGCATCGCCACCACGCCGACGATCGCGACCAGCACGGCGACCACGGTCACGCTCATGACTCCCCCTCAATCAACTATGTGATTGATACATTGGCGCGTGAGGGTGGCGGTGTCAAGGTCCGCCGTCGCGTCACGACGGGTCCGGCGCCGCCAGCCACGCGTCGATCCCGGTCAGCAGGCGCACCCTCGTCGCGCCCGTCGCCCGGGACGCCCGCACGGACCCTCGCGCCAGGTCGGCGAGGGCCGCGTCGTCGAACCCGTGCACGTGCCGGGCCGACTCGTACTGCGCGACGAGGCGCGAGCCGAAGAGCAGCGGGTCGTCCGCGCCCAGGGCGAGCGTGGCGCCGGCAGCGGCCAGCGCGCGCAGGGGGACGTGCCGGTCCTCGGCGTAGACCCCGAGCGACACGTTCGACGCCGGGCAGACCTCCAGCGCGACGCCCCGCTCGACCACCCGGGCCAGCACGCGCGGGTCCTCGGCCGAGCGCACCCCGTGGCCGATCCGGTCCGGCACGAGGTGGGCGAGGACGGCGTCGATGTGCTCGGCACCGAGCAGCTCGCCGCCGTGCGGCACGGCGGCCAGCCCGGCGCGGCGCGCGATGGCGAAGGCCGGCGCCCAGTCGGCCGTGTCCCCGCGCCGCTCGTCGTTGCTCAGGCCGAAGCCCACCACGCGCCCGGGCCCGTCGCCGGCGTACCGCGCAGCGAGCCGTGCGAGCGTCCTGGCCTCGAGCGGGTGCCGCACGCGCGAGGAGGCGACGACCACGCCGACCTCCACCCCGGTGCGCCCCCACGCCGCGGCGGCCTCGTCGAGCACGATCTCCAGCGCCGGGGTGATCCCGCCGACGAAGGGCGCGTACGACGTGGGGTCCACCTGGATCTCGAGGCGACCCGAGCCCTCGGCGGCGTCGTCGGCCGCGGCCTCGGCGACGATGCGGCGCATGTCCGCCTCCGAGCGCACGCACGCCCGCGCAGCGTCGTACAGACGCTGGAAGCGGAACCAGCCGCGCTCGTCCGCCGGGGGCCGCACGGGGTTGGCCTCGAGCAGCGCCGATGGCAGCCGCAGCCCGCGGGACGTGGCCATCTCGGCAAGGGTCGCCACCCGCATCGACCCGGTGAAGTGCAGGTGCAGGTGCGCCTTGGGCAGTGCAGCCAGGTCGCGCATCCGGTGAGTCTGCCAGCCCGGCCGGGAAGTGCCGGGTGACCGGGACGCGCCTACTGCGCGTCGACGAGCCGGTAGCCCATCCCGCGGACGGTCTCGAGGTGCTCGGCCCCGAGCTTGCGGCGCAGGTAGCGCACGTAGACGTCCACGACGTTGGAGCCGGGGTCGAAGTCGTACCCCCACACGCGTGAGAGCAGCTGCTCGCGGCTGAGGACCTGGCCGGGGTTGCGCAGGAACGCCTCGGCCAGCGCGAACTCGCGGGCCGAGAGGTCCACCTCGCGGCTGCCGGTGCGCGCCCGTCGCGTGCGCAGGTCGAGGCTCAGGGCGCCGTGGGTCAGGACGGAGGAGTCGGTGGTCCCGGCCTCGGTGCGCAGCCGCAGCCGGATCCGCGCGAGGAGCTCCTCGAACCGGAACGGCTTGGCCATGTAGTCGTCTGCGCCGCCCTCGAGACCGGCGACGGTGTCCCCGACGGACGAGCGCGCGGTGAGGATGATGACGGGCAGGGCGTTGCGGGCCTCGCGCAGCCGGCGCAGCACGGTGAAGCCGTCCTGGTCCGGCAGGCCGAGGTCGAGCACCAGCAGGTCGACGTCGCCGCTCTGCGCGAGGTCGTACGCCTCACGCCCGGTCGCGACGACGAGGGGCGTGTACCCGGCCGCGCGCAGGCCCTTGGCGACGAACGAGGAGATCCGCTCCTCGTCCTCGGCGATGAGGATCTGGCTCACAGGTCCGCCTCCGTCTGGCCGTCGTACGCCGCGGTGAGCGGCAGCCCGATGACGAACCGCGCCCCGGCGGTCGTCGTGGTGTCCAGCCTGGCCCACCCGCCGTGCGCCCGGGCGATGGCGCGCACGATGGGCAGGCCGAGCCCGGAGCCCTCGACCCCCCGGCCGACGGAGCCGCGCGCGAACCGGTCGAAGACGCGCTCGGCGTCCTCCTGGGCCACGCCGCAGCCCTCGTCGTGCACCGCGAGCTCGAGGTGGTGGTGCCGCACCGCGCTGCCGATCCGCACGGTCGAGCCCTCGGGGGAGAACTTCACCGCGTTGGCGGCGAGCTGGAGCCAGGCCTGCGTGAGCCGCTGCGCGTCGACCTCGACGGTCACCTCGGCCCTGCCGTCGACGAGCCAGCGCCGTGAGCCGAGCGTGCGTGCCTTGTCGAGCACGTCGTCGGTGAGCCGGCCGATGTCGGTGGGCGCCGGCTGCACGAAGTCGGGCCGGTCCACGGTGGCGAGCACCACGAGGTCGTCGACCAGCCGGTGCATCCGGTCGAGCTCGTCGAGCACCAGCTCCTGGGTGCCCCGCACGTCGTCGGGATCCGTCGGGTCCATGAGCTCGAGGTGCCCGCGCACGATGGTCAGCGGCGTGCGCAGCTCGTGGCCCGCGTCGTCCAGCAGGCGCCGCTGGGAGCCGAACGCGTCCTCGAGGCGGTCGAGCATCGAGTTCACCGTCCGGCCGAGCTCGGAGACGTCGTCGTCGCCGCGGACCGCGATCCGCTCCGAGAGGTCGGAGTCCGTGATCCGCCGGGCGGTGTCCCGCAGCAGGCGCAGCGGCGCGAGCAGGCGGCCGGCGACCAGCCAGCCGACCACGCCGAGCACCGCGAGCGCCCCGAGCCCGACGAGGGCGAACGTCCGGTACGTGCGGACCAGCTCGCTGTGCTCGGCCGTGCGGTCGAAGCCGTAGACGAGGACGCCGGTGGACTCCTCACCCGTCACGGACACCGGCACGGCGACGTAGCGGAAGGAGCCGTCGGCGGTCGCCACGCTGCGGATGAGCACGGTCTCGTCGTCCTGCGCGGCGATCGCGGCGGCGACCACCTCCGGGGCGTCCTCCAGCCGCATCGTCACGCCGGGCGGGGCGACGAGGCCGAGCTCGCCGTCGAGCACGGCGAACATGCCCTCGTGCTGCTCCGGCACGGTGCCCTGGAGCGCGGCGTACAGCAGGGCGCGCACGGAGGCGTAGCCCGTGCCGGTGCCCGGGTCCACGCCCACGGCGGCGAGCGTGCGGAACTCGTCGACGCTGCGGCTCAGGGTGTCGTCGACCAGCACGTCCACCCGCTCGCGCTGGAGCAGGAAGGCGGTCGACCCGGCGACGGCCATCCCGAGCGCTGCCATGGCGACGACGGCCGCCATGACGCGTGTGCGCACCGTCACGGTGGGCCGCGCGCCGTCGCGGGGGAGGGCGCGCGGCTCGTGCGGTGCCGCGACGTACTCCGGCGCCGGCCACACCTGGGTCTCAGTCGTCATCGCTGCCGCCGCCGGAGCCGGAGGACCCGCTGCCGCCGCTGTCGTCGTCGGCGTCGTCGTCGCGCAGGCCGCCGTGGTCGTCGAACGGCTCCACGGGGGCCTGCGGGTCCACGACGACGGGGGTGCCCGACGGCCCGGGCGTCGGTGTCCCGCTCGGATCGGGGGTCGGCGTGGGGCTGGGCGTCGGTGACGGACCGGTGGCAGGCCCGACGACGACGACGTCGCCCAGCGGCACCACCCCGGGGGCCTGCGCGAACGCGACCATGCCGCCGGCGCCGACGATCGTCACGACGGCCGCCGTCACGAGGGCGAGGATCCCGGATCGGCTCATGGCACCAGTATCCGGGCGATCGATGAGAAGCGGATGAGAGCCGTCAGACCCGCGGCAGGATCCCGCGCTCCAGGGCGGTGGTCACCGCGAGCGTGCGGTCGTCGACGCCGAGCTTGGCGAAGATCCGCAGCAGGTGGGTCTTGACCGTCGCCTCGGCGATGAACAGCTCCGCGCCGATCTGCGCGTTGCTCCCGCCCCGGGCCACCCCGGCCAGCACCTCGAGCTCGCGCGGGGTGAGCCGGTCCCCGGAGTGCCGCACCTGCGCGACGAGCCGCCGCGCGACGCTGGGCGCCAGCACCGTCTCGCCCCGCGCGGCGGCCCGGACGGCCTCGACGAGGTCGTCGCGCGGGGTGTCCTTGAGCAGGTACCCCGTCGCGCCCGCCTCGACGGCCCGCAGGATGTCGCCGTCGGTCTCGTAGGTGGTGAGGACGACGACGCGCACGGCCGGGTGGGCGACCAGCAGCCGCTCCGTCGCGGCGACGCCGTCGAGGACGGGCATCCGCAGGTCCATGAGCACGACGTCGGGCCGCTGCTGCGCGACGACGTCGAGCGCCGCGGCGCCGTCGGACGCCTCGCCGACCACCTCGAGGTCGGGCTCCCCTGCCAGCAGGCCGACGATCCCCGCCCGCACCACGGGGTGGTCGTCGACGACGACGATGCGCACGGTCATCGGGGCTCCTCGGTTGCAGGGACGACCGGCAGGCTGACCTGCACCCGCGTGCCGCCCGCCGGCCCGGACGTCACGGTGAGCGCGCCGCCGCCGGAGGTGACCCGCTCCCGCATGCCGCGCAGGCCGAAGCCCTCGGCGGCGGCCGGGTCGATCCCGCGCCCGTCGTCGACGACCTCGAGCCGGGCGCCGTCGGTCCCCGCGCCGACCGAGAGCGCCACCTCGACCCGGTGCGCCCCGGCGTGCCGGCGCACGTTGGCCAGCGCCTCCTGCGCGGCACGCAGCAGGATGACCTCGTGCTCGCGGACCAGCGGCACACCGCCGTCGGGCAGCACCACGTCGACCCGCACGCCGGTCTCCTCCGTGAACCGCCGCGCGAGCCGGCCGAGTGCCTCGCCGAGGCCCGCGCCGTCGAGCGCCACGGGGGCGAAGGCCGCGACCAGCGCGCGCGCCTCCGCGAGGTTGTCGCGCGCGGTGCGCTCCACCAGGGCGATCCGCTCGGCGGCGGCGTCCGGGTGGCCCCGGCGCAGGTCGGCCTCGGCGGTCTGCGCGAGCATGACGATGCTGGTGAACCCCTGGGCGAGGGTGTCGTGGATCTCCTGGGCCATGCGCTCGCGCTCGGCGGCGACGCCGGCGGCGTGGTGCGACCGCCCGATCTCGGCCTGGGCCGCCTCGAGCTGGTCGACGAGGTCCGCACGCTGCTCGCTCTGCTCGGCGATCTGCGTCACCCACAGGCCGAGCAGCACGGCGAAGGCCAGGGCCACGGCACCCTGCGCCAGCGCGCCGGGCAGGGCAGCGGGCTCGAAGCCCTCGTACACGACGATCGCGCCGAAGACGCCGACGGTCAGGACGGTGCACGCGACGATGCCGGCCCGGCGGGTCTCTGTGAAGAACCAGATCTGGCTGTACGCCAGGAAGAGCAGCACCGAGCCGCCGGGGTTGACCCCGGTGATCGCGGTCGTCACGGCGATGAGCACGGCGAGGTAGGCCAGCGCGCCGGCGCGGCTGCCGGTGCGGGCCGCCCGGCGGCCGACCACCGTGTAGGCCAGGACGAGCAGGACGAGCAGGCCGAGCGCCACGGCGACGGAGCGCCCGTCGGGCCGGATGGCCACGAGGGTCACGGCGCCGATGCCCACCATGAGGTAGAACGCGAGGTCCCAGCCCCGCAGGGCGCCGTGCCAGAAGTCCGAGCGCTCGGACCGCGTGTGCCGCCGGGACAGCCGTGCGTCAGCCGTCGTCACGACGACGCCACCGGAACGTCCTGGCGCCGACGACGAGTCCCACCACGAGCCATGCGCCCATGATGGCCGCGCCGGTGGCCAGCTGCCACGACCCGCCGACCTCCCAGGCCTCGGCGTTCTCCGGCAGGAAGACCGACCGCATCCCCTGGGCCAGCCACTTGAGCGGGAACACCTCGGCGATGCGCTGCATCCACGTCGGCAGGTCGCTGAAGACGAAGAAGACGCCGGAGGTGAACTGGAGCACCAGGACGATGGGGATGACGACGGACGAGGCGCTGCGCCCGCTGTTGGGGACAGAGGAGAACGCGACGCCCAGCACCGCCCCGGTGGCCGTGCCCAGGACGAAGACCCAGGCGAACCGGATCCACGCCTCCGCGGTGCTCGGCAGGTCGATGCCGAACAGCAGCGCGGCGACGGCGAGCAGCAGGGCCATCTGCAGCAGCGTGGCCGCCAGCACCTGACCCACCTTGCCGAGGAAGTACGCGGCGGCCGGCGCCGGGGTGCCGCGCAGCCGCTTGAGCCCGCCCTCGTCGCGCTCGACGGCGATGGTGATGGCCAGCGTCTGGAAGCTCGACAGCATGATGCCCGTGGCGACCATGCCGGGCAGGAAGTACTGCGCGAAGGGCACCCCGCCGGTGCCGTCCGGTCCCGCGCCGACGGCGGCGCCGTCCTGGCCGAAGACCGTCGCGAAGATGCCCAGCATGATGATCGGGTAGGCGAACGAGAAGACGACGGAGTCGCGCTCGCGGAAGTACTGCTTGAGCTCGATCCCGGTCCTGGCCAGGCCGAGGGTGAGCAGGGAGGGCAGCGATCCGCCCCGGGGACGGGCGGTCGGGGTCGCTGCTCCGGTCGGGGTGGCGGCGGTGGTGCTCATCGCACGGACTCCCTCGTGGTCGGGCGGGTGGTGGGCAGGGCGACGTCCGCCTCGGCGTCGAGGTCGGTGTGGCCGATGAGGTCGAGGTAGATGTCCTCCAGGCTCGGCCGGACCACCTGCAGGCCGGGGACCTCGCCGTCCGGCCCGCCCAGGCGTGCGGCGAGGTCGGCGACGGTGGCCGTCGGGGTGGCGGTGCGCACCTGCCGGGTCTGGCCGTCCTGCGTCCACAGGACCGTCGGGCGCCGAGCCTCCCGGCCGCCGAGCTCGGCCGGGGGGCCGGAGTCGATGACGTGCCCGTCGTGGACCACGGCGACCCGGTCGGCCAGGTACTCGGCCTCCTCGAGGTAGTGCGTGGTGAGCAGGATCGTCGTGCCCTCCTCCCGCAGGGTCCGGACGAGGTCCCAGAACGAGCGGCGGGCCTGCGGGTCGAAGCCCGTGGTCGGCTCGTCGAGGAAGAGCAGCTCGGGGTTGCCGATGATGCCCAGGGCGACGTCGAGGCGGCGGCGCTGCCCGCCGGACAGCTGGCGCGAGCGCGTGCCGGCCTTCTCCACGAGGCCCACGGCCGCGAGGACCTCCTCGGGGTCCCGCGGGTGCGGGTAGTACCGCGCGAAGTGGTGGATCTGCTCGCGCACGGTGAGCTCGGCGAGGTCGTTGGTGGCCTGCAGCACGATGCCGATGCGGCTGCGCCAGGCCCGGTCGCCGTGCGCCGGGTCGAGGCCCAGCACCCGCACCTCGCCGGAGTCCCGGTGCCGGAACCCCTCGAGGATCTCCACGGTCGTCGTCTTGCCCGCGCCGTTGGGGCCGAGCACGGCGAAGATCTCGCCCTGCTCGACCGTCAGCTCGAGGCCGTCGACGGCGTGCTTGTCGCCGTAGTGCTTGTGCAGGTCACGGACGTGCACGGCTGCTTCGCTCATGGACCCAGCCTGGTGCATCCGCGGTGCGCGGCGGCAGTCGCCGACGGATGGGACCTGGCGTCCACCGGTCGGTGGACGCCGGTGCGGGCCGGCGCGCGGCGGGTCGCCGCCGCCCCTACTCCGCCTCGCCCAGCAACCCGGCGATCCGCGAGACGCCCTCGACGAGGTCCGCGTCCCCCAGGGCGTACGAGAGCCGGATGAACCCGCTCGGGCCGAAGGCCTCACCGGGCACCACGGCCACCTCGACCTCCTCGAGGATGAGCGCGGCGAGCTCGGCCGACGTCCGCGGGGTGCGCCCACGGATGGTCCTGCCCAGCACGCCCTCGACGCTCGGGTACGCGTAGAACGCGCCCTTCGGCGTCGGGCAGACGACGCCGTCGATCGCCGAGAGCATCTCGACCATGGTCCGCCGCCGCCGGTCGAACGCCGTGCGCATCTCGGCGACGGCCGACAGGTCCCCGGCCAGCGCGGCGATCGCCGCACGCTGGCTGACGTTGGCGACGTTCGAGGACAGGTGCGACTGCAGGTTGGTCGCGGCCTTGATGACGTCGGCTGGGCCGATCATCCAGCCCACCCGCCAGCCGGTCATCGCGTAGGTCTTGGCGACGCCGTTGAGGACGATGGTGGTCTCCGCCAGCTCCGGGACCACGCGGACCATCGGCGTGAAGACGGCGTCGTCGTACACGAGGTGCTCGTAGATCTCGT
>Ga0073905_10001628_pt1 | contig 11440 bp, 10 predicted proteins | sample KloWWTupernatant_FD_65482 | JGI IMG/M metagenome (GOLD analysis project Ga0073905, IMG submission 65482) | Active sludge microbial communities from Klosterneuburg, Austria, studying microevolution and ecology of nitrifiers - Klosterneuburg... | ecosystem: Engineered > WWTP > Aerobic digester >... | reverse complement strand
CACCGAGGAGAGCTTCTTGCTCACCCACTTGATGTCGCCGCCCGCCAGCGTCGCAGTCACCCGGTCCTCGAGCGGCTTGCCAAGTGCATCCGCGTCCGGTCGCAGCCCGATCTTCGCCTCGTTCTCGCCCATCGAGATGACGACCGCGAGCTGCCATTCCGGCACGTCGCTCAGCGGCTTGATCTCGAAAACCGCCGCGCCCCAGTCGGTACCGATATCCACCGTCGCCACCGGACCGCGGAAACCTTCGTTGCGGTCGTAAGCGATCAGCCCGTCCATCAGGGCGCGCCGGGCATATTCCTGCATCTTGGGCACCAGCGTCGTGCGCACGCTGAGGCCGCCGCCGTAGAGTTCTTCCTCACCGAAATCGGCTTTCAGCACGCGCCGGACTTCCTCGGTGAAGTACTCGGCCGAATAGAGCCGCTGCTGCGCCCGGCGTCCGCCGACACCAAGCGGCGTGGCCTTCGCTGCTTCGCCCTCTTCCAGCGTCGCAAAGCCGTTCTCGACCATGCGGTCGATCACCCAGTTGCGCCGCTCCAGCGCCTGCTTTGGATAGCGGAACGGATGGTAGTTGCTCGGCGCCTTGGGCAGCGCGGCAAGGTAGGCGGCCTCCGGCAGCGTCAGTTCGGACAGCGCCTTGCCGAAATAGTTCAGCGACGCCGCGGCGACGCCATAGGTCTGGCCGCCGACCGTGCCGAGAAAAATTTCGTTGAGATAAAGCTCGAGGATCTGGTCCTTGGTGAAGGCCGACTCGATCCGCATCGCCAGGATCGCTTCCTGGATCTTGCGGTCCCACGTCTGGTCGAAGGTCAAAAGGAAGTTCTTCGCCACCTGCTGGGTGATGGTCGAAGCGCCCACCAGCGGACCTGAACCACCCTCGACCTTGGCCATGACGTTGTCGCGCGCCGCGCGGATGACGCCAAAGAAGTCGATGCCGCCGTGGGTGTAGAAGTCCTTGTCCTCGGCTGAGAGGAACGCGTTGATCACCTGCTTGGGAATCGTGCCGATGGGCTGGAACAGCCTGCGCTCGCGGGCGAATTCGGCGAGAAGCGTGCCATCGGCCGCGTGCACGCGCGTCGTCACAGGCGGCTTGTATTCGCGCAGCGATTCATAATCCGGCAGGTCCGAAGAGACCTGCGCGAGGTAGATGCCCACCACGGCAAGCGCCGCGAGTCCGCAAAATACGCCGAACCCAAAAAGCCAGCCGATCAGTCGAAGCATGCACGTATCCTGTGGCGCATCGAAACTCATCCGACGCAGAAGCAGCGTGAATCATAGCAGACAAGGGCGGAAATGTGGACGCACGCATCAACTCCGGCGTTTGGCCACCCTCTGCACGGGCTGAATATGACCGTAGAATGAATTTGCCATGCATTGACTGCATGGCGCGAGTGTCGCGGCGGGAGTGGTCCCGGGGGCCAAATCAGCCCATCTGTGCGCTGTATTGAACCGAAATAGGGTGAAGCTGATGTTTGTACGTGCCGTCTGGCGCCTCAGGCGCCTGATCGACGTCAAGCAGACGCTGCGGGAGATGGAAGTCCCGACGACCCGTACAGGCTATGGCCTTTCGGGACCCGACTTTCAGAAAATGACCCGCGGCCTGTTCGACCGCTGAGCCGGTCCGACGTTAACCATCACAAGACGGCCGCCGGTCCCCTCCGGCGGCCGTCGGCTTTTGTCATTTCTTAATTCCAGATGAATTGCCTGCCCCAGAGACCTGCATCTGGCGCATGAGAGTTGTGAGCTTTGCCCATCTGCTCATCTGCCGAGGCTGGGCCTATTTAGAGGTCGTTACTCGAAAGGAGACAATTATGGGCATTCGCCAGACGCTGAAGAAGTGGGCCGCCTACCAGCAGACCGTCCGTGAGCTCGCCGCTCTCGACAACCGTCAGCTGAACGACCTGGGCATCACCCGCACCGACATCCAGCGCGTCGCCCGCGATCATGCGCGCACCATCTAAAGGTTCGCCGTCTGATCGTTGTGATGTGACATCGCTCCGAACACCCGCTCGCTGACAAGCGTGCGGGTGTTCTGCTTTTCGGGGCCCGCGTTCAGAACGCCAGCCTGCCCCGCAGTTCCTCGTAATCGACATTGACGCCCACGCGGAACGCCTCGCGCTTGTTGAGCCGCGCGTGCCAGGCGCTGACATTGGCCCCAAGCGGCACCGAAAGACCCATCGTGGTCAGCCGGTACATCGCAACGCCCGCGACAATATCGGTATAAGTCAGCCGGTCGCCACCGAGAAAGGGCGCCACCGCGAGGCGCGCGTCGAGCATCCCGAGACACCTTTGCGTGCCTTCGAGCGTACGCCCGACGGCTTCGGCGTCGCGCTCGGCAGGCGGGGTGCGAAAGAACTTCCAGAACAGCTGCAGCCACGCAGGTTGGAACGTGCTTGCCGACCACTCGGTCCACTGGTCGACGACCGCCCGGTCCCGCGGATCGGCTGGCCACAGCGTGCCGGCGCCATAGCTCGCAGCGAGGTAGCGGACGATGGCGTGGCTTTCCCAGACGATCAGGTCACCGTCTCTCAGGGTCGGAACGAGACCATTAGGGTTCATTGCCAGATAGGCAGGTTCCTTATTCCCGCCGAACTTGCCGCCGAGCGGAATATGCTCGTAGCTCAGCCCCAGCTCGCCCAGCGCCCAGACAGCCTTCTGCACATTGGCCGAACTGGCCCTGCCCCACAGCGTGATCATTCCGCCCTCCGGTTGCGTCCTGTCGTCCCGCTTGCTATCCCCCGCAGCATGCTGAAACAACCCATTCACGTCATCGGCGGCGGGCTCGCCGGCTCTGAAGCCGCCTGGCAGGCCGCCGAGGCCGGCGTCACCGTCATCCTCCACGAAATGCGACCGGACAAGCAGACCGAGGCGCACCTGACCGACGGGCTCGCCGAGCTCGTCTGCTCGAACTCCTTCCGCTCCGACGACCACGAGCACAATGCCGTTGGCCTGCTGCACGAGGAAATGCGGCGCTGCGGATCGCTGATCATGCGCGCGGCCGACCAGTGCAAGCTACCGGCGGGCGGCGCGCTGGCCGTGGATCGCGTCGGCTTCTCGGACGCCATCACGCAGGCGATCACCAGCCATCCCAACATCACGCTGGAGCGCGGCGAGATCACCAGCCTGCCGCCCGCCGAATGGCAGAATGTCGTGATCGCCACCGGCCCGCTGACCTCGCGTCCGCTCGCCGAGGCCATCCAGTCGCTCACCGGCGAAGCCGAACTGGCCTTCTTCGACGCCATCGCGCCGATCATCCACGGCGAAAGCATCGACATGGATATCGTGTGGGCCCAGTCGCGCTACGACAAGGCCGGTCCCGGCGGCACCGGCGCGGACTACCTCAACTGCCCGATGGACCGCGACCAGTACGAGACCTTCGTCGACGCCCTGCTCAACGGCGAAAAGCACGTCTACCACGAGTGGGAAAACGTCCCCTATTTCGACGGCTGCCTGCCGGTCGAGGTGATGGCCGAGCGCGGCCGCGAAACGCTGCGACACGGGCCGCTGAAGCCGGTCGGCCTCACCAACCCGCGCAACCCTACGGTAAAGCCCTACGCAATCGTCCAGCTCCGGCAGGACAATGCGCTCGGCACGCTGTGGAACATGGTCGGTTTCCAGACCAAGCTCAAATACCGCAAACAGGCCGAAATCTTCCGCCTGATCCCGGGGCTCCAGGACGCGCAGTTCGCGCGCCTTGGCGGGCTGCACCACAATACGTTCTTGAACTCCCCCAAGGTCCTCGACAATCAGCTTCGCCTCAAGGCCGCCCCAAGGCTACGCTTTGCCGGACAGATCACCGGCGTAGAAGGCTACGTAGAAAGCTCCGCAATCGGCCTCATGGTCGGCCGCATGGCCGCGGCTGACGCTCGCGGCGAGACGCTCGGCGCTCCCGCGCTGACGACCGCGATGGGCGCTCTCCTCGCGCACATCACCGGCGGTCACCTCGCCGCTGAAGGCGAGCCGGGACCGCGCAGCTTCCAGCCGATGAACGTCAATTTCGGCCTGTTCCCGCCGGTCTCGATCGCGAAGCCCGACGGGCTCGTGGGCCGCTGGAAATCAACCGAGAAGTCGATGGCAAAGAAGAAGGCCGCCACCTCACGGGCCCTCGCGGATATCGCCGCCTGGACCTGATCGCGGCAGCCCTCAGCCGTTCCGCCAGGTCCAGAAGGCCAGTGTCGCGATCTTCCGCCAGTCGCTGAGGTCGGCTGGCGGCGCGAACGGCGTCGCGTTGCCGCGAGCCAGCGCGCCGAGCTGCTGGCGCAGCAGCCCGCTCATCGCAAAGGCCGGACGCAGCGCCTTTGGCAGTCGTGCGATCGCGGGAACACTCCGGTCGAGGTGGTCCCTCGCCGTATCGACCAGTTGCGTATGGGCGGCGAGCAGCCCCTCGCTGATCGTGCCGGCAAAAATCTCGCCCTCGGTGACGCCGTTCGATGCAAAAACGGAAAGCGGCAGAAACAGCCTGCCACGGCTGGCATTGAGCCCGAAGGCCCGCAGATGCCCGATGAGTGCGTGGGCGACGCCGAGATGGCCTGCCGCATCGCCGGTCTCGACCTCCCTGCCCTCGTTGAGGATCATGGCGCTCAACTGGTAGAGCACCGAGACGGTTTCACCGGCATAGCCCTCAAAGCTCGACATATCCGGCATGGGATCGTCATAGAGATCGAAGCGCCGCGCAGAGACCAGCCGCGTCAGTGCGCCTGTCGGCAGGCGATGGTCCTCGATCGCACCGAGCAACGCGTCAGCGATCGGGTTCTGGCGCACGGCGCCGTGCTCCTGTCCCGCGAGCGCATCGGCCCACCACTGCAGCCGGATTTCGCCGGGCGCAGGTTCCCGAGCCCGGTCACGGATCGCCGCGACGTCCGCGTTGAACGCATAGAGCGCCTGCACCGCCTCGCGCGCGCCCGGCTTCAGCACGAGGCTCGCGAAGTAGCGCTCGCGATCGTTATCGCGCAGGAACTCGGCGGCGTGGCGCGCGCTCTCGGCGTTCATGCTAGCGAACGTTCTCGACCGCGATCAGCGCCGCGGCAACGGCGCGCTGTTCGCTCAGCAGGATGTTGTAGGTGCGGACCGCTCCGCCCGTCCCGATCGCTTCGACGATGATGCCCCGCTCCCGCGCCGCTGCGCGGATCGCGGGGTCTATCGCCGCGATATCGTTGCCCAGTCCGATCATCAGCACGTCGATCTGATCCGCAACGGCAAACACAAGCTCGAGACTGTCGAGCGTGACCTCGGACGGGACGGTTGCCCCCCAGGCGTGCATGCCGCTCGGGAGGCAGAGGAGTGAACCGTGGTGCGACATGCCGGCAAAGCGGAACCCGCCATTGCCGTATGCATCCACCTGCGCCTGGTACGGGTAGAACCCTAAGCCTGGCTCAGCCATGCGCGGTCAGACGACCGCGCCGTCCGTACGCTTCTCCGCCGCCTTCTTGGCGGGATCATCAACCCGCGCCTTGAGGCCGAAGTTGATGAGGATCGGACCGGCGACGATGATCGAAGAGTACATGCCGACAAACACACCGAAGGTCATGGCGATGGTGAAGCCACGGATGACTTCGCCGCCGAAGAACACCAGCGGGAACAGCGCCAGGAGCACCGTGAAGCAGGTGAGCGAGGTGCGCACGATGGTCTGGTTGATCGACAGGTCGATCAGGTCCGGCAACGGCATCTTCTTGTATTTTCGAAGATTCTCGCGAATTCGGTCGGCGATGACGACGGTTTCGTTGAGCGACAGGCCAATGAGAGTCAGCACCGCCGCAATCGAAGTCAGGTTGAACTCAATACCGGCGATCGAGAACAGGCCCACCGTCATGATGACGTCGTGCGTCGTGGTGACCACGGCGGACACGGCGAACTGCCACTCGAAGCGGAACCACAGGTAGACGAGGATCGCGGCGAGCGAGATCACCACGGCGATGACGCCGTTGCGAGCCAGTTCGCCCGACACCGTGCCACTCACGGCTTCGGTTCGGCGGATTTCGTAGTTCTCGGAAGCGAGCGCCTGACGCACCTTTTCGACCGCCGCATTCTGGGCGGCGTCGCCGCCTTGCTGCGTCTGGATACGAACGAGCACGTCGGTCGGCGGGCCAAAGCCCTGCACCTGCACTTCGCCCAGATCGAGCCCGTCGAGGATTTCGCGGATGCGGCCCGGGTCGGCATCGCCGGTCGTGTGCTGCAACTCGATGGCCGAGCCGCCGACGAAGTCGATGCCGAGGTTGAAGCCTTTGGTGAAGGCGAAGGTGATCGACACCACCGTCATGATCAGCGACGCCGCGATGACGTAGCGCGAGATCTTCATGAACGGGATCTTGGTGCCGTCCGGGATGAAGCGGAAGTGCTGGATCTTCAGCGTCTTCGGGCGGCGGTACTTGTACCACAGCGACACGAAGTAGAGCGTGACCGTGTAGGCGGTGAAGAGCGAGGTCAGGATGCCGATGCCGAGCGTCACGGCAAAGCCCTGCACCGGGCCCGAGCCCAGGAAGTACAGCACCAGCGCCGCAATGAACTGCGTCAGGTGCGAGTCGACGATGGTGCCCCACGCGCGCTCGAAGCCCGCCTCGATCGACCCGACAATGGATTTGCCCGATCGCAATTCCTCACGGATACGCTCGTAGATCAGCACGTTCGCGTCCACAGCGACGCCGATGGTCAGCACGATACCTGCGATGCCCGGCAACGTCAGGGTTGCCCCCAGCGCCGACAGCGTTCCGAGCATCAGGACGACGTTGAGCAGAAGCGAGATGTTGGCGAAGACGCCGAACAATCCATAGGCGATGACCATGAACGTCAGCACCAGGACACCGGCAACGATACCGGCGGTCACGCCGGAACGGATCGAGTCCTGACCGAGGCTGGGACCAACCGAACGCTCTTCGACGATATCGAGGGTCGCGGGCAACGCGCCGGCTCGCAGCAGGACCGCCAGGTCGTTGGCGCTCTGGGTGGTGAAGTTGCCCGAGATCTGCCCCGAACCACCCGTGATCGGCTGCTGGATATTGGGCGCGGTAATCACCTGGTCGTCGAGGACGATAGCAAAGCGGCGGTTCACGTTCTTGGACGTGATTTCACCGAAGGTGATGGCGCCGCGCGTATCGAACCGGAACGAAACAACCGGCCGCGAGGTCTGCTGGTCGTAGCCAGGCTGGCTGTCGACGAGGTTCTCGCCACCGAGCGCGATTTCTTCCTGGATCAGCTCGTTGCCGCCATCGGCGCTGGGCAGGATCATGTAGCCGGACGGGATGCCCTGCGCTTCCGCCTGCGCGGCGGTCATTGTCGGGTGGACGAGGTGGAAGGTCAGGCGAGCGGTGCGCGAGATGATGTCCTTGAGGCGCTCCGAGTCCTCGAAACCCGGAACCTGCACGAGGACGCGGTCGGAACCCTGCCGCTGAATCTGCGGTTCGGTCGTGCCGAGCTCGTCGATACGGTTGCGGATGACCTCCATCGACTGGCTGACCAGCGAGGACATGCGCTCGCTGATGCCCTCGGGCGTCAGCGCGACGACGATCTTGCCGGCGGGGGTCTGCGAGAACTTGAGCTCCGGCACGCCGCCGACGCTGAACATCGAGTTATTGACGTTGTTCTGCAGCTTCTGGACGACCTCGTAGGCCTTCGCGAGCTGTGTGGGATCGGTGAGCTCGATGGTGATCGAGTCGGTCCCGGTCGTGATGATATTGCCGATGCCGTTTTCGTTGACGAGCGCCTGGCGCGCATCACGGCGGAGGCCCTTGATGCGTTCGGTAATGATGTCTTCGCGGTTGACCTGCAGCAGCAGATGCGAGCCGCCCCGCAGGTCAAGGCCGAGAACGAGCGTATTCTTGGGGAGGAATGACGGCCAGGCGTCATACACCGCCTTGGGCAGAAAACTCGGAAGCGCGAACAGGATGCCAGCGAGGGTGACGATCAGAATGATCGCGGTACGGAGAGGCGTGAACTTCATGGTCTAGACTGGTCCCGTTCGCCCCGAGGGGCAGTCAAGCCGGCTTACGCCGGCTTGTTGTCATTCACCGGCTGCGACTTGGAGCGCACGTCGGCAATCATGTGGCGGACGACCCTGACGCGCGTCCCCTGGGCGATCTCGACCTCAAGATCCTCGCCATCGACTGCCTTGGTGACCTTGCCGACCAAACCGCCCGTGGTGACGATGGTGTCGCCGCGCGTAATGGCCGAGAGCATGGCCTTCTGTTCCTTCATCCGCTTCTGCTGCGGCCGGAAGATCAGCAGCCAGAAGATGACGACCAGCAACAGGATCGGCATCAGCGAGGTGACGATATCCATCGCTCCTCCCCCAGCCACGGGCGCGCCTCCGGCGGCCTGCGCAAACGCGGATGTCACGAACATTTGGGATCCTTTTCGAGATGGCTTGGCGGCTTGTCAAAACGCCGGTGATTGGCCCATATAGGGCGATTTCGGGCTTTGGGCAGCCCCCGGCGCGAAAATCGCGCGAAATATACAGTCGACCATCGGTGATTGCAAAGCCAATCCGGTGCGTCAGAACGGCGTCAAATCCCAGGGAAACCAGCAGAATGACCGAGGACCCGCTGGCGGCGATCGCCGCTTCTTTGTCGCGGATCGCAGAAAGCCTCGAAACCATGCGTCCGGCAGCCGCGAGGACCGGCCCCGCCCTCGGCGACGCCCTCGCCTACCATTGGGACGCCCCTGCGGACCGACTCGCCCCGGTGCCCCGGGTTTCGCGCGTACCGCTCGAAATGCTGCGTGGCATCGACAATGTCCGCGATATCCTGCTCGACAATACGCTGCAGTTCGCGCGCGGATTCGGCGCCAACAACGCGCTGCTCTGGGGCGCGCGTGGCATGGGAAAATCGTCCCTCGTCAAGGCCTTGCACGGGCACATCAACGCGCTTGGCGAGCCGGGCCTCAAGCGTCTGATCCTGATCGAGATCGCGCGAGAGGACATCGAGTCTCTGCCCCGGCTGATGCGGCTGATCGCCAATGAAGATGCCCGTTTCATCATCTTCTGCGACGACCTGAGCTTCGACAAGGATGAGACCAGCTACAAATCGCTGAAGACGATTCTCGATGGCGGGCTCGAGGGCCGGCCCGACAATGTCCTCTTCTACGCCACGTCGAACCGCCGCCATCTCATGGCGCGCGACATGATCGACAACGAGCGCTCGACCTCGATCTCACCCGGCGAAGCGGTTGACGAGAAGATTTCCCTGTCCGATCGCTTCGGCCTCTGGCTCGGCTTCCACAATTGCGACCAGGACACCTTCCTGGCCATGGTGCGCGGCTATTGCGCCGCCTATGGCCTCGTCATTGCCGATGATGAGTTGAAGGCCCGCGCCATCGAGTGGTCCGTGACCCGCGGCGCCCGCTCAGGCCGTGTCGCCATCCAGTTCGTTCGCCAGCTCGCGGGCGAACAGGGCAAGGCGGTCTGAGAGCGCTCAGCCTTCGCGGCTTGGGGGACGGCGAATGGGAAAGGGCGGACCATCGGCCCGCCCTCCAAACTAGCAACTTCGAATTGGCGACTTCGGCTTACGACGCCAGCAGCGGCATCGGGTCGACCGGGGTCGCGCCCTTGCGGAGCTCGAAGTGAAGCTGCGGACGGGACACCGAGCCGGTCATGCCGGCGGAGCCGATCTGGTCGCCGCGGTTGACCACGTCACCCTTCTGCACCCGCGCATCCTTGAGGTGCGCGTAGGCCGAGACGTAGCCGTTCGGGTGCCGCACGAGGATGAGATTGCCGTAGCCCTCGACGCCCGACCCCACATAGATGACCTGCCCGTTCTCGGCGGCGCGCACCGCGGCGCCTTCCGACGCCTCGATATTGATGCCCGTGCCCTTCGAGTTGGCGAAGTCGGTGATGACGCGGCCCGAAACCGGCCAGCGGAACTTGTCGGAAGTGGTCGCCGCCGGCATTTTCGCGGCAGGCGGCTGCTGCTGGACCGCGGGCTTGGCCTGCGGCTGGACCGAGGCGACGGTCACCGGCGTATCGGTCTGGATCGACGCCTTGCTCGGGATGGGCGTGCTGGCGTTCGGCTGGATCGAAGCGAGCTGCGGCGCCGGAGCGGCGCTCGTATCGTCACCGGTCATCTGCTTCGCCGGGCCCTTGCTGGCGAGCAGGTCGGCGCGGCCGGGAATGACGATCTTCTGGCCGACGAAAATCTTGTCGGGCGACGAGAAGCCGTTGGCCTGCACGATTGCCTGCGCCGTCACGTCGTAGCGGCGGGCGATGGTGTAGAGGGATTCGCCGCTCTCGATCACGTGGACGTAGGCGTTCGAGGGGACGGAAACGAGGTTCGGGCTCGAGGCGCCGGTCGCGAAGGGAGCCGGCTTGGAGGAAACCTGAACCGCGGCAGGAAGGGGCTGGGCGGACATCTGGCTGGAGATCCCTGACGTTGACGAGGTGAGCGTGGGCAAGTCGTTGCTCTGTACGGAGCTTTGTCCCTGAGGCATCGGCTGGTAGCCGCTGGCAAGGCTGCCGCCATTGCCACCGCCTCCGCCGATATCGGAGGGAGGAATAAAGGGACCAGCCGCTACGCGTGTCCTGGACTGCAGCGAGCCTGGCATGGGTTGGCTTGCCGTTGCCCCGGCGCTGGTCATGGTCGACCCGGTGGTCGTCTGGTCAGCAAATAGCCTGCTGCCCATTGACGAGCACCCTGAGAGCGCAGTCGCGGCGGCGACGATGCCGACCACGGAAACAACCCTCAGCGCCTTGTGCGAAACGCGATTACTCATCAGTCCACTCGTACGCATGTACTCAATGAACTGGAGCGTAGGACCGTAAGGTAAAAATTGAATAAAGCCGCATGCGATTTGCGCGGACGGCCATCAGGGGGATTCAGAACCCGGTAGGGTTAAGACGCTACCCCAGCGCCAGCCTGCCCCGCAGCCGCTCAAGCGTACCGGCGTCGGTAAGATCGAGGCGGACCGGCGTCACGGTGATCGCATTGCCATGCAGCAGCGTGTGAAAGTCTCGGTCTGGGGCGATCGGATGCGGCGTCTCGGGGATGGCGATGAAGAATTTCCCCGGATTATCCGATGGATAGTGCCGCATCGGCGAACGCGAGAACCGCTGCGCCGCGACCACTTCAATGCCCTTGACCTCCGCCGGCGGGCAGAACGGCAGATTCACGTTGAACCAGGTGTCGCGGCCCTCCGCATGGGCAAGAATGGAGCGAACCACCGCGGCGCCGTATTTGCGCGAGTTGGCGAAATCGAGTTCGCGCCCCTGCTCGTAGTCGACGCCCTGGCTGAAGGCGATCCCGAGTGCCCCCTGCAGCGTGCCCTCGCGAGCCCCCGCTGCGGTACCCGAGCAGTTGATGATGTCGCCGACATTCTGGCCATTGTTGACGCCCGAGAGGACGAGGTCCGGCAGGTGGTCGCGGCAGAGATGCGTCATCCCCGCGACGACGCAATCGGCGGGCGAGCCACCGGCGACCGCAAAAATCCCCTCCCCGCGCGGAATCAGTTCCAGTTCGCG
>Ga0073905_10001626_pt1 | contig 11444 bp, 10 predicted proteins | sample KloWWTupernatant_FD_65482 | JGI IMG/M metagenome (GOLD analysis project Ga0073905, IMG submission 65482) | Active sludge microbial communities from Klosterneuburg, Austria, studying microevolution and ecology of nitrifiers - Klosterneuburg... | ecosystem: Engineered > WWTP > Aerobic digester >... | reverse complement strand
GCTTGCCGACCGCGCGCCGCGCGGCTACCGTGAAACGCTGCGCCGGGGGGGACCGCGCCATGGCCTTCATCCAACAGCCGCCGCTGCTGGACAACCAGTACCTCGAGGACCGCCTGCTGCGTTCGCTGCTGCGGCGCGTGTTGCCGCAGCCGATGCTGCACGAGATCGAGCCCGCCCTCACCGAATTCGGCGACCTGGTCGCGAGCGAATGGTGGCCGGCGCAACTGCGCGACCATGCCGCCGAGCCGCGCCTGGAGCAGTTCGACGCCTGGGGCAACCGCGTCGACCGCGTGCACCTCACCGCGTTCTGGCAGCAGGCCCCGGCGATCGCCGCAAGGCACGGGCTCATCGCCACCGCCTACGACAGCACCTGGGGCCAGCACGCGCGCCTGCACCACTTCGCCCTCGTGTACCTGTTCACCGCATCGAGCGAGTTCTACTCCTGCCCGCTGGCGATGACCGACGGCGCGGCCCGCTGCCTGATCGAGTCCGGCAACCGCCTGCTGATCGACCGCGCGGTGCCGCATTTCACCAGCCGCGACCCGGCCCAGTTCTGGACCAGCGGCCAGTGGATGACCGAGACCACCGGCGGCTCCGACGTCGGCGGCACCGAGACCGTGGCGCGTCCGGACGAGCATGGCCGCTGGCGGTTGAGCGGGCGCAAGTGGTTCACCTCGGCCGTGGCCTGCGATGCCGCGCTGACCCTGGCGCGACCGGAAGGCAACGGACCGGGCCCGTCGAACCTGGCGCTCTACTACGTCGAGCCGCGACGCCCGGACGGCCGCTTCCGCAACATCACGGTCGACCGGCTCAAGCCCAAGCTCGGCAACCGCAAGCTGCCAACGGCCGAGATCCGGCTCGAGGGCACGCCGGCGGAACTGGTCGGCCAGACCAGCCACGGCGTGCGCCTGATCGCGCCGATGCTCAACATCACGCGGGTGTGGAACGCGATCGCCGCGGTGGCGCTGTTCCGCCGCGGCATGGCACTGGCGCGCAGCTACGCCACCCGGCGCGTCGCCTTCGGCCAGCCGCTCATCGACCACGCCCTGCACCAGGAGACACTGGCAGACCTGCAGGCCGAGCTCGAGGCGGCCTTCCACCTGAGCTTCTACGTGGTCGAGATGCTGGGCCGGGCCGAGCACGGCAGCGCCGACGACACCACCCTGCAGCTGCTGCGCATGATCACGCCGGTGGTCAAGCTCACCACCGCCAAGCAGGCGGTGGCGGGCCTGTCGGAGATCTGCGAGGCCTTCGGCGGCGCCGGCTACATCGAGGACACCGGGATCCCGGGCCTGCTGCGCGACGCGCAGGTCCTGCCGATCTGGGAAGGCACGACCAACGTGCTCGCCCTCGACCTGCTGCGCGCGATCGAGAGCCAGGGCGGGCTGCAGCCGCTGCTGCTGGCGCTGCGCGGCCTCGGCGCGCAGGCCAATTCGACCGAACTCGAGCCGGTGTCGCGCGTGGTGCGCGAAACCGCGGCGCGGGCCGGCGAATGGCTGGCCCAGCACGCGCGCGATGAAGCCGGCCTCGCCGCCGGCGCGCGCGGGCTCGCGCTCACGCTGGGCCGCACCCTGGCGCTGGCGCTGCTGGCGCGGCACGCGGACTGGACCCTGCGCGCCGAGAACGATCCGCGCCCGCTGGCCGCCGCGCGGCGCTTCGCCCGGCTGGGCATCAACCGCCTGGTCGACCCGGCGGGCGCCAACGCGCAGATCCTCGCCTCCGACATCTACGCCTGAGCGCACGCCATGGACCACCTCTGCATCGTCAGCACCGGCGGAACCATCGACAAGATCTACTTCGACGACAAGTCGAGCTTCCAGGTCGGCGCGCCGCAGATCGGCGAGATCCTGCAGGCGATCGGGGTCGCCTTCACCTTCGACGTCATCCCGATCATCCGCAAGGACAGCCTCCACATCACCGGCGAGGACCGCGCCCTGGTGCGCCGCACCATCGAAGCGCAGCCCTCGCGGCACGTGCTGGTGACGCACGGCACCGACACCATGGTCGAGACCGCGCAGGTGCTGGCCGGCATCCCCGGCAAGGTGATCGTGCTGACCGGCGCCCTCAACCCGGCGCGCTTCCAGGGTTCGGATGCGGTGTTCAACATCGGCACCGCTGTCGGCGCGGTGCAGACGCTCGCCGATGGCGTCTACATCGCCATGAACGGACGGGTCTGGGATCCGGCGCGGGTGCGCAAGAACGTGGCGGCGAACCGCTTCGAGCCGGCCTGAGCGGCGCCCTCGCCGCGCCGCCGCGGGAACCGGGGTCATCCTCGTCGGGGACGCACCCGGGCAACGGGTCGGATTGAAGGGGTCCCGCCGCGCTCAGCGCTTGCGCCGGGCGAGATGGACGTTGCGCGGCCGCAGCCAGTACAGGATTCCCCACAGCACCAGCAGCACCGGGGTGGCCCAGGTATTGATGCGCAGGATCGCGTTGACCGGCCCGAAACCACCCAGGGCCAGCACGTCCATGGCCGCGGCCGGCTCGGCGTGGAGGCGGTCCAGCGCCGGCCCGTAACCCGCCAGCGCCAGTTCGGTCGAGACGCCGGCGACGCCGGGCACGGCGCGGAGCCCATCGCCCAGCAGCAGGTAGCTCACGACCAGCGGCGACTCGCGGCGGGCCGACTCGCGCACGATCGCGCCCACGCCCGGATCCTGCCCGAGGCCAGCCCAGGCGATCGCATTGGTCAGCAACGACAACACGGCGGCAATCAGCACGAACAGGTGCAGCCGACCGCCCATGGACGCCTCAGCCGCCGATCAGTGCGCGTCCGGCCAGCACCAGCAGCAGGGCCAGCACGAAGGCGATGCCGACACCGATGAGGACGAACTTCACCTGGCCCCCGCCACCGGCGGCCATGGCCATGGCCGCGCCACGCGGTGATGGCGTCGCGGGTCGCACCGGCGGACGCGGCGCCGGCGCCGCGACGGGATCGGCCGACTGCGGGTAGGGCGCGGGCGCGGCCGGCCGCGGCGGGGCGGGACGCGGAGCGGGCGCCGACGCCGCCTCGGCGCGCACGGCGGCAAGTTGCGCCTCGTCGATGAACGTCGTGCTGGCGGCCGACGCCGGGCGCGGCGGAGCTGCCGGTGGCGGCGCCGGAGCGGCGGCGGGCGCGGCGTAGTCGATCCGCACTACCGGACCCATGTAACCGAAGCGCACCAGATCGCCGGGCTTGAGCTCGCGCTGGGTGACCCGCTCGTCGTTGACGAAGGTGCCGTTGGTGCTGTTGTTGTCGACCAGTTCGATCCGCTCGGCCTCGATCCGGATCTCGGCGTGCCGCGAGGAGACGCCGCGCTCCGAGGCGAAGGCCAGCGTGGTGTCGGGCGAACGGCCCACCGTGACGGTGCCGGCGCGGAAACTGTCGCTCTGGCCCGCGCGCGGGCCCTCGACATGGTGCAGCGTGAGCTTTTCGATGGCCATGGGTCCCCGTCGCGTCACTCCCGCAATGGGCCGAAGTTTGCGCGAAGCGCGTCCCCTTCACAATATCGGCCGCGTGCAGGCCGGCGACGATGGCGGCAAACGCGACCAGCCACCCCGATGCCGGGTCGCCCGGCGCGACGCCGAACGCCGCCAGGACCTGCCCAAGGGCGAGAATGTGAGCAGGCGCACGTCCCCCGGGCGGCCGTGATGACACAGTCCCGCTGCCGCCCGGTCTGGGGCCGACGTGGCACGGACCAGGAACACCGATGAGCCGAGCCAAACCGGGCAGCGAGCTGGCCCGCAGCGCGGGAACGGGCACGACCGGCGAGATGCTCGGTCGGCTCGAGCGCGCATGGCTGGCGCTGGTCTCGGGCTGGGACGTGGAGGGCGCGCGCGCCCTGGCCCACGTGCTCGACCTGCTGGTGGAGAAGCGCCGCGGCGTGCTGGCCGAGCGCGCCGCCGACTTCGCCGCCTACCTGGCGACCTTCGCCGACGGCTCGCTGATCCCCAACCGCAGCCAGATCGTGCGCCTCAACGTGCTCGCCCATGCGTTGTGCACGACCTCCGGGCTGGCCGAGGACGCGGCCGCTCCGGCGCCCCACGAGGGGACCGCGATCATCGCGCTGCCCGCGGCGGCGCCGCGGCCGACCGAGGCGCGCAACACCGTCTGCGTGCTCGACCTCGGCGACGCGGCCATCCCGGGACTCGCCGACGCGCTGGCCGAGCGCGGCTTCCTGGTCCAGCACTTCGCCGACACCGAGAGCCTGGCGCAGTGGCTGCGCGAATCGCGACCGGCCGCGCTGGTGCTCGACGCCCTGCGGCTGCGCGCGCTGCCGCGCCTCGGCGACTCGCTCGGCGAGGCGGCGCCCGGCTCGCCGCTGGGTCCCGCGCTGATCGTGCTCTCCAATGGTCGCGACCTGACCCATCGCCTGCTGGCCATGCGCGCCGGCGCCGCGGCCTTCTTCGCGCCGCCCTTGGACGGCTACCGCATCGTCTCGCGCATCGAGGAACTGCTCGGCCGCGACGAGGCCACGCCCTTCCGCGTGCTGCTGGCCGACGCCGACCGCGAGCATGCCTCGCAATGCGGGCGCTGGCTGGTGGAACAGGGCATGACCGCGCGCCTCGCCTTCGATGCCCAGTCCGCGATCACCGCGGCCAGCGAGTTCCGCCCCGACATCGCGCTGATCGATTTCGACCTGCCCGACGCGCGCGGTTTCGAACTCGCCCAGGTGCTGCACCACCAGCCCGAGTTCGCGACCCTGCCGATCGTGCTGATCGGCGGCGGCGAACTCGACGACGCGCAACGCTTCGACGCCATCGCCGCCGGCGCCGACGAGGTCCTGGTCAAGCCGCTGCGGCCGCGCCACCTCACCAGCGTGATTCGCTCGCGCGTGCGCCGCGCGCAGTGGCTGCGCGGCCAGGCCGAGCAGGCCTCGGGACGCGACGGCCGCACCGGGCTGTACCTGCGCCAGCACCTGGTCGAGCGCCTGGGGCTGGCCACGCTGCCGCTGGGCAGCGCGCTGCTGTTCGTCGCCATCGACCGGGTCGAGAGCGTGCGCGAGGCGGTCGGCCTGGCCGGGCTCGCGCAGTTCGAGCAGGAGGTCGCGCGGGTGTTCCGCGAAGCCATGTCCGGCGGCGACGTGGCCGCGCCGATCCGCGACTACGCCTGGGCGATCCTGGTCTCGCGCGAGCATCGCGACCAGGTCACCGAGCTGGCCGAGCGCATCAAGCGCCGCCTCGCCGAGGGCCGCGCCGGCAGCGGCGAGCGCTCGGTCGCGCTCTCGGCCAGCGTCGGCATCACCCAGCTCGACGACGCGGGCGCCGGCGTCGACGCGCGGGTCGCGCGCGCCGAGGCCGCGGCGCTCGCCGCGGCGCGCATCGGCGTGGGGCGCGCCCTCTGGTACGAGCCGGCCGACTACGCGCTGGTGCGGCCCGATCCGCAACTGGCGGTGCGCGCGGTGCTGTCGCGCCCGCTGCACGACGGCAATGCGCGCGTCGAGTTCCGCCCGCTGGTTCCCCTGGCCGGCCGCCTCGGCGGCCAGTTCGACCTCGAGCTCGCGCTGGTCAGCACGCAGGATCCGGGGGCGCGCGCGGGCTACCCGCAGTACGCGCCGGTGGCGCACGAGCTCAAGGTGCTCTCCGAGCTCGAGCGGCGCCGCTTCGAGGTGGCGCTGGAATCGCGCGCGGACCGGCTCGGCCAGGGCCGCCAGGTCCGCCTGTTCATGCCGATCGACGCCCAGTCGCTGCTCGACGGCGAGCTGGTCGACTGGCTGCTGGCCTCGATGCGCGAGCGCAAGCTGGCCGGTGCCGGTTTCACCTTCGAACTCGCCAGCCGCGACCTGCTCGACCGCCGCCAGGAACTGGCCGGACCGATGCGCAGCCTGCGCATGGCCGGCGTGCGCCTGGGACTGTCGGACTACGGCCGCGACTGGGCCGCGGTGCACATGCTGACCACGCTGCCACTGGACTTCCTGCGCCTGGATGCCGAACTGGTCCAGCACACCTCGACCGACAAGGCCTTGAACCACACGCTGCTGGCGCTGGTGCGCAAGGCGCACCAGCTCGGCGCCGCCGTGATAGCGCCGGGAATCGAGAGCCTCGAGCGCGCGCACGTGCTGCTGCGGCTGGGCATCGACTACGGCGTGGGAGACGGGCTGGGTCGCTCGCTGGCGACGCCGGACTTCGATTTCAACCGCCCGATCTGGTGAGTCCGCGGTCGCGCACAGGAGCCTGCCCCGGGCGAAAGCCGGGGTGCGCTCCTGCAGGGCCACGGCTATTCGAATGACTCGTCGGCACAATGCCCCTGTAGGAGCGCACCTTGTGCGCGACCGCGGAACCCGCACCGCGATTGCCCGCACTCAGAGCATCCCGGTCTCGAGCTTCGCCACTTCCGACATCATCGAATGGTTCCACGGCGGATCGAAGGTCAGTTCGACTTCGGCTTCGGCGATGGTCGGGATCAGCTCGAGTTTCGAGCGCACGTCCTCGACCAGGATGTCGCCCATCCCGCAACCGGGCGCGGTGAGCGTCATCTGCACCGCCACGCGGCGCCGGCCGTCGTCGGTGCGCCCCAGTTCGCAGGAATAGACCAGTCCCAGGTCGACCACGTTGACCGGGATCTCGGGGTCGTAGCAGGTGCGCAGCTGCGACCACACCAGCTTCTCGACGTCCGCGTCCGCGGCGTCCTCGGACAGGGTCGGCACCGGCATCGGTTCCTTGCCGATCGCGTCGGCATCCTCGTTGCGGACCCGGAACAGGTTGCCGTCGACATAGACCGTGAAGCTGCCGCCCAGCGCCTGGGTGATGTAGCCGGCAGCGCCCGCCGGCAGCGTGTGCTGCTCGCCCGAGGGCACCATCACGGCGCTGCAGTCGCGCTCGAAGCGCACCGGTTCGCTGGTGTGGGAATAGGCGCCCATGGTCTCAGGCAGGATGGGGGCGGCCATGATGCCGCAAAAGGCCCGGCGGCGGCAGGCGCTTCACTTCGTCGCGGTCTGGCGCAACACGCCGCCGAGGCGGCGCGCGGCCTCGGCCAGGTCGCGCGCCGCCAGCCCGGCGTACCCCAGCAGCAGGCCGGCGCGGCGTGACGGCCTGCTGAAGTAGGGCGACACCGGATGCACGCCAACGCCCACCGCTTCCGCCGCGGCGATCACGGCAGGCACGCCCGTCGCCCGGTGCGCGGGCAGCCAGGCGGCGACGTGCATGCCCGCGCTGGTGCCCTCGATCTCCACCAGGCCCGCGGCATGGCGCGCGAGCCCGTCGAGCAAGGCCTGCCGGCGCTCGGCGAGGATGCGCCCGCTGCGGCGCAGGAGCCGCTCGAAGCGGCCCGAATGCACCAGTGTCGCCAGCGCGTGCTGCTCGATCGCCGGGCAACCGCGATCGGCGAGCCACTTGGTTGCGCGCAAGGGCTCGCGCAGCGCCGGCGGCACCACCAGGTACCCCAGGCGCAAGGCCGGGAACAACACCTTCGAGAACGAGCCGACGTAGATCACGCGGTCGTCGCGATCGAGCGACTTGAGCGCCGCGATCGGGCGCCCGTCGTGGCGGAACTCGCCGTCGTAGTCGTCCTCCACGATCCACGCATCGGCGCGGCCCGCCCAGGCCAGCAGCTCGAGCCGGCGCCGCAGCGACAGGACCACGCCGCGCGGGAACTGGTGCGAGGGCGTGACGCACACCAGGCCCACGCGCGAATCCGGCAGCCTCCCGACCTCGAGCCCGTCGCCATCCACCGGCACGTAGTGGATGCGCGCACCGGCGGCCATCAGCACCTGGCGCGTGCCCTGGTAGTGCGGGTCCTCGATCGCCGCGCCATCGCCCGGCGCGACCAGCGCCCGCGCCACGAGGTCGATCGCCTGCTGTACGCCGGCGGTGACGATCACGTCCTCGGCATCGACCGTCAACCCGCGCCGGCGGCCCAGGTAGCCCGCGATGGCGCTGCGCAGAAGCGGCAGTCCCTCGGCCGGCGGGTAATCGGGATCGGTATCCTCGGCCGCGCGTGAAAGCGCGCGCCGCCACAGCGAGGTGAGCGCGGGCGTCACCAGCGGCAGGCCGTATTCGAGGTTGTAGCGCAGGTTGGCACGGCGGCGTCCCGGCGGGCGGTCGGCGCGCTGGGCGGTAGCCACGCGCGCGCAGGTCGTCAGGCGCGGCGCGCTCGGCCGCGTGCTTGCGCGCGCTGGCGCCGCGGCCGGCTGCGGCAGCGCGGCGACGTAGTTGCCGGAGCCCGCGTGCCCTTCGATGTAACCCTCGGCCGCGAGCTGCTCGTACGCGGCAACCACGGTATTGCGCGACAAGCCGAGCCCCGCGGCCAGTTCACGCGTGGCCGGCAGCCGGGTGCCGGCCGCGAGGCCGCGACCCAGCACCGCCTGCTTGAGCGCGCGGGTGAGCTGCGCCTGCAGGGTGCCGCTGCCGTCGAGGTCCAGGTGCATGGCGTGCTCCGCATCGGCGCCGTCTTGCCGGCGAAAGTGGTTCCTTGGATTATCACCGGAGTGGCCCTTGGTAGGAACCAATCGCGCGGGTAGCCTGCATCCTCGCCAATCCCACGGAGCCTGCCATGGGCCTTTCCAGCCTGCGTCGCCGCATGATCGCCAATCTCGTGGTGGCCGCGCTGGCCGCGCTGGCCGCGCTGTTGCTGCTCGACAGCCGGCCGTTGCCGCCACAGCGCGGCGAGGCCGCGTCCGGTTCCGCCAAGGCGGGCGCACCATGAGCGCCGATGCCGCTGGCCGCGCGCGCCCCGCGCGAGCGCGCCACGAGGTGCGACGCCATCCCGAGCGCGCCAATTATGATCGCGCGGCCGCCTACGCCGTGCTCGACGCCGCCTGCGTGGGCCATGTCGCCTTCGCGCCGGATGGCCAGCCCTTCGTGATCCCGATGCTGTACGCGCGCGACGGCGACCGTCTGCTGCTGCATGGCGGCGTGTCGAGCCGCCTGCTCAAGGCGCTGGCCTCGGGCATCGAGTGCTGCGTCGCCGTCACCCACCTCGACGGCCTGGTGCTGGCGCGTTCCCAGTTCCACCACTCGGTCAACTACCGCTCGGTGGTGGCTTTCGGCCGCGCGCAGCTCATCGACGACCCGGCCGAAAAGGCCGCGGCGCTGGTGCGCCTGGTCGAGGCCATCGTGCCTGGCCGCAGTGTCGATGCGCGGGCGGCCGACCGGCAGGAACTTGCCGCCACGTTGGTGCTGGGCCTGCCGATCGCGGACCTCAGCCTCAAGTCGCGCAGCGGCGGCCCCTCCGACGCACCAGGGGACCTCGGCCTGCCGGTCTGGTCCGGGGTGGTTCCCCTCGCGCTCACGGCCTCGCGACCGGTGGCGGCCGCCGACCTCGACCCCGCGATTCCCCTTCCCGGATACCTCGCCAGGGACTGAGCACTCGCCAGCGGGGGGCGTCGCGGCGACAATCGCCGCATGCCCAGGACGCCGAAGTTCTACACCAGCCTGTTCGCGGGGCTGATGGTGGCGCTCGCCGCCGGCGCCGTGTGGTCGCTGGTCGCGCTGATGCTGCGCAACGACGCGCCGTGGATGGCAATTCCACTGGCGCTGGTCGGCGCGATCGCGGCCGGCTTCGTCCCTGTCCGACATGCCTGGGGGAGCGCCGCATGGGCGGCGCTGCTGACCCTGGCGGGCATCGCCTACGCGCAGTTCCTGCATGCCGCCAACGTGATCTCGATCGCGCTGGGCACGCCGCTGCGCGACACCCTGGCCGCCATCGGCACCGAGATGGCCTTCGCGCTGTCGGTGGCGCGGATCTCGCGCATCGGCGCCATCGCCATCGCCGTCGCGCCGATCCTGGCCGCCGCGCTGGCCTGGCACCGCGCGCGCCGCGCTTGAGCGCCGGCGCGCCTCAGGCGCCGCGGAACGCGATCACGTACATCAGCACCAGGTTGAGCGCCATCAGCGGCAACGCGGTCGCCCATTGCGCGCGGATCACCGCGTAGGGGTCGCGCAGTTCCAGCAGCGCGGCCGGCACGATGTTGTAGTTGGCCGCCATCGGCGTGAGCAGCGTGCCGCAGTAGCCGGTGAGCATGCCGATCGCGGCCAGCGAGGCCGGCTCGGCGCCGTGCCGCCCGACCAGCAGCGGCAGGCCGATGCCGCCCATCATCACCGGGAAGGCCGCGAAGGCGTTGCCCATGATCATGGTGAACACCACCATGCCGAGGCCGAAGGCGAGCACGCAGGCCACGCGGCTGTCGACCGGCACCAGCCAGGTCGCGACCCGCGCGACCAGTTCCCCGACCCCGGCCTGCGCGAACACCGCGCCCAGGGTAGCCAGCACCAGCGGCAGGATCGCGGCCCAGCCGATCGCCTCCATCAAGCCGCGCGACTGCGCCAGCGCCGCGCGCGGCGTGTCGCGCAGCAGCACGCAGGCCAGCACCAGGGCCACCACGCAGGCGAAGGCCAGCGCGACCAGGGTCAGGTGTTGCGACGTCAGGAGCGGCTGGCCATTGCGCGTGACCGCCTTGAGCGCGAAGACCGCGGCGACGGTCAGCAGAGGGATCGTGATCGCCGGCACGAACAATCGGTTGCCATGCCGCGCGGCGCTGGCTTCGCGCTCGGCCTCCGCCGGCAGCGTCCGCGTGCCGCGCCCGACCCCGCCGACGCCGGCGACCAGCGCCAGCCCCACGACCATCGCGCCGACCAGCGCCGGCGGCAGCGCGTCGCCGGCCACGAACAGCACGGCCAGCAGGCCATAGAAGCCGGCGTTGCCCAGGCGGCGCGGATGCGCGCGGTCGCGCCACGCGCCCCAGGCGGCGCTGGCGCAGAGCAGGCCGATCAGCACGTAGATCGGGGCCAGCGGCTGCATGCTCACGCGCCATCCCGCGGTGGCGCGGAGAGCGCGAGACGCTCGCGCGCCATGCGTTGTTCGAGCCGCATGAGTCGCGCCCCGTGGATCGCGAAGGCGCCGATCGCCGTGGGCAGGCCCCACAGCGCGATCGCCAGCGGTTCGGCCGCGATCCCGTGCTCGGCCAGGAAGGCCTGCATCAGCAGGACCGCGCCGAAGGCGATGAACACGTCCTCGCCGAAGAACAGGCCGACGTTGTCGGTGGCGGCGGACAACGCGCGCAGGCGCTCTCGCGCGGCCTGGTCCAGCGGTCCGTGCGCGCGCCCCACCGTGGCCTCGACCATCGGCGCCAGCAACGGGCGCACGGTCTGTGCGTGGCCGGCGAGGCTGGTCAGGCCGAGCATGGCCGTGAACTGGCGCAGCCCGAGGTAGGCGGTGAGCAGGCGCGAGGCGGTCATGCCGCGCAGGGTCGCGATCCAGCGTTGCGCCTGCTCGCGCAGGCCGTGGCGTTCGAGCAGGCCGATCGTCGGCAAGGTCAGCACGAACACCAGCAGGTAGCGGTTCTTGAGCAGGCTCTCGCCCAGCAGCTCCAGCACGGCCAGCGGCGCGATCCCGGCCAGCAGTCCGGTGGCGAAGCCCGAAGCCACGACCACCAGCACCGGATTGAGCCGCGCGACGAAGCCTGCCACCACCAGGGCCACGCCCAGCAGCGGCCACCAGTTCATGCGCGCGGCGGCGCCACGGCCACGCC
>Ga0073905_10001622_pt1 | contig 11454 bp, 9 predicted proteins | sample KloWWTupernatant_FD_65482 | JGI IMG/M metagenome (GOLD analysis project Ga0073905, IMG submission 65482) | Active sludge microbial communities from Klosterneuburg, Austria, studying microevolution and ecology of nitrifiers - Klosterneuburg... | ecosystem: Engineered > WWTP > Aerobic digester >... | reverse complement strand
AGCTGGCGCACGAAGCCGGTCTGCTCGGCAAACGGAATGAATTCCAGCGGTGGCACCAGGCCCCGCACCGGATGTTGCCAGCGCACCAGTGCCTCGGCTGCCACCACGGCGTTGTCACTGAGGCGGACCTTGGGTTGCAGGAACAGGCGCAACTCATCATGGTCGATCGCCTGGCGCAACTCGGTCAACAAGGACAGGGTCTGGGTGCTGGACGAATCGAGCACCGGATCGTACAGCTGGATGCCGGTGGTCTTGCTCTTGGCCGCATACATCGCGACCTCGGCGCGCGACAACAAGGTGTCGGCGTCATCCGCATGCAGGGGCCAGCAGGCCACGCCGATCCCTGCGCTCAGGTCGACCGTCTGGTCGTCGAACGCCAGCGGAATTTCGAACGACTTGGCGATACGCTGCGCCACCGCCAATGCGCTGGGGGCATCACTGAGCGTGAGCAATACAGCGAATTCGTCGCCGCCAAGCCGGGCCACCATGTCTCCAGTGCGCAATTCCTGTTGTGTCAGTCGCTTCGCCACAGCCAGCAGCAGCAGGTCACCGAACGAATATCCCAGCACGTCGTTGACATGCTTGAACCGATCGATGTCCAGCATCACCACTGCCAGACTGCCGCGGCCCATTTCTGCTACCGCGCCCTGGAGGTCAATCTCATGTTGCAGGGCCTCGCGAAAGCGAGCGCGATTGGGCAGGCCCGTCAACCGATCCCAGTAGGCCAGCCTGCGAATCTCGACCTGTTGCGCGCCGATATCGATCCGCATCTGGTCAAACGCCTTGGCCAGACCGCCGATTTCGTCGCGCCGCTCTGTATGCTCCATCGGCACGTCATACCGGCCCAGACCGAGCCTGCGCGCAGCCCCCACCAGCGCACGCAGGGGCGTGGTCACCCGGCGTGCGACAAAAACGCTGCCGACGCCGAACAGCACGACTCCCATCGCCGTGATCCAGGCCAGCGCCACCTGCGCCTGCCGGAATGGCGCCACCACATCGTTGAGCGAGCGCAGCAACAAGGTGCGTACTCCCCCCACAGCCGCGCCGGTGTCGAGCTTGACACTGCGCGCAATCAGCAGATCTCCATGGTTGGGCAGTTCCGCCACATCACCCAGGTGTTGTTGCAAGGCCAACGCCGCGTCGGGCGGCAGCGTCGTGGCCACGATTCGCCCGTTGACGCCGCCTGCGTCGCTCAGCAGCGCCAGATGCATGTCGGAGATGGCACGCATGTCGTCGACCAGCTTCTGGTTGATCGGGAACCCCATCAACACATATCCCACCAGCACCGGCGCCTTCATCGGGACCAGCACAAACTGGTGCGGAATTCCATGCACCAGCGCCACCTGGCTGCCTTGCACATCGCGCGACAGCGGCCCCATCAGTTCGCCCAGCACTGGCGCAAGATCGCTGGCATCGACCGCCTCTCCGACCGCGCGCAATTCCATCCGTGTGTCCACCAGCGCCGTGATGGTGGCACCAATACGCGCGCCGTTGTTCTCCAGTGCCGAGCGAATGGTCTCCAGGTCACCGGTATTGACCGCCGAGCGGAAGCCGAAATCGGCCGCCAGCACACTCGCACCCTGGCGCAACTGTTGCGCATTCTGGTCGAGCAGTCGGCGCCAGACGCGTTCGCCGACCTGCAATTCCTGCGCGACCTGGCGCCGCGCACTTTGCTCGATGCTGATGCGCACGACGCTGAAAACCGCCGCCTGTACCAGCAACAGCAACAGCAGGGAGAGCGCCACGATCCGCGAGGACAAGCCCCAGTCCGGGAGTCGGCGCGTCGTCATGGACCGCTGATACCGGTGAATCGATAACTCACGTTCTGGTCGGCGGCCGTCACGACGAGGGCCTGGTCAATGGCAGGCGCTCCGACGGGCAGCGCCGGGTGCCATAGCCGCAGTCGATAGTTGCCCGGTGGAATCTGCGCCAGCGCGACCGAACCGGCTGGCGTGCTGCGGCCGAAATACGGTGTATCGACCACCACGACCCAGGCGGTCATTGCATCATGGATGTTGCAACCCAGCACCGCAATGCCGATCTTGTCGAAAACCACCGGATTGGCTGGCACGCCGCTGTACAGCTTGAGCTCGAACGTCTTGACGGGTGAAAACGAATAAACGTGGTGGCGCACCGTGTCGCGGTTCGGAAATCCCACCGAGGTGCCGACCGGGACGACCAGGACCGTCGGATCGAACTGCTTTCCCTTTTGCGCCATTTCGGCGCCTTGCGCCGGCTTGACCAGCGCACGGGCCTCGCGCGACTCCAGAAACACGACGGCATCGCCCAGCGGCTTGCCAGCGGCATCCTGCAGCTGAAACTGCACCGTGCCGGCCGCCACCGGCAGGCTCGCCAGCAGCCCCAGCATGGCCCAGGCATTCGCGACGGCCCGCATCAGCACGACGCCCATGAACGGCGGGGCAAACCGAGGAACAGCGCAGACATCATGGGTGGGAATCGAAGACACCAAGGAAAAGAGCTTATACACGAGCGCGGGCTTCTGCGACAAAGTACAGGGTATCGGAATCCCTGCCGCAAGGTGCACAGTCGCGATTCGAAAAGCTTACCGCACGCACGCGCCGGTTTGGCGCCGCGCCGCGCCATGCCGATCGGGCGCAAGAACCGCCAACAATGGCGCAGTTGTCGCGCCACTGTGTGCACGGTATCTGGCCAATTGGCATACTCGACCCCATGAAATCCACACCCACCGGTTTCGCAATCCGTCCTGCCCACCAATGCCTCGCTTGGCTGGCCGGCGCGCTGCTGGCGCTGTCGGGCCTGGCCGCGCATGCGGACACCGGAAAATTGCGCCTGACAGGCGGCGTCAGCACGATCGAAGGCTCAGCCGGCGGTGGCCTGAGCCCCTGGGCCATCATCGGCAGCAATGCCACCGCCGGCGAGCTCGGTGCCTCCGTGTACCTGACACGCACCCGCACCCGTGACTACGGCCTGACCAGCTACGGCGTGGCCATGGGATGGAACGAGCGGCTCGAGTTGTCCCTGGCGCAGCAGGATTTCGACGCCGCACCAGCCATCGCGCTCAACGGCATCGCGCCGTTCGGCATCGTTGCAGGCCAGCACCTGCGGATGGATGTGGTGGGTTTGAAACTGCGCGTGGCCGGCGACGCTGTTCTCGATGCCGATACCTGGTTGCCGCAGGTCTCGGTCGGTCTCCAGTACAAGAATCTGCATCCCGGCTCGATGGCATCGGTATTTCGTTTCCTGGACGCAGACACCCGGGGGACCGATGTTTATGTCAGCGCGACCAAGTTGTTGCTGGCCGAAAGTGTGCTGATCAACGCCACGCTGCGCGCGACCCGGGCCAACCAGAATGGCCTGCTCGGCTTCGGCGCCGGCGCGCCGGGCAAAGACCGCTACAGCCTGCAGCCCGAGTTTTCCGTTGCATGGCTGCTGCGCAAGGACCTGGCCATCGGCGCCGAATACCGCTTCAAGCCGGACAACCTGCAGGCGCTGGGCACGGCCGCAGGGCTGGGCAATGCCCTGCGCGAAGACGACTGGCGCGACCTGTTCATCGCCTGGGCGCCCAACAAGAACACCTCGCTCACGCTGGCGCTGGTCGATCTTGGGCGCATCGTGCCGGGTATCACCGCGAACCGGCGCCAGCGCGGGCTGTACATTTCCGGCCAGTTCGCGTTCTGAACCATCGGTTACCGAGACATCAACCACAACGCATCCTGCCAGCCCATGATCAACCGACGACACATACTGGCCCTGTCGGGCACTTCGTTTGCCTGGCGCTTGTCCGCCGCCCAGACTTCCACCCCGGCCGATGTCTCGCTGTACATCGCGCTGGGCGAGAAGCCGGGCATCACGGCCTTGATGAACGACTTCGTCGATCGGTTGTTCGCCGATCCGGCCATCGGCAGGTTCTTCAAGGACACCAAGCCGGCCAATCTCAAGGAGCAATTGCGCGACCAGGTGTGCTTCCTCAGTGGCGGTCCGTGCAAATACGAGGGCGACTCCATGAAGGCCGTGCATGCCGACATGGGCGTTCGCAAGGCCGACTTCAACCTGTTGGTCGAAGTGCTTCAAGCGGCCATGGATACACGTGGCATTCCGTTTCGCGCGCAGAACCGTCTGCTTGCATTGCTCGCACCGATGCACCGCGACATCATCACCCGCTGATCGGCCCCGTTCGGCCCGATGGCGCTCCGTCACGGCGGGCGCCAGGTACCGGCACCGATAATGGCGCAACGCCGGACAACGGCGCTTTGCCCCAGACCGAACGGAGAAACCGATGCTGCTCGATGCCGATGAATGCCAACTGGTGCTGGTCGACTACCAGACCCGCCTGATGCCGGCCATCGCCGATGGCACGCAGGTTCTCGCCAACGCGGTGCGGCTGGCCCGGATGGCGCAGGCCATGCGCGTGCCGGTGCTGGCCACCGAGCAGAATCCGGACAAGCTCGGCGCCAGCGCGCCGGAGCTGGGCGCGGTCCTGGTCGAGAGCCGCGCCAGCGTCTTTTCCAAGATGGCCTTCAGCGCCTGCGCCGATGGACTGGTCGATGGCCTGCGTCCGCCCGAGCGCAAGCCCCACACCGGCGGCAACGCCCGCAGCCTGCCCAAACATCTGCAAAAGGCAGTGCCGGCCGCCGAGCCGTCGCGCAACACCGTGGTCATCGCCGGTTGCGAGGCCCATGTGTGCCTGCTGCAAACGGCACTCGAATTGCTCGAGCAGGAGTTCGAGGTCTGGGTCGTCACCGACGCCTGCGGATCGCGCACCGAGCGCAACCGCGACGCTGCCTACGACCGGCTGGCCGGCAACGGCGCTGAACTGGTCACGACCGAGATGGTGGCGTTCGAATGGCTGCGCAGCGCCGACCATCCGCTGTTCAAGAGCATCCACGCCCTGATCAAGTAAACCGGTCGCGGCCGCCCCGCCACGTGGCGGCGTTGGCCAGCCTGCGATGCGCTATTTGGCCATCGAGCAATGGCCACCACTGACCTGCTGGCCAGACCCCGCCGCGATCAGCGGCGGCTCCTGACGCAGATCGATCGGTGGCGAACTGGACCAATCCCAGCCCAGAAAAACCAGCAACCCGAGCCAGAACACCAGCTGCCAGCGGCGTGTGGACGTCGACACCATGCCCATCATCCCCTTCAATACCGGTAGTGGCGCCGAACGCGCACACCGATCAACGAGCCGGCGAACGCCAGCGGCACCCACAACCAGCCGTGCAGGCTGCCGGTGGAAATACCACTGACCATGGCTCCGACATTGCAGCCGAACGCAAGCCGCGAGCTGTAGCCCAGCAGGAATCCGGCGATCAGGCCGACCACCCATTGCTGCCGGTCCAGCGGCTTGGTCGGCTGCGCACCAGCTTTGGCCGAGATCCACAAGGCGCCACCCAGGATGCCGATGTTGGTGATGGTGGTGACATCCATCAGCACCGTCTGTGCGATGCGCTGGCTGTTGCCAGGCTGGCTCCAGAAAGCGTTGCTGGCCGGATCGAACAGGCCCAGCGCGGTCGACACCTTGCCGGCCCACAAGCCAAAGCCGTACACCACACCCCACGGCTGACCGGCCAGCAGCAGATTCAAGGTCGCCAGCACGGCCAGCGCCACCGCACCCCAGACCCAGCGCCGTACCAGCCACTGCCGGCCCGGTCCGACCCAGGCGCGTACCAGCAGCAGCGTGAGCGCGAGCAGGCCGAATGTCAGGGCCAGCGCGCCGGCCGTGCCCAAGGCCGTGGAAAAACCGACCGGCTCGATCTGACCCAGTGCCAGCCAACGGTCCAGATGCACCGATCCCAGAAAGCTGCCCAGCGCGAACAACGGCAGGATGCCCATGTTCAGCGGCACGCCCATGCCAGCCTTGTACAAGGTGCCGGAGCCGCAGCCATCGGCAATCTGCATCGTCAGACCGAACACGAAGGCGCCCACCAGCAGGCTGACGCTGGGCGGGCCCAGCGCCGCATGCAATTCGGAGAACTGGCCCAGCAGCGGCAGCGCCGCCAGGCTGGCCAGCGCCAGCAACAGCACCTGGCCGGTCACGCCCTGCGGGTCCCTGTGCTCGATCAGCTGGCGCCAGCCGGTGGTGAAACCAAAACGGGCACCGGCCAGCGCCATGCCCATGCCAACACCCACCAGCAGCAATGCCGCCTGCCGCACCGACACCGCCAGCACCAGGAAAACGAAAAAGGCGGCCAACAAGGCCGCCAGCGGAACCCGCTTCATGGAAAAGTCCCGCGCAAGGCTATTTGAAGGTCTTGTCGGACCAGATCTTCGCGTCGATCAGCAATTGCGATAGACGGCTGGGCACGTTTTCCATCGGCAGCCCGTTCGGGTCCAGCGACCATTCGGTCATCGACCCGGCATACAGCTTGACATTCTTCTGGCCCAGCACCTCGGACATGGCGAACCAGTTGGTTGCAGCCCAGTGGCCGGTATTGCAGAACGAGACTGTCTCCTTGGCCGGATCGATCGGGCTCGAAGCCGCGATCTGGCGCGCCTGATCTGCTGGCACGAAGGTCGAGCTGCCGGCGGCAAACCACTTGTCGTGGCGCAAGTTGACCGCACCGGGCAAGGTGCCTGGCACCTTGGCCGCCGGCGCACGGGTCTGGCCAAGGAAAAAATTCTCGGGTCGGGCATCGAGCAGCACGGCGTCGCCGGCCTTGACGTGTTGCACCACCTCTTCCTTGGTCGCGATCTGCGACCCGTCCAGCGCCGGCTGGAAGTTGCTCGCAACCACGCTGACCATGTCCTTGTTCAAAGGCAGGCTGGCTTGCGTCCAGCCCTTGACGCCGCCGTTGAGGATGGACAGCTCCTTCAAACCCAGCACCTTGAGCGTCCAGTAGACACGCGCCGAGGAACCGAAGTCGGTCGCGTCGGCACCGCTGGAGACCACCACTGCATGGCTGGTCGGGCTCAGGCCCAGCCGCTGCACCAGCTGGGTCAACTTGGGCAGTGCCGGCAGTTCGCCGGGGTTGCTGGCCGGACCGCGCCATTGGCCATACGGCGCATTCACCGCGCCGGGAATGTGGTCGGCGGCATAGGACTTGGCATCACGGATATCAATGATGCGCACCAGCGGATCGGCCAGGCGCGATTGCAGCTCCTGGGGGGACAACAAGGGTTGGGCGGCGTGGGCCTGCGCGACAAGCGCCAGACCGGCAAACAGGACAGAGAGGGTTTTCATGGTTCCATTCACATCAGACAGGCCCGCATTCTCGGCCGGCGAGGCAACAAGTGGAAATACTTCTTTGTCCGATGCTTATGTCTGAATCGGCATAAGCCATCAGCATGTCCCGCCACCCCTGCGTCCGGCCATTACGCGCAGGCCTGAGGTGCAGCGACGTTCAGCGCAAAGGTCGCTGAAGGCGAGGTTCACCATCGCATAAACTTTCGGCTTCGCGCATGCGGCCAGGCCGGACTTGGTACAGTCCGGCCTGGGCCTTTGACCAGCCTGGTACCAACAATTCGTCTGGTGGTCGATTGTTGCGGGTCTGGGCCGTCGTGTTCGAGCAGTGCTGCCACACCATGGCATACGGCGGTCACATCCGTGATTCCGTTATCCAGTTACTCCGTTATCGATGCGAACCTCTCACCATCTGACCTGCATGACGCTGGCCGCCGCGCTTGCCGGCTGTGCCGGCACACCGACGCCTGGCCCGGCACTGCCGGGCATGGCCGCGCCGGCGCAGTGGCAGGCACCGCTGCCGCACAACGGCGAACTCACCGATCTTTCGCGCTGGTGGCAGGATCTGGGCGACCCCCTGCTGGTCGAACTGATCGATGCTGCACAACGGGTCAGCCCCTCGCTGGCCAGCACGCAATCGCGCGTGATCCAGAGCCGCGCCGCCCTGCGCCAGACACAGGCCCGCCTCGGCCCGTCGCTGGACGGATCCGCCAGCGCCAGCCGCGGCGTCACCCAACCGGCCATGCCGGTGGCCAGTACGCTGCAGGCCGGTGTCGTGGCGTCGTGGGAGATCGACCTGTTCGGCGCCAACCGCCTGGGCAGCGAGGCCGCGCAGGCCCGGCTGGACGGTGCACAGGCGCTGTGGCACGACGCGCGGGTGCTGGTGGCTGCCGAAGTGGCCAACCGGTATTTCAGCCAGCGGGCCTGCGTGCAGCAGGCCCGGATCGCCCAGGCCGATGCGTTGTCGCGCCTGGAAACGGCACGGCTGTCCGACCTGAGCCTGAAAGCCGGCTTCACCGCCAGCGCCACCGATGCGCTGGCCCGTGCCGGCGCCGCCGACGCGCAGGCACGGGCCACGCGACAGGCCAGCCTGTGTGCACGCGAAGTCAAGGCGCTGGTCGCACTGACCGGACTGGACGAAGCGGCACTGGCCGGACGGCTGGCACAGGCATCGGACGACCTGGCCAGCCAGGCGCAACTGGTCGTAGATCGATTGCCGGCGCAGACGCTGGCCCAGCGGCCGGACATCTTTGGCGCGCAACGCGAACTGCTGGCGGCCGGCCTGGACACCGGTGTCGCGCAGGCGCAACGTTACCCGCAGCTGCGTCTGTCGGGCTCGATCGGCGCACTGCATTACCGCGCCGCGGGCAGCGACGACGGCATGGCGACCTGGTCCATCGGTCCGCTGGCGCTCAGCGTGCCATTGTTCGACGGCGGGCAACGCGATGCCGCCGTGATGGCTGCCAGGGCCCGTTACGACGAGGCACTGGCGATCTACCAGGGCAAGGTGCGCCAGGCTGTGCGCGAGACCGAAGAAGCACTGGTCAGCCTGCAAGCCACGGCCGCGCGGGTCGGCGACGCCCAGGTGGCCGAAGCCGGTTACCGTGACTGGCTGCAGGCCACCGAGTCCAGATACAAAGGCGGCCTGGCCAGCCTGGTGGAACTCGAGGACGCACGCCGGACCCGGCTGGCATCGGCAGACGCACTGGTGATGTTGCGGCTCGAGCGCATATCGGCCTGGATCGCGCTGTACCGCGCCGCCGGTGGCGGCTGGAAAGCCCTGGCCACCAACGAACAACCCTGATCGGGCCAGACTTCTGTGCGCCCGCGACACGACAGAACCATGATGCATCTGAAACTGGACAACAAGAAAAGCCTTGCTGCCGCTGCGGCGACCCTGGTCGCGTTGGCACTGGCCGGCTTGTGGGCCGTTCGCAGCAACGCCGCCGACACGACGCCACCGACCAGCAAACCGGCATTGACGGTGACGATCACCCGACCCACGCTGGGGCGGCTGCCGATACGCCTGGCCGCCAACGGCAACATCGCCGCCTGGCAGGAAGCCATTGTTGGCGCAGAAGCCAATGGCCTGCGCCTGCTGGAACTTCGCGTGGCAATCGGCGACACGGTGCGCGCCGGCCAGGTGCTGGCCACGTTCGCTGACGCCACCATCCAGGCCGACGTCGCGCTGGCACGCGCCAATCTGCTCGAGAGCCAGGCAGTGGCGCAGGAGGCCAGCGGCAACGCGACCCGCGCGCGCAGCCTCAAGGACAGCGGCGCGCTGAGCGCGCAGCAGATCAACCAGTACCTGACGCAGGAGCAGACCGCGCAGGCCCGCGTCGAGGCGGCCAGGGCAGCGCTCAATGTCCAGCAGCTGCGGCTCAAGCAGACCCAGGTGCTGGCGCCTGACCGCGGTGTGATTTCGGCGCGCAGCGCGACCGTCGGCGCGGTCGTGCCGGCCGGTACCGAACTGTTCCGGATGGTGCGCCAGGGACGGCTCGAATGGCGGGCCGAAGTCACCGCCAGTGAACTGGGCCAGCTCAAGCCGGGCACGCCGGCGCTGATCACCTTGCCCAGCGGCGTACAGATCCGGGGCAAGGTCCGCATGATTGCACCGACGGTGGACAGCCAGACCCGGGTGGCACTGGTCTACGTGGACCTGCCTGCCTCCGGCGACCTCGCCGCCCCACCGCGCGCAGGCATGTTTGCCAGCGGCAGCTTCGAACTGGGTGACACCAGTTCGCTGACCGTGCCGCAAACGGCGCTGGTGCTGCGTGATGGCTTCAGTTATGTGTTCCGGCTGGGCGACGACAACCGGGTCTCACGCATCAAGGTGCAAACCGCGCGCCAGGCCGGTGACCGGACCGAGATCACCAGCGCGCTGGATGTCGGCACCCGCCTGGTGGCCAGCGGTGCCGGTTTCCTGAACGACGGGGATCTGGTGCGCGTGGTCGAAGGCGCCGACGCAGCGCCGGCGCCGCAGAGCGCGGCGTCCTCCGCCAAACGCTGAGGCTATTCGCCATGCTCAACGTATCTTCATGGTCGATCCGCAATCCGATACCGGCGGTGATGCTGTTCGTGATGCTGTGTTTCGCCGGCCTGGTGTCGTTCAATGCAATGAAGATCCAGCAGTTCCCGGACATCGACCTGCCCACCGTGAGCGTGTCGGCCCAGTTGCCCGGCGCTGCACCGGCCCAGCTCGAAACCGAAGTGGCGCGCAAACTGGAGAACTCGATCGCCTCGCTGCAGGGGCTCAAGCACATCTATACCAAGATCCAGGACGGCAATGTCACGATCACGGCCGAGTTCCGACTGGAAAAACCAGTGCAGGAGGCGGTCGACGACATGCGTTCGGCCGTTGCCAAGGTCCGCAGCGATCTGCCTGGCGATTTGCGCGACCCGATCGTCAGCAAGCTCGACATGGCGTCCCAGCCGGTGCTCGCTTTCACGGTGCGATCGATTCCGCGCGCGGGCAATGCCGGCATGGACGACGAAGCCCTGTCCTGGTTTGTCGACAACGACGTGACCCGTCGCCTGCTGGCCGTGCGCGGTGTCGGTGGTGTCAGCCGGGTCGGCGGGGTCACGCGTGAGGTGCGCGTGGCGATCGACCCGATGCGGCTGCAGGCACTGGGCGTCACCGCAGCCGACGTGTCGCGCCAGCTGCGCCAGATGCAGACCGAGAGCGCAGGCGGCAGGCTGGATCTGGGTGGCGGCGAGCAACCGGTGCGTACGCTGGCCACAGTGCAGACCGCGCAGCAGCTCGGCCGGATCCGGCTGGCCTTGGGCAACGGCCGCAGCGCGCGGCTCGACGAGCTTGCCAGCGTCACCGACACCACGGCCGAACCCCGTTCGGCCGCGTATCTGAACGGCCAGCCGGTGGTCGGCTTCGAAGTCTCGCGCAGCAAGGGCGAGAGCGAGGTGACCGTGGGCGCAGCGACCCAAGTGGCCTTGCGCGAGCTGCAGGCAGCGCATCCGGACATCGAATTCACCGAGTCGTTCAACTTCGTGGCGCCGGTCGAGGAGGAATACACCGGCTCGATGCACCTGCTCTACGAAGGTGCGGTGCTGGCCGTGCTGGTGGTCTGGCTGTTCCTGCGCAATCTGCGCGCCACCTTTGTGTCGGCGGTCGCGTTGCCGCTGTCGGTGATCCCGGCGTTCGCCGGCATGTACCTGCTGGGTTTCAGTGTCAACGTGATCTCGCTGCTGGCCTTGTCGCTGGTGGTGGGCATCCTGGTCGACGACGCGATTGTCGAGGTCGAGAACATCGTGCGCCACCTGCGCATGGGCAAGACACC
>Ga0073905_10001620_pt1 | contig 11462 bp, 9 predicted proteins | sample KloWWTupernatant_FD_65482 | JGI IMG/M metagenome (GOLD analysis project Ga0073905, IMG submission 65482) | Active sludge microbial communities from Klosterneuburg, Austria, studying microevolution and ecology of nitrifiers - Klosterneuburg... | ecosystem: Engineered > WWTP > Aerobic digester >... | reverse complement strand
ACGCCCACGCCGACGCTGGCGGTCTTTCACGGCCCGCAGAGCTACGTCACCGCTTCCTGGTACCCCGAACGGCAGATGCCGAGCACCTTTTACTACACGGCGGTTCACTGCTACGGTCGCGTTCGCGAGCAGACGACGACGGATCTCGAGCGCACGCTGGGGATCCTCAACGACAGGATGGAGCAGCCGATACCGGACGGTTGGCGCATGGACGAAATTCCGCACTCCGAAATCACCCGCCGTCTGCCGCACATCGTCGGCTTCGAGCTCGAGATCGAACGCTTCGAGGCCAAGTTCAAGCTCGGGCAGGACGAACCGCTGCGCGACGCGCTGGCGGTCGCCGAGCATCTGGCGAAATCGCACGACCCGCAGCAGCTCGCGCTCGCCGCGGCGATCCGGCGCGAGAACGCCGGCCGAACGGCGGATCCCGCGGCATGAGAGCCGGCAGCGAAAGCTCCGCCGCGGTGCCGCCGCAAGCGCGCGCGACGCAGCTCGTCCGGGCGCTCGGGCTGTGGGACTCGGTCTCGCTGATCACCGGCATCATGGTCGGCTCGGGCATCTTTCTGATGGCCGGCAGTATCGCCCGCGAGCTCCACTCGCTCGCCGCAGTCGCTGCCGTCTGGGCCTTCGGCGGTCTGTTGAGCGTCTGCGGTGCAGTGGCGCTGGCCGAGCTCGGCGCGGCGTTGCCCGCGGCCGGCGGTCTGTATGTCTATCTCGCGCGCGCCTTCGGACCCCGCACCGGCTTCGTCTACGGCTGGAGCGCCATGGCGCTCATCCACTCCGGCTCGCTCGCCGCTCTCGCGGCGGCGATCGGCCTCTACGCCGGACCGGTCTTCGATCTCTCCGTCGCGCAACAGAAGCTGCTGCAGCTCGGCTGCATTGCGCTCTTCGTCGCCGTCAACTCGGCCGGCGTCGCGGTCGGCAAGTGGGTGCAGAACGCGCTCACCGTGCTCAAGGTCGCGGGGATCGTCTGGATGACGGCGATGCTCTACTCGCGCGGCAGCATGGACCGCCTGTGGAGTCACTGGGCGCCAGCGCCGGCCGGTCCGGGTGAGGCCGGCGGCATTCCCTGGCTCGGCTTCGGCGTGGCGCTCGTCGCCGTGCTCTGGGCCTACGACGGCTGGCATTTCCTGTCGTTCGCCGCCGGCGAGGTCCGGCAGCCCGCGAAGACGATACCGCAGAGCCTTCTCCTCGGCACCGTCCTCGTCTTCGTCGTCTACCTGGTGGTCAACGCGGCCTATTACGCGGTGCTTTCACCCGACCAGATCCGCGGCAGCGACCGGGTGGCGGCGCTCGCCGTGCAGGAGGCGCTCGGGCCGGGCGCCGCGGTGTCGATTTCGCTGCTCATCGTGGTCTCGATCCTCGGCACGATGAACGGCATCACCCTCGGCGCGGCGCGGGTGAGCTACGCGATGGCGACCGACGGCCTGTTCTTCCGCTCGTTCGGCCGCCTCCATCCGCGCACCCACGCGCCGGTGGTGGCGACGGTCGCCCAGGGCCTCTTCGCCGCGCTCTTCACTCTCGTCGGCACTTTTCAGCAGCTCTTCACTTCGTTCGTCTTCACCTCCTGGATCTTCTACGGCCTCGCCGTCGCGGCAGTCATGGTCCTGCGCCGTCGCGAGCCCGGGCTCGCACGGCCCTACCGCTGCCCGTGGTACCCGGTCACACCGCTGTTCTTCCTGCTGGCGACTGCCGGCATCATCGCGAGCACGTTCGTCGCCAGCTTCTGGCCCGCGCTCCTGGGCGTCGGTCTCATCCTCGCCGGCATCCCCCTCCACTCCGCCTTCCAGGCGTTCGAGCGCCGGCGCACGCCAGCGGCGCGAGGCTGAGGATCGCTTATCATCGCGCAGGGCTCCACCATGCGCACCCTCGCCGACCTGTCGATCGACCGCTCGTCGCGACTCACCCTGCAGGACCAGCTCGCCCGCCAAATCCGCGATCTCATCCAGAGCGGTGCACTGGCCCCAGGCGAAGCGTTGCCTTCGACACGCGATCTCGCCGCTGAGCTCGAGGTGTCGCGCAACACGGCGATCTATGCCTACGACCGGCTGGTGAGCGAGGGTTATCTCGACGCCACTCCGCGCTCGGGGGTGGAGGTGAGCTCGACGATCGCGCTGACGCGCCACGCCCGGCGACAGCCGGCGGTGCGCGCGCCTGCGACTCCTGCGACGACGCCGGGTGACCATCCTCCGCTGCGGCCGCCGCGCCCTTTCCGCCCCTGCCAGCCGGACATCGGGCTGTTTCCGCTGTTGACCTGGAACCGCCTGCGCAGCCGGGTCCTGCGGCAGGAAGGCAGGAACATCCTCCACTATCAGGCGGATTGCATCGCCGGACTGCCGGCGCTGCGCGAGAACGTCGCCACCTACCTGCGCGATCACCGCGGCGTGCGCTGTGACTGGCAACAGGTGGTCATCACCTCGGGCTCGCAACAGGCGCTGTTCCTGCTGTCGATGCTGCTGCTGGGCTCGCGCGATCAGGTCTACATGGAGGACCCCGGCTACGTCGAGGCCCGCCTCGCCTGCCTGAACGCCGGCGCGCGGATCGTGCCGGGTGCCATCGACGAGCAGGGGCTGCTGCCACCGACGCCGGCCGCCGGCCGCATCGCGCTCGTCTACACCACGCCGTCGCGCCAGTTCCCGACCGGCGTCTCGCTCTCTCTCCCCCGCCGGCTGGCGCTGATCGATTTCGCCGGTCGCACGAAGTGCTGGATCGTCGAGGACGACTACGACTCGGAGCTGCGCTACGGCGCCCGGCCGCTGCCCTCCCTGCAGAGTCTCGACAACAGCGGCCGAGTCATCTATGCCGGCACTTTCAGCAAGCTCCTCTTCCCCTCGCTGCGTCTGGGTTACGTCGTCGTGCCTGAGCCGCTGCTCGACCGCTTCGTCGCCCTCAAGCATCTGAACGACGACCACCTGCCGCTGCTCGACCAGGCGACGCTGGCGCTCTTTCTCGAGAGCGGCGCCTTCTACTCGCACGTTCGGCGCTGCCGGCGGGAGTATGCGGCCCGCCAGAAGCTGTTTCTCGATCTCTTCGCGCGCGCCGACCTGCCGGTCACCCTCGGCAATGCCGACGGCGGCATGAACGTGGTCGCGTTTCTTCCCGCGGGCGCCGACGACGACGCCTGGTCGCGTCGCCTGGCCGAGGCCGGCTTCGATGTGCCGGCGCTGTCGCACTACGCCATGGCGTCGACCGCGGCGTCCACCCCGCCCGGGCTGGTCTTCGGCTTCACCGCCTTTCCCGCCGAGCTTCTCCGCTCGGCCTTCCAGCGCATGCTGCCCGTCCTCCGGCGGGCCGCCCTGGAACTGCCGCACCGCGCCGCGCAACCGGCGAGAAAGCCGAGGAAACGATGACGGCAAGGACACTCGCGAAGACGCTGGCCCTCGCTCTGGTCGCTGCCACGTTTGGGCCGCCTCCGGGGGCGGCGGGGGCGGGAGCGCTTTCTGCGCCGGCGCCGGCGAGCGGGCCCATCGCGCCGCTGCCGTTCGATCACATCCTGCGCTACGACGAGCTGACGGCGCTGCTCCGGCAGTGGGCCGCGGCGCGGCCGGAGCTCGTCGGGCTCGAGAGCCTCGGCAGGACTCCAGAAGGCCGGGAGCTGTGGTTTCTCACCCTGACCTCGCGCGCTGCGGGCGCCGCCGAAGCAAAGCCGGCGATCGTCGTCGACGGCAGCATGCACGCCACCGAATGGGCGGGAGGGGTCGCCGCGCTCCACTTCGTGCGCCAACTGCTCGCTGGCTTCGGCAGCGACCCGCGCATCACGACGCTGCTCGAGAGCCGCACCGTCTACGTGCTGCCGCGCCTCACTCCGGACGGCGTCGAGGCAACTCTGACGCAGGGGAGATTCATCCGCTCGGTGCCGCGGCCCTTTGCCCCCGGCGCTCGCGATCCGGGCGCCCACGCGCGCGACCTCGACGGCGACGGGCGATCGGTGTTCATGCGCCTGCGCGATCCGAACGGCCCCTTCAAGGAATACCCCGCCGACCGCCGGCTCCTCGTTCCGCGCGCCCCCGACGAGACGACCGGCGAGTTCTGGCGCGTGCTGCCGGAAGGCGACATCGAGGCCTACGACGGCGCCACCATCGCCGACCCGCCGGCCGACGAGCCGATGGATCTCGGCTCGAACTTCCCCGCCGACCTCCGGGAAAGCCCGCGCGGGCGGACCGCCGGTCCTTACCCGACGTCGGAGCCCGAGGTCGCGGCCTACGTCGCGGCGATCGCGGCGCGACCCAACATCGTCGCCCACGTCACCTGCCACACTTTCGGCGGCCTGGTCCTGACGCCGCCGGTGAACCTCGCCGAGCACCTGCCCGACTCCGATCGGCGGATCTACCAAACCCTGGCCGGCAAGGCGGCCGAGCTCACCGGCTACCGCGCCATGTCGTATCTCGAGCTGCGCAGCAAGGAGAACGAGAGCTATCTGCCGAGCGCCTTCGGCTGGCTCTACGATCAGCGCGGCATCCTCTCCTTCATCACCGAATTCTGGGATCCGCTGCGCGCTGCCGGTATCTCGCTCGCCGGCACGACCGCCTCCGCCTGGCTCTGGGGATTCCATCCCGTCGCCGACGAAGTCGCCCTGCTGCGCTGGAGCGACACCGAGCTCCACGGCGAGGGCTTCGTGCCGTGGCGGAAGTTCCAGCACCCGCAGTTGGGAGAGGTCGAGATCGGCGGCTTCGACCTGGTGCGCTTCTGGTACAACATCCCGTTCGATCGTCTGGAGAAAGAGGTCGCGCCGCACAGCGACTGGCTCGTCTACCTCGGGCTGACGACGCCGCGACTCGCGATCCGCGACCTCTCGGCCGAGGCGATCGGCGCCGACCTCTGGCGCGTGCGCCTGGTGGTCGAGAACCGCGGCTTTCTGCCGACTTCCGGCGCACAGAAGGCGGTCGATCAGCAGGTGAGCCGCGGGGTGTTCGCCGATCTCGCGCTCGCCGCGGGGGCACGCCTGATCGACGGCGAGGCCCGCCGGGCGTTGGGCGAGCTCGAGGGACGCATCGCGCAGCGCTCGACCGCCACCTGGTGGGGCTACCACCCCGGCACCCCCGATCGCGCCGTCGCCGACTGGGTGGTGGCGGCGCCGGCCGGAACGAAGATCGCGGTCGAGGCTTCCCACGCCCGCGCCGGCCGCGAGCGCCGGGAGCTCGTTCTCGGCGCGCCAGGGAACTGAACAGCCGGGCCATCCAACCCTTCACGACCCGAGGAGAACGATCGATGCGCAGTCGAAACGCCGCCATGCTGACCTGCCTCGCCGCCGCGATCTTCACGGCGGCCACCGGCTTCGCTGCCGACCCAGAGCCCGCCCCGGCGCCCGAGCCGCAGAGCGAACCGCAGCGGATGCTGGTCGAGATCTACCGCATCGCTCCCGGCGAGCACCAGGCCTTCCTCGAAGCGATCGCCTCCTACGACGAGGCGAACCGGATGGCGGGACTGCCCCCGCGCCAGCTCTACGTCCACAGCGACGGCGCCAGCTGGGACTTCATGCTCATTCAGCCGGCGGAGATTCCGCCCGAGAAGTCCGCCGCGCTCGGCGAGGCGTGGAAGAAGCTCGGGCTGCCCTCGGGAGCCGACTTCTTCCTGAGCTTCCGCAAGTACATCGCCGAGCACACCGACACCTTCGTCACCGGCCCGACCAGCGCCGCCGACTACCTGGCGACGCGCAAGAAGCCGTAGGCGAGAGCGCGCGAGACCGATGGCCGGAGCCTCACTACCGCTGACCAAAGCGGAGCTGCGCGAGCGATTGCGCTTGGACCTCGAGAAGATCGACGCCGCGGCCGCCGCCCACGCCTCGCGGGCGATCGCCGCGCGCATCCTCGAGCTGCCCGAGATCGCTGGTGCCGAGCGCATCCTCACCTGCCTGTCGTTCGGCGTCGAGGTGGACACCTGGCATCTGGTGGACCGCCTGGTCGCCCTGGGCAAGAGGCTCTATGTGCCGCGCGCCGATCCGCGCGACCGCGAGCTGCACGTGCACCCGTATCCCTGCCCGCTGCGCACCGTCTCGTTCGGCCTGCAGCAGCCGCCGCGCGGCACGCCGGAAGTGGCGGCGGAAGCGATCGACGAGACCCTCGACGCCGTGCTCGTCCTCGGTCTCGGTTTCGACCGCCGCGGCTACCGCCTGGGGTACGGCAGCGGCTACTTCGACCGCTTCCTCGCCGGCCGCCCGTTTCCCGCCATCGGCCTCGCCTTCGCCGAACAGCTCGTGGACGAGCTGCCGGTCGAGCCGCACGACATCGCGATGGCGGTCGTCGTCACCGACACCGAAGTCTGCCGGGGGAGCGCTTCGCCCGCGGAGTGAGACCACCCCGGCGCCGAGCCCCCGCGTTTCGCGCCGCGGCCGCAGCCCACCCGATCGGTGGGTCCCGGAGCGGGAGTCTGCCGCTAACCTAGAGGCGGTGAAGCTGCGGACCCGGACTATGCGCGTCGGCCTCCTGGCGCTCCTCGCCGGAGCTCTGCTGTTGCCGGATCTCCTCGCCGCAGCCGTTCACCAACCTCCCGTCGGCGCCAACTGCCGCTGTTCGAATCACGCCTGCTGCACGCGCGCGACGACCGTCGCCTGCCCCCTCGCGCGCGCCGGCCAGAGCTGCGCGCGGAGGCGCGAAGCCACCACCCCCGGCATGCGCGCCGGTTGCGGCTGCCATCAAGGGGGCGAGGCCGGCAGTCTCGCTCGGCAGAAGCCCGGCGTCTGCTCTGCCCTCTTCGGCGGTTTCGCGCCGCCGAGCGAGAAGGCGTTCCGCTGCCTCGCCAACTCCGCAGGGCTCTCTTCCCCCGTAGCGACCCCCGAACCGCCGCCTCCTCGCGCCGCGCTGCGCTCCGCCTGACCGAAGGTCGCAACGAGGCCCGGCCGAGTGTGTCGGCGGCCTCGGGCGTCCCTTCTCCGCTCCGGGGAAACGCCGACCCGCGGGCGCCGCCGCAGCGCTGGCGAAGCGAAGGAAGGTACAACCATGCATCCCAAGCATCCGTGGATCCCACTGCTGCTCGCAGCCTCTCTCTCCGCAGCCGTGCTGCGCGCGGAGTCCCGCACGCTGACCGGACTCGTCGTCGATCGCGCCGGCGATCCCGTGCCGCGCGCGCTCGTCCTGCTCGCCTGCCCGCCCGGAGCGCCGGTCCGATCCGTCGTCGCCGACGAGCTCGGGCGCATCCTCTTCCCGCTGCCCGAGGGGCTCGACTGTCAGGTGGTCGCCCAACCCCCGGGCGGGGGTGAGCCGCAGGCCGCGCTCGACCTGCTCGCGACTGCTTCCGGCGCCGTTACGCTCACGCTCGATATCGACCTCTTCGTCGAGATGATCGAAGTCCGAGAATCCGCCGGCGCGGATGGACTCGGATCGCGCGAAATCCGTCAGAGCTTCGCGCGCGACGCCGGCGAGGCGCTGGCGCTGCTGCCCGGACTCGAAAAGGTGCGCAAGGGGGGCATCGCCAACGATGTCTCGCTGCGCGGGCAGAAGGGCGACAGCCTGGCGGTGCGCATCGACGGCCATGCCCTGCACGGAGCTTGCCCCAACCGGATGGATCCGCCCGCTTTCCACATCGACTTCGCGGAGATCGAGCGCATCGTCGTTCATCGCGGCCCGTTCGACGCCGCCACGGGGGGGCTCGCTGGAAGCATCGACATTCTGTCGCGCAAGCCGGAGCCGGGGCTGCATGTCGATCTCCTGGCCGCTGCGGGAGCGTTCGGATACCTCGCGCCTTCGGCGGCTGTCACCTGGGCCGCAGATCGCTGGAGCCTGAAGGGCGGTCTGTCCTCCCGCCGCGGCGATGCTTACGAAGACGGCGACGGCCGAGCCTTCACCGAGCTGCTCGCGCTCTCGGCGCCGGCGGGATATCGCGCCGCGGCGCGCGACGACCGCGCTTTCGACGTCACCACCGGCTGGGCGGGGGTCGGCTGGATTCCGCGACCGGGCGCGAGACTCGAGCTCGAGGCCACGCGCCAGGATTCCGCCACGCAGCTCTACCCCTACCTCCAGATGGATGCCAGTCGCGACGACGCCACTCGCGCACGCGCCACCTATCGTGCCGAGGGCGCCGGGTCCCGCGTCGTTTCGGTCGTCGGCAGCCTCGGCTGGTCGCGCGTCGAGCACGATATGGACGACCGCTTGCGCGTCTCCTCGTCGGCGGCACCGCTCGCCTATTCGATGGCGACGCAAGCCCAGTCGGAGGACTGGAGCGCCCGCGGCGAGATTGCGCTCACCGGCGGTTTCGCAGTCGGCGCGGAAAGTCAGCGGCGCGAGTGGGACGCCACGACGCGCATGGCGGGAATGGCCTACCGCGCGCAAGCCAGCCTGCCGGGGGTGCGCCAGGAGAGCACCGCGCTCTACGCCGAGCTCGCACGCCCGCTCGGCGGCAAGCTCACGTTCGAGGCGGGCCTGCGCGCCGAACGGGTCCAGGCCGATGCCGATCCGGCGCTGGCCAACACCGACCTGTACTTCGCCTATCACCGCACCCGGTCGACTTCGGCAGAGGACACGCTGCTGTCGGGAAATGCCGGCATCGTCTATCGTCTGCAGGAGAACTGGGAGCTCTCCGCCCGCCTGGGGAGCGCCGAACGGGCTCCGGATCCGCAGGAGCGCTACTTCGCGCTGCGCCGGATGGGCACCGACTGGGTCGGCAACCCGGGTCTTGCGCCGCCACGCCAGACGCAACTCGACCTCGGCGCGCGCTTCCACAGCGACCGCCTCACGATCGACTTCACCGGCTGGATGGCGCGCCTCGATGACGCCCTCACCGTCGTTGACGGCGCGCGTCTCGAGATGGTGCCCGGAGTCATGAACGGGCACGCCCGCACCTATATCAATCACGATTCGCGGATGTGGGGCGCAGAGGCGACGGCGTTCGCGCCGCTCGGCAAGAGCCTCGCGCTGCAGGCGAAAGTCGCCTGGCTTCGCGGCTCGCGGGATCTAGCTCCCCGATCCGGAATCGTCGATCGGGACCTGCCCGAACTGCCGCCGTTTTCGGGGCACCTCGCACTCCGCTGGGAGCCGGGCCGCTGGTACGCCGAGCTCGAGGGGGTGGCGGCGGCCGAACAGGCGCGCGTCGACTCGGGCCTTCAGGAGACGCCGACCCCGGCGTGGGCGATCGGCAACCTCCGCGCCGGCGTCGAGCTCGGCCGCTTCTGGCTGCTGGGCGGCGTCGAGAACCTCTTCGATCGCGCGTATCGCGAGCATCTCTCGTATCAGCGCGACCCGTTCCGCGCCGGCGTCGCCGTCCCCGAACCGGGGCGCTCTTTCACATTCAGTCTCCGCTTTCAGGTCTGAGCGCACTTCGCGGCGGTGGAAATTACCTAGGATTCGGTGCGGTGATCGGGTAGAAACTGCGCTTCCCGCTGCCGCGCCGACCCTCTAAATTACGACTGTTCGACGAGAACGACGCACCGCGCCATCCGGGCGAAACGACGGAAGCCCTTCCGTCGACCCCCAACCGCGCATGACCAGAACGAGGAGATTCCGATGAACAGCAAGACCCTTGCGAAGATCGCCCTGATCGGCGCGCTGCTGATCGGCGGCAGCGCGGCGCAGGCCGCGGACAACCAGGCCGACTGGACCGTCACCCTGAACGTCAAGCTCGCCCTGCTCGACAAGCTGGGCACCGACAGCCTGCACGTGGACGTCACCACCGAAGCCGGCGACGTGACCCTCAAGGGCACGGTCACCAAGCGCGAAACGCTCGAGCTCGCCAACTCCGTTGCCAAGTCGGTCACCGGAGTCAAGGGCGTGAAGAACGACCTGCATGTCGCCGCCAACGTCAACAACCCGAGCCAGACCGCCGTCGCGGCCGGCGAGACCGAAGCCGAGCTCGAGGATGCGGTCCTCTCGACCAAAGTCCGGCTCGCCCTGGTGGACAAGATGGGAACCGACGGTTTCAAGATCGGCACTGTCGCCGCGAGCGGCGTGGTCTCGCTCGAGTTCGACAAGGAGTTCACTGCCGCCCGTCGCAGCGAAGCGGCCAAGGTCGTCAAGTCGGTGGACGGCGTCACCAAGGTCATCTCCGTCGACGCCAAGTAACGTCGCTGCGGAGATTGAAGGACATAGAGCCCGCTCGGGGAGACCCGGGCGGGCTCGTTTGTTCTGCCTGGGCCGTATCGCGTCCACCTCGCGGCGACCGCCGCGGCGGCGCTCTGCCCGGCACTACTCGCGATCGAGGCCGATGCGCACCGCCTTGACGGTGTTGCTCGCCACCTTGAGGTCGAAATTCGGCTCGCTGCCCTTCTTCTTGACCAGCACGTCCTCGCCGTCGTCGACCTCGACGTGGAACCTGGCAGCGTCGAGCTTCTGGCGCATCGTGTCGCGGATGATCCGCGCGACATGGTTCTCGCTGGTGCCGTCGGGAATCGGCACCGTGACGTCGAAAGCGGTGCCGCCCTTGGGCGTGAAGCGAAAGACGATCTCACCGCTCGACTTGGCGCCCTCGCTGCACTGGATGCGCCACTTGTTGGAAGCAGCGAACGCGGGCAGGGCGACGAAGAGAAGCAGCGCAGCGGCGAGCAGCGGGCGAGAGAGTCGAGACAGATGCATGGCTATCCTCCAAGGCGATGTCAGGGCGACTGGCGTGCGTCCCTCGCGCTAGAAATCGACGACTTTGTCGGCGCGCAAGAGCCAGCCAGCTTCGCCGGCGGCGAGTTTGTACTGAATCTGGCGCATGCCGCCGGTCGGCTTGGCGTTGGTGTCGCCGTCGCGGTACACCGGGAAGCGCCGGACGAGCGTATTCTCGACCACCCGGAACTCGTCGTGCCCCATGTACCCTTTCGCCGCCTTCGGGTCATCGGCGATGGGAGGCAGGTAGATGTCGCTCAACGACTTGCGCTTGTTGGCCGCGAAGGCGACGAGCGAGCCGTAGGAACCGCTTCCGGCCGACTGGACGTAGATGTAGATCTCCGGCGAGCCGTCGACGTCGAGGTCGGCGACCTCAGCCTCGACGACCTGCCCGTCCACCTCGCGCGTGAGCGGCGAGTTGTCGATTTCGAGTCCGGCGGGCGTGACGGTGAGGCTGGGCGCCCCCGAGTCGTTGGCGCAGGCGACCCGGAAGACGATCCCCTGAAGCTCGAGGCGCTTCTCGAACCCGGCTGCAAATGCCGCCACGGCTGCCGCCCCTGCGACGAACACGGAAAGCAGCGCCAGTCTCATCGGTTTCATCTTTCCCCCTCGAGCCCCGGAGGCTCCTCGCACGCAGCCGAGGTCCGACGCCAACGTCGATCAGTCTAGCGCGGCCCCGACGCGGTCGGCATCGGGTTCAAAGAAAAGCCCCGAGGGACGGGACCGGGCGTACACCGGCTCGGCGCGGACTCAGTCGTGGAAGTTGGCGAGCTCGCGCTGCGCGCGGTCGGGGCTGCGGTAGACGAAGTAGGTGTTGCCGCCGTAGTCGAAGCGTGTCTGGCCGTCGCGGAACGAGGAGGTCGTCTTCTGGGGGTTGGTTCCGGTCGTCTGAACCTCGATCTGGTCGTTCTTGCCCCAGGTGATCTTGAGCTCGTTGTCGGGCAT
>Ga0073905_10001616_pt1 | contig 11472 bp, 10 predicted proteins | sample KloWWTupernatant_FD_65482 | JGI IMG/M metagenome (GOLD analysis project Ga0073905, IMG submission 65482) | Active sludge microbial communities from Klosterneuburg, Austria, studying microevolution and ecology of nitrifiers - Klosterneuburg... | ecosystem: Engineered > WWTP > Aerobic digester >... | reverse complement strand
AGCGTCGGCTTCGGGAACGGCTCCGCTCGCAGCCTGCGTGGCCGGCTCCGCGGGCAGGCTCGCCGACGTCGCCGAACCGCCGAGCTGCGACAGCCCGAAAGCCACCCCGCCGATCACCACGGCGGCAGCTGCTGCGGCAGCGATGCCCTTGCCCCAAGCCGCCACGCGAGGCGAGGGCCGCGTCCCCTTGACCTGGTCGGCAGCGAGCGGACGGAACGACTCGCCTTCCGCGGACTCCCGCAACCCATCAGCGAAGGCTCGCTTCTCGCGCTCGAAGTCACGCTCGAAGTCATCAGTCACGACGAGCCCCCTCCAGCCGTCCGCGCAGCGAGACCAGCGCGCGGTGGACGTGCGAGCGGGCCGTCCCTTCCGGGCAGCCCAGGATCTCGGCGATCTCTGCGAACGAGCGATCCTCGTAGAAGCGCAGCACCACAGCTGCCCGCTGCATCGGCGGCAGATCGGCGCACAGCCGCAAGGCCTGGTCGGTGTCGGCGATCGCCTGGGACGCGTCCGGGGTCACCGGCGCCGACGAGGAAGCCGCGACGTCCTCGGTCGGGAACAGCCGACGAACCTTGCGCCAGGCCGACACATGCGCGTTCACGATGCTGCGCCGCACATAGGCGTCCACATTGCCGCGGGCTGAGACCTGTCGCCACCGCGGGTAGAGCCCGGCGAGGGCTTCCTGCACGGCGTCCTGGGCGTCGTCGGCGTTGCGCGTGATCAGGTAGGCGAATCGCTGCAGCGCGACCGAACGCGTGGTGACATAGTCCTCGAACGAGCCCACCGCGGCGACCGCGGCGACCATCGGCTCGCTCACCATCACCCCCTGCCAGACCGTCACACCTAGTCCACGCGCCTACCGGCGTATTCGTTGCGCCCTGTCGTGGATCGGCGCTACTCCCCCGGGTACCGGACGCCTACCTGCGAGCGGATCTCGTCGAGCAGCCCGATGATCGCCACCGAGTCGTCCAGCGGCATCCGGGGCGACTCGGTGAACCCGTCCGCGATCAGCTGCGCGAAGTGCGCAGCTTGGTAAGCGAGCCCGTGGTGCCCGGCCAGTTCCGGCGCTTCGCTCGTGATGCCGGCCCCGGTCGGGCCGAGCAGCCGTACCCGTCCGGGCGCGTAGAACTCGGCGTCCAGTTCGATCCGGGCACGCGAGCCGCTGATCGAGGCGGTGGTCGGGGTCTTGGCCGAGAACGTCGAACTGACCAGGGCCTGCGCGTGCGGATGGTCCGGGAAGCGTCCGAGGAAGGCGGCCACCTGCCGGTCCACCCCGGCGTCGGTCAGTTCGCCGACAGCCAGCACCGCGTCCGGAATGCCCAGCACGAACGCGGCGAACGACACCGGATAGATCCCGAGATCGAGCAGGGCTCCCCCGGCCAGCTCCGGATCGAACATGCGCTTCACTTCGGCAGGGATCGGCTGGCCGTGGTCGGCGATGACCGTCTCTAGATCGCCGAGCACACCGTCGGCCAGCAGTTGCCGGACGATGTCGTACCGCGGCAGGAACCTCGTCCACATGGCTTCCATCAAGGCGACGCCGCGCTCGCGCGCCGCGTTCACCACCGCGCGGGCCTCGTCCGCGTTGCGGGTGAACGGCTTCTCCACCAGGACATGCTTGCCGGCTTCGATGGCCAGCAGAGCGTGCGCGGCGTGCTCGCTGTGCGGCGTGGCGACGTAGACCACCTGCACGTTCGGATCGCCGGCCAGCGCCTCGTAGCTACCGTGCGCGGTCTCCAGGCCGCGTTCGTCGGCGAAAGCCTGCGCCTTCTGCTGGTCGCGGGAGCCGATCGCCACGATCTGCTGCCGGGTGGACGCACGGACCGCACCGATGAACTGGCGGGCGATCCAGCCCGTCCCGATCACGCCCCAATTGAGCGGCGGGGCCTCAGCGGGCTCGGGGACGCGCGATGCTGGCAGGAACTGCGGAAATGTCATGCGGCAAACCTAGGCAACGCTGCGCGCTCCGTCGAGGGGCGGACGCCAACCGGCGCGACCTGAACGCGATCGATAATGAGCGAAACAGGAGGCAAAGTGGCATTTTGGGGCGGCCAGACCGCGGCGGTGACCACCGACTGGCGGCAGGAGGCGTCGGTGGAGGACCTGCGCGAGTACGACGCGTTCGGTCCCTGGATCGACCCGGTGCGGTCGGCGGACGACATGCCGCGCGTCTTCCGCCGGTTCTATCCCGAACTTGCGGAGAGCCGAATCCTGTTGAAAGTGCCCAAGGACGTGGAGCGCGCGCAGGCGCGTCCGGGGGACGACCTGTACGCGGCGGTTCTGGCTGTGCGGGAGCGGGGCATCACGATGCTCCGCCTGCGCCCGGACGGGGTGGACCGCCGCGACGTAGCGTGGCCCCAGGTCGTGGGCGTGACCACCTACCTCAACCTGCTGGTCTCGCGATGGACGCTGCTGCTGGCCGACGGCGACCGGTTCGAACTCGATTACAACAGCGTCGGTGTGCACACGATGGCCGCCGTGACCGACCATGTGCGCGCCCAGCTCACTCTCGGGATCGACGCATCGCGCCAGCCGGCGCTCGGCTCGGTGCGGATCAGTGACGACTTCTTCGCCACCCGATTCGCCCAGCTCACCCGGACGTTCGACGCGGCTGCGGTAGCGCTGCATTTCGAGCCTCGAAACCGACTCTGCCGAGACTCGGCCGGCCGCCGCCGGCTGAGCACCGGGGTGTTGCTCGTCGACACCCCGCAAGAACTGGTGATCCTGAACCGGGGCGAGCCGACCCGGCGGCTCTTCGAAGCCAACTACGCCAGTGGCGTCACCTACGCGCCCTACACAGCGCTCACGTCCTATACGGTGCTCGACCCAGAACCCCGCAGGTCATTCCGGACGCTGGTGCTGCAAGCCGGCGATCAGCAGATCACCCAACCCTGTCTGGAAGACCCCGAGCAGGCCCGTCCCGCCCTGGCCGCCCGAGGAATCCCCCGAACCGCTCCCTGACCACGTTCACGAGCGACGAGCCGCCACCCCCAACGACGCTCCCTGAGCCTCTGTCCACCCAGGGAGCGCGGTCTCGACAAGCTCGACCAGCCGATCGGGGGATCAAAGCTGAGGAGCCCGGCGAGGGACGAGCCCACACCAACAAGGTCTCAACAAGCTCGACCAGCCGATCGGGGGATCCAGGCTGAGGAGCCCCACGAGGGACGAGCCCACACCAACAACGCTCCCTGAGGAGCCCGGCGAGGGACGAGCCGGGCGTCACGAAGGGCGTCCGCCACCGTGTGGGGACGTGCGGCCTCAGGTGAGAGTGGCCACCATGATGGCCTTGATGGAGTGCATACGGTTCTCGGCCTGGTCGAAGACGATGGAAGCGTCGGACTCGAAGACCTCATCGGTGACCTCAAGCTCAGGCAGGCCGAAGCGGGAGTAGACCGCCTCGCCGACCGTGGTCTCGCGGTTGTGGTAGGCGGGCAGGCAGTGCATGAACTTCACGTCGCCGACCCCCGTCCGCTCAAGCAGCGCGGTGTTCACCTGGTAGTCCTGCAGCAGCAGGATGCGCTCGGTCCAGACGCTCTCGGGCTCGCCCATCGACACCCAGATGTCGGTGTGCAGGAACTGACAGCCCTTGACCCCGTCCAGATCGTCGGTGAGCGTGATCCGCGCACCGGTCTGCTCGGCGATCCCGCGGGCGGTGCGGATCACCTCGTCGGGGGGCAGCAGCTTGGTCGGCGCCACCAGGCGCACGTCCATGCCCAGCAGCGCGCCGCCCAGCAGCAGCGAGCAGCCCACGTTGAACCGCGCGTCGCCGACGTAGGCGTAGCTGATGTCGTGGTCGTCCAGCCCGGACGCTTCGCGCATGGTGAACATGTCACAGAGGCTCTGGGTGGGGTGCCACTCGTCGGTGAGTCCGTTCCAGACCGGCACGGAGGAATGCCGCGCGATGGTCTCGACGGTGGACTGGTGCGCGCCGCGGTACTCGATGCCGTCGAACAGCCGTGAGAGGACCCGCGCCGAGTCGGCCGGTGACTCCTTGTGCCCGAGTTGGGACGAGTTCCCGTCCATCTGGGTCACATGGGCGCCCTGCTGGTGGGCGGCCACCTCGAACGCCGAACGGGTGCGCGTCGAGGTCTTCTCGAAGATCAGGGCGAAGTTCATCCCACCCAGGCACTGTTCCTCGCGTCCGGCCATGCGAGCGTCCTTCAGTTCAGCCGTGAGGTCGAGCAGGTAGCGCCACTCCTCGGGCGTGAAGTCCTGCTCTTTCAGGTAGTGCCGACCCAAGAGGTTCATCGACTTGCCTTCCCAATCCGTCAATAGGAGAACTCTGCCAGTTCCGTGCACCGAGGTTGACCCGCCGTCCGGGCGTCGATGGCGACGTCGAGCCACGTCTTGCGGAGGTGTTTCGCCCGAAAATCGGCATATGACGTCGGTCATCGACTTGCTGGCCGGGGTTTCGCCCGATCTGCGGGATACGAGCCCCGATCCAGGGCGCATTCTCCGACTATTGGGCGAAGGAGCCCATTGAGTGCTGGACAGGGGGCTGGTAACCCCCCTTTCAGGCGTTGGAGACCGACGCGGGTCGCCCGCCGGTGCGAGACGACTTGCTCGGGCGCGGGCTCCTGCTCGCCGTCCACAGGCTGCCGTGACAGCATTGAGGCATGCTCATCCGATTCCTGGCCAGCGCGGCCGCTCTGGCGGTGGCCACCTGGCTGCTCCCCGGCATTCGACTCGGTGGCACTGACGACGTGTGGGGCCAGGTCTTCACCCTGCTCGCGGTGGCCGCGATCTTCGGCTTCGTGAACGCGCTGATCAAACCCCTGTTCAAGTTCGTCTCGGCACCGTTGATCCTGCTCACCCTCGGCCTGTTCCTGCTGGTGCTGAACGCTGTTCTGCTCATGCTCGTCTCGTGGGCTGCCGGTGAGCTGCACCTGGCCTGGAACGTGGACGGGTTCTGGTCGGCGTTCTGGGGCGGCCTGATCATTTCGATCGTCACCCTGATCATCAACGCGTCCTTCGGCAAGAAGGGCACCGAACACCGATGAGCACTCCTCCCGAGATCGCCTTCGTCTGCTGGGGCAACATCTGCCGCTCGCCGATGGCCCAGGTGATCGCCGAGTCGTACGCGCGCCGCGAAGGCCTGCGCGGAGTGACCTTCACCAGCTACGGGGTGAGCTCGGAGGAGATCGGCAACCCGATAGACCCCCGGGCAGCGGACGCCCTGCGCGCGGCCGGGTTCACTCCCGGGACGCACACCGCGCGCCGGATCACCCCGGACGAGGCTCACCACGCCGCGCTTCTGATCGGCATGGAGGACCTGCATCTGGCCAAGCTGCGTCGGCTCGTACCGGACGCGAAGAACCTCTACCTGCTCACCGACTTCGATCCCAACGCCATCCCCGGGTCGGGCATCGACGACCCCTGGTACGGCGATGACGAAGACTTCGCCAAGGCTCTGCGCGAGATCGAGGCCGCCATGCCCGAGGTGATCAAACGGGCTCGAGAGCTGATCGCCGGCTGAGCCTGTCATGGCGCTGCGATCCATCCAGGGTTGGGTGGGAACCGCCTGCCAGCAGGCCGACGTACCGGTGGGCGAGATCAACCCGATGGTCGAGCCGCTAGGGGATCGAAGGCTCATCCACCTGCCGATGTGAACCCCAGAATTGGATGGCCATGAGGCGGGCGGCTCCATAGCCTCGGACAAGACCCGAACTGGATGGCCGGTCGGTCGATGAGAGGGTCACCGGCCACGCCTCCCGCCCTTCGTCAAGCTCAGGGATCGGTGGGCGCCAAGCAGGGATCGGTGGGCGCCACACGGGCCCGGTGCGGCGTCGCGGAGCCGCACGTGGCAGGCTGGTGCCATGCACATCCTCGTTGTCGACGACGATCAGGCGGTCCGCGATTCGCTGGCCCGGTCGCTGCACTACTCCGGCTGGGAAGTGACCACGGCCAACGACGGGATCGAGGCGCTGGCCCGGCTCTCCTCGCTGCGTCCCGACGCGGTGATCATGGATGTGATGATGCCCCGGCTCGACGGCCTGGAGACCACCCGCTCGCTGCGCGCGTCCGGCAATGACGTGCCGATCCTCGTGCTCACCGCACGGGACGCGGTCGGCGATCGCGTGGACGGCCTGGACGCCGGCGCTGACGACTACATGGCCAAGCCGTTCTCCTTCGACGAACTCCAGGCGCGCCTGCGCGCATTGACCCGCCGGGCACGTCCGGTCAACGACGAGCCGGGCGCCGAGGTGCTGTCCTTCGCCGACCTGAGCCTCGACCTGCAGACCCGTGAGGTCACCCGTGCGGGCCGGCGGATCAGCCTCACCCGCACCGAGTTCGCCCTGCTGCAGACCTTCTTGGAGAACCCCCGCCGGGTGCTCGAACGCGGCTGGCTGCTGAACGAGGTCTGGGGCTTCGACTTCCCGACCACCGCCAACTCTCTTGAGGTCTATATCGGCTACCTGCGCCGCAAGACCGAGGGCGAGGGCGAGGGCCGACTGATCCACACCGTGCGCGGCATCGGCTACGTGCTGCGCGAGACGCCGCCGTGATCCGCTGGCTACGATCCGTCCTCTCGGTAAGCAACCGGCCACTGCACGATCGGCTGGCCGCCCTGGTTTCGGGCGCGGTGGCCGGCGCGGTGGCGATCACCGGCCTGGCGGCCTATGTGATCACGACCCTGGCCGTGTACGACCAGCTCGACCGGGAACTGATCGACATCGCCGCGGTCACCAGCAATTGGATCCAGGGTGACGCCGAGTCCCTCGGCGGCCTCAATAGCGATGCCTTGGCCACCGCGAACGTGACCATGCTGCGGGTACGTGCGGACGGCCAGACGACCGCCCCGCCGGGAGCGACCAGCGTGCTGGTGCCCACCGCACGAGAGCTCGCGGTCGCACGCACCCAGACCGGCTCCTCGGCGCGCACGGGGCTGGACTCTGAGGGCACGTCCTACCGGATCGTCGCCGTGCCCTACACCGACGGCGCGTACAAATACGCGCTGGTACTCGGCCGTCCGCTCGCCCCCACGGACGAGATCCTGCGCATTCTGGCCTTCTCGCTATTGACCTTCGGCCTGCTCGCGGTGCTGATGGCCGGCGCGATCGGATGGGTGATCGCGCGCTCCGGCCTGCAGCCGATCCAACGGCTCACCGAGGCGGTCATCCGGGTGACTGAAACCGACCAGCTCGAACCGATCGAGACCGGCGGAATGGACGAACTGACTGATCTGACCGGCTCGTTCAACACGATGATGAAGACCCTCGAATCGTCCCGGGAACGCCAGCGCCGCCTGATCGCGGACGCCGGCCACGAACTGCGGACGCCGCTCACCTCGCTGCGCACCAACGTCGAACTGCTGATCGCCGACGACCGTCAGGGCATGCTGCCCGACGGTGCCCGGGGCGAGATCCTGCGCGACATCTCGGCCCAGCTGGGCGAGTTCACCCAGCTCATCGGGGACCTCGTGCACCTCTCCCGGGAGGATCGCGTGGAGGCCCATCCCGAACCGATCGACCTACGCGACGTCGTCAGCGGCGCGGTGGTGCGAGCCAAGCGTCGCGGTCCGAGCCTGAACTTCGAGGTGGAACTCGACCCGCTCTTCCTCGTCGGCGAGCCCGACAGCCTGGAGCGCGCGATCACCAACCTGCTCGACAACGCGGTGAAATTCTCCCCGCCGGGCGGGACGGTGCAGGTGCGGCTGAAGGGTGACCGGCTGCGAATCTCGGACGAGGGCATCGGCATCGCGGACGCCGACCTGCCGCATGTCTTCGACCGGTTCTACCGGTCGGAGTCGTCCCGCAACACTCCCGGTTCCGGCCTTGGCCTTTCGATCGTGGCGCAGACCATCAAGGCGCACGGCGGCTGGGTGAAGGCCGGACGGTCCGCGTCCGGCGGTGCGGAGTTCACCATCCGGCTGCCCGGGACGAGCACCCCCACCTACGAGGACGAGGACGTCACCGACGGTGAGGGAACCGTTTCGCTCCCCCGCCCGCTCTGACGCCTCCGCCCAACCCTCTCGTCCTCTTTGCTCGACCCTCTCGTCCTCTTTGCTCGCTCAGCCCTCTTTGCTCAACGCCCCGATCCCTCGCCCCCGTCGCACTCGCCCCGCGTCGCTCTCCCCCTTCACAAACTGGACCGTTGGGCCCCGTTACGGGACCAAGGTGTCCAGTTTGCGGAAGAGAAGGAGCGAGGACGAGCGTGGCGTGCAGGTCGGACGGGTGCGGGTCGGACGGGTGCGCGTCAGTAGCCGCGGGACGCGTCCGCTGATTCCTTCTCGCCGGCCAGGCTCGCCGCGTACTCGGCGACCGTGATCGGCTTGGAGAACATCGGGTAGTCGAACTTGATCGCGTTGGCGTGCTCCTCCAGCGAGGTGGCGCCGACGGCATCGGTGAGGGTGTAGACCTCGTAGCCACGCTCGTAGGCCGAGCGCATCGTCGACTCGACGCAGCAGTTGGTGAGGAAGCCGGCCAACACGATCGTCCTGATCCCGAGATTGCGCAGGATGAAGTCGAGGTTGGTCGAGCCGAAGGCGTCCAGGCCACGCTTGCCCTCAAGGACGATGTCCTCGCCGGTTGGCGCTACGTCCTCGACGATCTCGCAGCCCCAGGTGCCTTTCACGAAGGAGTTCGAGTCGACGACGCCCTTCAGGATGCCGTAGGGGTGCTGGCTGATCTCGTAGTAGCCGGGCTGGAACGAGATCGGGCTGTGCACGATGGTCACCCCGGCTGCCCGGGACGCGTCCAGCGCCTGCTTGGCGTTGGGCAGGGTGCCGGTGGCCGACATCACCTCCGCGACCGCGCCGTGGAGCGTGCCGCCCTCGCTGGTGAAGTCGTTCTGGAACTCGATCATGACCAGAGCGGTCGACTTGGGATCCATGCCGTTCCTTTCCTCATATCGCTGGCCCGGCCGATGCCGGACGCTGATCAGCGCCATCTCTCCTGGATAGCTTGACCGTCGCTCCCCCAGCCTGTCGAGGGGTCGGACGATCGTTCTGCGAGCTATCCCAATGCTTGTTCGGCCAGCAATTCCACGACGTGGCGGTAGGGCTTGCCGGTGGCTCGGGTGAGGCCGAGTTCACAGGTGCGATTGCAGCTCGCATGCGCCTCGGCGTCCAGCAACTCGGCTTCGGCGGCCTCCCGGCGAGTAGCGGACGCGGTCAGCTCGGGGTGCAGCATGCCGCGATCGCCGGCGTAGGCGCAGCAGCCCCAGTCGAGCGGCACGTTGACCACCTCGGCCACCGCCTGGGACACCGTGACCAGATCGGGGTTCAGTCCCATCTGGGTGGACGAGCAGGTCGGGTGGATGGTCAACGATTCCAGCTTGCGATACTCCCCCAACACGGGCAGCACGTGCCGGGCGACGAAGGTGACGCAGTCCATCACTTCGACGTGCAGCTCCGGATCGGTCTCGATCATGTGCCGGAAGCCCTCGGTGCAGCTGGACGCGTCGCAGACCACGGTCAGCCGGCCGTTGTCGCTGGCCGCCCGGATCACCGGGAGCACCCGCTCGCGCATGGCCGCGTAGCCGTCCGGGATGCCCTTGCTCGACCATGGCGTGCCGCAGCAGAGGCTCTCGATCTCGTCCGGCACCAGCAGATTCAGCCCGGCCTTCGCGCACAACGCCTCGAAGCTCACTTGGACACCCGGGCCCTCCAGGGGCCCGAACATCACGTTCACGCAGGCCGGGAGATAAACCGCCGCCCCCTCACCGAGCGGCTTCGGTCGCCGACGCGGCTTCCCGCCGCCGGGCAACTCGTCTGACCAGAGTGGGATCGAATCCGTCCCGAGCACGAACCGGGCAGCCTGGTTCACCCCGACCAGGGCCGTCTCCAGCGGCCCAGGAAATGCGTTGGTGATCCCCATCACGGTCGAGAAGGTCGCGGTGGTGCCCTTCCAGTGCTTGGCCAGGGTCGTCCAGACCGCGGCGGTCGGCTTCGGGATGGTGGTGCGTCGCAGTTTCTTCACCAGCAGGCCGGTGTTGATCTGCACCGGGCAGGCGGTGCCGCACATCCCGTCCACGGCGCAGGTGTGCACCACCTGGTAGTCGAAGTCCTTCTCCAGGCGCGCGACCGCGGCCGCGTCCCCGGCGAGTTCCAGGGTCTCGATCTCCCGGCGGACGGCGATCCGTTGCCTCGGGGTGAGGGTGAGATCGCGGGACGGGCACACCGGTTCGCAGTAACCGCAGGACGTACACCGGTCGACCTCGGCCTCCACGCTGGGGTTCACCTTGATGTGCTTGAGGTGGAGTTCCGGGTCGTCGGTGATGATCGTGCCGGCATTGAGGATGCCGGACGGGTCGAACAGCCGCTTGACCTGGCACATCACCTCGTACAACTCGTCGCCGTACTGCCGCCGGACGAAGGGAGCCATCACCCGTCCGGTGCCGTGCTCGGCCTTCAGCGAGCCGTCGTTGGCGATGATCAGGTCGACCATCTCCTCGGTGAAGTCGACGTAGCGGCGCATCTGCTCGTCGGACTCGAACCGGTCGGTGAGCATGAAGTGGATGTTGCCGTCCTTGGCGTGGCCGAAGATCACCGAGTCGGCATAGGCGTAGCGGTCGAACAGCACCGCCAGCTCGACGCAGGTGTCGGCCAGATTCGCCACTGGTACTACAACGTCCTCCAGCAGCGCGGTGGTGCCGCTCTTCCGAGCACCGGCCACGGAGGTGTAGAGACCTTTTCGGAGCTTCCACAGTTCGCCGCGCAACACCGGGTCGTCAGCCAGTTGCACCGGGCCGCCGACCGGCAACCGGTCCAACGTCGGACGGGCGGCCCGAGCCAGGTGGGCCAGTTCGGCTGCGCTGGTGGCCTGGTACTCCAGCAGCAGCGCGGCCTGTTTGTCGACCTTGAGCGCCTTGATCATCGCCGGGGTGTCCGGGAAGGCCTGGCCGACGCGCAGCGAGGTCGCGTCCATCAGTTCGAGGGTCGCGGCACCCGTGGCGACCAGGTCGGGCAGCGCCTGGTTGGCCGCGTACAGGTCGTCGAAGACCACCAGCGCGGTGTTCACGAAGGTGCGCAGCGGAATCGTGCGGAAGGTCGCGGACGCGACGAAGGCCAGCGTCCCCTCGCTGCCGATGATCAGGTGCGCCAGGATCTCGGCCGGACGGTCGAAGTCGACCAGCGCGTTGATGCCGTAGCCCATGGTGTTCTTCATCGAGAACTGCTGTTCGATCTTGGCCACCGAGGCGGGGTTGGCCAGCACCCGCTCGCGCAGCATGAGCAGCCCGGAGTACAGCTCCGGTTCGAGGGCGCAGAGCTTGGCGTCCGCGTCCGCCGCCCCGGTGTCGATCACGGTTCCGGACGGGAGCACCGCCACCAGCGATTCCAGGGTGCGGTAACTGTTCTCGACGGTGCCGCAGGCCATGCCCGAGGAGTTGTTCGCCACCACACCGCCGATGGTGCAGGCGGCCTCGCTGGCGGGGTCGGGGCCGAACTTGCGTCCGTACTTGGCCAGGACGACGTTCAGGTGCTTCACCGTCACCCCGGGCTGAACGCGGACGCGAGCGCCGTCGTCCAGC
>Ga0073905_10001613_pt1 | contig 11477 bp, 7 predicted proteins | sample KloWWTupernatant_FD_65482 | JGI IMG/M metagenome (GOLD analysis project Ga0073905, IMG submission 65482) | Active sludge microbial communities from Klosterneuburg, Austria, studying microevolution and ecology of nitrifiers - Klosterneuburg... | ecosystem: Engineered > WWTP > Aerobic digester >... | reverse complement strand
CCTCCGTGGTCACCGCTCGGCCACCCGGCTCGCTCGCCGACATCGTCGACATCGCTCAACGCGGGGCCAACCGCGTCCGCTCGATCGGTTTCGGCCCGATCCCGCTCCGGCTGGCCGCCGAATCCGACGAACAGATCGATCGGATCGCCGACCGACTGGTCGACGGTGCCCACCCGACATGGCGAACCCTCGACGTGGCCCTGATCTCCGCCGCCACGCTGGCACCAGGCGACCTTCCGGCCGAACTCCGACCGGCGAGCGACGACCAGGTCCATGTCGTTCGTGACGGTGCCCTGTTCGCCCTCGCGGCCGGCGGCGAACGCGCGCTCTGGGTCCTCGATCCCGAACGTTCGCTCGGCGTTCGATGGACGAACGCGTACGACGACGTCCCACTCTGGGAACAGAGCAGCCCCTTGCGAGTGGCCGCCCGATGGTGGTCGACCGAGCACGGCGCCTCGATGGTGCACACCGGGGCTGTTGCGAATGCCGACGGAGCCATCTTGCTCGTCGGCGATGGCGGTGCAGGCAAGTCCACGACCACGATGGCCTGCCTCGGCACCGGCCTCGACGTACTCGGCGACGACTACTGCTTCGTGCAACCCCCGGCGTATGACGGAGACGACGCCCTGGTCCACGCCGTGTACCGCCACGCCAAGCTCGACGATCGTTCGTTGACGCTGCTGCCCCAGCTACGCGATCGCGTCGTCGGTACCGGGGTGCGCGGCAAGTCGCTGATCCAGCTCGACACCCTGTCGAATCCCACACGACCCGTTCGGGCGATCTGCCACGTGACGCAGCGCCCGGGCAAGCCGACCGAGGTCGAACCGATCTCGCGCATCGAGGCCCTCCGAGCGGTCGCTCCGAGCACCATGTTCCAAATGCGCCTCCTCGAACGCGAGACGTGGGCGGGCATCGCTGCGGCCGTGCGGGTGCTGCCGTCATTCCGGTTGTACGTCGGCGACGTCGGCGACATTGCGGGCGTGGTGGCGAACACGCTGAACCAACTCGACGCCCGGATGATGTGAACGTGGGTCTGCTCGGGTCGTCCGACCTCACCGTGGTCATACCGGCGCGCAACGCGGAGCTCACCGTCGTCGAGACGATCTCGTCGATCATCGCCGACCACGAGTCGCCGCCAACGGTGATCGTCGTCGACGACCGCTCGACCGACGCCACCGCCGCCGTCGCCGTCGCCGCCGGTGCAACGGTGCTGGCGTCATTGCGACCGGGGCCGGGCGCTGCACGCAACACCGGTGTCGCGCAGGTCGAAACCGAACTTCTCGCGTTCTGCGACGCCGACGACTGGTGGACCCCTCACCGGCTCACCGAACACCTCGAGGCACTCGGTGATCCCGAGCTCGATCTCGTCCTCGGACGAACCCAGTACCACGTCGTCGGTGCAGCGGGTACTGATCTGCTCGTCGGACACCACTTCGACAGCGACGACCAGACCGCTGTGCTGCCGAGCTTCGGTGCAGCCACGATGCGATGCGCCGCCTTCCATCGAGCCGGCCCGATCGACGAGAGCCTCAGCAACTACGAGGATTACGAATGGTTCTACCGCGCCCGTGACATGGGGCTGACGATGACCACCGCAGACGGCATTGCGCAGTGCCGGCGGGTCACCGGGTTCACGACCAGTCGACTGAATCCGCCGAGCCCTGGTGACCTGCTTCGCGTGATGCAACGATCGATCCGCCGTCGACGATCACTCGGACTGAGCCGGGACGCCGCCCCGATCAGCGACCTCGGGCGCCTGAACGGCAACGGGCACTGACGTCGGTCTTGCTGCGGATACGCACGCATGCACTCAGGCCAGATCGGGGACGTCCTCCCGGAAGCGTCGTGCCCACTCGATGTTCAATTCGTCCGCCTGACGTTCGAGCAGCGGTGGCCCGATGCTGTCCACCGATTCACCGAGCTCTGACAATACTCGCCGCACCGTACCCTCGAAGTTGGCGGCGAGTTCTTCGTACACCACCTCGATCGGGTCGATCCGGTGGCGGGTGAAATAGGTCTTCCAGCACTCGTCTCCCCGTCGGACACGGCCATACGCATCGAGCAGGATCTCCCGCGAGTACACCGCCGTCTCGGGTCGATCGACCTCGCTGGCGAGCGACACCCATTGACGTGTCTGTTCGGCCCGACCGTACGACACCGCCTGCGCAACGGTGTCGACGCGACGGATGTACACCCACCGGATCGGCTGAGGAAACCAGGTCTCGTCGAGCCCGAATCGGCGCTCCATCAGCTCGAAGTCGGCCCAGTGGATCTTGAGCGAAAATGTTCCGTTGGGTGTCGTTCGCCGTTCGATCACGCTGTCGAGATAGCGATGCAACGACGCCGGCTCGACATCGGTGGTGAAATCCCAGCCACGCCGCAGCGTCAGCCGTCGGGACCACATCCGCAAACGTCCGCGCATGGTGACCACTGGGACCCCGTCGTAGACAGCCGCAGCAGAAATCCGGCTGGCGTTCAGGTACTCGTCAGGCACACCGCAGCGCTCACTCGAGCGCAGACCTGACAACAAAAGATTGCTGCCACTGCGTGGGGTGGAGGCGATGATGACGGTCAGGCGCGCCTCACCAGGTTCGGGGACATCGAGCAACTCCACCTGCCAACGGGTTCGACGAACACGTTCCAGATACGGGCGCGGCGATCGCACCGCTCGACCCAACCCGCGAAGTCTGGCCAGCACCCATGCCTGCCCTCTCGCCATCGAAGCGCTCCGATCAGCCATCGACTCGAGGGTAGTGACGTAGGCGCTGCCGACGGCCCGGTCGGCAGACCGGACCCCTATGGTTGGTCGCGCGATGTCTGACGACGTACCCACCGCCCCAACCGACGACATGGCCCATATCGGGGCGAAGCCCTCACTGCTCTGGTGGCTCCCCGAGTACCCGCCCGATCCGGGTGGGATCGCGACGTTCGCCGGCCATGTCGTGCCTGGTCTGGTCGAGCGCGGCCATAACGTCTTCGCCCTCGTGCTGCGCGGTGACTCGGTGATCACCGAACCGACCGAAGGCTTTACGCTGCAACGTGAGCCATTCCGCCTCGCGCTCGAATCCGGCGATCCGCTGAGGGTGAATCGGCTCCGGTCGACAACCCGACGGATCAAACAGCGCGCTGCACCCGACGTCTACCACGTGCACCTCTGTGAGCCGTCGCCGTTCCTGCACGTCGCCACGCTCGACACCGCTCCCGCCCCCACCGTGCTCACCATTCACAACGAGTTCATCAAGGGGTTCGATCCTGACGACGACAACGGACTCACCAACCGTCTGTTCCGGACTTCGAGCATCGTGACGTGCGTCTCGACCACGGCAACTCGCGCCTTGGCGAACGACGCTGTGCGGTTCAGCCATCGCGTCGTGCCGATCCCCAACGGCACGCCGGTACCGGCCGAGACGACACCGGTCCCAGTGGAACCGCGGCTGGTCGCGGTTGGTCGTCTTGCGGAGCAGAAGGGCTTCGATCGCCTGCTGCGCTCGATGCCGGCCATCGTGAGCGCCGTCCCCGACGTGCACCTCGACATACTCGGGGCTGGTCCCGCCGAACACGAACTGCTGACCCTCGTCGACTCGCTCGACCTCTCCGAACACGTCACCCTGCACGGCCACGTCGACCGCACCGAAGTGGGGCGACTCCTCGACCGCTCACGGCTCGTCGTCGCTCCATCCCGGTACGAAGGGCTGCCGTACGCCGCACTCGAGGCCGCCGGCCACGGCCGAGCGATCGTTGCGACGGGCGTCGCCGGTCTCGACGAGGTGGTCGATGATGGGGTGACCGGTGTCGTGGTCGACAACGAACGCATCGACGACGATCCGCAACTGCTCGCCGACGCGATCATCTCACTGCTCGCCGAACACGGCCGATGCGTCGAGATGGGCCGCGCCGGACGCGAGCGAACGATGAAGCTGTTCTCGCTCGACGCATGTCTCGACTCGTACGAGCACGTGTACCGGGCCGTCACACAGCGGCGGCGCGACGTTGCCGTGATGATCCCGGTCTTCAACGGGGAGCGACATCTCGGCGAATCAATCGAATCGGCCCTCGCGGCCATCGACCATGCCGGCGCCGATGCACAGGTGATCGTGATCGACGACGGATCGACCGACGCCAGCGCGGCAATCGCTGCGACCTACGCCGACCGTGGCGTCGAGCTGTTCTCGCAACCCAACCTCGGCGTCGGACTCGCGCGCAACACCGGCATCGCGTTGACGAACAGCGAATGGATTGCCGCGCTCGACGCCGACGACGTGTGGCCCGTCGACCGACTCGAACATCTCCTGAGCGCAGCAGCGACCGCCGACGCGAACGGCGATCGAATCGGCGCCGTCTACGGATGTGCCATCGAGTTCGCCGATGCCGACGCCCCGGAGCACTCGGTCGTCAGCACCACACCGACACCGGTACGCATGATCACCGCCGGACTCGTGCGGCGCTCGAGCTTCGACCGAATCGGCGGTCACACCGCCGCCGTGAGCAACGACCAGGTCGACTGGGGAATGCGGGCCGTCGACGCCGGCATCGAGCACGTCTCGATCGACGACCTCGTTCTGCAACGGCGTATCCATGCCAACAACAAGTCACACCAGCGACCGTTCCTCACCGACACGAGCCGGGTGGCGCTGGTCAAAGAGCATCTCGACCGCGTTCGCCAGGCGCAGCTGGGCGCAGGCGGCGACGCGCAATCACCTCGCTGATCACCACCAGCATCTCGCGGCGGTACCGCTCGAGATCTGTCGACAACGTCGCCGGGCCGACCCCCTTGTCGAGCACGATTGCAGCGATCAGGTCGAAACGCAGCGGCGAATCGAGCAGCTCCGCGAACCACCGGGTATCGGTGGCGATTCGCAGCTGCTCGTCGAAGGGAGCGACCACCTCACGCCGAATGAGGACCGCACCCGGCGTGTAGCCATCGGTTGCTCGACCGAGTCCAGCAACACGATGTGTTGGCACCTCACCGACCGCCGAGGTGGCGCTCGTGCACACCCGCCCAGCGACTGCAATACACGTCGGATGGGTGGCCAGGTGATCCATCCGCACGGCCAGCGCGTCGGGACGCCAGCGATCGTCGGCATCGCAGAATCCGACGAGATCGGTCCTCAGACGATGGATTCCGTCGTTGCGCGCTGCGCCGAGTCCCGTGCTGGACTGGTGTACGACCTCGATCCGAGGATCGATCGGTAGGCAACCGAGGGTGCCATCGGTCGATGTCCCATCGACCACCACCACGTGATCGACAGGTGGCTGCTGTGCCAACACACTCCCGACTGCGAGGCCGATCGTGCCTGCGCCATTGCGCACCGGCATCACCACGCCGACACTCGGATTCCCCACGGACGAAACGTACCGGGTACCACCGCCTCCGCTCCCGCACAGAGTCACGAGTTTTCCTCGGTCGTTCCCCAATCGCCGGATGACCGCCCACTGCCCATCTGACGTGTCGACACCGGCACGACCCGAAGATGGGAGCCGACAACATGGGCAGGAACCGACGTCGCACGATCGACGTGACCACGGCGCTGATCGCCACCGCGATCGTCGCGCTCCTGGTAATCGCGAGCAACGGACAGGCACCGGCGACCGACGCGGCTGCCCCACCGCCCGGCGGGTTCGCCCACGGCGCGGCAGGGTCGGGGACCAATGGAGTCGGTGGGTCGATCGCTCCGTCATCGACGATGCGATCGTGGCCGGGCACCGGCTCGGACGGCAACGGCGGACCGTTCTCGTTCATCGGCGCCCACTACGGATCGATGTGGCAGGTGCCGGAGCTGGCCAACAACTCGCGTGGCGTCGGCTACTGCGTGATGGAGGATGTCGGCGGCGAAGGGACGGTGGCGTTGCAACCCGACCCGGCGATCTGGGATACCGGCGAGATGGCGCGAGCCGCCGCGTTGATGTCGTCGTTCGGCGGGGATCGGGTGCTGCCCTACGGCATCGATGCTTCAGGCGGCTATGACGTCGCCTCGGGTGAATGGCAGCAGCCGTCGCTGTTGGGTGGCGGCGAGTACACACGTCGCCGCCACGTGGCGGTGAACTTCGGGGTGAAGATGCTCGTCGAAGATGTCAGTCCGAGCGGTGCTGTCGCCGGGTTGAAGCTGGCACGCGACAGCGCAGTGGTCGACGGATCCGGTGGCGACTTCTCGGCGCTCGCCAACGGCTACGTCATGGCACAGCGGTTGCTGAGTGTGGCCGAGGCGCAACATGCTGTCGGCGGCGTGCGGCTCCAGATGGTGTGGACCACACCCGACGGCACGCCACCAACCGAGCCGGGGACGTACGTGCTCGAGGTGCGGGCATCCGATGCTGCGGGCAAACCGGTCGGGTTCGTACCGGTCGTGGTGTTGTCCGACATCGGAATCGATGGCGCACGCACGATCGGTGCGGTGGCGACGGCTGACCGCTCGGGGGACTCTCCCGACGACACGGCACGGTGGTCTGCGGCCGACACACTGGGTTGGCCGACGATGAACATGGCGATCGCGATGGCCGCCGACCCTCGATTCGGAGTGGGGACCAATCGGCTCGGCGCTGACGTCACCGACGCTGCGGGCGTCGCCCACTTCGACGTGGCGATCACCGCACGCGACTGGGAGCTTGCATTCCACACCCAAGCGCCCACCGCCGATGTGTCGCTGTATTCGGGCACCGGCATCCAGGGCCAGATCACCTGGAGTGGGCGGCCACAGTCGGCGTCGGTCCACGTGGCGGTCTCTCCACCGTCGCCTCCGCCGCCTCCTCCTCCTCCACCGCCGCCGCCGGTCGGCGAGTTCCAGGTTCGCAAGGTGCTCGATGCTGCCGACATCCAGGGGTCACGTGACATGTCCGGCTTCGGCTTCGACCTGCTCGACGCCGACGGCATCGTCATCGGTCGGGTCACCACCGGAGCCGACGGGCGCTCACCGGTGATCGAGGCGATCGCCGGGGAGTACACGTTCGTCGAGGTCGCCCGACCAGCGTGGGCAGGTGGGCTGGTCGACAGCGGACCGATCACGTTCTCGCACATGGTCGAACCCGACGCCAACGCCCAGCCGCTCGAGGTCGTGTACACCAACGTCGTGCCGTCGGTGTCGATCGCCACCGCCGCGCGAGACGCCCTCGACGGCGACCACGAGGTCGAACTCGACCTCGGCGACGCAACGATCATCGACACCATGACCTACACCGCGCTCACGCCAGGCACCGAGTACGTCGCCACCGGCGAACTCATGGTCCTGCCCACGCAGGACGACGCAGGAGCCGCTGGCGAGATCGGGACGGCGATCGACACCGCCGTCGACGAGAGCGACCCGGCGAGCAGTGATGCGAAAACGACGAGCACGACGACCAGCGCCACCGCTTCCGCTGACACGGCGACCGGCGAGACGGTCGCAAGTTCGACGGTGCCGCTGGCCGCGTCGATCCCGTCCGGTCTCACCGCGTCGGTGCGCTTCGTGGCGGAGGCAGCCGACGGCAGTATCGACGTCACCTTCGCAGTACCGGGTGAGTCGCCTCTGTCGGGTCACACCGTCGTGGTGTACCAGCGGCTCGCCGTCGCGTCGTCGGAGCGAGTGGTTGCAGTCCACGCCGATCCACTCGCTGCCGAGCAGACGATCCGCTTTGCCATACCTCCATCGCCACCCACGTCGACCACGGTCGCTCCGACCACAGTCGCCGTGATTCCCCCAACGGTGGCGTCGACCGTCCCGGTCACCACCTCAGCACCTCCGCCGTCGACAACGGTGGTCGTCGCCGCCGCTCCTCCGCCTCCAACTTCCTCGCCACCGCCCCGGACACAACTGCCTCGCACGGGCAGCGATGGGTCGAGCGCCATTCTCGCGGTGGCCCTCGCGTTGCTCGCGCTCGGGGCCGGAATCGTCGTGGCCGTCAGGCGCCCGTCGAGGAGCGCACGATCACCACACGCTGCGCCCCGGTCGTCGGCCCGATGAGCCGGCGACGCGTGCGCTCAGTGGGTCATCAGGGCGACGGGCAGCCCGAGGCCGACATCCGCGCTGATGGTGGCGATCCGTCGCCCCTGCTGCACGGCGTCCTTCGGCGGTGAGATGCGGTCGGGGCCAATCAGGGCACACGCCGCGTCGAGATCCTCGACGATCAGCACCAGACCCCAGAAGCTCGCCGGGCCATCGGGGAGGTCGGGGCGCTCCACAAGTTCCACGATCAATCCCCGGTGGCCGATCCGGTGGAATCCCTGGCGCATCGTACCGAGCTCGCGGATCCGCTTGAGTTCGCATCCGGTCGCCGCAGCGATCGCTGCACTTGTGCGTTCGAGGTCGGGGGTCAGCACCACCACGTGGTCGAGGCCCGTAGCTCGCAGTGGATGATCGGCATAGATCGGCGTTGGTGGTTCGATGACCTCGGTGGCGAGCCCGTCGACGTCGATCACCGCTGCGTCGTCGAGGCCGCTGAGTGCCCAACCGACGATCCTGCTCGAGGCGCTCGCGTCGTCAGGGACGATGCGGATCGAGGTACCGACCAACGCGACCATGCCATCGTCGGTCACGGTCAGTCCAAGTGATCGCCAGAGGTCGACATCGCCGACGACGCTCAGCCATTCGACCCGGCGGTTCAAGGTGGAATCGGCGTCGCTCATCCGTGCAGTCTCACCCGCCGCCGGCCTGTCGGCGAAGCTGGATCCAGACGCGACGAGGCGCCCGATCGACAGCCCCTGGTGGAGCAGCCCATCGGGCGCCTCGGCGTCATCAATCGGGGTGCGCTCGAACCGAAGTGAGCGCGGAGGAGTTGGTCAGCCGCGGCCCATGTTGGGGCGCTTGCCGTGATTCGCCTTCGAGCGGCGCATCTTGGCCTTCTTCTTCTTGGTCTTCTTCGACATAGGGCTGCCATGCTACGGCGCCCCCACCCCACCCCCACCCCGTTTGTGCTGCATTCCCGGTGGGACGGGTCACCGGAATCCGCACGCAAACGCTGTGGGCCGGCGGGCGAGTCAATCCCACCCCACACCCCGTTTGTGCTGCAATCCCGGTGGGACGGGTCACCGGAATCGGCACGCAAACGCTTCGGGCCGGGACCTCTCAGGGCAGTTCGATGATGGTCACCACGCCGGTGTCGCCGTCGACTTCGACGAGCGCTCCGTCGGGGATGCGCTTGGTGGCGTCGGTCGCCGACACCACACACGGGATCCCCAACTCACGGCTGACGATGATCGCGTGGCTCAAGGGCGCTCCCACATCGACCACGACACCACCGGCCGGTACGAACAGCGGCGTCCACGACGGATCGGTGATCGGCGCCACCAGGATGTCACCCGGCTCGAGCGCCGTCGGGTCGTGCGAGTCGAGCACCACCCGCGCAATTCCACGCACGACGCCGGGACAACCCGCCACTCCGTGCACGACCTCGCCGGCCACCACCGTCGTGATCTCAACGGCGTCACGCCTCGGATAGCTCGACATGTCGGGGCGGCCCCCAGCAAACAGGAACGGTTCCTGGAGTGCGGAGACCTCTTCCATCAGGGTCTCACGATTGGCGAGCACCGATGTGTACCTGCCCGGATCATCGACCGTCTCGTTGAGCTCGGCCCGGGTGAGCAGGCCGAAGTCGTTGACCTTGCGGAACGTCCCATCGGCCACCCGACGCCGGCCGAACTCGTCGTAGGCGACCCGCAGTTCGTGTACGAGCTTGATGTTGTTGGTCTTGGTGCGCTCACGGCCCGGCATGAACACCGTCGCCGAGTGCAGCGCCGCCTGGAACTGACCCTGTGTCTCGGGATCGCCGGCGAGCATCGCGGTGATCTCCGCCCCGATCCGCTCGCGCTCGGCGGCACGATCGGCGTTGTTCGCTCGGGGCGCAGCCGACTCGTCCGACAGCCGCATCCGATCGATCGCCGCCAGCGCGAGGTCGGGCTCGGTCTCCCACGTCGGCGAGCGCGTCTCCCACTCGTTGGGGCCACGGCATCCGTACTTGAACGCGAACTCCTCGAACGCCGCGAGGAACGCAGCGGCATCGGGGCTGTCGCTCGCCACCAGCCGCTCGTGGAGCCCCGCGTGACCCGTATCGAACAGCGCATTGAGATCGTCGGACCCCGCTGCGATGCGTCCGAGGTCCCACATCGACATTGCCGGCGCTGCCGACTCGACGTCGCCGAGCCCGGCCAACAACTTCAACGTGTCGGTCGGGCGGCCGACGGCGGCGCACACCTTGGTGATGATGCCGATCGGCAGGGTGGCCAGGAACGAGACGAAGATGTGCTCGGTGAACAGCATTTCGAAGTGCGTGTCGGCCAGGTCCGTGGCGTAGTCGATGAGTTCCCGGTCGGTCATCGCCCTGAGATCGGGCCGGTTGGCCCGCAATTCGTTCATCGTGCGCTCGTGGGCGAGCACGTCGGGCAGGTCGGGTGTGGTGAGCACCCAGTTGAAGGTCTCGCCGATCTTCTCGGTGAGTTCGGGCCGATCGAAGCCCGGCTTCACCACGAACTCGGGCACACCCGGGGCATCACCGAAGAACGAATCGTCGATGTCCTTGGCCGTCATACCCGGAGCCCGGTGGCCGAGCATGCGCAGCGCGCTGGCGTTCAGGTAGGCGTAGCCGCCGGTGACACCGAGGAAGACACATTCATCGCCGGGGAGTTCATCGGGCGTCATCACCCCCATGCGGAAATAGGCGTTGCGGAAACCCATCTCCGAACCACCCAACCCACCCGCATGCTGGAAGTACTGGAACGACAGCGGTGCCACCGGATCGGGGAACACCTCACCCACATTCGCACGGGTGTAGAAGTCCCACTCGTCGCTCAGCGCCGTCTCCACCAACCACTTGTCCACCATCGTTCGACCCCCGTCGTCTCGTCGTGCCGCCTGACACTAGCCAAGCCGGTCTCCCCGCCCCACCACTCCCCGTTTGCGTTGCACTCTCGGTGGACCGGGCCACCGAATTACTCCCACAAACAGCCGGAGCAGTTCCACCACCGCTTTGCGTTGCACTCTCGGTGGACCGGGCCACCGAATTACTCCCACAAACAGCCGGAGCAGTTCCACTACCGCTTTGCGTTGCATTCTCGGTGGAACGGGCCACCCGAAGTGCAACGCAAACGAGAGAGCGGCAGGTCCGGGGTCGAGACAGCCGGGGACGACGACCTACGTTGGCGCGATGGCAGACATCCACGGCACGGTCGCACCGGGTTTCGAACCGGTCAGGGACGCCTTCGAGAACAACTTCGACACCCAGGGCGACGTCGGCGCGTCGGTGGCGATCACGCTCGGCGGCGAGTTCGTCGTCGACCTGTGGGGCGGCACCGCCACCTTCGACGGGCCCGACGACGCCGAGTCCGGTGTGCCGGGCGTGGAAGGCGACTGGCAGGAGGACACCATCATCAACGTCTGGTCGACCACCAAGACGATGGCTGCGTTGTGTTGTCTGATCCTCGCCGACCGGGGCGAGCTCGACCTGTACGAACCCATCGCCACCTACTGGCCCGAATTCGCTGCCGGCGGCAAGGAGAACGTCGCCACCCGCCA
>Ga0073905_10001604_pt1 | contig 11516 bp, 9 predicted proteins | sample KloWWTupernatant_FD_65482 | JGI IMG/M metagenome (GOLD analysis project Ga0073905, IMG submission 65482) | Active sludge microbial communities from Klosterneuburg, Austria, studying microevolution and ecology of nitrifiers - Klosterneuburg... | ecosystem: Engineered > WWTP > Aerobic digester >... | reverse complement strand
AACAATTATATCTGAAACGATCTGATTACTGTAAAGCCCGGAAGTATTTAAAGCAAGATAATCTATTGCGTAATTTCCAACTAACAGACAACTGATATTATTGACATTCACAGCAGCACTGTATTTACCATCACCGGCAGTTGTGTCAGGTAACACTCCATTATCTGACATTGCAATTGTTGCAATTATATTTCCTGATGGATCTTTGACACTACAGTTCATATAATCAAGTGCAGGACCTCCATTTTGATTTACCTGTATAGATGTGAAAAATGAAATATCCGGATTTGCTGAAGTTGTAAAAACTGAATCTTTTGAAATATAAACATTTGATAATAAAGGAGCGGAAATAGATGGGTCTATAACGCTGTTATCATCGCTTTCGCATGAATAGAAAAAAATCGCAGTAATACTGATTAATATTACTGCGAATATATACTTATTATTTTTGATGATCTTAATGAAATAAAATTAAATTAACCTAATAAGTAAAATATCTTTATGTGTTTGAGATTTGGTTGATTAATAATAATTTAAATTTATCTTTTGGTTTTTTTTACGTCAGGGTAAATGTTCAACCCTACATCCAAACTAAAAATTCCGATATATCTTTTAAATCCTGGACCGCCGGCTTCTCCGCCGTCATTAAGATTAAAATTATCTGTCTGACCTGCTGTCGGCAATGCATTATCTGCATTAAATAGGTTTGTAAGATTATATCTGCCGCCAATATTAATACCAAGATTTCTTTTTGAGTTGTTCAGAACAAATTCCAGACCTGCTTTAATTTCCATACCGACTCTGAAAGTTGACTCTAAATTCCTTTTTATACTTGTTGCTGTTGCAGTTTGTGGAAGAAACTCACCTGAAATAAGGTTACCTGTTAAACCCAAACCATAATAACTCCAGAATCTGCTGTTACTGCCTGGACGAAAAACATATTCATAACCAGCATCAAAAGTAATAATATCAAAACTTGTTTTATTTGCACCGGATTCAAAATCTGTATTGGTCATTCCTTTATAATCAAAACCAAGGAATATTCTGTCTGCTTTAGTTTTACCGGGAGAATATTTCCCAAAAATATATCCGCCCCATCCCCATCTCATTCCGTAATTGTCCTTAAATACCTGAGCATTGGTACTGTAATTTGCTCTGCCGTAGGCATCATTTGTTGCAAGATTCCAGGCAGGACCAAAACCAACCGTCCAGGAAGGTTTGGAATAAGTATAATAAGTTTTACTTGTTTGTGCGTTCAAATCATTTAAGATGAATAACGATACTATAATGAGTAAAAAAAGTATGGTTCTTTTCATGGATTTTCCTTTCGTAAATATAATTTTATTTCGGAATATTTTAGATTCAAATTAGTATTTTGATTTAAAACAATCAAGTATATATTAACTCGGTTTCTTTGTTTTTGTATTATATTTAAATATTCAATGGTCATTACGTCACAGATAAAAATAAAAAAATAAAAAGTGGAATTTTCTCAAAAAAATCACATAGAATAAATAAATGAAAAGTACTCTTTATGAGATGTTTTTTGATAAGGCCAGCAAACTGAATCCTGATAAAAACATTTTCTATACAAAAATAGATGATGAATATATCCCAAAAACCTTTGGAGAGTTTTTAAATGATATTTACAAAGTAACTTTATACTTCAGATCAGAAGGAATTTCTAAAGGAGACAGGATTGCAATTATTTCAGAAAACCGTACAGAATGGGCTGCTGTAGATTTTGCATGTATATTCATGAATGTCATTTCTGTACCGGTCTATACTTCAATATCAGGCAGTCAAATGGAGTATATTTTAAAAGACAGTTTCGCAAAGATATGTTTTGTTTCAAATTCTCATTTGCTGGAAAAAATAATTGCTCAGAAAAATAACCTGCCCTCTTTAGAAAAAATAATTGTCTTTAATGAAACAGATACAAATAAATATTCTTCTGAACCTGTAAAAAATTTTTCCGAAATTATTGATGCAAATGTAAATACTTCTACAAAAGAAATAATTGATTTTCTAAGATCTGTTTCTGCTCATATAAAACTTCATGATCTCGTTACAATAATTTACACTTCAGGTACAACTGGAATTCCAAAAGGCGTTATGCTTTCTAATAAAAATCTAAGCAGTAATATTCAGGCATGCATGGAAGTATTGACGATTAATGAATCAGACAGATTTCTTTCTTACCTTCCATATTCACACGGCTATGAAAGAGTAGCCGGTTACTATCTTGCTTTTTTTTCGGGAGCGGAAATTTATTTTGCACAGAATATTGATACGCTTTCTATTCAGCTCAAAGAAGTAAAGCCGACAATTGTAATTACAGTACCGCGCCTTCTTGATAAGATCTATAACAGGCTTATGAAAAGTCCGGAGTCAATGAAAAGTGATTTTCAGAAAAAGATATTTCTCTGGGCAGTAGAAATTGCAAAAGATAAATCCATTTCTAAAAAAAGTATTAAATGGAAAATCGCTGACAGATTAGTTTACAAAAAGATCAGAGATAAAACCGGTAATTATATTAGATTTTTTGTATCCGGCGGTGGAGCTTTGAATAAAAATATTGGCGAATTCTTTGACCGGATCGGTCTGATGGTTTTAGAAGGATATGGACTTACAGAGACTTCACCCGTCATCGCTGTAAATCATCCTGATGACAATCGATACGGCACTGTTGGTAAAATTTTGAACGGTGTGCAATTACGTTTTACAGATGAAAATGAAATTACAGTCAAAGGAGATCTTGTAATGGAAGGTTATTATAAGGATGAAAACTCTACTTCAGAAACTATAAAAGACGGCTGGCTTTATACCGGTGATATTGGAGAGCTTGACAGCGAAGGTTTTCTAAAGATCACTGACAGAAAAAAATCACTGTTCAAATCCTCGGGAGGGAAATATATTTCTCCTACACAGATTGAAGAAATTGTATCGCATCTGGATTTCATCGAAAATATTTTAGTCATTGGAAATGAAAGAATGTATGTATCAGCACTGATCGTACCTGATAAAAATGAACTGATTTCCTTTGCAAAAAAGAACGAAATTTCTAATAATAAATATTCTGAACTTTTAAAGGATACAAAACTGATAAAATTAATTCAAAAAGAAATTGATACAGTACAGAAAGATCTGGCAAATTACGAACGTATCAGAAAAATCACTTTATTGGAAAAACCCTTCACCATCGAAAGTGGCGAGCTTACACCTACTATGAAAGTAAAAAGGAATGTTGTCGGAAAATTATATGAAAAGGAAATTGAAGAAATGTATAAAAACGCTCAGTAAAATTTGCTATTTAGAATTCCCTGCCACTGATTATTTCAGCAAATTCAGTCAGAGAATTTTTTGCTTCACAGTCATCAAAAGTATTAAGAGAATCAACAGCAGTTTTTGAATGTTCTTTTGCTTTTGCAATTGTATAATCTATTCCTCCAAATTCAATAACAAAATCATATACTCTGTCAAATTTTTTTGTCGAATCACTTTTAATTAATTTCATAATTTCACTCGACTTTTTTGATGGAGCATTTTTCAGTGAAATGATAAGAGGCAGAGTGAATTTTTTTTCCTTCAGATCATTACCTGTTGATTTGCCAAGCAATTTTTTCCTGCCTGTATAATCAAGAATGTCATCCGTGAGCTGAAATGCAATTCCTATATTCTCACCATAAACACCAAGCTTATCAACCATATCTTTATTTTCGGCAGTGCTCATGGCTCCGAGTTTGCAGCATGTCTTGATAAGTGAAGCTGTTTTATCAGAGATGATCCGGAAATATGTTTCTTCAGTAGCATCAAAATTTCTCGCTTTCTGAATCTGCAGCAGTTCACCTTCACTCATACTTTTTACAGCTTCTGATGTCAGCTTAAGAAATTCAAATTCTTTGTTGTCAATTGCTGTCAAAAGTCCTTTAGAAAGAAGATAGTCTCCGATAAGTACGGATGCTTTATTTTTCCAGACGGCATTTAGAGATGCAATACCTCTTCTTGTTTTTGCATCATCCACTACATCGTCATGGATAAGCGTAGCTGTATGAAGAAGCTCTACTAAATTCGCAGCAATATATGATCTTTCATTTATTTCACCGCACAGCTTTGCTGAAAGCAAAACCAGTACCGGTCTAATCTTTTTTCCCTTCTGCTTTAGAATGTATTTCGTAATGAGATCGATCAGAGCAACTTTGGATTTCAGAGATGCTGAAAATTTTTTATCAAAGATATCTAATTCTTTTTGTACAGGCCTGGAAATTGTCTTGAGATTCAAATCAAAAAATTTATTTATTAAGCGGGATTCTCTCCTGCAGGTTTTTTCTTTTGTGAAAATTTACAGATAAAAATGCTGATCTCATATAAAATAAATAATGGTCCGGCAAGCAGAATCTGACTCGTAACGTCAGGACTCGGTGTCAGTATACCTGCAGCGAGAAGTATTAAAATAATTGCATGCTTTCTGTATTTTCTCATAAACTCAGGTTTAAGTATTCCAACCTTTGATAAAAAAAATGAGATCATCGGCAGTTCAAATACCAGCCCGGCTGCAAGTATTGTAGAAATTACAAAACTAAAATATTCATCTATTGCAATTATATTGTCAATAATTGACGAGCCGAACGAAGCAAAAAATTCTAAAGCACTCGGAAGCAATACAAAATATGCAAACAGATTTCCTGCAATAAAACAGAAACTTGAAAAGATAACAATGCTTTTAATGTATCTGCCTTCACCCGGATTCAAAGCCGGCTCTATGAATTTCCAGAACTGATAGATCAAATTCGGAATACTTAATATAATACCACCGAAAATTATCACTTCCATATATAGAGTAAACTGTCCGAAAGGTTTTATATTCTGTAACTTCAAAGGAGGATTCGTTTTTGTGGCAGGCATCAGCAAGACATTATCCATGATCCAGTTTATAAATATTCCGACAACTATTGAAGCAATAATTACACCGATAGCAGATTTTATTATTCTCCACCTTAATTCTTCGAGATGTTCAAGAAATGACATCTCATCAGGACCATTTCCGCTGTCCGTATTTTCCTGATCATTTTGAGGATCGGTGATCATATTAATTTATCAGATTAACCGGTTTGAATATCGTCATAGAGTTTAAACTTTGAAGTAAGTGAACTGACCTCTTCACTTACATCTTTTTTTACATCTTCATTTTTTGGATCGGAAATAATTTTATCGATCATCAATGCTATTTGTTCCATATCGTTTTCGTTCATTCCTCTGGTGGTTAGAGCAGGTGTTCCGATTCTTATACCACTTGTAACGAGCGGACTTTTATCATCAAACGGAACTGAATTTTTATTACAGGTAATACCAACATGGTCAAGAGCTTCTTCTGCGGTTTTTCCCGATATGTTTTTATTTCTCAGATCCACTAGCATCAAATGATTATCTGTACCGCCTGAAATAACTTTGTAATCCATTGCAATAAGCTTATTTGCAAATGCCTGAGCATTCTTTATAACTTGTTCACAATAAGTTTTAAAATCATCTTCCAATGCTTCCTTAAATGCTACAGCTTTAGCTGCTATAATGTGCATAAGCGGACCGCCCTGAATACCGGGCATTACCATTGAGTCAATAAGTTCACTCATCATTTTTATCCTTCCGGATTTCGGAGCTACTTTGCCAAAAGGATTTTCAAAATCTTTTCCGATCATAATCATGCCGCCTCTAGGACCACGCAGAGTTTTGTGAGTAGTAGTTGTTACTATATGACAATATGGTATAGGATCATTCAATAATTTTTTTGCAATGAGTCCTGCAGGATGTGCAATGTCAGCCCAAAGGAATGCATTGATCTTATCTGCTATTTCTCTGAATTTTTTATAATCAATATTTCTTGAATAAGCACTGGCACCAACAGTTATCATCTTTGGCTTTTCCTTTACTGCAACCTGTTCGATCAGATCATAATCCAGTAATTCCGTTTCGGGATTAATTCCGTATTGCGTAAAATCATAGAGCTGTCCTGAAAAATTAACAGGTGATCCGTGTGTAAGATGACCACCGTGAGAAAGATCCATTCCCATTACTTTATCTCCGGGCTTTACAAGTGTAAAATAAACTGCCATGTTAGCCTGACTTCCTGAATGCGGCTGCACGTTTACATACTCAGCTCCGAATAATTCCTTAGCTCTGTCACGGGCAAGATCCTCTGCTATATCTACAAATTCACAACCGCCATAATATCTTTTACCCGGATATCCTTCCGCATATTTATTTGTCAAAACAGATCCGATCGCCTGTATCACAGCTTTTGATACAAAATTTTCTGAAGCTATTAATTCAAGTTTCTCTGCCTGACGAAGTGTCTCTTTATTTATTGCATCATAAATTTCTTTATCGTATTCGTGAAGTTCATGTCTGATATTATTAGCAGTATTAGTTTCCATTTTATACTTATTTTTTTGTAAAAATTCTGTTTGAAATTATCTGTCTTCGTCTTTTGGTCTGATGAACCAGAGTTCTCCAAAGTTTACACCGGCAGTGAAATTAAGGAACTCATCCTTTACAAGTCCGTTTTCTGTTTCACCTCTGAATGAATAGTTAGCTGCAAAATCCAGTGAGTTATATCTGCTGATAGGAATATTTATACCGGCTCTGAATCCTAATGTATTAATGCTCTGATCATTTACTTTGTAATATGAAGTTTGATAAAACGCACCTATTCTGTAAGCATTCCTGCCCCAGAAGCTAATATTAGTTTCGCTTGGCAGAAATTCAACGCCAAGTCCTGCTCTGTACGATTTCTGAAATCCTTCCACAGCCTCACCATAAATTCTGTAATTACTCCAGTCCTGATAAAGGAGGTCAGTACTTACAGTAAATCTGTTGTTAAAAGTATTTGAAAACCCGACTCCATAAGTATTCGGTATTTCTATCTGACCTTCATTAAGGCTGATAGTATCATTACTTATCGAGTTACTGTATATCTCGCTTTCAGATGAATTCAGATTAAGACCTGACTGAAATACAAATCCCATTGTAAGAGATCTGACACTTATAATTCTTAAAATTTTCCCTAACTCCAATACAAAGCCACCTTTTAAAAATGACTTCTGAAAATCAGTCTGAGTGTTTATTTTTGTATCAACATAATTCGCATTTGTAAAATCTATATTGTTCTGATTTTTTATTTCACCAAATGAAAAATTATATTCAAGACCTACATTTATTTCGTTTAAGAAGCTGTATGCCATTCCAACATTTATCCTTGAAAGACCTCCTGTGCCTGAATAATTTTGAGTATAATTCTGACCACCGATATTGCCGTTTAATCCTACATTATAATTTACGTCACTGTATGGATTAAATCCGAGAGTCATTACCCAGCCTCTGCTCTGATCAAATGGAATGCCGATATTAATTCCCAGCAGATCTCCATTTGAAACATTGTTAACGGAAGTACTGCTTTTAGATTTAAGGAATCCATAATTAAAATTCAGATTTATTGTAGTAGCATTTATTCTTGTTACAGTTGCAGGATTCAGATTATTAACATAATTTCCAAGAAGCGATACGCCGGTTATTCCCATCCCGTAAGTTCTCTGACTTGTAAAATAAAGTATATCACCGATTCCAAATAAAGAATATGGAGATCCTCCGGCAATTTCAACCTGTGAAAAAGAAGGTTTTGAAAAAAGCGAAAGTAATGCCAGTATGATTAATAATTTTCTCATTGTAGTCTAGGTGTATAAGTGATTTTTAATCTCGGCCGTTTAGTTGGGTCAGAATATGCAGAGGAATAAATTGCAAAGTTATCAAGGTTCTGAACTTCAAAAGCATTCTTCAAAGTAATTCCAAGATTTGGCATTACGCCGGAGTTCCATCTTTGAAATACTGAGTTTAAACTTATAGAATATACTATAGTGTCGGAAAGAAATGCAGGTGTAAATATGCTGTCAGTTTTTGTTACACTGTCAATCACCATTCCAATCACGATACTTTTATCGGTTTCATCTGTAATGTATGAAAGAGAATTATCTAAAGTAAATTCAAGTGTTGCATTATTTATAATAACGTTTGGCGGAAGTTTTGACAGATCAAAATTCATTATGTTTCTGTAAGCAACGCCGTTTTGCAGAAGAAAATGCTCTGCCGGAATAACCGAAGCAGGTGCATCAGACATAGAAGCAAATTCAGTAAAGTCCAGTAGTAAAGTATCCAGTACATTATTTTTTGAATAAATTACTGTCAGTGACGGTACAAGTTCAACTCCATTACTTGAAGAATAAAATCCTTTAATAGTGGAAGAAGATATCCGCGGCTGAAGCAGTACTCCGTAATTTTTCACAGCATGATTTGTGTCGGCTGCATATTCAAGCCAGTCTTTAACTATCTGATTATTAATAGTTATATCGATTGACTGGGAATCATTTACAACTCCGCTGTAACTTCCAAGTGAAACATTCCCGATATTTGAAGAATTAATGGAATCAAATTTAACAGTTGTAAAATTAAATTTTTCAAGAGCCTGGTAAATATCAAAATCTGTATTACCCATTTTATCTTTGAAAAAATAATTTGAATATTTCAATTTCAGTATCGAAGATACAACTGTAGCACTGTCAAAATCAACTCCGATATTTGTAAATTTCAAAAGAGTTTTGGATTCATAGTCCTGATATCTGCCTACCATAAATTTTGCTGTCACAAAATCAGTAACATATGATTTGTAATTCTGATTTGTAATGTTCATAGTGTCAGCTTCAGAATCAAGAAATCTGAGACCGGTAGTATCGATCGTTGGCAGGAATCCCTGTCCGACGTCATTAGGATTGTTTTCACAGCTTTGATAAGTCAAAGAAAGAGCTATAAGTGAAAATATTATTAATACTGAAAGTTTATTTTTGTAATTCAGGATATTTTTATTTAAAAGTTTTTACTTTTTTTTGTTTGGTTGTTAATTGGAATTCAATATATACAATGATGCCTCATAAATGTTTCCGGCAAAAAAATCAGGAATGATTTTATTATCAATACATTTTTTATAATCTCTTTCACCATATCCGGTCCTGACCAAGATTTTTTTTATACCTGCATTTTCAGCACAAAGCATATCTGTATAACTGTCTCCAATAAAAAAAGAACTACTCAGATCCAGATCATGCTCAGTCTTTGCTCTTTCAATCATTCCAGTCGCCGGCTTCCGGTAGTTACTTTCTTTAGTAAATTTTTCTATAATTCCATCAATATGAAAGGGTGAATAATAGATATCTTCTATAAGTTCCTGTCCGTCTGCTGTCAGCATTTTCCTTAATTCGATATGAACTGCATCAAGGTCATCTTCGCTGAAATAACCCCGTGCAATGCCGGACTGGTTTGTAATGATGATATTAAGATAACCGGATTTTTTAAAATTCCGAAGTGCTTTTATAGTTTCGGGATATATACTGATCTCTTCTTTTTTTTTTAAATAATTTACTTCTTCAATCAAAGTACCGTCCCTGTCAAGAAAAACTGCTTTATTCATTTGCGAAGTATATCTTTTATTTCGCTCCGGAAACTTTCTTGTAAAGTTTCATATATTTTTTAGCAGATACCTTCCATGAAAAGTCCAGTGACATTCCCTGTCTGAGAAGTTTATTCCATTTGGATTTATTATTCTTAAACAGATCTATAGCAGTCAGTAAAGTCTTTAGTAATTCATTGCTGTCATATTTATTAAAAAGAAATCCGTTGCCGTTTGCTTTTTTAAAATCCACTATTGTATCTGCAAGACCGCCGGTATTTCTTACAACAGGTACAGTACCGTATCTGAGCGAATACATCTGATTCAATCCGCAGGGTTCATATTTTGAAGGCATAAGAAACATATCAGAAGCTGCCTCAATCTGATGTGCAAGAGTCTCATCAAATCCTATTATTACTATCAGCTTTCCTTTGTATTTCTTCTCTGCATTCTTTAAAAATTTCTGATATTTCTCTTCACCTTCACCAAGTATAATTAATTTTACATCTTCTTTCATAAGATCCGGAAGTATCTTTTCGATAAGATCAAAACCTTTCTGATCAACTAACCTGCTGATAATTCCAAGCAGCGGTATCTCTTCATCATATTCTATTTTATATTTCTCAAGTAGCTCCCTCTTGTTTTCATATTTCAAAGGAATTTCCTGATATGTATATCTGTATGGGATAAGCTTATCTACGACAGGATTCCATATTGAATAATCAATCCCGTTCAGAATCCCGACCATATCTTTTTTCCTTGCCTTCAGCACATCTTCCAGACCGCATCCGAATTCTTTATCTGATCTGATTTCTTCAGCATATCTCTCACTTACAGTTGAAATTTTATCAGCATAGTTTAGTCCTGTCTTTAAGAAACTGAACTGACCAAAATGAAGTCCTCCTTTTTCAGTCAAAACTGAATCGGGCAGACCGGTTTTATTGAATTTGGATTTAGGAAAATTTCCCTGGTATGCAAGATTGTGAATTGTAAAAAGCGTCTTTATATCTTTTAAATAATTATTATTACTGTAAATTGTTTTTATCATTGCAGGTATAAGTCCAGTCTGCCAGTCATTACAGTGAATTACATCCGGTTTCCATTGCAATATCTCAAGGATCTCAATAGCTGCTTTGCAGAAAAATATATACCGCTCATCATTATTCGGAAAATCTTTTTTTGTTTTCGAATTTTGATAAATGCCTTTATTCTTGAAATAGTCCTGACTCTCAAGAAGATACATCTGAGCTTTGGTATTTTTGCCATGGATAAATGAAGATTTTATGCTGAACTTAGTTTCTTTACCGTTAGCAGTGATCTTAAGATCTTTTAATCTTTTTATCTCATGAATCTGTAATTTTCTTTCATCAAGCTGACCATACTTCGGAGAAACAATTCTAACGTCGTTTCCTAATGAGTTAAGTGCCTGTGGAAGGGAATTCGATATGTCTGCTAAGCCGCCCGTCTTTGAATACGGAAAAACTTCGCTGGTTACAAACAGTACATTAAAACCTTTTGCCATTAAGGATATTTTTTCTGACAAAAATAATTATTCACATAAAGATTAGCAATGAATTAATAAAACACAGATTTAAAACAGTTGCTATTTATAAAAAATGTATTTCAGGTTTTTAATATTATCTCACACCTAATATTGTTATTCCAAATGTTTTTTAAAAACCGAATAATGTTTAATATTATCTGTATTTTTGATGGTTTAATTTTACTTCATAAGTCTCCTAAAAAAATTATCAAAAAATAATTTTAGAAGTTTTTTGTTTTTAAAAAATCCCGCCTGTAATATATTGCTGTTAAGAATTCTTGAGAAACTGTTAGAATAAAATATCCTTGTTTGAGAAATTTGCGAAGCAAATTTTGAGTTGGATATTTTATTTCAATTTCGAAAAGAATTTATGCAATTTATTACCAGCGGGCGACTTTTTTTGTTACTTTTGAGCCTGCCCTCGAGTGTTCTTATCGGGGGTCGTTCAAAAAAAGTAAGCAGAAAAAAATGAATCTTAAATTT
>Ga0073905_10001603_pt1 | contig 11517 bp, 15 predicted proteins | sample KloWWTupernatant_FD_65482 | JGI IMG/M metagenome (GOLD analysis project Ga0073905, IMG submission 65482) | Active sludge microbial communities from Klosterneuburg, Austria, studying microevolution and ecology of nitrifiers - Klosterneuburg... | ecosystem: Engineered > WWTP > Aerobic digester >... | reverse complement strand
CTTGCCAAAGCCGATGCCCGTGGCGTAGTGCAGCAAAAAAGCCAGCCCGGCCGTGCCGCCCGTCAGCAGCCCGGCACTGGTGAAGAAGGCCACGCCCACCGAAATCATCAGCACACCCGTGAAGATGGCCACCGCGTCTTCGGTGGCGGTGTGCGGAACGGCAGGGGGCGAAACGACAGGACGGTTCATGAACGGTGACGGGCAAGCATTTGCGGTGGCCGATTGGACCACGACCGCCCGGTACGGGGCTTGCACACGGCTTGCACCGGGCTCATTCCACCACGGCCGACTCCACATACACCAGCTCGCAGGCCCCGGCGCCGCTGTCCACGCGCGACAGCGAACTGCTCCAGCGCCAGCCGCTGGCATGCTGCACGTTCACCAGTTTGCCCGTGAGGCGGATGTAGCGCCCCTCCTGCGCCTTTTCGAGGGCCCTGCCCACGGCGGGGCTGGCCGGAATCATGTGCATGTTGGATGACGACTCGATGATCTCCTGCAGCGGAATGGGCGGCTGGTCAGACCACGTGTAGCGGTACCAGCGCCCACCCTGGGTGATGTTGAGCGGCTTGTAAACCGTCGGATCGGCCATGCGCTTCCAGCCCAGCGCCAGGTCGATGGGCGAGAGGTCTGCCTCGCGCCCCATGCGGTAGTCCTCACGGCCCAGGATGCGGGCCCGCACCGAGAAATCTGCCACCGGCTTGATCTGGTACTCGCCAATCGAAAACGCTGTAGCACGGGTCGATGTCTGGACCGGCTCGGGCGCAAAGACTTGCTGGGCCTTCAGGGGAGCGGCCAGCCGCTGGTCGGCGTTGTGCGTGCGCCAGGCCTCCACGGCAAAAAACACGCCGCAAAGCACCACCGCGATTTTGAGGACGTTCAGTACGCGCATGCAGCCATGGGGTCGTTCAAGTTCATGCGTGCGCCGGGAGTTCGCGCAGTTCACCGCGCGCCTGCCGCACCACACTCAGGCCACCGCTGATGGCCAGCCCCGCCATGATGGCCGCCACGGCCAGGTCGGGCCAGGCGGCACCGGTGCCAAACACGCCCAGCGCGGCCGCCATCACGGCAATGTTGCCCAGCGCGTCGTTGCGCGTGCACAGCCACACGCCGCGCATGTTGGCATCGCCCTCGCGCCAGGCGTAGAGCAGCACCGCCACCCCCAGGTTGGCCGCCAGCGCCAGCAGGCCCACACTGCCCATGGTGAAAGGCTCCGGTGGCACACCCTGCCAGGCGCCCCACGCCACGCGACCCACCACAAACACCCCGAACGCCAACATGCTGGCCCCTTTGAGCAGGGCGGCGCGGGCGCGCCAGGCCAGCGCCATGGAAAGCACCCACAGCGAAACGCCGTAGTTGGCGGCGTCGCCCAAAAAGTCGATGGCGTCGGCCAGCAGCGAAGCCGAGCCCGAACGCATGCCCGCGCCCAGCTCGACGAAGAACATGGCGGCATTCACGACGAGCGCGATCCACAGAATGCGGCGGTAACGCGGGTCAGCGCTGGCGGGGCGACTGCTGCTGCAGTCATCATGGCAATGGGCGGACATGTTTTCTCCAGAAGGTGAGGGATGGCATGATTGGAAACCCTGAAGTCACTCGAAGGTCAAGCCATGTCCGACACCACTGCCTGCCATCGTATCGGCGAAGCCGCCCGCCTGTCGGGCGTAACGGCCGCCAATATCCGCTATTACGAAAAAGAGGGGCTGCTGACGCCCGGCGGGCGTGGCAGCAACAGCTACCGGCTTTACAGCGCCGCCGAGGTGCACCGCCTGCGTTTCATCCGGCTGTGCCGGGCCATGGACATGTCGCTGGACGAGGTGCGCACCCTGATGGGGCTGGACCTGGGCTCCAAGGCCGACTGCGATGCTGCCTGCGAAACGCTGGACGGCCACCTGGAGCATGTGCGCGCACGCCTGCGCGAGCTGCAGGCGCTGGAGCACGACCTGCTGGACCTGCGCAACCGTTGCGACGGCAGCGGCGGCCACTGCCGCATCATCGAGGCCCTGCACGCCCAGGCCGATGCCCAACCCCAGCTTCTGCCACCGCGCGCCGCCCTCCGGCGCCACGTATAAGTGCGGTCAAACCGCTATTGATAGCATAGCTGAAAGCGCTTGTAAACAGGGCGGAAATGGCATTTTTTGCCCAGAAAATTGCCAGAGCCGCTATCATGCCACCATGCTGTCGCGCATCCCCGTTCCTGTTCTGCACGAGCGCCTCTGGCACGCGTTGCTGCGCTGGGCTCTGGCCTGGGGGCGCATTGTCTATCTGGGGGCGGTGGTGCTGGTGCTTGCGCTCACGCCTTCGAGCTACCAGCGCGGCGCTCGGCGCAGCATGGCCCGCCACATCTACCTCGACACCGCTCCCATCCTGCCCGGCTTTACGGTGCTGGCCGCGTTGCTGAGCCTGGTGCTCACGCGCATCGTGGTGGTCACGGCGCTGAGCTACGGGCTCACGGCCTATGCGCTGGAGATGGTGATCCGCGTGCTGGTGCTTGAACTCATTCCGCTCACGGCCGCCCTGTTTGTGGCCATGCGCTGCACCATTCCGAGCGGCGCGCGGCTCGCCAGCCTGCGCCAGTCGGGGCGGCTTGATGCGCTGCGGCGCATGGGCGCCGATCCGGTGCGCGTGGAACTGCTGCCGCGCGTGGTGGCGGGCGTGTTTGCCTGCATCACGCTGGCAGCGTTGTCGTGCGTGGTGGCGCTGGTCATGGCCTACCTGGGCGTGTATGGCTTCAACCTGGCGGGCCTGCCCAGCTACACCCGCATGTTCGGCCATGTGTTTTCACCGGCCGTCACGCTGGTGTTTGGCATCAAAACGCTGCTGTCGAGCCTGGCCGTGGCGCTGATCCCGATGACCGCAGGCCTGTACGACGTTGGCGAGGGCGCCTCGCAAGACAGCGAACTGGGCGGCCTGGCGCGCATGTTTGCCGTGCTGCTGCTGATCGAAGTGGCTTCGCTCGTGGGCAACTACTACTGAACAAGGAAACCGGCGCCCATGCAAGACTCCATCACCCCCGCAACTCCAGTGCCGCCTCAGCCCGCAGGCGCCCCTGAGGACCTGCTGCGCCCGGTGGCGCACCTGGAACTCAAGGCCCTGGCACTGATGCTTTTCACCTTGGCGCTGATTGTGGGCTCTGCCGTGTACCTGCTGTACGCACGTGGCGCGTTTGAACCCACGCAGACGCTGGTGCTCACCGCCGACGACTCCGAAGGCGTGGTGGTGGGCATGGACATGACCTTTTCGGGCTTCCCCATTGGCCGTGTGCGCCGCATCGAGCTGGCCGCCGACGGCAACGCCCGCATCGTGATCGACGTGCCGCGCAAAGACGCACACTGGCTGCGCGTCTCCAGCGTGTTCACGCTGGTGCGTGGCGTGGTGGGCGGCACCAGCATCCGGGCCTACTCGGGCATGCTCGAAGACGACCCCCTGCCCGATGGCGCCGAGCGTGCCGCACTGCGCGGCGATGCAACGTCCGAGATACCGCAGCTCATGGCCTCGGCCCGCGACCTGCTGACCAACCTTACCGCCCTCACGTCACCGGATTCGGCCCTGGCCGCCGGCCTGGGGCAGGTGCGCACGCTCGGCGAGCGGCTCAACGGCCCCGGCGGGGCACTGCAGGTGCTGATGGGCAACGAGCAGGACGCCCGTAAGATACTGGCCACCCTGGACCGCACCAACGCCCTGCTGGCGCGCATCGACGGCATGGCGGCCAAGGCCGACAGCCAGGTCTTTGGCCCTGGAGGTGTAATGCCTGAAGTCCAGGCCACGGTCGCGCAGCTCGGAGGCCTGCTGGCCGACACCCGCGCCAGCCTGAAGAAAGTAGACGCCGTGCTGGCCGAGGCCCAGGCCGTGGGCGCCAACGTGCGCGAAGGCACCGCCGACCTGGGCGCACTGCGCGCCGAGGTGGAGGCCAATCTGCGCAAGATTGACGGCTTGGTGGGCGACATCCAGCGCAAATGGCCCTTTGCGCGCGATACGGAGCTCAAGCTGCCATGACCACAGCACATTTCACCGTACACGCACCGCGATGGGCCCGGGCAGCGCTGGCGGGCATTTGCCTGGCACTGGCAGCCTGCTCAAGCCAGACCCCTGCACCCGCCTGGCAGGCCGATGCCCACAGCGCAGCACAACGCGCCACAGACGCCTACCTGAGCGGGCAAGACCGCGTTGCCCAGCTTGAATGGCAGCGCGCACGCGAAGCTATTGCCCGCACCGGCCAGCCTGCGCTCATGGCACGACTGGAACTGCTGCACTGTGCAGCGCAGGCCGCCAGCGCCATGCCCGACGCCTGTCACCGCTATGTCGCCCTGCAGGCCGACGCCCAACCCGCAGAAAAAGTCTACGCAGCCTACCTGGAGGCCCAGCCCCTCAGTGCGGCGCAGATCGCCCTGCTGCCAGCACCCCAGCAGGGTGTGGCCGCTGCCGCAGGGCAGGGGGGCGGTGCCCAGGTGGCCGCCCTGACCGACCCGTTGGCCCAACTGGTGGCCGCCGGGGTGTTGCTGCGCCGCGGGCAGGCGTCGCCTGCGGTCGTGCAAACGGCGGTAGACACCGCCTCCCGCCAGGGCTGGCGTCGCCCGTTGCTGGCCTGGCTGGGCGTGCAGCGGCAGTTGGCAGAGCAGGGTGGCCAGCCCGATGAAGCCGCCCGGCTGCGCCGCCGCATGGACCTTTTGGAGCAGGCCGGCAAGCCACTGACGCAGGGCCAGTGACCCAGTGCAGCCACGAAAACCAGCCATGTCCACCGCACAGAGCCCCGCTGACCCGCCGGATGCTGTGCCGCCCCGCAGCCGTGTGAACGCCCAGCGTGCGGGGTTGCTGCGCCTGCGTTTTGCCGATGCCGCCCTGGAACAGGGCTTTCGGCGCTACCACCAGCAGCAGTTTTTGCTGCGCATGCGCCGCTCCTTGCTGGTCGCGCTGGCGTTGTTTCTGGTGTTCGCCGTGCTCGACGCCATGAGTCTGCCTGCGCAGGTGCGTGGCGGGGTGCTCTTCCTGCGGCTGGGGGTCATCGTTCCCATCCTCGCACTGACTTGGGCAGCATCGCTGGTGCGCAGGCTCCATGGCTACCTGCAGTGGTTCGTGGGCGGTGCCGCACTGGCCAGTGGTCTGGGCATCGTGGGCATCATCTGGGTGGCCCGGGTGCATGCCTTCGGGCTGCCTTACGAGGGCATCATCCTGGCGACGTTCTTTTTCTACTTTCTCACGGGCTTGCGCTTTGTGCCCGCCGCTATTTGCGGGTGGCTGGTGTTTCTTGCCTACCTCGCGATGGAGCTGCACGTGGCCTTGCTGGGGGATGTGCTGCTCTACAACGTTTTTTTTCTGGCAACGGCAAACCTGATTGGCTGCTTTGGCAGCCATTTCCTGGAGCAGGCCATGCGGCAGAACTTCTTGTCCATGGAGCAACTGCAGCAGGTCGCCGAAAAGGACTTCATCACCGGGCTGCTCAACCGGCGCGCCTTCAGCGCACGGGCCCAGGGCATCTGGCGCCAGGCACAGCGCGAGGGGCGCAGCCTGGGGGTGGCGATGATGGACGTCGATCACTTCAAGCACTACAACGACCACTACGGCCATGCAGCCGGAGACGAGGTCCTTGGCCAGGTGGCGCAGATCATTGCAAGCCACGCCCGCAGGCCGCTGGACATCTGCGCACGTTATGGCGGTGAGGAGTTTGTCGTGCTGTGGTATGACCTGGACAGTACCCGGGCGATGGCGCTGGCCGAACGCATCCGCGAGGGGATTGCCAGCAGGGGCCTGCCCCATGCAGCATCGCCCACCTCGGGCAGCGTGAGCATCAGCATTGGCGTGGCCAGCGTGCTGCCCCAGCGCGATGACGGGCTTGACGAAGCCTTGCACCAGGCAGACGTCGCCCTGTACCGGGCCAAGGAACAGGGGCGCAACCGTGTGCAATCCGCCAGCGGAGGGAGCCTTTCTTGACGGCACCATGACGCGCAGCACTGTGTGACCCGCATCTGACAGCAGGGTTAACGCCAGTTCGCACGCACTGGAAATATTTGGATACTTTTTCGCGCACGACCGTTCTTTTTTTGTCGTGTCACTCCATTTCGCTCCACCCTGTAGGAGGCCGAGATGGCAGATCAATCACCCAAAGAGAGGGCACGTCCATGCGCACCCAAGGTCTCAACGTTTCTGGAAAAACACTGCGCCGCTGGGCGCTGGCAGGAGTGGCATTGCTGGGGGCACTTGCCTCAGGCGTGTATGCCACCAACTATTCGCTCTGGATCAACGGCCGCACCGGTGGCGGGCAGCCTGGCAACCACGCCGACTTCACCTACTGGGGGCCAGCCTCCACGGAAGCTGGCGTCAACAAGAAATCCGTCAACTGGGACGGATACAACCGCATTGCTGACCAGAACTTCCGTATCCGCGACGCGCTGGACTGCTACTGCACCGGCACCAACTGGTGCTACATCGCCGCACACAGCGCGGGAAACCTGCAGATTGGCTACGCCCTGGCGCTGTATGGCGGGACCGCACGTTCCAAGAAAAATGCCACTCCCAACGCCTCGGGGGTGTGCGGCAACACCGATGGCAGCACCCAGACAGGCTGGAACATCAAATGGGTCAACGTGGCCGCCGGTGCCGCCGGGGGTAGCGAACTGGCCAACGTGGGCAGTTGGGCCGTCTCCGACCCGTTGACCTCTGACCTGAAGACCGCCACGGCACGCGCCATGTACGACCACAACCAGACCCGCGCCAAATGGTTCTACATGTTTGCTGGCGCAAAAGGCACGCTGTATTCAGGCGTTCTGCCTGGGCAGGACGACGAGGCCGTGGCCTACCACTCGGCCGGAGGGGTATCGGGCAGCGGCGGCGCAGGCTTTTGCAACCCCTCGGACTGGTTCTGCAACGACCTGAGTCTGGGCACTGCTGCCAACGAAGGCGGCCGCACCAAGTGGAGCTACCACAACGTCAAGTTCCGTGACGATGCCGAAGCCTTCAACCACTACACCAACGGCAACTGGGGTGGCGTGGTCTCCAAGGTGCGCGCCGACATGGTGACCAACGCGCGTTAAGCCCTTTTGTGAAGCACGCAGGCTGGATTGCAGCGGGCATGGCAGCGGCAGGCGTCGGTGCCTGGTGGCTGCTGGCGCCCGGTTCCACCAGCCTGGCCCACGATGGCGCACGCACCACCGCGCCATCCACCGTGTCTGCGGCCTCCGCAAAGGCAGAGCAGGGCGGTGGTGCCCCCGGAGGCGCCGCTACACGCGCGCCCTACAGTACCGCGGGCCAGTTGGTCCATGCTGAAAAACAAAAACTCTGGCAAGCCCGCTACGAGCAAGCCGAACAGGTGTACGCCAGCTACCGCGACGCAACCCGCTACCCCCACGAATCGCGCCCCTTGAGCGAGCATCCGGACCAGATCCACCCTTTTGACCCGGTCAGCGAAGAAACCAGCCTGCGCAACGCCAATGGCGAGCCCATCAAAGGGGTTCGGTTGCGGACCACGCAAGACCGGGTCTTTCTCAGTGCCAGCGACACCGTCCGGTTTTCCATCGAAGCGCTGGACGACCAGGGCCAGCGCCTGCCTGTTCTCGTGCGTTCGGCGGCAGCGCAGTCTGTGCCCGACACACGCACCCCCGTGCCTCTGATACAGACCGACGTCGCCTTCGGCGACAACGGCACCGGTGCAGACCTTCAAGCCGGTGATGGCACTTACACCGCACTGCTCAACCCTGCGCTGCAGGGGTTTGGCAACTACGACGGCACCATCCGCGTGCTGGCGCAGGTGGCAGCCAAAGGCCAGCAGGGCGTGGCGCATTTTGACGTTGTGTATGCGCCGGGGGTTCCGGCCAGCTGGGCGGGCGTGCGCGAGGCAGTTGAGGGTGGCTCGCTGAATTTCTACGTGAAGGCGCAGGTGCGGGTTGCAGGGCATTACGTGGTGAGCGGGCGCGTGGACGATTCCCAGGGCAAGCCCTTTGCATTGGTTCAGTTCAACCAGCAAGTAGCCGCCGGAACACAGGAAATGCGCCTGCAGGTTTTTGGCGCACTGATACGCGACAAGGCCCCTGCGTTTCCGTTGCGGCTGCGCGATGTGGAAGGCTTCATCCTGTACCCCGACCGCTTTCCAGACCGTGCGCTCATGCCACGCTGGGCAGGAGTGGTGCACCAGAGCGCCAGCTACCCGCTGTCACGCTTTTCTAGCGACGAGTGGAGCAGCGAGGAGCGCGAACGCTACCTTGCCGAATACGCACGAGATGCTGACGAAGCCCGCCGAGAACTTGAAGCCCTGATGAGTCGGTAAATAAACAGTGGGAAAACCGCCTTCAAGGCTTTTGGGGAAAGCGCTATATGCTACATAAATAGTAGCAAAAACGTTTTTAACGCAACCCTCCGCCGCCTGCACCTTCCAGCCGCTGGATCAGTTCAATCTTGTATCCGTCGGGGTCGGTGACGAAGGCAATCACGGTGCTGCCGCCCTTGACCGGTCCTGCCTCGCGCGTCACATTGCCACCGGCGGCCTTGATGCGCTCGCAGGCGGCATAGGCGTCGGGCACACCCAGGGCGATATGCCCATAGGCATTGCCATGGTCGTAGCTTTCCACGCCCCAGTTGTAAGTCAGCTCGATCTCGGCCTGCCCGGGGTTGCCCCCGTCAAAGCCCAGGAAGGCGAGTGAATACTTGTACTCGGGGTTTTCCGACTGGCGCAGCAACTGCATGCCCAGCACCTGGGTATAGAAGTCAATCGAGCGCTGGAGATTGCCAACGCGCAGCATGGTGTGGAGTATTCTCATGTCCGCCATTGTGCCGGGAGATGGAAGACGCGATTTGCCGGTAGGTGAATGTCTTCGAGAGTGCTGCGTGCATCCCTGTGATTGACTAGATACGATGTATATTATGTTAAATAAAGTACATGACGAACGAGAGCCTTTCTTGGCAAACGCTTCTCACGTCCGGGAAAAGATCTCGTGCTGGCTTTTGGTCGTTCGCTCGTACTGGCGCGCAATGTTGCCGCACACCAGGTCGCACAGCGCGTACACCGACTCATCGGCAATGCTGTAGTACACGCTGGTGCCACGGCTCTCGCGTTTGACGAGGCCCTGCTGCGTCATGAGGGAGAGGTGGCGCGAGATGTTGGCGGCCGTGTAGCCGCAGAGTTGTGCCAGCTCGCCCACATTGCGCTCGCCTTCACGAAGGTAGTTCAGGATGCGCAGACGGGTGGGTTCTGCCAAGGTCTGGAAATATGAGGCCACCTGTTGCAGGGCTTCGGGAGGAAGGTTTTTCATGGCGTGGCAGAACCTGTTGACGATGCAAGCACAGACCGTTGCGCTCCAAAACCGATGCGCAGACAGGGCAATAATACATCATTTGACTAATTAGCTGTTTGGCTAAATAATTCAGTCAACAATTGTTTTGCACCGTTCGCATAGGAGATGCATATGACTTCATGGCAACTGGTTCGCCTTCTGGCGGGCACCTTCATCCTCTTGTCGCTGGCACTGGGCTTCCCGGGGAGCCCGCTGTTTGTCAACGAATGGTGGCTGGCATTCACCGCGTTCGTGGGCGCCAATCTGCTGCAAAGCGGGCTGACCAAGTGGTGCATGCTCGAAAACATCCTGCGCAAGTTGGGCATCACGCCCGGTTGCTGATCGGGCCGCGCACCGTATGGATGGCAAGCCAACTGCTGCCGCGCCGCTGTTGCTGGTGGATGTGCGCTCGCCGGGCGAATACCGCTCGGGGCATGTGGCGGGCGCACTGAACCTGCCGCTGGACCGGCTCATGGACGAAGCCCCTACCCTGTTGCCAGACCGTTCGGCAGAGGTGCTGCTTTACTGCCTTTCGGGCGCTCGCTCGCACATGGCCACCCAGTGGTTGCAGCAAATGGGATACACCCGGGCAAGCAACGGCGGTTCGGTAGGCATGGTGGCCATGCAAACTGGCCGAAGCATTCAGCGTATTTAACCTCGGTTGAACGAAAGGACCGCCATGAGTGAAAGCAACGTGCGCATTACCCTGCGCCAGCAGCAAGACTACCGCTTTGATGTCGATTTTGGCGCGGGCATACCGACCCTGCTGGCCGATGAACCCGCTCCGCTGGGTTCAGGACAGGGCCCCTCGCCCGTGCAGTTGCTCGCGGCGGCCGTGGGTAACTGCCTTTCGGATTCGCTGCTGTTTGCGCTGCGCAAGTTCAAGCAGGCCCCCGAGCCACTGCACTGCACGGTAGAGGCCGAGGTGGGGCGCAACGACCAAAAGCGCCTGCGCGTACTCAAGATGACCGCCGCGCTGCACCTGGGCGTCCCGGCCAGCACGCTGGAGCACCTGGACCGGGTGCTGGAGCAGTTTGAAACCTATTGCACCGTCACCCAGAGCGTGGGCCAGGGCATCGCTATCGAACTGCAGGTGTTTGACAGTACCGGCCTGCGCCTCAAGTGAGCGCGCGCGGCAGCAATCAGTTATCAACCTGAAAGGAAGACCTATGAAAATCAATGCAGGATCCCTGGATCGCGCTCTGCGCATCATCGCTGGCCTGGTGCTCATCGGCCTGGCGGCCACCGGCACCGTGGGCCTGTGGGGCTGGATTGGCGTGGTGCCCCTGGCCACAGGCCTGTTTGGCTTTTGCCCGGCCTACACGCTGTTGGGCATCAACACCTGCCCGATGAAGAAGTAAACGCACTTTCCAAAGCAAAAATAGCTTGCGCCGCACCGTTTACGGGCGTTGCAAGCTATGTTTTTTATAGCGGTTGTTCAGCCGCAGGTGCAGCCGCAGCCACAACCCTGTGCGGCATTGGCGGCGGAGTCAGCGCCTTGCTCCTGCGTCTGGCGGCTGCGCAGGCCCAGCTTGCGCAGCAATTGCAGGTCGGCGTTGGCGTCCGGGTTGCTGGTGACGAGCAACTTGTCGCCGTAAAAAATGGAATTGGCCCCGGCCAAAAAGCACAGCGCCTGCACCGCCTCGCCCAGTTGCTGGCGCCCTGCCGACAGGCGCACGCGCGCCTTGGGCATGGTGATGCGGGCCACGGCAATCATGCGCACAAAGTCCAGCGGGTCGATGGGCTCGCTGTCGGCCAGCGGGGTGCCGGGCACGCGCACCAGGTTGTTGATGGGCACCGAGTCCGGGTACGGGTCGAGGTTGGCCAGTTGCGCAATCAGCCCGGCGCGGTGCACCGGTGCCTCGCCCATGCCCACAATGCCGCCGCAGCACACTTTCACCCCGGCGGCGCGCACATGCTGCAGCGTATCGAGCCGCTCCTGGTATTGGCGTGTGCTCACCACGTCCTGGTAATACTCGGGCGCGGTATCGAGGTTGTGGTTGTAGTAGTCCAGCCCGGCCTCTTTTAGCGCCTGGGCCTGATGCGCTTCAAGCATGCCCAGCGTGGCGCAGGTCTCCAGCCCCAGCCCTTTGACGGCGCCAATCAAGGCGGCCACCTTGTCGATGTCGCGGTCCTTGGGCGCGCGCCAGGCGGCGCCCATGCAAAACCGCGTGGCACCGGCCTGCTTGGCGGCTTGCGCGGCCTGCAGCACTTCGTCCACCTCCAGCATTTTTTGCGCCTTCACGCCGGTGTCGAACTC
>Ga0073905_10001598_pt1 | contig 11548 bp, 10 predicted proteins | sample KloWWTupernatant_FD_65482 | JGI IMG/M metagenome (GOLD analysis project Ga0073905, IMG submission 65482) | Active sludge microbial communities from Klosterneuburg, Austria, studying microevolution and ecology of nitrifiers - Klosterneuburg... | ecosystem: Engineered > WWTP > Aerobic digester >... | reverse complement strand
ATCGACGGCAAGGACGCGGTGCTGTTCCTGGTCGACATCAAGAACCAGCTCGAGAATCCGCACCGGATGCTGCTGGGCATGTGATTGCACGAAGCCCTGCGCAAGCGGGGCTTCTCGTTTCAACGCAAAGGACACCTGCAATGAGCGAAGTACCCGCCTCTCAACAACAAGCCTTCGACGTCGTCGTCATCGGTGCCGGCCCCGCCGGCTACCACGCCGCCATCCGCGCCGCGCAGCTGGGCCTCAAGACCGCCTGCATCGACGCCGCGCTGGGCAAGGACGGCAAGCCGGCGCTTGGCGGCACCTGCCTGCGGGTGGGCTGCATCCCGTCCAAGGCGCTGCTGGATTCCAGCCGCCAGTACTGGAACATGGGCCACATCTTCGACCAGCACGGCATCAGCTTCGAGAAGCCGGCGATCGACGTGAAGAAGATGGTCGCCCGCAAGGACGGCATCGTGAAGCAGTTCACCGGCGGCATCGCCGCGCTGTTCAAGGCCAACAAGGTCACCGCGTTCCATGGCTTCGGCCAGCTGCAGCCGGGCAACGTGGTGAAGGTGAAGCAGCACGATGGTTCCGAAGTCGAACTGAAGGGCACCAACGTCATCCTCGCCGCCGGTTCCGATTCGATCGAGCTGCCGTTCGCCAGGTTCGGCGAGCACATCATCGACAATGTCGGCGCCCTGGACCTTGAAGCCGTGCCGAAGCGGCTGGGCGTGATCGGCGCCGGCGTGATCGGGCTGGAACTGGGCAGCGTGTGGAAGCGCCTGGGCGCCGAGGTCACCATCCTCGAAGGCCTGCCGACCTTCCTTGCCGCCGCCGACGCCGAAGTGGGCAAGGTCGCCGCGCGCGAGTTCAAGAAGCAGGGCCTGGACATCAAGCTGGGCTGCAAGGTCGGCGGCACAGAGGTGAAGCAGGACGGCGTGCACGTCAGCTACACCGACGACAAGGGCGCCGAACAGTCGCTGGTGGTCGACAAGCTGCTGGTGGCCGTGGGCCGCCGCGCCGCCACCAAGGGCCTGCTGGCCGAAGGCACCGGCGTCAAGCTCAACGAGCGCGGCCAGATCGAGGTCGACGCGCATTGCCACACCGGCGTCGATGGCGTGTGGGCGGTCGGCGACTGCGTGCGCGGGCCGATGCTGGCGCACAAGGGCTTCGAGGAAGGCATCGCGGTGGCCGAGCTGATCGCCGGCCTGCCGGGCCACGTCAACTTCGACACCATTCCGTGGGTGATCTACACCGAGCCGGAAATCGCCTGGGTCGGCAAGACCGAGGAGCAGCTGAAGGCCGAGGGCATCCCGTACAAGGCCGGCAGCTTCCCGTTTGCGGCGGTCGGCCGCGCGGTGGCGATGGCCGAGCCGGCGGGATTCGTGAAGGTGCTGGCGCATGCCGAGACCGACACCATCCTGGGCATGCACCTGGTCGGCGTGAACGTCTCCGAGCTGGTCCATGAAGGCGTGCTGGCGATGGAGTTCAAGGGCAGCGCCGACGACCTGGCGCGGATCTGCCACGCGCATCCGTCGCTGAGCGAAGCCGTGCACGACGCCGCGATGGCAGTGCACAAGCGGGCGATCCACAAGGCCAACTGAGGCTGGCACGTCGCCTCAAGCGCCGCGATGTGCCCTCCAGTTGACCCCTCGCAACGCGAAAAGCACGGCGCACTCCGGTGCGCCGTTTCCGTTTCCGCCGGGCGATAATCGACGCATGAAAACCCTGTGCGTCTATTGCGGTTCCAACGCAGGCAGCGACCCGGCCTATGCCGCGCTGGCACGCGACCTCGGCACCCGCCTCGCCCGCGATGGCATCGCGCTGGTCTACGGCGGCGGCAACGTCGGCCTGATGGGCATCGTGGCCGACGCGGTGCTGGCCGGCGGCGGCGAAGTGATCGGCGTGATCCCGCAGCAACTGGTCGACTGGGAGGTCGCCCACAAGGGCGTCACCCGCCTGGAAGTGGTCGATTCCATGCACACCCGCAAGGCGCGCATGTTCGAACTGGCCGACGGCTTCATCGCCCTGCCCGGCGGCTTCGGCACCCTCGACGAAATGTTCGAGATGCTGACCTGGCGACAGCTGGGCCTGGGCAGGAAGCCCTGCGCCTTCCTTGGCGTCAACGGCTTCTGGGAGCCGCTGATGGCGATGCTGGACACCATGGTGCGCGAGCGCTTCCTGCATGTGGAGCAGCGCTCCGACATGTGGCATGGCACCGAAATCGAGGCGCTGTTGGAATGGATGCGCGGGTACGTGCCGGCGCAGGCCGACAAGTGGCTGGACGAGAAGCGCCGCAGCCAGCTCAAGCTCACCACGGAGGATGTATGACCGTTCCGGCGACGTTCCGCGCCTTCCGCATCCACGACGATGTCGACGGCTACCGCAGCGGCATCGAGGCGGTGTCGCTGGACGAGCTCAATGCCGGCGAAGTGGTGGTCAAGACCGCGTACTCCTCGGTCAACTACAAGGACGCGCTGGCCGGCACCGGCAAGGGCAAGATCCTGCGCCGCTTCCCGCTGGTCGGCGGAATCGACATTGCCGGCCACGTGGTGGCCTCCACCAGTCCTGCGTTCCGCGAGGGCGACGCGGTGCTGGTCACTGGCAGCGGGCTGTCGGAGACCCGCAACGGCGGCTATTCGGAGTACGCCCGGCTGGACGCGCGCTGGGTCATCCCGCTGCCCGCTGGCCTCACCCTGCGCGAGGCGATGATACTGGGCACCGCCGGCTTCACCGCAGCGCTGGGCCTGCTGCGGATGACCGAGAACCGGCAGGCGCCCGACCTGGGGCCGCTGGCCGTCACCGGCGCCACCGGCGGCGTGGGTTCGCTGGCAATCGCGATCTTCCGCAAGGCCGGCTACGAGGTCCACGCGATCAGCGGCAAGCCGGAGCACGCGGACTACCTGAAGTCGCTCGGCGCTTCGGAAGTGCTGGGCCGCGAGGCACTGACAACGCCCCGGCCGATGGACAGCGTCCGCTTCGGCGGTGGCCTGGACAACGTCGGCGGACCGATGCTGGCCGCGCTGCTGGCGCAGACCGCACCTTACGGAAACGTCGCCAGCTGCGGCCTGGCCGCCTCGCATGAGCTGCATGCCACGGTGATGCCCTTCATCATCCGCGGCGTCTCGCTGCTGGGCGTGGCCTCGGCGGGCACCGCCCGCGACATCCGCGACGAGGTCTGGCGGCGGCTGGCCAGTGACTGGAAACCGGGCAACCTGGACGCCATCTGCACCCGCGAAGCCTCCCTGGACGACCTGCCGGCGGTGTTCGCCAGCATGCTGGCCGGCGGTTCGCTGGGCCGGACCGTGGTCCAGCTCTAAAATAACGGCCAACCCGCTTGCGGGCGCACCGCCTGCCGCTACAATCGGCCTGCCAACCACGGGGACCTACATGGCACGCATCCTGATCGTCGACGACTCGCCTTCCCAGCTCATGGGCATCCGCCGCATCGTCGAAAAACTCGGCCACGACGCGCTGACCGCCGAGGATGGTGCCGCCGGCGTGGAAGCCGCCAAGCGCGAGATCCCGGACCTCATCCTGATGGACGTGGTGATGCCGAACCTCAACGGTTTCCAGGCCACCCGGTCGATCACCCGCGAGCCCAGCACCAAGCACATCCCGGTGATCCTGGTGACCACCAAGGACCAGGACACCGACCGCATGTGGGGCCTGCGCCAGGGCGCGAAGGCCTACATCACCAAGCCGTTCAGCGAAACCGAACTGTCGGAGCTGATCGCGCAGTACCTGGGCGGCGCACCGGCGGCCTGATCGCCGCCGCCGCTGTCGACGCCGCGCCGCCGGCATCGCTCCCCATGCCGGCCTGGTCGCCGGCGGTCGCCTTGGCTCAGCCACGCCTCCAATCGTCGCCGAACGCATCGCGCATGCGCGCGTAGGCCTCGCGTTGGGCGCCGTCGTGCGCCTTCGGCGCGAGGATCTCCAGCTCCACGATCTGGTCGCCATCCGCGCCCTGCGCGCCTCCCGGCAGGCCGCGCCCGCGCAAGCGCAGCTTGCGGCCCGCCTCGGAATCGGCCGGGATCTTGAGCTCCACCGGGCCGCCCAGGGTCGGCACGCTGATCGTCGCGCCCAGCGCCGCTTCCCACGGCGCCACCGGCAGCACATGGATGACGTTGCGGCCGTCGACCTCGAACTGCGGGTGCGCCGCGTATTCGATTTCCAGCAGCAGGTCGCCACCGCCATTGCCCTGCCGCGCCAGGCGGATCGACTGCCCGGGCCTGACCCCCTTCGGAACCCGCACTTCAAGGGTGCGGCCGTTGACGCTGATGCGCACGCCGGCGCCGTTGTAGACCGATTCCAGCGGCACCGCCAGTTTGGCGCGGGTGACACCGTCCGCGGCGCGGCCCTGCGCCTGCGGTCCACGGGGACCGCCCGCGCCCCGCTGGCGGCCGAACATGCTCTCGAAGAAGTCGGAAAAGCCGCCACCGGCCCCGCCGCCAGCGAAGATCTCGTCGAAGTCGAAGTCCGGCTGCCCGCCCGGACCGCGACCGAACCCACCGGGCGGTGGCCTGATCTCCTCGCCGGGACGATAGCCGCCCGCGCGCAACTGGTCGTAGGCCTTGCGCTTGGCAGGATCGCGCAGTGCCTCGAAGGCCTCGTTGACGGCCTTGAATTTCTCCTCGGCGCCGGGTTCCTTGCTGACGTCCGGATGGAACTTGCGCGCAAGCCGGCGATAGGCGGTCTTGATCTCGGCATCGCCCGCACTCGGCTCGACCCCGAGGATTCCGTAATAGTCCTTGAATTCCATGCTGGTCCGTGACGCCTCGTTGCCTACCCTGCCAGATTATCCGATGCCGGCGCGGGCAAGGTTTAGACTCCGGGTTCCCCACCGACGAGGAGCACCACGATGTCGATCCAACCCGGCGACCGGATCCCGGACGCGATCCTGCAATGCATCCGCGATGGCGTTCAGAAGGTCGATACCGCCAGCCTGTTCAAGGGCAACAAGCTGGTCCTGTTCGCGGTGCCCGGCGCGTTCACCCCGACCTGTTCCGAACGGCACCTGCCGGGCTTCGTCGAGCACTTCGGTAGCTTCCACGACAAGGGCATCGGCGTCGCCTGCATGGCGGTCAATGATCCGTTCGTGATGCAGGCCTGGGGCGAGAGCCAGCACGTGCCGGAGGGGCTGCAAATGCTGTCCGACGGCAATGGCGAGTTCACCCGCAAGCTGGGCCTGGAGATGGATGCCAGCGCCTTCGGCATGGGCACCCGCAGCAAGCGCTTCGCGCTGTATGCCGAGGACGGGGTCGTTCGCCAGCTGTTCGTGGAGGCACCCGGCGAGTTCCGGGTCTCGTCCGCGGAGCACGTGCTGGCGGAACTGGAGTAACGCGGCCTCGGCCGCGGAAACGGGCGGCCCCGCGGCCGCCCGTCGAGCGATCGCCGCTCGGTGGCGGTCAGGCCGGACCGCTTGCCCGCGGCAGCTCCGTGGCCGGGATGGCGGCGACCGCCTCCGCGTCGCCCTCCAGCGAGGCATCCAGGCGTTCGATCGCCTGCAGGGTTTCGTCCGCCGCCAGCCGCATCAGGGTCACGCCCTGGGTGTTGCGGCCGACCTGGGCGATCTGTGCCGCGGGCGTGCGCACCAGGGTGCCGCCATCGGAGATCAGCAGCACGTCGTGCTGTTCGGAGAGCTGGATCGCGCCCACCAGCTGGCCGTTGCGATCGCTGGTCTTGATCGCCAGCACGCCCTGGGTGCCGCGGCCCTTCTTCGGGTAGTCGGCGACCGGGGTGCGCTTGCCGTAGCCGCGCGCGCTGGCGGTGAGGATGTCGCCGTCGCCATCGAGCGCGATCAGGCTGACCACTGCCTCGCCGGTGGCCAGGCGCATGCCGCGCACGCCGGTGGCGGTGCGGCCCATCGAGCGTACCGCGCCCTCGTCGAAGCGCACGGCCTTGCCGTTGCTGGCGAACAGCATGATGTCGGCGTCACCGCCGGTGAGCGCGGCACCGATCAGCGCGTCGCCGTCGTCGAGGTTGATCGCGATCTTGCCGCGGGCCAGCCGGAACGCGAACTCCGACAGCGGGGTCTTCTTGACCGTGCCGTTGCGGGTCGCGAAGAACACGTAATGCGCATCGTCGTACTCGCGGACCGGCAGCACCGCCTGCACCTTCTCGCCCTCGACCAGCGGGATCCAGTTGATGATCGGGCGGCCGCGCGCGTTGGGGCCGGCGTCCGGGAGCTGGTGCACCGGCAGCCAGAACACGCGGCCACTGCTGGTGAAGGTAAGCAGGGTGTCGTGGGTGTTGACCAGCCACAGCTGGTCGATGAAATCCTCGTCCTTGGTCGCCGCTGCGTTGCGACCCTTGCCGCCGCGGCGCTGGGCGCGGTAGGCGGTGGCCGGCTGGCGCTTGGCGTAGCCGGCATGCGACAGGGTCACCACCACGTCTTCCGGTGCGATCAGGTCGAGGATGTCGAGGTCTTCCTCGGAGGCGCGGATCTCGCTGCGGCGGGTGTCGCCGAACTCCTCCTTGACGCTGCGCAGCTCGGCGCGGATGACGTCCAGCAGCACGTCCGGATCCTCGAGGATCTCGATCAGGCCACGGATGGCGTCGAGCAGCAGCCGGTATTCCTCGGTGAGCTTTTCCTGCTCCAGCCCGGTCAGGCGGTGCAGGCGCATCTCCAGGATCTGGCTGGCCTGGATCTCGGTCAGCTGGTAGGCGCCGTCGACCAGGCCGACGCCGGGCGGCAGGTCCTCGGGGCGCGACGCATCGCTGCCCGCGGCCGCCAGCAATGCGCCAACCAGCCCGGGCTGCCAGGTCTTCGCCAGCATCCGCTCGCGTGCTTCATTCGGGTTCGCCGAGGTCTTGATCAGCTCGATCATCTCGTCGATGTTGGCCAGGGCGACCGTCAGCCCCTCCAGGATGTGCGCGCGCGCGCGCGCCTTGCGCAACTCGAAGATGGTGCGGCGGGTGACCACTTCGCGGCGGTGGCGCACGAACGCTTCGAGGATCTGCTTGAGGTTCAGCAACTGCGGGCGGCCGTCGACCAGCGCCACCATGTTGATGCCGAACACCGACTCCATCTGGGTCTGCTGGTACAGGTTGTTGAGCACGACCTCGGCGGATTCGCCGCGCTTGACCTCGATGAAGATGCGCATGCCGTCCTTGTCGGACTCGTCGCGCAGCTCGCTGATGCCCTCGAGCTTCTTTTCCTTGACCAGCTCGGCGATCTTCTCGATCAGTCGCGCCTTGTTGACCTGGTAAGGGATTTCGGTGACCGCGATCGCCTCGCGGCCGTTGTCGGCCACCTCGATCTCCGCGCGCGCGCGCATGCGCACCCGGCCGCGGCCGGTGCGGTAGGCGAGGTGGATGCCGCCGACGCCGTTGATGATGCCGGCGGTGGGGAAATCGGGGCCGGGGATGTGCTCCATCAGGCCGTCGATGTCGATCGCGGGATCATCGATCAGCGCCAGCAGCGCATCCACCACCTCGCCGAGGTTGTGCGGCGGGATGTTGGTGGCCATGCCCACCGCGATGCCGGCGGAGCCGTTGACCAGCAGGTTCGGGAACCGGGTCGGCATGACCGTGGGTTCCTGTTCCTTCTCGTCGTAGTTGGGCTGGAAATCGACGGTTTCCTTGTCGATGTCGGCCATCAGCTCATGGGTGAGCCGGGCCATGCGCGCCTCGGTGTAGCGCATCGCCGCCGCCGAATCGCCGTCGACCGAACCGAAGTTGCCCTGCCCGTCCACCAGCATGTAGCGCAGCGAGAACGGTTGCGCCATCCGCACCAGGGTGTCGTACACCGACTGGTCGCCGTGCGGGTGGTACTTGCCGATCACGTCGCCGACGATGCGCGCGGACTTGAAGTACGGCTTGTTGCTGTGTGCGCCGAGCTCGGTCATCGCGAACAGCACGCGCCGGTGGACGGGCTTCAGGCCATCGCGGACATCCGGCAGCGCGCGCCCCACGATCACGCTCATGGCGTAATCGAGGTAGCTGCGGCGCATCTCGTCTTCCAGGTTGACGGGGATGATTTCCTTGGCGAGATCGGCCATCAGGTGTCCATTTCGATGCGGTATTCGATGCCCGCGAACGACCCGCGGAAGGCCTTCCGCGGCGGGCATTTCGAGGGAGTTCAAGCAACGTGAAATTGTAGCATTTGCGCCGCGCTTCGGCACTGCCGATTTCGACGGAGAAACAAGAAGTTACACGCGATTTTCTGGCCGGCAGAAATGGTCGTGGCGGGCATTCGCTGCGCGGCTCGAAACGCCGCTGTGCGAACACCCGCCACGGCCATTTCTGCCAGTGGGGTCCTACGTGGGGAATGCCACCCGCATCGTCACCGCATCCGGGCGTTCGACCACGCCGTTCTCGGTCACGATCGCATCGATCAGGTCGTGCGGGGTGACGTCGAACACCGGGTTCCAGGCGCGCACGCCTTCGGCCACGGTGCGCTCGCCGCGGAAGGCGAGCAATTCGGCCGGATCGCGTTCCTCGATCTCGATCAGGTCGCCGGACGCGGTGGCCATGTCCACCGTCGAGGACGGCGCCACCACCATGAACTTCACGCCGTGGTGCCTGGCCGCGATCGCCAGCTGGTAGGTGCCGATCTTGTTGGCGGTGTCGCCGTTCGCGCAGATGCGGTCGGCGCCGACCACCACCCACTGCACCTGCCCCGTCTTCATCAGGTGCGATGCGGCGGCATCCGCGATCAGGGTGGCGTCGATGGCATCCTGCTGCAGTTCCCACACGGTCAGGCGCGCACCCTGGTTCCATGGCCGGGTCTCGCCGGCGAACACGCGTTCGATGCGGCCGGCAGCCACGCCGGCGCGGATCACGCCCAGCGCGGTGCCGAAGCCGGCGGTCGCCAGCGAGCCGGTGTTGCAATGGGTGAGCACGCCGCTGCCGGGCGCGATCAGGCCCGCACCCAGCGCCCCCATGTGGCGGTTGGCGGCCAGGTCTTCGGTTTCGATGGCGCGTGCTTCGCGTTCGATTACGTCGCGCCAGTCGGGTCCGGCCTCGCCGAGCACGCGACGCATCCGCGCCAGCGCCCAGGCCAGGTTGACCGCGGTCGGCCGCGCCGCGTTGAGCCGCTGCATCGCCGGCTCCAGCTTGCGCGCGGCCTCGGCGCCGTCCGCCGCATCGATCGCGCGCGTGGCCAGCACCACGCCCCAGGCAGCGGCGATGCCGATCGCCGGCGCGCCGCGCACGGTCAGGGCATGGATCGCTTCGGCGACTTCGTCGCTGCCGCGACAGGCGACGTATTCCACCGCGAACGGCAGTTTGCGCTGGTCCAGCAGCGCAAGGGTTTCGCCGGTCCAGCGGATCGGACGGACGTGGTCGTAGCGGTCGAAATCGATGGTGGCGTTCATGCCGCCATTATCCGCCATCGCCAAACAAAACCGGCGCCACGTGGGCGCCGGCGCGGGAGTCCCGCTTCGCGCAATCAGTAGGTGCGGAATTCCGCGCGGCACCCCTGCGAAACCCAGATCCCGTTGCGGCCATAGCCCCAGGTGCGGCCCTGGATGCATGCTGCCCTCGACAGCTGGCGCACCAGTTGCACGCCTGCACGGGTATTGGCCACGCACTCGCGGACGCGGCCATCGTTGGACTCGCAACGGAACAACTGGTTGTGGTAACCGTAGCCCGAATTGTTCCAGCCGCCGTCGTAGCCACGGCGATCCAGCGCGAATTCGGCGCGGCAGCCCTGCGACACCCACACACTGCCGCGATCGGAGCCCCAGGTGCGGCCCTCGATGCAGGCCGCGCGCGAGAGCTGGCGAACCAGTTGCGCGCGCCCGTGGCCATCGGTGGAACAACGCCGGGTACGGCCATCGTCGGATTCGCAGCGGATGGTGGAACCGTAGCCGTAGTCGTCATAGCCGCCGTAGTTGTCGTAGCCACCGTAGCGGTCGCCATCGCCGAAGACACGGAAATCGGCGCGACAGCCGTCCGAGACCCAGATTCCGTCGCGGCCGTAGCCCCAGGTGCGCCCCTCGATGCAGGCCGCCCTGGAATGCTGGCGTTCCAGCACCACCCGGCCGCCGCCGGTCGCGCATTCCCGGGTGCGGCCATCGCTGGATTCGCAACGGATGACGCCGCCGTCGCCATGGCCATAGGTGTTGCCGTAGGACTGGGCAGCGGCCGGCGCCGCGGCTGACGCGGCAAGCACGGCGACAGTGGTGGCGATCAAGGCACGCATGGACCTGGCTCCTCATCCCTCGGCCCGGGATGGACCGATCTGGTGGCTTACTTTAGGCGGCACGCATTAACGGAAGGAAAAGATGCCACACCCTTGGCCCGCCTGGATATCCCGCATTCAGGCCACCGCCGCGGTGGCCTCAGGCACGCGGGAAATCGAACGCCAGCACGTCCGCGATCCGTGGCGTCGCCAGCATCGCCATCAGCAGGCGGTCCACGCCCAAGGCCACGCCTGCGCACGCCGGCAGGCCGGATTCGAGCGCGGCGATCAGGTGGGTGTCGGTAGGCGGCAGGCTTGCATCCCGGCCACGGCGCACATCGCCGTCGCGCGCGAAGCGGGCCGCCTGTTCCGCGGCATCCCGCAACTCGTGGTATCCGTTCGCAAGTTCCACCGGGCCGAGGTAGAGCTCGAAGCGCTCCGCCACCGGATGGCCATCGCCGTCGCCACGAACCTGCGCAAGCGCGCATTGCGAGGCGGGGTAGTCGATGACCGCGAGCAAGCCATCCGCCGGGAACGCAGGTTGCAGGCGATGGGTCATCAGCAGGTCCAGCCAGTCGTCGCGGGCCAGGCCGGCGGGATCGATCTGCATGTCCCCGAGGGCCGCGCGCAAGGCATCCTCGCCGGCGGTGAACGGGTCGATTCCGAGCAAATCGCGATACAGGTCGCGGTAGGTCAGCACCTGCAATGACGCCTCGCGACCGACCAGCGCCAGGGCCGCGCGCACCAGCTCCGCGGTTTCGTCGAGCAGGCGCATGTGATCCCAGCCCACCCGGTACCATTCGAGCATGGTGAATTCGGGATTGTGGCGGCCGCCAGCTTCGCCATCCCGGAACACGCGGCCGAGTTCGTAGCAATCGCCGATGCCGGCTGCAAGCAGGCGCTTGAGCGCGAATTCCGGCGAGGTGCGCAGCCAGCGCGTGCGCGGCGCACCATCGGTGCGGCCGGAGAATTCGAGGTGGAATGACGCGATGTTCGGATCGGTGTTGCCGGCGCGGGACAGTACCGGCGTCTCCACCTCCAGCACGTTGCGCGCGTGGAAGAACTCGCGCACCAGGCGGTTGACCCAGGCGCGCAGGCGCATGGCGTCGCGCGAGGCATTCGGCGCCCACGGCAGCTCCGTATCGACGCCCGGCCCCCACCCTGGTCCCGGCTGGAACCTCATGCGTACGCCGCGAGGAAGGCCAGCAAGGCGGCCTCGTCCCAGATCTCGAGGCCAAGTTCCCGTGCCTTGGCCAGCTTGCTGCCGGCGGCCTCGCCGGCCACCACCAGCGAGGTCTTCCTCGACACGCTGCCGGAGACCTTGGCACCCAGCGCTTCGAGCCTTGCGCCGGCCTCGTCGCGGCTCATCGCGGCCAACCCGCCGGTGAGGACCACGGTCTTGCCGGCCAGCGGGCCGTCCGCGGCGCGCTGCGGCGC
>Ga0073905_10001595_pt1 | contig 11567 bp, 8 predicted proteins | sample KloWWTupernatant_FD_65482 | JGI IMG/M metagenome (GOLD analysis project Ga0073905, IMG submission 65482) | Active sludge microbial communities from Klosterneuburg, Austria, studying microevolution and ecology of nitrifiers - Klosterneuburg... | ecosystem: Engineered > WWTP > Aerobic digester >... | reverse complement strand
ATTTTGCCGATGCACGCCTGCGTGAACTCATCGCGCTGGCGCTGGACAACAATCGCGACCTGCGTGTAGCGGTGCTCAACATCGAGCGCAGCCGCGCGCAGTACGGTATCCAGCGCGCTGCGCTGTTCCCGTCGATTGCTGCAGGCGGTGGCCAGAATGCGCAGCGCGTGCCGGGCGATCTGAATGCCAGCGGCGAACCCGTCGTCAGCCGCCAGTACAGCGCCAACCTGGGTTTTGCGTCCTACGAGCTCGATTTTTTCGGCCGGGTGCGAAGCCTGGAAGAACAGGCGCTGCAGACCTACCTCGGCACCGAGCAGGCCCGGCGCAGCGCACAGATCAGCCTGATCGCCGAGGTCGCCCATACCTGGCTGAGGCGGGCGGCCGACCAGGAGCGTTTGGCGCTGGCCCGCCGTACCCTCGAGACCCGGCAAAAGTCCCTTGATCTGACCCAGCGCAGTTTCGATGCCGGTGCCGTGTCGGCGCTCGACCTGCACCAGGCCGAGACCCTGCTGCAGACGGCCCGTGCCGATGCGGCGCGCACTGTGGCGCTGGTCGCCCAGGATGAGAACGCCCTGGCGCTGCTGGTTGGGACGGGCGTGCCTGCCGAGCGCTTGTCCGATGGCCTTGATCAGGCCGTCGCCAGTGTTGCCGAATTGCCGGCGGGTGTGCCCTCCGAAGTGCTCAGTCGTCGTCCCGACGTGGTCCAGGCCGAGTACGCGCTGCGTGCCGCCAACGCCAGCATCGGCGCCGCCCGTGCGGCCTTCTTCCCGAGCATCTCCCTGACGGCGAATGTCGGCACCGCAAGCGCTTCGCTCGACGGCCTGTTCGCCAGTGGTTCGCGCGCCTGGAGTTTCATGCCACAGATTCGTCTGCCGATCTTCGAGGCCGGACGCCTGCAGGCCAGCCTGGATGTGGCCGAAATCCAGCGCGACATCAACGTCGCGCAGTATGAGAAGGCGATCCAGTCCGCGTTCCGTGAGGTCGCCGATGCGCTCGCCGAGCGCGCCACACTGGCCGAGCAACTCGACGCGCAACGCAAGCTGGTCGACGCTGCGACAAAGAGCTTCGAGCTCTCCGAGGCGCGCTACAAAGCGGGCGTGGACAGCTACCTCGGTCTGCTCGAAGCGCAGCGTTCGCTGTATGGCGCCGAGCAGGCCCTGATCGCAGCCCGCCTGTCCGACGCCAGCAACCGCGTGACGCTGTACAAGGTGCTGGGCGGCGGCTGGCAGTGAGCACGCCCCTGGCCGTGAGTACGCCCGCCTCGCCCGATCAGAAGCCGCCGGGTGCGGACCGGCGCATTCCGGTGACGGTCCTCAGCGGCTTTCTCGGTGCGGGCAAGACGACCGTGTTGAACCACTTGCTGCGTCAGCCGCAGATGGAAGGCTGTGCGGTGCTGATCAATGAGTTCGGCGAAATCGGCGTCGACCACCATCTGGTCGAGAAGGTGGACGAAACCCTGATCGTGCTCGACTCAGGCTGTATCTGCTGCAGCGTGCAGGGCGACCTGGTACGAGCGCTGAAAGGGCTTTTCATGCGTGCGCTGCGGCGCGAGCTGAAGGGTCTGCGCCGCGTGCTGATCGAGACCACCGGCCTGGCCGACCCGGCGCCGGTGATCCACACCCTGATGTCCGAGCCCTTCATCGCCGAGCGCTACCGAGTCGACGGTGTCGTCACCGCGGTCGATGTGACCCATGCCCTGGGCCAGCTCGGGACACACGCCGAAGCGGTGCGCCAGGTGAGCATGGCGGACCGGTTGCTGCTGACCAAGTGCGATCTGGCCGATGCCGCAGCGCGCACGGCAGTCGCGGAACGCATCGCGCAACTCAACCCCGCTGCCGGGCAGATCGAGGTCTCGGGCGGTGTTGTCGCCCCTGCGGACCTGTTCGATTGCGGCCTGTACGATGCCGCCGGCAAACACCCCGATGTTGCCGTCTGGCTGGGCGAAGAGGCGCTCCGCGAGGCCCGTCAGCGCGCGGCAGAAAAAGCGGCGACCTGGCGCAAACCGGGCGGCAAGGGCGTTTCCGCCGTGTCGACCGCCGCGCCGAAGGCGCCGGCACGCCACGATGCCAATGTGCACAGTTTCGTGCTGCGTTTTGACGAGCCGCTGCCCTGGTACGAGTTCTCGGATGCCTTTGGGATGATGCTGCAGGTCTATGGGGCCGGCATCCTGCGCATCAAGGGTTTGCTCAACGTCGCCGGCGACCCCGCGCCGCGCGTGCTGCAGTGCGTGCAGCACAGCCTGTATCCACTGACCAGCCTGCCGGCCTGGCCCGATACACCACCGTATGACGACCGTTGCAGTCGGCTGGTCTTCATCGTGCGGCACCTGGCCGCGAACGACATCGTCGCCCTTTTTGGTGGCTTTGGCGGGTTCCACCCCGTGGTGACGGATTGAGCAGGGTCTGGCCGGTCGACATTCGGCCGCGGCCTTCGTCACAGCACGCGCAGCATCACTCGCAATCGGCGCGGCAGGCTCCACCGCTGCAGTCTTCAGTCTCAACCTTGCAGCTGGCCTTGGTGCGATGGACCAGGCGATGATCGTTGTCGTAGTCGCACATCAGGCGTGACAGCTTGCCGGTGCGTTCGACATGCATGCGCTGGGCCTTCGAGGCGCGGATCGTGGCCGGCTCGACGTTGCACGACAGGTAGCCGCTGAAGCGACCGTCGGCCGACTCCCACAGCGCGGTGTTCTTGGCCTCGCGGTAGTTCTCGAAGTTTGCGCAGGTGAGCATGTCGCGGCCATACAGGCGTGCGTTGTCGCCGCAAAAGCCCAGGAAGGTGTAGCGCAGTTCCTCGTCCGTCGGGCAGGCGGCCACCTGCACGGCATCGGTAAGCGTCGGGCAGGACATTGTTTCGGCCCGTGCGGTGCTGGCAGCGAGCATCGAGCCCAGCAGCAGGGCGAGAATGAGACGTGGCGATTGGGTCATGGGTGTGTCCGTAGAGTGCGGTTCATTCCTAAGTGGCGTGTCGCCCAGTTAACCACGCTGTTGGCTGAGTTATTGATATTCCGCCGTCAATCGCGCGTCTTCATGGTGCCTGGACCTGTGCTGAGCACTTTGCGGCACGGCCCGCAGCGCTGAAATATGCGCCGAAGCGCCTGTCGGCATCGTTGATGTGACGCATCAGCCAGACCTTGAGGAAGTGCAACAGCTCGAGGGTGATCGCGGTCTGGTCCGAATCCAGCTTCTGCTGGAGACCCCGGATCTGACCAATGAGATCTTCATGAATCAGCTTGTGCGCAGCGAGATCGGGATAGTTCGATTCCCGCATCAGGCTTTCCTCAAGTGCGAAGTGGCTGCCGGTGTAGTCGGCGAACTCGTCCAGAATCCGGCGTGGGGTCGTCGAGCCGTCGTCTCCGCGGATCGCGACATGGAGCCGGTTCAGCAGGTCGACGAGTGCCTTGTGCTGTTCGTCGACCTCCCGGATGCCAATGCCGAAGTCGACGGTCCAGTGGAACAGGTCGGTAGCCATGCGGGGCTCCAAAAAAATAATAACTTTGCAGGCTAGACCTTGGGGAAAACAAAAACTTGATGCCGATCAAGTCCGGATAGGTCAGTGGACCGTGGAGGCCGTCCTCATGGTCGTGCGTTCGTGTGGTTTCGCGTTCGATTCATTTCCTTCGTTCCCTTCGTTCCCTTCGTGTGACCCTGCCGTCGGGATGGTGACAACGGGCGGGCCTTCGGGCGGGCCGCTGTCATCGGGAGCGCAGTCAAGGCGCACAGTGGATGCGGTCCGGCAGTGGTCATTGCTATCCTGTCGGTTCATGCCCTTGTTCGGGCCTATCCGGGTGCTTACACATTGACTGTTCCTGCTTCCCTGACTGCATTCGAAACCCGCTGGCTGGCTGAGCTCGTGCGTCGTCACGAGGAGCGCCATGGTCCGCTTGAGGATCGCAGCGCGCTGGTCGCGGCGCGCACCGAGGTGCCCGAGTTCGAGGCCCGTGTGTTGCGCCGGGCTGCCGAGCTTGGCGCGCGCGAAGGCTGGCGCGATGCCATCGTGCGCTGGCACGGCCGTGCGCGCCTTGCGCTGGGCGTGGCTGCAGTGCTGGCGCTGGTGCTTGGCTTTGGCGCCGCGGCCGGCGTGCTGGGCGATGGCAGCCGTGCGGTGAATGTGGTGTGGGCGCTGGGCGGGCTGTTGGGGGTGAATCTGTTCAGCCTGATGTTGTGGGTGCTGGCGACGGTGCTGCAGGGAGGCCGCCCGCGTGCAGGACTGCAGGCGGGCGGGGCCCTGGGCAGCTGGTGGCTGCGCTTGGTTGCGGTTTTCGATCGTTCGCCAGCAGCCGCGGACCTGCCCTTGGCCCTGGGCAGCCTGTTAGGCCGTGGTCGTGCCGCGAGTTGGGGGCTGGGCGCGGTCAGTCACGGGCTGTGGGCGCTGGCGCTGCTCGGTGCCGCGGCAGGGGTGCTCACCCTGCTCGCCACGCGCCGCTATGGTTTCGTATGGGAGACCACCATCCTGCCTTCAGGGGTGTTCGTGTCGCTGACCGATGTGCTTGGCAGCCTGCCGGCCGTGCTCGGTTTCCCGGTGCCGGACGCGGCGACGGTCGCCGCCAGTGGCGATGCACCGATGCTGGAGGAGGGCGGCCGGCGCGCCTGGGCGGGCTGGCTGCTCGGTGCCCTGCTGGTGTATGGCGTGCTGCCGCGTGCAGTGCTGGCAGCACTCTGTGCTGGCCTGTGGGTGCGCAAGGCGCGCGCCTTGCGGCTGGACCTGGGCCGCGCGGCGTATGCCCGCCTGCGCCCGCTGCTGCTGCCTGACAGCGAACGCATCGGTGTGCGTGATCCGGATTCAGCCGTCATCCCGCGGCCAACGCGGCACGCGGCACTGGCCGTAGGGGCGGGCGCGCCTGCCCTGGTCGCGCTGGAGCTGGGCGCCGACCTGCGGTGGCCACCATCGGCGCCGACTGCGGCTTCGGCGCAGGCCGCCGAGGCGTGGCGCCGGTTTGCCGCCTGCGATGCGGGCCGCCTCGACAGCGGAGAGCAACGTCGTGCCGCACTCAAGGGGTTTGTTACAACGCCGCCGCGTCGGCTGCTGATCGCGGTGGACCCGCGCCGCACACCCGATCGTGGCAACCTCGGCCTGATCGCCGAGTTGGCCGATCATGCCGTCGAAACCCGCATCTGGGCGCTGGGCGTCGATGTCGTGGATGAGATCAGTGCGGATAGGGTCAGTGCGGATAAGGTCAGGGGAAACTCCAGGAGCGCTGCCCCGATCGACGCCGGGCGTCTGCCGCAGTGGCGCGAAGGGCTGGTCCGGCTCGGTTTTGCGCCTGAGGCCCTGATGGTTGATGCCGGGCTTGCGCGTGACTGGCTGCTGGGCCGGACGCTGGAGCAAACGCCATGAGTGACATCCTGCGTGTTGCCGTCGTCGGCCACACCAATACCGGCAAAACTTCGCTGTTGCGCACCCTGGCGCGCGACGTGGCTTTTGGTCAGGTGTCGGATTCGGCGGGCACCACGCGCCACGTTGAGGGCTTGCGCCTGATCGCCGACGGCCAGCCGGCCGTCGAGCTGTTCGACACTCCGGGCATGGAAGACGCCATTGCCCTGCTCGAGTTTGTCGATGCGCTGTCGATGCCGGGCGAGCGCCTCGATGGTCCCGAGCGCGTCGCGCGCTTCCTTGCCACCCCCGAGGCCCATGCCCGCTTCGAGCAGGAGGCCAAGGTGCTGCGCCAGATGCTCGCCAGCGATGCCGCCCTGTACGTGGTCGATGCGCGGGATCCGGTGTTGCCCAAGCATCGCGACGAACTCGAACTGCTTGCGGCGTGCGCGCGGCCCTTGTTGCCGGTGCTCAATTTCGTCGCCTCGACCGATGCCCGCGTGGCCGACTGGCGTGCGGCGCTGGCACGGCTCAACCTGCATGCTGCGGTCAGCTTCGATACCGTGGCCCCGGCCCTGGATGGCGAGCACGAGCTGTTCGATACCCTCGCCACCCTGATGCACGCGCACCGCCCTGCACTGCAGCGTCTTGTCGATGCGCGGCTGCGCGAAGCCGAAGAGCGCCGCAGCGCCGCCCGCCGTCTGGTGGCCGAACTGCTGCTCGACCTGGCGGCGCGGCGCGAGCGCCTGACCGAGGCCTCCGAGCCCGCGCTGCAGACTGCCGTCACCCGCCTGCGCGCGACCGTGCGCAGGCGCGAGCAGGCCTGCGTCGATGCTCTGCTGCGCCTGTACCGCTTCCGCCCCGACGATGCCCGCGCGACCGAGTTGCCCCTCAGTGACGGGCGCTGGGACGACGACCTGTTCAACCTCGAAACCCTGCGCCAGATGGGTATCCGCCTGTCCTCCGGGGTGGCGGCGGGGGCCGCGGCCGGGGTCGGCATCGACCTGATGACGGGCGGCCTCACGCTCGGTGCCGCTGCCGCACTTGGCGCAATCGCCGGTGGGCTGTGGCAGACCTTCGGCCATTACGGCGAGCGCATCGCCGCCAAGCTGCGCGGTCATCGCGAACTCACCGTCGACGATGTCATCCTGCGCCTGGTTGCACTGCGCCAGCAGCAGTTGCTGCTCGCACTGGATGGGCGTGGTCATGCGGCGCTGAGCCCCATCGAGGTGGGTGAGGCGAGGGCTGAGGCTGCAGCTGAGGTCGCAGAGCGCGTCGATGAGGTGGCCGAGCGCTGGCGCAAGGGCGCCTTGCCTTACGCGCTGGAAAAGGCCAGGGCGCACCCGGAGTGGGTGGACGAGGATGGCGACGAGGAGCGCGAGGCGGCCATTGCCGAGCTGAGCGCGGCCCTGCACTGAGCGCTCGGGGGCGACGCTGCCGCCCCGGCTACCCGGTGATGTCGAGCCCGACCCGGTCCGCACTGTGCCCCGATACCCGATACCCGGTGGGCGATGCGCCTTGCGCTGCTGCGCGACCGGGCCGGGCGGGCGATGTCAGGCGTGGAGCTGGTTCAGCTGGCGCGCAACGACGTCGTGGTTCAGCCACAGCACCGGTCCTGAGGGTGCGGCGCTTTCGCGCAGCATCAGGGTGCCGGTCGCCTCCAGCACCAGGGTGCTGAGCAGGTCGGTGGTGAGCGCACCACGGTCCTTGTGCATGTTGACGATAGCCTCCGAGGTGCCGATCTGCAGGTCGGCCTGGGCCGGGCTGTTGGGCATCGGCCAGGCGGCGAAGTCGCGGTAGGCCTGCATCACTGCGCTGCCGTGGAAGTCAGCGATTTTTTGCAGCACGTCCTCCAGCGTCACGCCCTCAGCCAGCAGCGCGCGGCAGGCTTGCCACTGCGACTCGGCCCAAGCGCCGCCGCCTTCCTTCTTCAGCGCGCGCAGCAGCGCGATCAGCGGCAGCTCGACGCCGGCAAAGACGTCGGTCGAGTTGGTGCGGATTTCGGGGCAGTTATAAACCGTGGCCTTGACGCCCTTGTCCCAGGCCGCTTGCGCGATGCGTTCGAGGCGCATCTTGGCGTAGCCCTGGGTGTAATTGGTGTAGGTCTGCCATTGGTAATCGTTGCCAATGAGGACTTCGGTGCCGTGGTAACCGTAGGCGGTGTAGCGTACCTGGCCGCCCGCGGCTTCGATGCGGGCGCGCAGCGCCGCGCTGCCTTCGATGAGGTGCTCGAAGGTGTTGGCCGAGACTTCGTCGAAGTTCTGCAGGATGAGCTTGCCCAGGTCGCTGTCGACCAGGCTCTGCGACGGCATGAAGCGGTCGCCGCGGCCCTTGTAGATGCGGTTGGCGATCACCATGAACACTTTGGCGCGCGGGATGCCGCCCGCCATGGTGTGGGCGAAGAAGACGTTGCGACCGTCGCCGATCATGCCATCGAGCTGACGCATGACCTCGGCCACGCCGTCCTTGAAGCGCTGGGTGCCGAGCGCACGGCATTTCTCGATGTGTGCCCAGTCGAGCGTGTCCTGCTCCCAGGTCTTTAGCGTCATCTTGTTGAGCAGCTCGGTCGGGGTCGGCTCGCCCGCCGGTGCATCCATGTCGAAGCCGGCCATCAGCGGCAGGTTGACGATCCGGCCACCCAGGTTGACCTCGGCCGCCGCCAGCTCCTCGGCGTTCAAGGCGCGTAAGCCGTTGTTCTCGTCGCGGCGACCGACGGTGATGCCGATGATCTCCATGCCCGCCTTGCGTGCTTCATTCACCAGGCCGCTGGCGTAGCCGCGTCCGAAGAGTTCGCCAAACAGCACGAACACGTCGCCCTTGCCGAAGAGCTGCGTTTGCGGAAGTTGCTTGAGGGAGATCGGGCTATTCATGTCGATGTGTGCCAGCCGGGCTGGTTGGAGAAAAAGTGGTCGCAATTGTACCTGCCCCGAGCGTGAGTCCTGCGAGTTGCGGGATGGAGCCGTCGTCGACATGCATGGGTGCGGGTAGGCCAAACACCTGAGGTGCATCAAGGCGCAGCGCCACAGCGCTGCGGACAATCCATGAACAGTCGCCGAGGCGACGTCTTGTGGAGCTCATTCAGTGAACTTTCCTGCCTTTTTCGATGCCGTGCCGCGTTTGCAGGTGTGTGATCCTCTCGCCGAATTCCTCGGTGCCGCCGAAGGTGGCGTGCTGGAGTACGCCTACGCAGATGTGGTCAGGCTGGCCGGGCACTCCTGCCCGACCGTGGCCGCGGCCTATGTGCTTGGCTGTCGCGCACTGGCGGCCCTATACCCCGATGCACTTCCTCAGCGCGGCGGGGTGAGCGTCAACGTGGCTGATCTGCTCGGTCAGGGGGTCACCGGCGTCACTGCCAGCGTGCTGACCCTGCTTACCGGCGCCACCGGCGAGGGGGGCTTCAAAGGCATTGGCGGTCGTTTCGTTCGTCGCGGACTGCTCGATTTCGGCAGCGAGCAGACGCACTCCTCCATACGCATCACCCGGCTCGATACCGGCGCGGCGGTGGATGTCGACAGTGATCTCTCGCAGGTGCCGGCCGATCCCGATCTGTCGCGGCTCTTTGGTCGTTGCGCGCGCGGCGAGGCCGACGCGGCAGAGCGCCGCCGCTTCGGCGAGCTGTGGCAGCAGCGCGTCGAGCGCATCCTGCTTGAGCACTGGGACGACGACGCTGTGTTCAGTGTGCGGCCGGTGGCTTAGCCTTAGCGCTTCGCAAGTGTCATTGGTGTGACTGGGGCAGGTTTCACGTCGTCCCGACCCGATCTTCGCTGGCTTTCAGCTCAGTGGTGAGAGCTGCGCCGCCGTCCGTTCGGATGCCACCATGATCAGCTTCATTGTCGCTCGCGTGGCGCCGACGAAGAGCTTGCGTATGGTGAGTTCGTCGAGCGTGTCGAAGTCGATCTCGGTGAAGATGATGCAGGGCGCGGACTGGCCCTTGAAGCGATACACCGAATCGATCAGCAACTCGCCGTGCGAGTGTTCGGGCTCGCCGAGCAGGTCGTAGCGACCGGTGAAGGCGCGCAGGCGGTGGGGGCCGAGCTGTTCGAGCGGGGTGAAGCGCGAATGCTCGCGGCCACGAAAGGTGAGCAGCACGATCATCTCGCGCCGAAAACCCAGGCCCAGCGCGCGCGTGATTGCACGCTTGGTGCTCTCCATCAGGCCGGCGTCATCCTGCCACGCCAGTACTTCGGGTTCGCTGTCGGCCACCGGGCTGCCGGCGCGGATCGGTGCGGGCAGCGGCAGGCGGGCGTTGAGCAGGGCGAGCACGTCGGCGGGGCTGCGGTAGTTGGTGTCGGCAGTCAGCCCGACCCAGCCCGGCAGGGCCACCGGCGGGCGGTCGTAGAGGTTCTGCAGCGGGTCTTCCAGCCACCATGCGCGGCCATCGGGCTTGAGCAGCGTGAGCAGGGCGTCGCGCCAGGGCTCCATGAAGTCCTGGCCTTCGTCGATGATGAGTTCGTCGAACTGCCAGGCAGGCTCCGGTCGTGACGCCGCCAGTGCGGCAAAGTCCGCCTCCATGCGGCGAAAGGCGCCGGGGACGCCGAACGCCGGCCGGCGCCCGGCGTCGCGTAGGCGCCGGTCGCAGAGCTGGTGGTAGGTGGCGACCTCGCCGCCGATCGGGGCGATGTGGGCAAAGTGGTCGGCCAGCGGGCGGTTGTAGCACACGTAAAGTGGTCGGCGGCCGCTGTTGAGGGCGTCGGTGTAGGCGGCCAGCGCGAGCTGGGTCTTGCCGCTGCCGGCGGTGGCAGTCACGCGCAAGCGGTGGGGCGCCATGTGGATGCGGCGTGCCCATTCGGTGAGGCCGCCAGACAGACGGGTGGTCAGATCGTCGGCCTGACCGATGTGGGCCTGCACGTCCGGTACCAGTTCGAGCACGTCGGCAAAGAAGCGGTGGAGAGCGTGCAGCCGCGTACGGTCGGCAGGCGCATCCTCTTCCTGCGGGCGGGTCAGCGATTCGATGATGCTGATGAAGGCCTCGCGCCGCGGTGCATCGACGATGCGCGCCGGGTCCAGGCCGGCGCTGCCGGGCTGGCGCACGGTGTAGTCGGGGCAGTAGAGCAGGATGTCGAGTTGCGGTTCGGCGCCTTCCAGCACGGGGCGCAGGCGGGCGCGCAGCGCATCGGCACTGCGTGCCAGTTCGTGGCTGAGGTGTTGCGCGCGACGTTTGCCTGGGCGCATCAGCCCCTCTGCCGTTTCGTCCAGAAAACCGGCGTGCTGTTCGATCAGCAGCACGCGGCCACCCGGCCCGACCACGGCAAAGGAAATCTCGCCAAATGCGGTCTGCACGCCTTCGGCTCGGGTCCAGTGCAGGCCGTGGTAGATCGTCCATTCGCCCGGCAGGGCAGCGGCGAGCTGGGCCAGCGTGGCCCGTTCGCGGCTGTGCGCGCCAGCGGCGGGGAGCTGCTTCCAGCCTTCGGGGTGAGTGCGGGCCATGACGATTTTGATTTGAGGTGAAAGAACCGAGGATAGCTGGCGGAGATCAGATGGTCGAAGGGGTGGGACGCCGCCGCCGGAAAACATGTGTAACAAGTGCGGTGCGGTGCGCAGGCACGGTTCGTGCGTGGCTCGCTGGTATCATGTCGCAAGCGTGAGCCTTGTCGCGGCCAGCGTCTTCCTTGGCTGGACCCAGCGCCCATTGTGGGTGCAATGTGCAGCAAACCCAGCTTCGGTTTCCAATCTATGGTGTTTGCCGTCCGAAAATTTGCGTACCTGCTTGGCGCAGGTGCGATCAGTAGCGTTGCCTGCTCGTCACCCTTGCAGGCAGCGGATGTCTTCTTTAGCGACATGCCCCTCGTGTTGACGGCTTCGCGCATGGCGCAGTCGCCGCTCGATGCGCCGGTTGCAGTCACGATCATCGACCGGCAGATGATCAAGGCCTCGGGCTTTACCGAGATCCACGACCTGCTGCGACTGGTGCCGGGCTTTTTGGTGGCTGACTGGCCGAAAGGCTCGCCTGTCGTTGCGCGCCATGGGCTGGCCGACGCCTATGATCGGCGCATCAAGGTGATGATTGACGGGCGAACCGTCAATCGGCCCCTGCGGGGTGATACGGCCTGGCAAGACCTGCCGATCCGGGTGGAAGACATTGATCGCATCGAGGTGGTTCGAGGTGCGCATGGTGCGGCCTACGGGGTCAATGCATTCGATGGCGTCATCAACATCATCACCCGCTCGCCTTTAACCGAGGATGGCTTCAGCCTCGTCTCCCAGGTCGGTCAGGGCGGGCTGGTTGATGTCGCATTTCGCGGTAATGGCTTGAC
>Ga0073905_10001591_pt1 | contig 11580 bp, 8 predicted proteins | sample KloWWTupernatant_FD_65482 | JGI IMG/M metagenome (GOLD analysis project Ga0073905, IMG submission 65482) | Active sludge microbial communities from Klosterneuburg, Austria, studying microevolution and ecology of nitrifiers - Klosterneuburg... | ecosystem: Engineered > WWTP > Aerobic digester >... | reverse complement strand
GTGGTAATAATATTGGCATTTACCTTTGCATATTCTTTTACTACTGAGTCTGGTTTGTAAGCCGTTTCTTTTACAACGATGTCTTTTGATACTTTTCTCGTTGTACGGTTATCATATTGACGGCCAATATCCATTGTAACAATTCTTAAATCAACTTCCTGATCAATTCTTACATTCTGACTTCTTGCATCCCAGGCGGAATAGAATTTTACAAACTGATTACCACTATTATATTGTAGATCCCGAACTAACTGGTCGTCGAAATTATTTCCACCTACACTATACGAACTATAAACGTAACCACCTTGCTGTTGCATTGGTAGAATGATCACATTTGTAACAGCATATTCGTACGCCTCATTCAGTTTGATTGTTGCATCTCTGTTGCCGGCATCAAAACGAAGTGCTAACTGAAATTCTCTGTAAGCATCCTGATAACTCTTCTTGGTATAGCGTTGCATAAAGGCAATGCCTCTGTCATAACGAACTTCACTTGCTTTCTTACTATAAGTAACCAGGTACTCAGAATAGTCAAATGGTTTTACTATTTCCAGTACAGATGGCACTTTGTAAATGGCATCATACATTCTCTGTAATGAAAGGTATTCATTGTACATCGACTCATACCTCATTTCATTAGTACTGAGTGACAGGCTGTGAATACGGCTTTCATGATCGGTTACTGCATAGCTGTAAGAGTTATTGATGATGTCCAATAATTTTGGATCTTTAGGATCCTTCTGCAATTTTTTTGCAGCAAGTTCTACAGCTTCATCGTAGTTCCCTTTTTCGTAAAGTTTACTGGCTGTTTTACAAGAAAAAGCAAATAAACTAAAAGCGGAAAGAATTGTAATGTAAAGTTTGAGTTTCATAAACGCCTCCTTTTTTATATAATACTTTCAAATTATAGTCCATGTTATAAGGAAGTGCTGTAATTGGGTAATCATTAACAAATAAGAGGCAATACCGTTAATATTTTAAAATATCCCTAACGAAATTATGGTACTCATCAAAGGTTGGCAGGTTGTTATGTCTGCCGCCATGTATACGTATCAGTGTTATTTTTTTAGGATTGATTTTTTGTAAAGCTTCGCTGTGACGGATAGGAATCAGCCAGTCTTTTGTTCCATGAATGATATAGGTATGGCATGTTACTTTTGGTAACCATAAGTCAGTTCTCAGATGAAATCGTAAAACTACTCTTACCGGAAGTATGGGAAGAAATCTTTCAATTACCCGAAGAAAATTAAAATAGGGTGCATCAAGAATAAGGTAACGGGGATTATTATCACATGCCAGTTTTGTTGCAAAACCACTTCCCATACTTCTTCCATACACTATCAGATGGTCTTCTGCATATTCTTCTTTTAGTTTATTGTAGATGAACTGCATATCATTCAACATTTCTTTTTCACTGCGTTTGCCAGTGCTTTTTCCAAAGCCACGGTAATCCAGCAACAGCACATCATAATCATAACGGTAGAAATCTTTGGCATATCTGGCCCAGCCTTTTATACTTCTGGTATTGCCATGAAAATAGAGGATTAAACCTTTTGCGTTTTCCCGATGAAAATGAAGACCGTTGATACGAACACCCGGCTCAACATCAAAAAAATATTCCCGAAATGGCACATCGTATTTAAACTGAAAATCCTGTTTTAGTTTTTCCGGTTTAAATATTAATCTTTCTTGCACAAAATATGCGAGAATGCTTAATGCAACGATGCCTGCAAGTATATACCAAATTAATGTCGGCAAGTTTGATGTTGGTTTGTAGCCCTCAAATTAACCAACAAAACACAAACCAGAAACTTTCTTATTCTTCTATCCGTTTCAGCTTCAAATTAGTAACAGGTGCTACAATCAACGGAAATTTTTCTATTGTTACGTTGGCAAGGTCAAGCCCAAAGCCTTTTTCTTCTGAAAGGCTATGATCTTTTAGCCAGAAGTAGAACTTCATCACCACTCTTTCAAAGAATGGTAGTTCATTATCTTGACTCAGGTATTTCTCCATAACCATAAACTGGAAGTCGCCAACGGTGTTGCTGCTTGCAAGGCTTTCGTACCGGCTAATAATATTTACTTCTTTATTAGCTACCAGATCTTCAACTACTTTCCGAAACATTAAGTTGATTCGAGGCTCCATTCGGAATCCAAGGCGGAAATCAACTCGGATTATATCATTCGGAATAATATGTTCAACCTTGTATTCGCAAGTATAAGGGTCATCTACCGTGTCAACATGCACAAACCAATAAATATCTGCCCTTTTGGGCTTTCTGTTCAGGATTGAATAAATGATTTTATGTTCTATCTCTTTAGGATTATTGGCACTTGTAAGATAAACAAGGTGTGTTGCATATTTTGGAACAGATTTATCGCTGCTGAGCTCCTGTATTTTAGGCACATAATGTTCCATCCGTACAAATTCCACATAGCGATTCTTGATTTTTCTTGCTCTGAACCAAACGTACATAACCAAAAACATGACCATGCCGATAATTAAAGTGAAGTAACCGCCATGCATGAATTTTATCATTAATGCAACGAGATAAACTAATTCAATAGTAAGATATGCTCCGAGAAATATATAAATCCATATCGATTTTACCCGGTGCAGCACAAGGTAGTTTGCAAAAAGAATTGTTGTCATGAGCATGGTGACAATAATGGCAAGCCCATATGCCGCCTCCATATTCGACGATTGGCGGAAATACAGGACTACGCCTACACAACCTAAAAACATAATAAAGTTAATAGCCGGTATAAATAATTGACCTTTTGCTTCCGATGGATACCTAATCTTAACCTTCGGCCAAAGATTCAATCGCATGGCTTCGCTTATTAAAGTATAAGCACCGGAAACCATTGCCTGACTGGCAATAATAGCTGCAGTAGTTGCAATGATAACCCCAGGAATGATAAACCAATGCGGCATTAGATCATAGAATGCGTTTATACTGGATAATTTTTTTACCTCTTCTGTTACAGTAACACCCTCATGGAGTGTAAGCAGTGTAGCACCTTGTCCAAAATAGTGTACCAGTAAACAAATTTTTACATAAATCCACGACTTTCTGATATTGTCTCTACCACAATGACCTAAATCGCTATATAAGGCTTCGGCACCTGTGGTACAGAGGAAAACTGCTCCTAAAAGCCAGAATCCACCGGGATAATTTTTTAAAAAGGAAATAGCATAATGAGGGCTTAATGCTTTAAAGATTGAAAGGTCATCAAATACATGGATAGCTCCCAACACTAAAAGCATGGTGAACCAAATGAACATTATTGGTCCAAACAATTTACCAATTGAAGCAGTTCCGAACTGTTGCATAAAGAAAAACAGGGCAAGAATAGTTAATACAATTATTACTACAGTATTACTGCCGTCTTCAATTCCCAGCGCCGGAATTTTTTTTAATCCCTCTATAGCAGAAGTTATAGAAATAGGCGGAGTAATAATTCCATCTGCCAGCAAAGCTGCGCCCCCAATCATTGCAGGTATTACCAGCCATTTCTTTCTACGGCGCACAAGTGCATATAGTGCAAAAGTGCCACCTTCGCCTCTGTTATCTGCTTTTAGAACCAGAATAACATATTTTATGGTGGTTTGAACAGTTAATGTCCATATAATACACGACAAAGTGCCAAGAATCAATTCTTCGCTAACGGTTCTGCCATTAATAATTGCATTGAAAACATAAAGAGGTGATGTTCCAATATCTCCGTAAATAATTCCTAGGGCAATAAGTAATCCGGCGGCGGTGACTCTGTTGGTCGGTATTTTCACTTTCTTGGTTGTTGTGGTCTTTATTCCTGACTTACCGCCTTAGCTATTGCAGTGGCGAATACAAATCATATAATTTTTAAATAGCTTACATGCAAAGGTATAGGCAAAAAACAATTATCAAAGGCAACTTTTTAATCTTTACTGTTCGTCCATAAGATTACTTGTGGATAAAAGGGGGGAATAACTCCATACTAAACCTTTTATCGTATATGATAATGCAATAATGGAGAAGTCTGTATCTGTAATAAAATAGAAAGGCAGGATTTGAAAACCATCTTGTAACTTTAATCAGCAAAAAATCAGTTTATTATGACATTGAAGTCGCTTTTTCTGCTTCTAAGTATCATTTGTTTTTCTTTTCTGGCCAATGCTCAAAAAATCATTTATTCTAGTCCTGCAAAGGATGATACAAGAAGAATGAATTTTGAAATTGCCGGAAAAATAAACGGGAATTTTCTTATTTACAAAAACATACGAAACAAAAACCTAATATCGGTATTGGATAATGATATGCAGGAAATTGCCAGCATAAATCAGGAATATGTGCCGGATAACGATCGGATGATCAACGTAGACTTTTTTGTTTACCAGGATTTTTGTTATATGGTATACCAATACCAAAGGAAAAATGTGGTGTATTGCATGGCATCAAAAATAGATGGAATGGGGAATAAGATCGGTGATGTAATTGAAATGGATACAACACATTTGAATTTTACAGCAAATAATAAAATTTATACCGTAATCAGTAGTGAGGATAAAAGTAAACTAAGCGTATTTAAAATAAATAATCGTAATAAGAAAGTATTTGTAATGACAACATTGTTGTTTGACGAAAGACTTTCTTTATTGAAAAAAAGTATTATCCCAATTCCAATGGATGAAAGAAATGATAATCTTGGTGACTATCATTTGGATAATGACGGAAATCTTGTGTTTGCCAAGTTTCACACAAATAGTAATGAAAACATAAGCAAGGCTCATCTTGTGATCAAAAATGCGATGGAAGATTCATTAATGTTCCGGGAATTGAATATTGAAAAAATTTGGTTGGATGAAGTGCATCTTAAAGTAGATAATTATAATAAGCGATATTTTTTTACAGCTTATTATTTAGGAGAAAAGAGAGGAAACATTGAAGGTCTGTATTTCTTTATAATGAACAAAAATGATAAGTCAACAGTAGTTGAAAATACGATCACCTTTGGCGAAGAGTTAAGAAAGGAAGCAAGAGGTGACGCAAGTGTAAGAATGGCTTTTAATGATTATTTTATAAGAGATATAATTACCAGAAAGGACGGTGGATTCATTATTGGCAGCGAGTCCTATTATACCACATCAAGATTTAACAGCTGGAACAGGTGGAACTATTTATATGGTTCTCCTTTTTCCAATAGTCTTGATAACTGGTATAGTTCACCATATTATCGCAACTCATGGTGGAACAACAGGTCAAATTCAAACCAGGCTACCCGCTATCATGCGGATAATATTGCGATAATGTCTTTTAACAGTAAGGGTGAACCGGAATGGAATACGGTGATTGGTAAAAGCCAGTTTGATGATGAGTCGGATGATAAGGTTTCGTACCAATTGATGAATACTGGCGATCAACTTCATTTTCTTTTTAACCAAATGGAGAGAAGAACTATGTTGTTGAACGATTATGGAATTTTGCCAGATGGCAAGCTTTCCAGGAACCCAACGCTAAAAAATCTGGAAAGAGGCTATGATTTTATGCCGAAGTACGCAAAACAGGTAAGTTCTAAGCAAATGATAGTTCCTTGTCTTTATCGTAATTATATTTGCTTTGCAAAAATCGATTACAATTAAAGTTTCAAAAGGCTTCCTTTGCTGTGATAGGTATATTTAAATCTAAAAATCCTTTAAACATTCTGCTGTTGCTGGTATTCGGTGTGTTGATAAAACTGCCGTTATTCCTTAAGCCAACCATAGCAGCGGTACATACTGAGGATGGAATTTTCTTCAAATGGATATTAGATATTCTTCGGCCTTCAGGATCTGCTAACCCGGTTTTATATTCCTTTTTGGCTTTCACATTACTGTTTACACAGGCTGTGATAATAACCAGGTTTATTAACTCACAGCGGATGACGAATAAGGCTACTTATTTTCCTGGGATGGCCTATTTGCTTATTACTTCTCTATTTCCTGAATGGAATTATTTTTCTGCTCCGTTGATTGTTAACACTATTTTACTTTTTGTATTGTCAGGATTGTTCAATGCATACAATCAGCAAAATGCAAAAGGTTCCATCTTTAATATTGGACTAGCGTTAGGTATTTCAACATTCTTTTTTTTTCCTTCAATAACCTTTATTGTATGGATTCTTTTTTCAATGGCAATAATGCGTCCGTTTCGACTAAATGAATGGGTATTATGTTTAGTTGGACTTACAACACCTTTCTATTTTTATGCTGTTTATCTTTTAATAAATAACGAATGGAGCTGGCAAACTATCTGGCCGAATTTTTCTGTCAACTTACCATATATTAAGCAATCGCTTTGGTTGGCAGGTAGTGCTTTTTTGCTGGTTATTCCATTCTTAATTGGCAGCTATCATGTGCAGGATAGTTTAAGAAAAATGCTGATACAGGTAAGAAAGGGGTGGAGCCTTCTTTTGCTTTACCTGATTGGCTCGTTATTTATTCCCTTTGTAAATAACAGCGATTCGCTGGAAAATTGGGTTATTGTTGCTATTCCTTTTGCAGCCTTTCATGCCATGGCATATTTATCTACATCCCTCCGCATTATCCCTGTATTGATTTTTTGGCTGTCAACAGCGTTTATAGTCGGCTATCAATATTTTGGACCAGGTTGGTAATTGGTTAAAAAAAGCTGCTTCCGGTTTTTTATCTTTGCACTTTCTCACTTGAAATTATAAAAATGAAATTTGGCGTTGTAGTTTTTCCCGGTTCTAATTGCGACAGAGATATGTTCGATGCCTTACATCATGATCTCGGGCAAGATGTAACTATGCTTTGGCATAAGGACAAGGATCTAAGTAAGTTTACTACAGATGATTGTATCGTTCTTCCTGGCGGATTTTCTTACGGTGATTATCTGCGCTGTGGTGCCATTGCCCGGTTTAGCCCAATGATGCAGAGTGTGATTGAATTTGCGAATGCCGGAGGTAAAGTGTTTGGTGTTTGCAATGGTTTTCAGATTTTATGCGAATCACATTTATTGCCAGGCGGATTGTTGAGAAACGGACATCAGCAATTTATTTGCAAAAATGTTTTTATAACGAATGAAACAGGTAACCCATATAAAATTCCGGTGGCACATGGCGAAGGAAGATATTATGCAGATGAAAAAACATTGGATGCATTGGAAAATAACGGGCAGGTAATTTTTTATTATTGTGACGAAAAGGGAAGTATCACAAAAGAGGCAAATCCAAACGGATCAACAAGGAATATTGCTGGCATTTGTAACGAAGGAAGAAATGTTTTTGGAATGATGCCACATCCTGAAAGAGCTTGTTCAGCAGTGTTAGGTAATACAGACGGTCAGGAAATTCTGAAAAATCTTTTAATGGCTACAGAGTTGGTTTCTTGAGTTAATCTGGCTTATTCGCAGCAACTAATCCATAATAATAAGCATCTGGTCAATTAATCTGCTTGTTTTGTCATATTAGTTACATATCGTACATATAAGCAGTTGTAAATTCGTTCTGTATATTTTAACAAGCACATAAGATACAAAAGCAGGAAATTTGCGTAGATTATAAAAATGAAAAATATGAATAAAATATTAGGTTTGGCATTAATGGTATTTAGTGCTTTTAGTTGTACGGCTCAATTAAATCCTGTTTCCTGGTCATTTAGTGCAACCAAAGTGTCTGATAAGACTTATGATGTTAAAATGGTAGCTACTATGCAGACGAACTGGCATTTGTATTCGCAAAAGCAGCCAGAAGATGCTATCGCCATCCCTACAGCATTCACTTTCAGTCCCAATCCTTTATTTAAATTGGATGATAACATTAAGGAGATAGGAAAAATGGAAGTAATGAAAGACCCGACACTTGGAGTTTCTGCTAACCAGTATTCTAAAACGGTAACTTTTGTGCAGCGGATAAAGCTGAAAGCGAATGTAAAGACAAGTTTTAATGGTAATGTAGAATATCAGACATGTGATGATAAGAAATGTCTGCCTCCGAAAACTGTTAATTTCAGTGTTGCTATAAAATAATAAATGTATTAAGTATCAAAATTATAACGGGTTCTTGCAAAAGAACTCGTTTGTTTTTTATAAAAGAAACATATGAGATTTTTTAAACCACTAATTGCAAGCCTCGCTTTAATCTTATCCATTTCACAAATTAGTTTTGCCCAAGATAGTATTGGAGCAATTAAGAACTGGACTGTTGAAAGTAAAAAGATTGCAGACGGAAAATATGAATTAATTTTTTCCGGAAACATAACCGGTAACTGGCAAGTGTATGCACCAAACCAGACCATACTCGATATAAAAACCACGGAACTGCTGTTTGCTGATTCAAGCATTGTGCAGGAGGGTGATTTTGTATTAGAAAGTACACCCAAAGAAATAAACAGTGCTATTCTTGAGAATACAAAAGTGAGTGTTTTGGAAAATGCTGTTAAATGGAAGGCGACTATCTCTATTTCAGGCACAGTGCCGGAAATACTTCAAGCTACTTTGTTCTATACTTACGGGATTAATGATGAGTTTTATCCATCTACCTTGGTGCCTATTACTACAAAACTAGAAGGAGGTGTAAAAGCAGCTAGTATTAAAATACCATCAATAGACGTAAATAATCCTGTAAGTGATTGTGGCGATGATGGCACAAAAAATAAAAGTCTGCTTAGCATTTTTCTTTTGGGATTGTTAGGAGGCTTAATTGCATTGCTAACTCCTTGCGTTTTTCCGATGGTTCCTGTAACGGTAACTTTTTTCACCAAAAAATCTACAGATAGAAAGAAAGGAGTAACCAACGCTATTTTATATGGGTTATTTATTTTCCTCATTTATATTTTGATTACGTTGCCATTTCATGTGGCAGGTAAAGCAATCAGCCCTGAAATATTTAATAATATTTCCACCAATGTATGGTTGAACTTGCTCTTCTTTGCTGTGTTTGTATTCTTTGCATTGTCTTTCTTTGGTTTATTTGAAATTGGTTTACCAGCAGGCTTAGCTAACAAAATGGATTCAAAATCTGGCTTGGGTAATATCGGTGGTATATTTTTTATGGCGGCCACATTAGCCATTGTTTCATTTTCTTGTACAGGTCCTATACTAGGAACATTATTAGTTGGTGTGGCAGATCAGGGAGCTTGGCCGCTTACAGTTGGTGCGGCAGGTTTCGGTATTGCATTGGGATTGCCATTTGCTTTGTTTGCCATGTTTCCACATTGGTTACAATCATTGCCAAAGTCCGGCGGCTGGATGACGGATGTAAAAGTTATTCTTGGCTTTCTGGAGCTAGCATTAGCTGTTAAGTTTTTCTCCAATGCAGATTTGGTAAAGCAATGGGGTTTATTAAAAAGAGAAGTATTTATTGGCCTTTGGATAATAATAGGAATACTAATGGTATTATATCTGCTTGGTAAGTTAAGAATTGCTCATAGCTCACCAGTAAAAAAGTTTTCGTTTATACGAATTGCCTTTATTGTTTTGTTTGCTTCGTTCACTGTTTATCTTATTCCCGGAATTGTGAATCCTAAAAAGGCAAATCTTGATTTGATCAGTGGCTTTCCTCCTCCAAAATCATACAGTATTTTTAAAACTGAAAAGGGAGAACTCTTTGAACCAATGCACAACGATTATTTAGGAGCCTTAGCATTGGCAAAAATAAAGAACAAGCCAATACTTATTGATTTTACAGGATGGGCTTGTGTAAACTGCCGAAGAATGGAAGAAAAGGTTTGGCCAGATGCAGTAGTGGATAGTCTTATGCGGAATGAATTTATCGTTGTATCTCTTTATGTCGATGAAAAGAAGAACTTGCCATTAGCAGAGCAAACTGTTGAACTGCTGGAAAATGGCACTAATAAATCCATAGTTTCAGTTGGAGATAAATGGTCAACCTTTCAGATAGAAAACTTTGGAGCTACATCACAACCACAGTATGCAATTATAAGTCCTGAGCAGATTGCTTTGACGAAAACAAAGTTTTATACACCCAACCCCGATGAGTTTATAAAATGGCTCGAATGTGGCTTAGATGCATTTAAGAAGACAAAAAAATAATTGACTACATCTGTGGTGAGCGGTGTTAAATCTTCAAAACTTCTAAAATTGAAGCAGGTAATATTTGTCCAAGTGTGGAATATTTAAAGCCTTTTGTAAAAGTCCACCGAAAAAAAAAACTTAGGAAAAGAAGCTTAAAAAAGGAGAACGAGTATTTGATGCTGCGATAAAGGAGTATTTAAAAAAGCCTAAGTGAATGAAAAACGATAGTTGTTAGTCAAAATTGATTAATTGAGCCTAGCTGTTTGCCCACCTCAAGCTAATTGCAAAAAATAAAAATAGTTTGGATTATATAAGATTATACAATTAATTTTATTACTGATTCATACGTTTTAAACATCCTTTCTGGTTAATTTCTCTCTTTAGCAGCACCACTATCCTTACAACAGCCTTTCGTTAGTCTGCCCTGCATTTTATAACCATAAACCCAAGCTTATGAGTAAAAGAATTACTCTGTCCTGCCTTGCCGTGATGCTGGCCATCTCGTTTTGTAAAGCACAGGTTCCTTCCCTTTCTCCCTTTAACGGTGTAGTGCCAGCGGTATTTAATTCTGCCGGTGGAACATATGACAATGCGTTGTCGTATTACCGTTATGAGTGGAGTTTTGGAGAGATGGTGCTGGTACAAGCCTTTGCGCCGCCGGACAGTTCTATCCTTGTCACCCAAGGAGTGTTACAACCTTGTACTGACAAACTCGGTGTATCACCCTACACCGTCTTGTTCGAAAAAGGCGATTACAAATTATTTCCCAACCCCACAGCCGGTCCTTTTGAAGTGGACTTCTTTGTGAAGACACCTGGCTTTATGAGTCTGCAACTAATTAACACGATGGGTCAGATACTGGAAACAAGAAGCTATCATTACGATGGCTGTTGCCGTATCGAACTGTTTGACCTTACCCGTTATCCCAACGGCTTATACTTTGTGGTGGCAGACTTAAAACCGGATACTAACCGGCCGGGAGATAATCTACAAGTAATTCGCCATAGCGGATTAAAGGTGATAAAACTGGATCAGAAATAAAAACCAACATCAAAACTCAAAAAAATAACCACATGAAAAAGATTTTATTATTAATGACGATGGTGCTGCTGCTAGCAGCCGAAGGCTTTAGCCAGGCACCGGGCATCTTAAACTATCAGGGTGTTGCCCGCAATAGTGTAGGCAATGTATTGGTAAATCAAAACATATCGTTGCGACTAACCATAAGAAACCTGACAGCAGCTGGAGCAGTAGTGTATCAGGAATCCAGAGCAGTAACGACCAATCCGTTTGGCTTGTTCAATGTACAGTTGGGCAGCCCTGGCGCCAGTGGAGTAACTGGTACCATACCGGGTGTAAACTGGGCAGTAGGAGCTAAGTTTATTCAGGTAGAAATAGATCCCAACGGCGGATCAAGTTTTATTAATATAGGTACAGCCCAATTAGCATCAGTACCATATTCATTGTTTGCCACAACAGCAGGCGATTTAATATTACCGTTTAATAAAACGCAGAATGATAATGGAACATTATTTAAAATAACCAATAGCGGAACCAATTC
>Ga0073905_10001590_pt1 | contig 11581 bp, 9 predicted proteins | sample KloWWTupernatant_FD_65482 | JGI IMG/M metagenome (GOLD analysis project Ga0073905, IMG submission 65482) | Active sludge microbial communities from Klosterneuburg, Austria, studying microevolution and ecology of nitrifiers - Klosterneuburg... | ecosystem: Engineered > WWTP > Aerobic digester >... | reverse complement strand
AGCGGTAAAACGGCCTGATTCTTACGATCACGGCCCTGCTTGGCCGACCCTCCTGCGGAATCACCCTCAACTATATAGATCTCTGACAATGCCGGATCTTTTTCCTGACAATCCGCAAGCTTGCCGGGCAATGTCGATGTCCCAAGTGCAGATTTGCGGACTATCTCGCGGGCCTTACGGGCAGCATCGCGGGCGCGGGCGGCATCGACTGCCTTACCGACAATCTTTTTCGCGACATTCGGATTTTGCTCAAAAAACTCGCCGAGCTTTTCGTTCAAAAATGATTCGACCGGGCCTTTGACCGGCGAGTTCAGCTTGCCCTTTGTCTGTCCTTCGAATTGCGGTTGCGGGATCTTGACCGAGATGACAGCTACCAAGCCCTCGCGGACGTCGTCGCCGGTGAGCGTGACCTTAGCGTTTTTTACCATACCCGAGGATTCGGCGTAGGCGTTGATGGTCCGCGTGATCGCTCCGCGAAAACCGGAGAGATGCGTTCCACCGTCGACGGTGTTGATGTTGTTTGCAAACGAAAAGATCTTTTCGTCGTAGCTGTCGTTGTACTGCATCGACACCTCGATCGACAGTTCGTCCGCAACGACCTCAAAGTACAACGGTTCTTCGTGAAGCAGCGTCTTGTTTCGATTAAGGTGCTTTACAAATTCGGCAATGCCGCCTTTGTAATAAAACTCGTGTGATTTCTCCGGGTCTTCGCGCTCATCCTTGATATGGATACGGATGCCCTTATTCAAAAACGCTTTTTCGCGAAGTCGCTCAGACAGTTTTTCAAAGCTATAAACGGTCGTTTCGAAAATGCTGGAATCCGGTCGGAATGTGATCTTGGTACCGCGTTTTGAGGTTGTACCCGTCTGCTTGAGCGAGGCGACCGGAATGCCGGCCTCGAACTCCATCTCGTGCGTTTTGCCATCGCGCCAGATCTCCAGACGCAAATATTCGCTTAGAAAGTTGACGCAGCTCACGCCGACGCCGTGCAGGCCGCCCGAGACCTTGTACGAATTTGAGTCGAACTTGCCACCGGCGTGCAAGATGGTCATCACAACTTCGGCGGCGGAACGGCCCTCTTGCTTGTGGATGTCCGTCGGAATGCCACGGCCGTTGTCGATGACCGTTACCGAGTTGTCGATGTGGATCGTGACCTCGATGGTGTCGCAATAACCCGCCAGGGCCTCATCGACCGAGTTATCGACGACCTCGTATACCAAGTGATGAAGTCCGATCTCACTTGTTGAGCCGATATACATCGCCGGGCGTTTCCGCACGGCATCACGGCCCTCAAGGACGGTGATCGAATCTGCACCGTAATCTGTCTTTGCTTTAGCCAATTTTATTAAACCTCTCGAATAGATGCCTGTAACATATTTGGCCGAAGAACCTCTACAAATCCAGTATCCGGCGGACACTGAGTAGGAGAAAATTCTCCAGCCTGATGGAAAAGGTAATTATAGCATTTTTCGACCATTTGTGACAGCGTTTCAGACGCGCAAACGCTTTGATTTCATCGCCTTTCAGCTACGCCCTCGCGCACATCGAAAATGCACGCGCCAGTCCCAAAGCGTTCGACAAAACTCTCTTTCGAAGTGGTGACAAAGGTCTGAGTTTTGCCGTCGAGGTAATCTAGCAATTGGCCGATCCGGCGATAATCGAGTTCGGCATCAATGTCATCGAGCATATACAGCGGATATTCTCCTCGGGTGGCGTGAAAAACTGCGATGCCGGCAAGCTGAAGCAGCAAAAGGGCACTTCGCTGTTGGCCCGACGACCCAAATCGGCGAATATCGTGACCGTCGAAGCTTACCGCCAGATCATCACGATGCGTTCCGATAAGCGCGTGCCCCGCCGCCAGTTCGGCCTGCACGCGCAGAGCCAATCGGTCAGTTATCAGCGCCTGATAGTCCGCGAGATCGCCCTTGTCTTCGAGTGACGACAGATACCGGATCGTCAACTCTTCGCGCCCAAACAGCTTTTTTTCAAGCACCTCATTTATCCGCTCAACAAATCGTAAACGCGCACGATGGATCCGCGTTGCCAGCATCGCCAACTGTTCATTCCAAGGCGCGAGAAGCGCCGAGGCCTTGTCCAGCGAATAATCACTGTCACGAGCGTTTGCAAGCAGCGAGTTCTTTTGCCTTACCACACGATTGTAATCCGTGAACGTCTGCACGAAGGGCGGATGGAGCGATACGATCCCACCGTCAAGAAATCGGCGCCTCGCATCAGGCACGCCGCGTATCATCTCGAGTTCGTCGGCGTTAAAGACAACGACGTGCATTTGGCCTAGGTAACGTTGGACGGTCTCCTTTTTATCGTTGATCGAGAGATTTTTGGTATTCCCCTCGATAGCGACTTGTAGCTTTCGGGTTATCTCAGGCGATTCACGGACCATTCCGGAAACGACTGCCAGACTTTCGCCGAAGCGTATGGCGTCCGTGAGTTTAGGTGTCTTAAATGATTTGGTCAGGCCGCAAAGATAAATGGCCTCAAGCCAATTGGTCTTTCCGTGGCCGTTGTCACCCGCGAAGATATTGAGTCCGTTACTGAATGAGATTTTCCCGTTGAGATTGCGAAAATTGAGGATTTCGAGAGATTCGAGCAGCATTTTTGCAATTTTAACATTTATACCGGATGCCGTCTTTGATCCGCGGTTTGAGCCGATAACGTATTTTATTGAAATCCGACGGGAATAACACTTTATTTTAAAGGATGTTAAATTTTTTTTAACATTACTTTGTGTGCAATAAAATATCCCGATGCAGTTACTAAAAATACTTCTACTCATTGCTCTCCTAATGACGCCGGCTTTGGCTCAAAATAGTTTACGGGAGGGCGACCTATCGCCCCAGTTTGCCGCACCAGGAATTAAAGATTCGTTTTTTGATCTTTCCGCAATGCGCGATTCCGTCGTGCTTCTGACATTTTGGTCTACAAAGTGCGAAATCTGCCGAAGTGAGATACCTCAACTCAACCGCTTTAAGAAGCGGTTTGAAGGCCGCCCCGTCGAGTTTATTGCGGTGACAATGGAAGACGAGTCGCGAGTTGAGCCGTTTCTGCGATCGAATAAATTCGATTTTTCGATCATACCGAATGGGTTTGGGATCGTATTGCAGTACGCCGACCGTGACAGACAAGGACGCGTCGATATGGGCTTTCCGGCTTATTATCTCATCGACCGCAGCGGCAAAGTTGCATATCGATCGAGCGGCTGGGACAAGGTGTCCACAATGGAGTCAAAGATCGATCAATTGCTCGCTTCAAATTAAAATCTCAACTAAATTTTTCGTCGAACCTGATGGTGACAGCTCTCTCCGGCGACCGGCGCCGGGGGCGTCTAACGCATTCGAGGAGCTCTCGGGCAGAAAACTGCTTCGAAATCGTTTGTCTGCGCGTTCGATTTGGGGTATATTTTTGAATTGCCTCAATTGCGGAGAGGTAGCCTAATTGGTAAGGCAGTAGTCTTGAAAACTACCGCGAGTGATCGCTTGCAGGTTCGAGTCCTGTCCTCTCCGCCACCTATTTTCCCTTTTTACAAACAATTATTTTGCACACACTGCCACCAAGTGTCGACTAGCGCGCGGTATTACACAAAAATTACGGTCGATCGGGGTATTTTTCTTGATTTGCTACGGCGTTATGGTATAGCCTAGTGCAAACTGAATGATGGTTCATTCATAAGCTGCACTATGTCCCGAACAAACCGGAGCGGTCAATCCGCAAAAACTGTAGTCATCGATAAACGCGAGGCGATTCTGCGCGCCGCGACCAAGGTTTTTGCCGTTAAGGGCTATTTTAACTCGAAGGTGTCCGATATTGCGGGTGAAGCCGGGATAGCCGACGGAACCGTCTATCTATATTTTAAGAGCAAAGAAGAGGTTCTGCATTCGATCTTTGACCGTGCGATGAGCGAATTTATCGAGGAAGGTAAGCGAGAGATCAGCGGCATTGCATCGCCCGAGCAACGAATCCGAAAGATAGCTCAGCTTCACTTGGAGAAATTGGGTTCGGACCGCGATATGGCGATCGTCTTTCAGGTGGAACTTAGGGGCTCGACAAAGTTTATGCAGGAGTTTTCGGCCGCCGGATTTAGCGATTATCTAGACATCATCCGGCAGACGATCGAGGACGGGCAACAGGCAGGGACCCTTCGCAGCGACATCAAGCCGATCATTTGCGCCAAGATACTGTACGGAGCACTCGACGAGATGGTAACCAACTGGATACTGTCGAAAAGATCTTATCCGCTCACACCGATGGCTGATGAGGTTTTAAAAATATTCTTCGGGGGGGTGATGAGCGGATGACCGACGAAAAGGTTTCGACTTCGCCGGTTTCGCGCGGAATTCCGCTCAACCCGGACGAACCACACACGCTTGCCGATCTGTTCCTGCTGTCGGCCAAAAGGTTCGATCTGCCCGACGCTCTAAATTTCAGAGCGGACGGAAAGTGGAATTCGATCTCGGCGGTCACGATGGTCGAGCGGTCGGAGAATATTGCCTTAGGCCTGTATTCGCTCGGGCTCGTAAAAGGAGACAGGGCAGCCATTCTTGCGGCAAATTCTCCGGAATGGACGCTGTCAGATGCGGGCTGCCAGTTTGGCGGATATGTCGATGTCCCCATCTACACGACGCTGACGCCGGAATCAGTAGGCTACATTATCAATGATTCGCAGGCCCGAGTGGTCTTTATTCAGGACGTCGCGATGTTTGAACGGATCCGCGACGCGATCGCCGCGTGCCCGTCGATCGAAAAGCTCATATTTTTCGACAGCACGGGTGTCGATCACGAAATGGCGATGGCTCTCACCGAACTCGAATCTGCCGGAGCGATGTTACGTTTGGCGGAGCCCGACCTCTCGGGATCGCTGCGTAAGGCGGTAAGCCCAGATGACATTGCGACATTGATCTATACGAGCGGCACGACCGGCGAGCCGAAGGGCGTGATGCTCACCCATTCGAACCTGATCTCAAATACGATCGACGCTAGCGAGCATTTTGAGCTCTCGGGGCACGACATTTCGCTCTCTGTGCTACCACTATCACACGTTTTTGAACGCACCGGAATGTACATTTACATACTCTCCGGTTTAGGCGTCTACTTTGCAGAATCGATTGAAAAGGTCCCCGAGAATCTGAAAGAGGTCAGGCCTACGATCTTTATCGGAGTTCCGCGAATTTTTGAAAAGGTCTATGAAAAAGCTCGGCTCTCTGCCGCACGATCGAGTCCAATACGCGAAAAAATCTTTGACTGGGCAATCGAGATCGCAAAGGAATTTGCGCTTGCAAATGAAAATGGCATTCCGGTAAGTATGGCGCTTGCGGCCAAACATCGATTAGCCGACAAGATCGTCTATGCTAAGATGCGTGATTTTTTTGGCGGTCGGCTTAGGTTTTGCATTACGGGCGGTGCCGCACTTTCGGACGATATCCAATTGATCTTTACAGGCGCAGGGATATCGATAATGCAGGGTTACGGCCTGACCGAGACCTCGCCGGTGATCTCATCCAATAATCCGATCGATCATCGTCTGGGTACTGTCGGTAAACCGATCCGCAATGTCGGCATCAGGATCGCCGAGGACGGTGAGATCGAGGCTCGCGGGCCGGGCATAATGCTTGGCTACTACAATAAGGAAAAAGAGACGCGGGACGTTTTTACTGATGACGGGTGGTTTAGAACCGGCGATATTGGACGTCTGGACGCTGACGGATTCTTGGAGATCACGGACCGAAAAAAGGAACTATTTAAGACCTCGGGTGGTAAGTATATTGCCCCGACCCACATCGAACAGATGATCAAACATTCGCGCTTTGTAAATCAAGTCGTACTTGTCGGCAATGAGCGGCGTTTTCCTGCGGCACTGATCGTACCCAATTTTGAAATGCTCGAGTCGTATGCTCACCTCAAGGAACTCGATCTTAAGACTCCCGCAGATTTCTGCCAAAACGCCCGCATCCGTAATCTCTTCGAACGCCAAATCGCAACGGTAACTGAGGGATTGGCTCAGTTCGAAAAGGTTAAGAAATTTATCTTGTTGGAAAATGAATTAACGGTCGACGGAGGCGAATTGACGCCAACGATGAAGTTAAAGCGTCGCGTCGTCGATGAAAAATATCGTGAGCTGATCGACGAAATGTACGCCGACCAGTCATAACTCTAATAGAGTATGCTTGACCCTAGCCCGCCCGTCATACTGCTCAGGCCTGTTCGGGCGGCACCGGTCACGACCTCGAGGATAGTTTGGCCAATACTCTTTTTGGCCTTATCAACCTCAATGATGTCGTAGGGCTCGAGCATAATGTCCTTTTGCTGGCCTTTCTTTATCTGATCGTAGTTTGCGGCGATCACCTCTCGCTCTTTCGAGTTCGGTTTTAGCCTGTAGATCTTGATATCCTTGGTCTTGGCCTCGCGTCGTACACCGCCGATCTTGGCAATAGCCTCGGTCAACGTCATTCCGCCCTCTTTTAGATAAACACCCTGCGGGGCAACGACCTCGCCGGTAACATAAACCGGTGATGCCTTTTGCACGACGATGACATCGCCGGGATAGATTATCGGATTTGCCTCTTCTTTACCTAGTTTAACGCTGCTTAGGCTAAACATTCGCGACGGCACGTCAGTCGCATCACCGCCGGTCATTTTCCAGTCGCTATCATCGTTTCCGTCTGAGCACAGCGGAGCCCGTGTGCGAAAGACCTGTATCATTCCGCCCGCTTCATCCTTAACACCGCCTGAGACAGCGAGTATCTCCACAAGAGTGGCCTTTCTCATCAAGGTGATCTCCTGCGGTTTATTTACCTCGCCGTAGATTGTAGCCGGCGGACGACTCTTGCGCTCGGTTACGCGGACGCTGATCTGGGGATTTCTGAGGTACTTAGCCAACAATGCGCTAATGTCGGTGCGCAACTCGCGTTCGGAGCGACATTTGGCAACAACCGGTTTGTCGAAGAAAGGGACTTCGATCTTGCCGTCCTCGTCGACGGTAGCAACAAAGTCGAACTGCGGCTCGCCGAGAACTTTACCGGTGATCTCATCGCCGGGGCCGACCATATATCCTTTCGGTATGGCGGTATCGGTCGGCGTTGCCTGAGCAAACGCTATCTGCGACAAACCCAAGATCATTACCGAGACAAATAAAAACGCACCTTTCATTAAAAATCCTCACAAAACGACTGCCGCTAAAGAATAACCTACAAAATTGCGCTATTCAACCGTTTTTCGGCGTAGCCACTGAGATATTGGATGAGTATTTTGCATTGACAGTTGCGCTGTCGTCAAAGTAATTTCAGAATAAAATAACCGGTTAGCGATTTTGGTAAGGTAAATGAATCAAGACGATCAGATAAGTGAGAATTTTTGGTTCCTGCGGCGTCCGCTTCAGTTTTTGGCGGACGTGGTGGTTTTATGCGTGGCGTTCTTTATCGCCTATCTTCCGGCCGTCAACATTCAGCTCGGCGAGTATTATGTCGAGACCGCTCTTCACCAGTTACCATTTGTTGTCCTTGTACAGCTTTCGACATTGTTTCTGGTCGGGGCGTACTCCATCATATGGCGGTACGTCAGTATCGAAGACATTAAAGTATTTTTGAAAGCAGCGGCGATCTCGGGTGCCGTTCTGATCATTTTCCGGTTCGTCTTGATGTTCACCAATTTTAACTGGTGGCAGGTGCCGATCTCGGTGATCCTGATCGATACGATGATGGCGTTTGGCGGTTTGCTCGCTCTGCGTATCACGCGCCGTTTCGTGTACGAACTCGACGAAAAGAATCGGACATATTCGGGACGGAAACGCGGTAAGCAAAAGCCGACACTGCTCGTCGGCGCCGGGCGAATGGGGGCGACGCTTGCAAAGGAAATGCTGGGCCGTGCGGACGCTGAGCTTGAAATACGCGGTTTTGTCGACGACGATCCGCGTAAGCGAGGCGGAAGCGTTAGCGGCGTCAAAGTGCTGGGGACAACGCGCGACCTGCCGCGGCTTGTAGATGAGTTAAATATCAAACAGGTTGTGCTCGCGATCGATCAGGCACAGGGCAAAGAGATCCGCCGGATAATGGATGTCTGCAGTGCGATACCGGTCAAGGCACAAATTGTTCCGAGCCTCAACGAGATAGCCCACGGCCGAGTCTCGGTCAGCCGCATTCGCGACGTACAGATCGAGGATCTGCTCGGCCGCGATCCGATCGAACTCGACGATCAAAATCTTCACGAATTTTTATCCGGCAAGACCGTAATGGTGACCGGCGCGGGCGGCTCCATCGGGTCCGAGCTGGTCAGACAGATAACGAATTACGCTCCAAAGCAGATCTTACTGGTCGAACGGGCCGAGTTTTTCCTCTTTCAGATCGGCCGCGAACTTACCAACACATACTCTGACGCTAACTTTGTACCGCTCATCGCTGATATCGGTGATGAACCGCGAATGAGAGACATCTTCGCCAAATACCGCCCGGAGGTCATTTTTCACGCCGCAGCCCATAAGCACGTGCCTTTGATGGAAGTGAACTCTTCTGAGGCGATCAAGAACAATGTCTTTGCGACCAGAAAACTGGGCGAGCTGGCGGGCGAATTCGGCGCGGCTGATTTCGTTATGATCTCGACCGACAAAGCGGTCAATCCGACCTCGGTGATGGGAGCGTCAAAGCGAATTGCCGAGATCGTGATCCAGGATTTGAAGCATTCATTTCCGACTCATTATATTGCCGTCAGGTTCGGTAACGTACTCGGATCGGCCGGATCGGTGGTGCCCATCTTTCGCGAACAGATCGAGAAGGGCGAATCGATCACCGTCACCGACAAGGAAATGACGCGGTACTTTATGACGATCCCCGAGGCATCGCAACTTGTTCTGCAGGCCGGTGCACTCGGTGAGGGCGGCGAAATATTCATACTCGATATGGGGCAACCGGTCAAGATACTTGACCTCGCCGAGGATATGATTCGCCTGTCCGGTTGACGCCGTACGAGGACATCGACATTCAATTTACCGGTATCCGTAAAGGCGAAAAGCTGTTCGAGGAACTCGAGATAACAGGTGAAAACCTTTTGAAGACTCGGCATCCCAAGATCTTTATCGGCAAGATCGCTACATATTCGCGGCCTGAGGTCGAGAATATTCTCCGAGAGTTCAGAAACGCTGTCGAAGTACAAAGCGAATTTCGTATTCGAACCATCTTTAACGAGTTTTTGCCCGAGGCGACGATCACACAGATCGATCCGGGTGGCGGCGACAAGTTTTTTACGCAAGCTCAACTCGGTACGGCCGAGAAATAGAAATCAATGGCAATTTTGGTAACAGGCGGGGCAGGCTACATCGGCAGCATCGCGGTCGATGATCTGAAAGCTCGCGGCGAGGATGTCGTCGTTGTGGACAATCTGGTTTACGGCCATCGCGAGGCGGTCGATGCCGATGTTCCCTTTTATCACGGTAATATTGGCAACCGCGACCTTCTAAACCGCATTTTTGCGGAGAACGATATTGAGGCCTGTATGCACTTTTCGGCATACGCCTACGTCGGCGAATCAGTCGAAAAGCCGCAGAAGTACTTCGAGAACAACTATGTTCAGACTCTGAGCCTGCTTGACGACCTGGTCGCCAAGGGTATTAAGAAATTCATTTTTTCGTCTACCTGTGCGACCTTTGGTGAGCCGCAGTATCTACCTATCGACGAAGCACATCCACAATCGCCGACAAATCCGTACGGCTGGACCAAATTTATGGTCGAGCGGACGCTGTCGGCGTACGAAAATGCATACGGCCTGAGCTTTGTCGCCCTTCGATACTTTAACGCCGCCGGTGCGACCGCGACTCGCGGAGAAGATCACTTTCCCGAAACCCATCTGATCCCACTTGCTCTTTACGCTGCCGGAGGCCGCATTCCGCACGTGTCGATCTTCGGCAACGATTACGATACGCCGGACGGGACCGCGATCCGTGATTACATACACGTTTCCGACCTCTCAAGCGCTCATATGTCAGCACTGGATCATTTGCGAGCCAATAATGAGTCCGAATTTATAAACCTTGGTAACGGAAATGGCTATTCGGTAAACGACGTGATCGAAACTGCCGGACGAGTTACGCAACGACCGATCAAGACGGTTATCGCTCCGCGGCGGGCGGGTGACCCTTCGAGATTGATCGCGAACGCCGCCAAGGCTCGTAGGGTCTTAGGTTGGGAACCGCGATTTCCAACGCTTGAAACAATTATCGAGAGTGCTTGGGCGTGGTACAGTGCAAATACAGCGGGTTACTCCGGCACGACCCGTTAACGATTGTAATAGATCAGAGGATGGTTTTATGTCAGACGCTAAAGTTTTGAAAAATCGCATCTCCCGAAAGGCAGCAAGCTTCACCGAATCGGTCATCCGCGAGATGACCCGCGAGGCGGTCAAATATGGTGCGGTCAATCTGGGACAAGGTTTCCCCGATTTTGCCGCCCCTGAGGACATCAAGCAAAAGGCTATGGAAGCGATCGCCGCGGACTATAACCAATACGCGATCACGTGGGGCGTTAAGAGCTTTCGCGACGCGATCGCCAAAAAAACAATGTGGTTTCTCGGGCTCGATCTCGACCCTGAGACTGAGATCACGGTCACTTGCGGATCGACCGAAGGGATGATCGCAGCGATGATGGCGACGGTAGATCCCGGCGAAGAGGTCGTGGTATTCGAACCGTTTTACGAAAACTACGCACCCGACGCTATTCTCTCGGGCGCAATACCACGCCACGTGTCGCTGTATCGAACTGATAACGGATTTATATTTGACCGCGAAGAGCTAAAGGCGGCCTTTAACCATAAAACAAAGGCGATCATCATCTGTAATCCGAATAATCCGACCGGAAAGGTCTTTACACACGACGAGTTGGTGTTCATCGCCGATCTCTGTAAAGAACACGACACGCTGTGCTTTACCGACGAGATCTACGAACACATTATCTACGGCATCGACGAGAATGACCCACAGTCTCACCACTGTATGGCCAATATCGACGGAATGCGTGAGCGAACAGTCGTCGTAAATTCACTCTCAAAGACCTACTCAGTCACGGGTTGGCGCGTCGGTTACTGTATCGCTCCGCCGGATATTACATCTGCGATCAGAAAAGTGCACGATTTTCTGACGGTCGGGGCGGCCAATCCACTGCAGCACGCTGGTGCGTATGCACTCGGGCTACCGCCAAGTTACTATCAAGGCCTGCAAACTGAGTATCTCCGCAAACGTGACTTTATCGTACCGGTGCTCAAGGATGTCGGATTTAAGTGTGATTTGCCGGATGGGGCGTATTACGTAATGGCCGATATTTCCAATTTCGGTTTTGCCAACGATATCGAATTTACCAAACACCTCATTCGCGAGATCGGCGTCGCGGTCGTTCCTGGATCGTCCTTCTATCACGAAGCCTCGATGGGAGCTCAAATGGTGAGATTTTGCTTCTGCAAAAAGGACGAGACGCTCGAGGCAGCGGCAGAGCGATTGATCAAATTGCGGAAGGGTTGATCAGTGCTCAAACCGCGACAATTGTCTTAATTATCCTGTTGCCGCCGAATCACGTCTTTGGCGAGTTCGTTG